>Ga0209164_1001849_pt1 | contig 24989 bp, 18 predicted proteins | sample MTBNYHSulfiMetaG_FD_187458 | JGI IMG/M metagenome (GOLD analysis project Ga0209164, IMG submission 187458) | Enrichment culture microbial communities from rom New York Harbor, USA that are MTBE-degrading - MTBE-NYH (New York Harbor Sulfidogenic)... | ecosystem: Environmental > Aquatic > Marine >... | reverse complement strand
TCGCCGACATCTTCGGCGACATCCAGGCGCACATGGAATCCGGCAGGTTCATCCGGAATAATTCCACCAACAGTCAGGACATCCGGAACTTCGCCTTCAACGATGTCGATCTCGGCAACTGCAGGGATGTCCTGGACCTGGGGTGCGCCTACGGATTTTTCACCAGGGGCCTGGCCGGCAGACTTCATCCGGACGCGGTCATCAACGGGGTCGACCTCTGCGGGGAATGTGAAAAAAATTTCATCATGTCCTGCGAAGAATCCGGCTATTCCTGCCGATTCTGCCTTTCCGACCAGGTGTTCTGCGAACGGTATGCGGACGCCTCCTTTGATCTTGTCCTGTGTACCTACGCCCTCTATTACTTCCCAGAAGCCGTCCCCGAGATTGCCCGGATTCTACGGCCCGCCGGCACCTTTATCACCGTGACCCATACCCTGCCCCACATGCCGGAGATCATAGCGATTTTCAAGCTGCTGCTCACCCGCCACCTGGGCCGGACCGTCACTTCCCTCCCCGTGGAAAGCCTGTTTGCCGCCTTTTCCAGCGCCAACGGCATACAGGTGCTTTCGCCCTGGTTTCTGGAGATCAACGAAAAAAAATATACAAATTCACTCCTGATCACCACTGCTTCCCTGCCCGGCCTGATCCGTTATCTCTGCTTCAAGACCAGATTGTTCCTCCCCGGGGATTGCGGTCTCGATGACCGGTTCATCAGGACGGTTGTGGCAGAATATTTGCATGACATGTTGCGCCGCAGGCGGGCTTTCAACATCACCAAAAACGACACGGTATATGTCTGTCTGCGCCCCTCCGGCAAGGGGTCGGGGGAAGGATGAACAACAGGAAAAGAAAATACTGCCGGTACTGCGGCGGCCGGATCAGGCAAAAACAGGAAAACGGCATCCCGCGGGAATACTGTCCCGCGTGCAGGGTGTTCTTTTACGATAATCCCCTGCCGGTGGTCTCCATGATCCTGGTCGAGGAGCGCCGGGTATTGCTGGTGAAGAGAAAAAACAGGCCCTACCGCGGCAAGTGGTGCCTGCCCTCCGGTTTTGCCGAAACAGGCGAAAGCATCCTCGATGCGGCGGTGCGGGAACTGGAGGAGGAAACCGGAATACAGGGAAGAATCGTGCAGCTGCGGGACGTTGATTCATGTTCCAACTCTTTTTACGGCGACCTGCTCTTCCTGACCTTCGAGATGGAGCAGACCGGCGGCGTCCTCCAGGCCGGAGACGATGCGGAAGCGGTCCGTTTTTTTCCCCTGACCCGGGTCCCGCGGCTCGCTTTTCCCTCCAACAGCAAGGCCCTGCAGGCTTACCTGGAAGGGAAGAAAGATCATTGGGCCATTGTCGATTCGTTTACCCTGGCGGCCGATGAAGCGATCATGCAAGAGCGGCGGAATTTGCTCTCCGACAGACTGGTTGCGCTGATAGAGGCCAGTTCCGATCACATCGCCCGGCTCTGGCTCAAGGATGTACGCGGCAGCAGATCAACCCCGACCTATCATCTTTTCGACCAGGAACTGCTGTACCACCGGGTCTTTCTGGTAATCTCCCATTTCAGCGACTGGCTGAGCGGCTCCTATCACGGCCAGAACATCATCAGCTATTACATGCATCTCGGCCGGAACAGAAAGCGGGAAGGTTTCGGCTTGAGCGAGGTCATCAGCGCCCTGAGCCTGACCAAGAAACACCTCTGGGAATTTGCCCTTTCCCAGGGGATGTGGGACAGGCCCATCGACATTTACACGATCATGGAACTGGAAAGAAGGATCTCTCTGTTTTTCGACCGGGCGACCTATCACGTCGCCAAAGGATATGAACTCGAGTCTTCGCGGACAACGCCCGCGGGCTCCGGGAAATAGGAGGACCGACTGGTGGCCGAAAAAAGATCTTTCATCCTGGTTTTCCTGTTTCCGGCCCTGCTGCTCCTTTTGCCCGGGGCCGAGGCGGCCGTGGTGGAGTACGATCTCGTCATCGACCGGCAACCGGTCAATATGACGGAAAGCGCCGCTTCGGGCATGACCATCAACGGCTCCATCCCCGGTCCCACCCTGCGGTTCGCCGAAGGGGATCTTGCCCGCATCCGGGTCCGCAACAACATGGAGGAGGACACCTCCATCCACTGGCACGGTGTGCTGGTGCCGCCCGGCATGGACGGCGTGCCCTATCTCAGCTTTCCGCCGATCAGGCCGGGCGCCGCCTTCGTCTACGAATTTCCCATCCGCCAGCACGGCACCTACTGGTATCACTCCCACAGCAGCCTGCAGGAACAGAGCGGGGTGTACGGCTCCATCGTCATCGAACCAAAGCACCAGCGCCTGCACGCCGACCGCGACCATGTCATTCTGGTCTCGGACTGGACCGATGAAAACCCCCATTCGGTGCTGCGAACCCTGAAGCGCGGCAGCGAGTGGTACGCCCTGGAAAAAGGCGGCAGCCAGAGCATCCTGGGGGCGGCCCGCCTCGGCCTGCTCGGCAGCTATTTCACCCGGGAGCTGCGGCGCATGCCGCCCATGGATATCGCCGATGTCGCCTATGACCGTTTTCTGGCCAGCGGCCGGCCCGAATCCTTCCTGGAGGCCCTTCCCGGGGAGACGGTCCGCCTGCGCATCATCAACGGCTCCTCCACCACCTACTTCCACCTCGAATTCGCCGGCGGGCCCATGACCATCATCGCCGCCGACGGCCAGGATGTGGAACCGGTCCGGCGCCAGCGCTTTCTCGTCGGCGTCGCCGAAACCTACGACGTGCTCGTCGAAACCGGCGGGGACGGCGCCTATGAATTCCGGGCCACCGCCCATGACGGCTCCGGGTACGCCTCGGTGTGGATCGGCTCCGGCCCCTATTATCCCGCCCCGGACATCCCCCGGCCGAACATGTACCATTCCATGGACCACGGGAACGGCCTGCGGCAGATTTTTGCCCTGACCCCGGCCGGAGTCATGGGCATGCCCGACAGGGCGGTCAGGGCCGGGACCTTCGACCGGCCGGGAATGATGGGGATGGCCATGGAAGACATGGAGCACATGCATGGCGACCCCCCGCGGGACCGCATGGAGCAAATGGATCACCCGGATCATGGACCGGAGTCCCCCCTGATTCAGCCCGAGCACGGCATGGACCACGGAGCGGCGGACCATGCCGCTCCGCACGCCATGGGGAAGGAACACGCCCTGCCTCCCGCGGCGGTAAAGGAAGACGCCCGGACTACGGCAATAAAGCCCCCGCCCCCGCCCTCCGGCAGGCGGTTCGGAACAAATTTTCACCTGCTGGCCGCCGACGCCTCGTCGGCAAAGGCCCTGGCTGTTGACGGCATGGACCCGGAGCGGCCCGGCACGCCCTACCGTGACCTGACGGCGGTCACGCCGACGGCCTTTGGCGCCGACAGGCCGGTCCGGGAAATCCGCCTCACCCTTGACGGCGACATGGAGCGCTATGTCTGGATGCTCAACAACAGGGTGCTGGCCGAAAGCGATCTCATCCGCATCCGGGCGGGAGAGGTCGTCCGTTTCATCATGATCAACCGGACCATGATGCACCACCCCATGCACCTTCACGGCCATTTCTTCAGGGTGCTCAACGGCCGGGGCGCCTTCGCCCCCCTCAAGCACACGGTGGACGTGGCGCCCATGTCGACCACGGTCATTGAATTCGCCGCCGTTGAGCCCGGCGACTGGTTTTTCCACTGCCACCTGCTCTACCACATGGAAAGCGGCATGGCCCGGGCCGTGCACTACGAAAACTATGCGGCCGAGCCCGAAGTTGCCGCAATCCGCCCCAACCTCTTCAGGGACCACTGGTATTTCTGGGGCGAGGCCGCCCTTCTCAGCAACATGACCGAAGGGAGCCTGGTCCTGGCCGACACCCGCAACATCCTGACCGCCGAATGGGAAGCCGGATGGCTGGAGGTCGACGATGCCGAATGGGAGGGAACCTTTCTCTGGCGCAGGTATCAGAACCGGTTCCTGGACGTTTTCGCCGGGCTCAACCTGGAGGGAATCGAGGGCGAAAGCAATGAAGCCCGCGGCCTACTCGGGTTGCATTACCTGCTGCCGTTCAACCTGGAATCACGGCTGTGGATCGACACCGACGGCGAAGCGCGGGTCTTCCTCGAAAAAACCCTGGAGCTGACCCCCCGCCTCCACCTTGCCGGCGAAGCGCAATATGACACCCATGACGATTGGGAGGGCAGCGTCACGCTCGCCTACCTGGTCTCCCGTAATTTCTCTCTGCTGGGCCGCTACCACTCCGAATACGGCTTCGGCGCCGGCCTGCAGGTGCGATTCTGAAATGGAGCGGATCAAAGCAGAACATGGGTCTACTGGAACTGTTTTTGCCTGCTCAGCCCATGGTTTGCCGTTCGCTGATCAGCGTGACCGGGGGCGTCATTTCTCCCTGAGTTCATAGCCGCCGTTTTCGGCGATGGTTATGAACGCGTCGAGATAACGGCTCCTGACACCCTTTTGGTCCAGGATATTGTAAGCCATTTCCGACCTGACACCCGAGGGGCAGAACAGGATGATATCTTTGCCGGCAGGAATTTCATCCACTCTCCGGCCGATCAGATCAGCCGGAATATTGACGCTGCCGCTGATTTTTCCCTTCGCCACTTCCTCCGGGTTTCTTACGTCGATCAGTACGGTATCGGGACGGACGCCTCCGGCGGCCTGTTGAAACTCGGCAATGCTGACTGTGCCCGGCTTTGGTTTCGGCACATAGCTTATGGTTTCCGTCGCCTTGCCGATGGCAACCGGATTGCCTTCTGATTGCCACTGTTCGAAGGTTACCGGCAGAATGCGGACATCCCGATAGCCCCAGGAAAGAATTGTCTCTGCGGCTTTTTCCCTGTCCGGGCCATACAGGACGATCGGCGCATTCTTCTGTTCAGGGAACGTATCCCTGTTCCTTTCCAGGCTTGCAACAGGCACGGAAACCGCCCCTTTGATATGACCGCTGCCCACCTCCGCCTTGTCCCGCAGGTCTATCAACACGTGCGGCAGATCGCCGGCAACAGCCTGTTTCAACCAGTCAACGGTTGTCACGCCGAAATCGGTTCTGGCCCAGCCCGGAAAACCTTCCGTGAATATAGCGACCGAGTCGTAGCCCATGCTTTTCATGGTAAAGGCCACGGTCGGGCTCAGGCAGCCCCCGACATCATAGAGAACAATGGGCGTTGCCCTGTCCCGCGGCAAGGTATCTTTCAACTTGTCGAATGCCGGGGCGGGCAGGGATTTGGCCCCGGGTATGTGCGAGGCCTGGTACAGCATCGGCGGGCGGACATCATAGACAACTGTATTCGGCCCCTGCCGCCACTCGTTAAACTGCTCCCTGGTCAGCTTCTCCACTTTATACTCACCGCTTTCAATCGTCTTCAAAACGTCAAACCTGGTGATCGAGGAGGCAAGCTTTTCGCCGTCTTTCTCGACAAAGTGCACGGCAAAACCCTTATTGGTGTAATTCCTGATATCTTCAAATGACAGGACGTTTTTCAAAACGGTATGGTCATCAAATTTGACAACCTCCTTGTGGGACAGAAAATCCATCTGGACGCTCCCGGCCCTGAGAGAGATATTGTCGAGGAAGCCCATCATAACCCCGGGTTCCGCCTGATGACAGGTACCGCAGAGTTTTGCCATGGGTTCTTTCGGCTCAGCCGCACACGTCACAGATGCCGTGAAAAGCAAAGCTGCCGCCATGACGCAGGAACACATTCGTTTTTTCATCATTAATCCTCACTCCTTTCGTTGGGCCCGATAAGCCGTTGTGCCACAATGTAGCAGCGACCGATGCGCAACCATATAATATTGAACAGATGAAGTCAACAGGCTGGTTAAAAAAAATTTCTGCAACGGGAAGAAGCCGGCGACGAATCGATCCTTTCCGGGGTGAATTCCTGCCGGACGGCAGGTAAACGGATCAGGCTTGCGGGAGTGCGGCCTTGAGGGGAAGCCGGACGGTGAAACAGCTCCCCTGGTCCGGCTCGCTGTGCACGGAAATGGACCCGCCGTGGCTCTGGATTGTTTTCCGGGCAAAGGTCAGCCCGAGACCCGGACCATAGATTTTGGAGGTAAAAAACGGGTCATAGATATTGTTCAGCGCCTCGCGCGGAATTCCCCGGCCGGTGTCGGTGACGGCAATGACAAAACGGTCATCCTCCATTCCGGTGGAGACGGATAGTTCCCTGCGGGGACTGCTTTCCATGGCCTCGATACCATTTTCGATGATATTGGCCACCGCCGTCACCAGATTGTCATGATCGACGGGAATCCGGGGCGGATCATTCATGAAACGGACCGACAAGACGATGTTTTCTTCCTTTATCCGTTGTTCGAAACCGGACAGGGCCAGCCGGACGATTGCATTGACATCCGCCGGGCGCGGATTGGACACCGTCGCGCTCTTCATCGCCACCAGCTGGGTCACCATCTTTTCCAGGGAGGCGACATTGGCGAGAATGATGTCGATGTATTTCCGGTTCGGGTCATCCTCGGCCAGGCTTTTGCCTATGCGCCGGGCAAAACCGCCGATGGTCACCAGCGGGTTGCGGACCTCGTGCGAGACCTCGTCCATCATCTGATCGAGGGCGGCCAGCTTTTCCTTCTGCGCCAGCTGCATGCTGGCGTTCCGGCGGGCCAGCAGCGACCTGACCGCCGCCGCCAGTTCGCTGTAGTCGAACGGTTTGGTCAGGTAGCTGTCCGCTCCGGTGTCCAGGCCCCTGACTTTTTCCGGAATCTTGCTCTTGGCGGTCAGCATCAGGATGGCAATATGCCGCGTTGCCTCATCCTCCTTGAGACGGCGGCACACTTCGTAGCCGTCGATTTTCGGCATCATGATGTCCAGAATGATGAGATCGGGCGTGCACTCGCCGACCAGGCGCAGCGCCTCCTCCCCGTCATGGGCGGCAACGGTCTCGTAGCCCTCCGCCCGGAACCGCTTGGTCAGCAGTTCGACCGTGTCGACGTTGTCGTCGACAATCATCACCTTGGCCATCTTTTCACGCTCCTGGGGCCTGTTTCGGGCCTGTCCGTCTTTTTCCCGCCGCGGCACCGCTCAGGGGCGGCCTGGATCCCGGTCGCCGCCGTTGCGCAGGAAGACGGCGATCCGCCCGGGAAACTCGCGGATGTCTATCGGTTTGGCAATATAATCCTCGCAGCCCGCGGCAATCGCCTTTTCCCTGTCCCCTTTCATGGCGTGGGCGGTAAGGGCGATAATCGGGATTGAGGCGGTTTCCCTGCTGCTTTTCAGCCGGCGGGTCACTTCGTAACCGTCGATCCTGGGCAGCGAAATGTCCATCAGGATAAGGTCCGGGCGCTCGGATGCGACCTGCGCCAGCGCTTCCTCGCCGTCAACCGCCTCACAGAGCCGATACCCTTTCGCCCGCAGGATTTTCACCACCAGTTCGCGGCTGTCCCTGTTGTCGTCCACCACCAGAATTGTTTTGGGTTGCCCCATGTCGTCTCCCATTGATTCAGTTTCCCCATTTACCGATGACTTCCCTGAGTTCCGCCAGGAGGTCCTCTTCCGAAAGCAGCCCCTTGTTGAGAATCGCCCTGATGCCGCCGTCCAGCCGTGCACGTTCCTCCGGATCCATGTCCCTTTCCGTTATCAGGATGAAAGGAATGCCCCGGGTTTTATCCAGTGTTTTCACTTTTTCGATGAATTCGAATCCGGAGCCCGCATCCGGCAGGGAGAGATTGAGGACGATCAGGTCGGGCTGCACGCTTTCGATGGCGGACAGCCCGGAAGCGCTGTCAGCCGCGACGGCGGCCTCGCAGCCGGCCCTGCTCAGCGCGGTCAGGACCTGGTCCCGGGTCGCCTTGTCCTGATCGACGACCAGTACTTTCCTGATCCCGGCTATTTTCTTCAGGTTTTTCAGCTTGTGCAGCAGGATGTTCCTGTCGACCGGTTTGACGATGTACTCTGTCGCCCCGAGGCTGAAGCCGATTTTCTTCTCATCGACAATGGACAGGATGATGACCGGGATGTCCTGGGTTGCGCTGTTCTCCTTGAGGTCCCGCAGGATCTGCCAGCCGTTCCTGCCCGGCATCATGATGTCCAGGGTGATGATATCCGGCCGGACCGCAAGGACCCTGTCCATGGCCTCTTCACTGTTGGATACGCCGATGACGTTATAATCCGTCCCGATATTTTTTCTGATCAGCTCGATCACTTCGGGATCGTCATCAATGACGAGCACCGTTTTCCGGGCCGGATCCCGCGGTTCGGGAACCGCTTCCCGCTCCCCGAGAATCAGGTGCTCAACGACTTCGCAGGCCTTGCAGAATTCGGCCTTTTCAGGGCTCCCGGCCACCGCGGTCCCTTTGGAGTGTGTGCCCGGGATCAGCCAGCATCGGTGTTCATCGCACTCATAGGCGGGACAGCTTGTCTGGCCGCAGTGGGTGAACTCCCAGCAGCGCATGGACTTGCCCCCGTAAACCGGTTCGGCGAGGAAGGCGTCCACCGGCTTGTGGAAATAGTGGGCCAGCTTTTCCGCCATCAGGGGGTCTATCGCCGGCTTCGCCGGCTTCTCGTATACTTCCTTCCTGACCGGCAGGGTGAAGAACATCCTGGTGCCCTTGCCGAACTCGCTTTCCACCCGGATCACCCCCTTATGGAGGACGACCAGGCCTCTGGCAATGCTGAGCCCGAGGCCGGTGCCTTCATACTGGCGGATGGTGGAGACATCGATCTGGCTGAACTTGTCGAAGAGCTTGTCCATATCCTCCGGCTTGATGCCGATGCCGGTGTCCTCCACGCAGATCTCCATGAACTGCGGCTCTTCGCCGGGCCCGACGCCTGCCCGCCAAGGCCGGGCATGGATGACGACCCCACCCTTGTCGGTGAATTTCACCGCATTGGACAGCAGATTGTTCAGAATCTGGCGGGTCTTGTCCTCGTCGACAAACACCGGCTGCAACTCCGGACTGAAGTCAAAGGCGAGGGTGAGCTTTTTCTTGTCCAGGGCCGGCTTGAACGCGGCGGCTGCTGCTTCGATCAGCTGGACCAGGTCGGTCTCCCGCGGGTCCAGTTCGATCCTGCCCGATTCGATCTTGGACATGTCGAGGATGTCGTTGATAAGCTGGAGCAGGTGCCTGGAATTGGCGGCGACCTTCTGCAGACTCTTTTCCTGCTCCTCGTTGATCTCGCCGTCCACCCTGTCAAGAAGGAGGTCGGTGTAGCCGATGATGGAATTCATCGGCGTCCGCAGTTCATGGGACATGTTGGCAAGGAAGGACGACTTGAGCCGGTCGAGCTCCCGCAGTTCGCGATTGGCCTTTTCCAGCAGGAGAGTCCGCTCCCGCAGCATCATGGTGCGTTTGGCCACCTCGAGCTCCAGTTCCCGGCTGAACGAGGAGATCTTGTCGTAGAGCTTTTCCAGGCTCTCCAGCATGCGATTGACATGGTGGGCGAGGTTGTCCATCAGCTCCTGCCGACCGGAGCATGCAACCCGCGCCTTGAGATTGCCTTTGGACGCCTGGGCCAGAACATCCAGGAGGGCCGCGGCCCTTTGTTCGAGGTAGCGGCGCTGCTCCTCCTCCCGTTCGGCCGTCCTCCTGACATACTGCAGCCGCTCGGCTTCGAGAACGGTGGTGATGTCCTTGCAGACCTCGACTGCTCCGACAATCCTGCCTGCCGCGTCTTTCAGGGCGCTGGCGCTGGTCATGATGGGCACCGCCGCGCCGCTTCTGGTGCGGATCGTGGTGGTGATGCCCTTGACGTGCAGGCCGTCCTCGAAACAGCGCCGCACCGGGCAGCCGGCTTCGCAGATGTCGCTGTGAAATATTTCCCTGCAGGTGAGCTTTCCCTCAGTCTCCTCCCTGCTGTAGCCGGTAAGCTGGGCGCATGCCTCGTTCATGGAGGTGACGACCATGTCGCGATCGACAATGAACAGGGGATCGGCGATTGCCTCCTTGAGGCTGTCGGCCAGTTCGATCTGATCCCTGATGCTGAGCACCATGGCATTGAAAGCGCCGGCGAGGATGCCGACCGCGTCGGTGGTCCGGACCGGGACCGACGCCGTCAGATCTCCTCCGGCAAGCTGTTCGGCCTTGGCGGCCAGTTCGGTCACCGGCCTGGTAACCAGCCTGGCCAGCATGAAATAGATGAGCAGGATAAGGGCCCCGATGCCGACGGCGCTGATGCCGATGGTCCTGTTCCGCAGGGAAGCGATGGCGGCATAGGTGCTGTCCGTGGAATGCCTGGTCAGCAGACCTCCCAGCACCTTCCGGCTCTCACCATGGCAGTGGTGACACTCCGGTTCATTGAGGATGCTATGGATGGTGACGAGGTATCTTCGCCCCTGAGCCTCTTCCTCGAAAGGAAGGGCAAGGGCAGGATCACCCGTCCGCAAAAGCTGATCGAGGGCGGCCACCCCCGCTCTGCTGTGGAGAAACTGCGATACCGTGCCATTGATCCTGTCGGCATGGGTGGCGAAGACTATCCTCTGGTTGAAGTCGCAGATCACTATTTCCGTTCCGTGCAGCTGGTCGCGGATATCGAGCAGCTGTTTCTCGACGGAGGCGCTGTCCCCCACCGACATGGGATGCCTGATCCCCGCATAGGCGAGGGATTTCAGCTCGTGGCCGTATTCGGTCATCCTCTCGAGCATCTGATCGCGCTGGTTGTTGACGCTGAGGACAATCACCGCCCCCATGACCAGGGACACGCCGGCGGTGAGGACGATCAGGATTTTCAGATCAAGATGTTTGCGGATAAAACCGGCCAGGCGATCCATCTCAGTGCCCTCCGCCATGGATGAGGGGCTTGTACCGGAAGGCCCTGACCCGCTCCGAGGTATGGCAGACCTCGCAGTCTTCCCTGGTCAGCCGTTTCTTGATGAATCCGGCCCCGCCGGTTTGCACGTGCCGCTCTCCCGGGCCATGGCAGACCTCGCAGCCGGCGTTTTTCAGTCCGGGTGTTGCCTCGACACTGATAAAGCCGCCGGGCCTGCCGTAGCCGGTTGTGTGACAACTGTAGCATTTCCGGAGGTCTTCCGGGCTCAAACCTTTTTCCAGCCGTTCAATGCTGCGGTAGGAATTGCTTTTCTTGGCGTATTGCCTGAAGCTCTCGTATTCCTCTTCATGGCACGGTTCGCAGGCCTCGGAGCCGACATAGAGCGAAGGGCCGTCTTCCCCGGAGGCCTCGGGACATGGGGAACGCAGAATCACGGCCAGCAGAACCGCCGCCGCGAAAAACAGATGACCGCGTCCCATTGTCATACCTGCAGGTCGGGGATGAAACCGCTGCGGACGGTGTTTTCGGCAATGCACCGCGGATTGGCGAAATTGCGCAGGTAGCCGGGTCCGCCGGCCTTGGTGCCCAGGCCGCTCATGCCGAATCCGCCGAACGGCTGGCGGCCGACCATGGCGCCGGTGCAGCCCCGGTTGAGGTACAGGTTGCCGGCCCTGAACCGCTCTTCGGCCATGGCCAGGTTGCCCGGACTTCTCGAAAAGACCGCGCCGGTCAGGGCAAACTCGGTGCTGTTGGCGATATTGAGGGCTGCATTGAAATCCGCCGCCCGGATCACCGCCAGGACCGGGCCGAACAATTCCTCCTGCATCAACGGGTTGTCCGCCCCGGTCACCGCGAAAATGACGGGAGGAACGAACAGCCCCGTTTCCGGCGCCTCCCCCCTGAACAGCAGCTCCGCTCCGCCCGGCGGTTCGGCGATGAGCCGGTGCAGACGATCGAAAGCCGTCCGGTCGATGACCGGCCCCAGCTTGCAGCCCGGCTCGACGGCTGGCGCGACGGGAAGGCTTGTACAGGCTTCGCGCAGGCGGTTGATGAACGGCTCGTATATCGACCCGACCAGGATGAGCCGGGAGCAGGCCGAACATTTCTGCCCGGCATAGCCGAAGGCCGACTGCACGACCCCCTTGACGGCCTCGTCCGGATCGGCGTCTTCATCGACGATGATCGCGTTCTTGCCCCCCATTTCGCACACCACCCTTTTTATCTCCGCCTGGCCGGGCCGGGTCCGCCCCGCCTGCTCGATGATGGCCAGTCCCACTTCCCTTGAGCCGGTAAAGGCAATCTGACTGACCGCCGGATGCGCGGTGAGGAAACTGCCGATTCCCTCCCCCGCCCCCGGGAGAAACTGGACCACCTCCGGAGAAAAACCCGCCTCCACCAGATGTTCGTACAGGGCATGGGCGGTGGCGCCGGCGGCGGAGGAGGGCTTCATGAGCACGGTGTTGCCGGCAACCAGCGCCGCGGCGGTCATGCCGCAGAGAATGGCCAGGGGGAAGTTCCAGGGGGCGATGATCACCGTCGGACCGCGGCCCTCGTAGAGCAGCACATTTCTCTCGCCCGCCATGTTCTCCAGCGGGGCCGGTCCAAGCTCGACGAGGGAGCGCCGGGCGTAATACCGGCAGAAATCGATTCCTTCGGCCACATCGGCGTCGGCTTCCCGCCAGGGCTTGCCCGCTTCATGGGTCTGCAGGGCCGCCAGCCGGCAGCGGTCCTCCTCCAGGCGGGCCGCCAGTTTTTCCAGGAGTTCGGCCCGCCGGCGCACCGGGGTACGCTGCCAGGCGGGAAAGGCCCGGGCCGCGACCTCCAGGGCTTCCTCCGCCTGAGCCGTCGAGGCCCGGCTGACGAGGGAGACAATCTCATCCGGATCATTGGGTGAGGCATGGGGATGGAGGTCTTCGCCCATGACCGATTGGCCGTTCACCACCAGGGGGACCTGCAGGGGCAGGCGGGAGCCGACGGCGGCGGCGGCGGCGGCGAAATCGTCCCGCACCCGCGGCTCGCAGAAATCAAGAATGGGGGTGTTGGTGAAGGGCGAATCAAGATCGCCCCGGACCAGACCACCCGGTTCCGGAGGCTCCGGCTCGAGCAGCGGCGGTTCAAGCATGGTGTCGAGGGGTGCCCCGCCGTGATAGGCGCGGCGCAGAAACCCCGTTTCCGAAGTCGTCTCCAGCAGACGCCGGACCAGGTACGCCATGCCCGGCAGGAGGTCTCCCACCGGGACATAAATCCGCACCCGGTATCCGTCCTCGGCCAGCACCCGCCGCAGCGGCTCGGCCATGCCGTGCAGCATCTGCAGTTCGAAACCTGCCCGCTCCAGCCCCTTTTCCTCGGCCACCACCATGGCATGGACCAGGGAGCGAAGGTTGTGACCGGCAAAGGCGGCGGCTACCAGGTCGTGATTGTCGAGCAGCTTGACCGTCATATTTTCAAAATTGGCATCGGTGAGCCCCTTGGCCGTGTAGACCGGGCAGACCAGGCCCCTGCTCCGGGCGTGCGCCACTTCCTGGTCCCAGTATGCCCCCTTGACCAGCCGGACGGTAAAGGGGACTCCCCTTTTCCGGCTCAGAGCAAGGAGGCGGTCGCAATCCTGCTCGCCGGATTTCAGGTAGGACTGGACGGTCATGCCGATATGGAGCCAGTCACGCAGGTCGGGGTCCAGGGCGATTTCCTCGAACAGGGCAAAGGTGATGGCATGGACTCCCCATTGTTCCAGGTCAAAATGGATGAAAACATTCTTCTCTTTCGCCCGGCGCAGCAGAGGGAGCAGCCGCTCCCTGAGGCGGGCGACCGTGCCGGCATGGTCCACGGCATCGGGGTAGGGATCGAAGGCGGTAATTTTCACCGAGATGTTGGCCAGCGGCAGGGGACCGGCCGGAGACCGGTGCAGAACCGGGTTTTCCGGCCACTTCTCGGCGGCGGCGGAAAGTTTGTCAACGAGTGCAAGGTGTTTGTGCAGACGCCGTTCCGCCTCGGCCTCACTGACCGTCGCCTCCCCGAGGATATCGGCGGTGAAGGTCAGATTTTCCCGGGCCAGTTTCTCAAAAACCCGTAAGGGTTTGTCCCCGTCCGCCTCACAGATGAAACGCCGGGCCATTGCCGTTACCCTGGCGCGGATCATTCGGGCCGCCAGGGGGGAAGTGATGCCCCGGGCGGCGGCCAGGGTCAGGGCGGAGCGGACGGCGACCGGCAGATCGCGCTCCCGGCCGAGGAGGTATTCACGAACGTGGGAGGCAACGGCCTGGCTTGAGTGGAGAACGGGCAGGACGTCGATGAAGCGGAAGGCGTCGATTTTGAACGCCTCGTCCTGCAACACCCGGTCAAGCAGACGGCCATGCCATTTCCGCTGATCAAAGAGCCCGGGAAGGGCGCCCCGGGTTGCCTGCCAGTACCGCGTGCCAATCTCCATGATCCGCCGGTTGCGGCGGCCATGGACCGTCTGCCTGTGCATGAGCCTGTCCCCCCTTTTTTGGGATTGTGGATGGTGCCAGTTGGGTTCCGGGCAAATTATCCGCTTACGCTTCAAACATTGTAGGGTTATGCTACCGTATCTGATATAGTAAATAATAACTCGATGATGAACAAGAGGGGAAGGATAATCGCCCCTCCCTCATGTCGGCGCGCCGCAGTGCGCGCCGACTGCGCGGGGAAGCGGCGGAACCGGCCCGGCGGCGCTGTCCTTCCATTGCCGGCAAGGAGCAAGACGGGAGAATCAATGAAACTGTTTCTCGTACAGCACGGTGAGGCAAAAAGCGAAGAAGAGGACCCGGATCGGCCGCTGACCGACCGGGGCATCCGCAAGACCAAAAAAAGCGCGGGCTGGCTCGGCCGCCAGCATTTCAACATCGCGGAAATCCTGCACAGCGGCAGGAAAAGGGCCGGGCAAACGGCGGATATATTCGCCGCCCGCCTGGCGCCGGAGCACGGGGTTACCGCCGCCCCGGGCCTGAATCCCGATGATGACGTCCTTCCCATGGCCGGGCAGCTGGCCGGCAGGGAAGAGACGCTGATGATCGTCGGCCATCTCCCTTACCTGAACCGTCTTGCCGCCCTTCTGCTGACCGGCAATCCCGCCCATGCCCCGATTGCCTTCGTTAATTCCGGGATAGTCTGCCTGGAGCGGGAAGAGGGTCGCTGGTCCATTGCCTGGATTGTCGTCCCGGACCTGCTCCCCGAATAACATCTGGCCGGGGCCTTTTCCAGGCTGACCCCTCGAACGCTTCGGGACAACGCCGCGCCATTGCCCGGATCGTTTCCGAAACAGCTTGACAGGCTGCGAGCAGGAATGTATATTAAATAATAATTAATCCTATTTTAGCGTACACCGCCATGCTCCACCACAAGGACACCATACGGAAAAAGATGGCCCGCTTTGAGCAGGCCTGCCGCGACGCGGGCCTCAAAATCACGCATCAGCGGCTGGAAATCTACCGCGAGCTGGCCGGGGCCCACGATCACCCCACCGCCGAGATGCTGTACACACGGCTTCGCGAACGGCTGCCGACCCTTTCCCTCGACACCGTGTACCGGACCCTGGCGACCCTGGAGGAGCAGCACATCATCACCCGGGTCCAGACCGACGAGAGCCAGGCCCGCTACGAGGCGGAAATGACCCCTCATCACCATGTCATGTGCAGAAAATGCGGCAGGATCACGGATTTTCACTGGACCTTTTTTGACGCCGCGCGCCTGCCCGAGGATGTTGCCGGCTGGGGCACGATCGAGGACAGAAAGGTAACCGTTCGCGGCATTTGCAGACAGTGCGCCGCAGAGTAGATTTAACCACCACCGGGGAGTGTTTTGTAGTTCCCATAAATAAGAATAATTACGACGAAAGAAAAAATCTTACCGTAAGCCGGGACCGACTGGTCCCCCTGCACAACCAGAAAAGGAGGTTACCCATGACGGACAACAGAAAAACCATGACCACCAGCGGCGGCAATCCCGTGGCCGACAACCAGAATTCCCTGTCAGCCGGTCCCCGCGGTCCGCTCCTGCTCCAGGACTATCAGCTGATCGAAAAGCTGGCCCACCAGAACCGGGAGCGCATCCCCGAGCGGCCCGTCCATGCCAAGGGGTCCGGCGCCTACGGCACCCTGACCGTCACCCACGACATCACGCGCTACACCAAAGCCGCTCTGTTTGCGGAAATCGGCACGCAGACCCCGGTGTTCATGCGCTTTTCCACCGTGGCCGGCGAACGGGGAGCGGCCGACGCCGAGCGGGACGTTCGCGGCTTTGCCATGAAATACTACACCAAGGAGGGCAACTGGGACCTGGTGGGCAACAACACGCCGGTCTTCTTTGTCCGCGACCCCCTGAAATTTCCCGACTTCATTCATACCCAGAAGCGGCACCCGCGCACCAATCTCCGCAGCGCCACGGCCATGTGGGATTTCTGGTCCCTGTCGCCGGAGAGCCTGCACCAGGTGACGATCCTCTTCTCCGACCGCGGCCTGCCCCGGGGCTACCGCCATATCAACGGCTACGGCTCCCATACCTACAGCTTCATCAACGCGGCCGGCGAGCGCTTCTGGGTCAAGTTCCATTTCAAGACCCAGCAGGGCATCGAGTGCCTCACCAACCGCGAGGCCGAAGCGATTGTCGCCAAAGACCGCGAGAGTTCCCAGCGCGATCTGTACGAAGCCATCGAACAGGGAGACTTCCCCCGCTGGAAGGTCCAGGTCCAGATCATGCCCGAGCTGGAGGCGGAAACCTATCACATCCATCCCTTTGACGTGACCAAGGTCTGGCCCCACGGCGACTACCCGGTCATGGACGTGGGCATCCTGGAGCTGAACCGCAACCCGGAAAACTACTTCGCCGAGGTCGAGCAGTCCTCCTTCAGCCCGTCCAACATCGTTCCGGGCATCGGCTGGTCGCCGGACAAGATGCTCCAGGCCCGCATTTTCTCCTATGCCGACGCCCACCGCTACCGGGTCGGCACCCATTACGAGATGCTGCCGGTGAACACGCCCCTGGCCCCGGTGCAGACCTATCACCAGGACGGTTCCATGCGCTTCGACGCGCCCGGCGGCCCGGATGCCTACTACGAACCGAACAGTTTCGGCGGCCCGGTCCAGGACGACCGGTTCAGGGAACCGCCGCTGAAGATCTCCGGCGACGCCGACCGCTACGACCACCGAATTGGCAACGACGACTACACCCAGCCCGGCAACCTGTTCCGGCTCATGGACGCGGGAAGGCAGGAGCAGCTGTTCAACAACCTGGCCGAGGCCATGGAGGGCGTACCGGCGCATATCGTCAACCGGCAGCTCAATCACTTCCACAAGGCCGATCCGGCCTATGCGGCGGGCGTGGCCAGGGCGATGGGCATCAATTTCCAGCCGGAGTAACGGCTGTCAGCCTGGAAAGAAGGCATGCCGTGGCGGAGCACGCCGGCCGCCCCGGCATGGCGCGACGGAGCTGAGAATGACAATGTTTCTCACCAAGGAAGAGGAAAGCAGGTACGCTGAACTGCAGCACATGGCCCTGGACTGCGCCCGGTCCGGGGACGGCGCGATGCTGGAGAGCATGGTGCGGGCGGGCATGCCGGTCAACCTGAGCGACGGCCGGGGCAATTCCCTGCTGATGCTGGCCGTCTACCACGGCCATGAGGCGGCGGCCCGCATGCTGATCGGCTATGGAGCGGAGATTGACCGCCGCAACGATCACGGGCAGACCCCGCTGGGCGGGGCGGCCTTCAAGGGCAACATCGAAATGGTGAACATGCTGATCGAGGCGGGGGCCGACGTCGACGGCGACAACGGCGGCGGCAGGACTCCGCTCATGTTCGCCGCCATGTTCGGCCATCGGGAGGTCGTGGCCCGCCTGATCCGCGCCGGGGCGGACACCCTGTCCCAGACCCTGTTCGGCGTCTCGGCCGAGCGGATCGCCGGCATCACCGGGGCCCTGCGCTCGCTGGGCTCCCTGTTTGGACGATAAGGCCCCTGCATTTTTGGCTGGCATGCTCTTCAGGGACAGGCATCGGGGTCGTTGCCGGAGCAGGGCGGCTGTGGGGGCGGCTCAGCGTTTCGGGCGGCCGCGGACGTGATGATCGGCGTATAGAACAGGATGCCGGCCGGCGGGCGGGGCTGCAGGAAGGCATGGGCAGCCGCCAGATCGACCAGGCCGTGGCCGGAGTCGTTGTCGCTGCCCGGTATTCCCAGGTCAATGGCAGACCGGACCAGGGCCTGTTCCAGCTGGTCAACGGTCAGCTCCGGATCCGCGCTCAGCAGCAGCGCCATGCCCCCGGCAACCAGGGGGGCGGCAAACGAGGTGCCGGACACGATGGCATAGTCGTCGGGGCTTGTCCCCCCCAGGGTCAGGTCCGTTGTCCGGACGTCCACCCCCGGGGCCGCCAGGTCGGGATAGATCCCCCCGTCGCAGGCCGAGGGGCCGCGGGCGCTGCGGTCGGCGATGGTCAAAGCGGAATCGACCGCGCCGACGGCAAAGCTTTCCGGATAGTTGGCAGGACTGATGCTGGTGGCCGGACCGGGCCCGGAGTTGCCGGCCGCGAAGACCACGGCGACCCCGGCGGCCCGCAGGGCCTGGACGGCGGGGCGGAACACGTCCTTGCATTCGCCGGCATCCGCACCATCGAAGCCCCACGAGTTGTTCACCACATCGGGCAGGTCATCGGTTGCCGGATCGTCATCCGGGTCGAGCAGCCACTGGAATCCCAGGTGCACGGCGCTCAACGCCGCATTTCCCTCGGCATCGAAGATCCTGACCGCTATCCAGCGGGCGTCCGGGGCTGCCCCGACGGCCGTACCCCCGGCGCCGCCGCCCACCATCAGGCCCATGACCTGGGTGCCGTGGCCGTTGCTGTCATGCGGGGTGGCATATTCGCCGTAGGGATCGAACCAGCTGTTGCTCCCGCCCCGCCACCGGGGGGCCAGGTCCGGGTGGTCGCCGTCGACCCCGGTGTCCATGGCGGCAACGACAACACCGGAGCCGGTATGCCCCATGTTCCAGAGCTCCGGGGCGCGAATCGCCGCAATGTTCCATTCCGGCGGGATCACCAAAGCCGGCTCGGGTTCCCCGAGGGTGATCATCCTGTCCAGCTCGACACTCAGCACTCCCGGCAGAGCCGCCAGATCAATGATCAACTCCGCCCTGACCGTGGCCGCCATGCCGTTGAATATCCAGTAGGGAATTACTTTTCCGGCCTTGTTCCGCTGCAGGAACCGTTTGAGGCTGCCCTGGGTCCGGGCCGCCTTGGCCCGGAGGGAGCGGTTCAGCTCAGCCCGCATTGCCCTCCTGCTCTTTCCGCGCAGGCTGCCCGGGTCGAACTGGTCCCTGAGGGTGATGATGACCGGAATCTCGTCGCCGGGAGCGGACCGGTCGAGCCTTGCTGCGAGCTCCGCCTTAATGACACCGGCCTCTGCCCGACAGGGCATCCCGAGCAGGAGGATCATTGCCGGCACAATCAATAGGGCGGCTCTGTTCCTGGAAATGAAGTCCTGCATGGGATTCTGTTGCGTGGGAATATTCTTTTCGACCGCTTCGCCCGGGTCACCCTTGGGAGGACGGCGCTGGATGAACAACCGGTTTCAGGTTGCGGGCAATGGCTGCGACAGGGACAATTTCACCGGACTATTTTTTGTACACTCTTGTGCGAACGTTTGCCAGTACTTTCCGTGACAGCGGCAATCAAACGGTGCCGGCCTGAAAGGAAAAGGCGGCCGTGGGCCTTGCCCACATGCCGCCTGCTCCGCAGTTTGCCTTAAATATGCCCCTCGTGCCGGGGGGCCCGCGTTACTGTTGTTTATTGCCGGTGGTGGCGGGCACGAACATCGGCCAGTAGAAGCTTTCCTTGCCCTGCAGACAGAAGGCCAGGTCGTGCTGAGTGAAACCGGGTAGGTAGGAAGAAGCATTCTCCCAGTTTTGCGGCAAAAAATAGTCCAAATCTTCCCATTCCGGCGCCTGACCGGGATTCTCGACCTTGGCCGGGGAACGGTTGGCGGTGTCGGCGGCGAAACGACCGTACTGGTGGTAGAAGGGGGGAAGCCAGTCCAGCTGCGGATAAAACACCAGCCAGTAGACCCCCGAATTCAGCCTGACCGGCGGGTCGAGCGCCAGGGTTACATTGCTCTCGTAAATCCCCAAGACTGGATCAAGTTCCGTGGTCTCGATGGTGACGCGGCTGTCGGTGGGGGGAACGGCCAGGGACCAGACCGGCGGGTTGCCGTTGCCCCAGGGATCGCCGTCGGGCCTGCCGCCCCTGTCATGGTAGATCTCGAAATGGAGGGTGTTGGCCTCGGCCAGACCCATTGCCCCGTTCCAGAGTTCGCCGGGCACAAAGATGGTATCGATCAGCCACGGCCGGAAGCTCATGAAATCATCGGCCAGAAAAATATCAAACCCGGCCTGGGTCTCTTCGAACTGCTGACTGGCGTAGGGGGTCGTGTTGACGCCGCTCCGGGGCTGATTCCACAGGTTGCAGGTCAGAGGCTCGGCCTGCTGCGGCCTGATCACCGCCGCGTCTCCCCGGGGCGCCGCCGGACCCGTCAGGGCCGGCACCTTGTCCCCGGCCCAGGCCGGCATCGCCGACAGCACGAGAAATATTCCCGCCAACAGGGAACCATAATTCCGTAGTGTTTGTCTCGCCGATGTCTTCATACGTTTTTTTCCTGTGAAAAATTTTGCTTGCCGGAAAATATTTCTTCACTCTTCTTTCGACCGGGGATACGAAACATAGCCCCGGCCTTTTCGCGTTCATTGCACCACCAGGTTTTCCGCCCGGAAATCGCCTATGACCACGGTGACCAGGCTGCCGGTCTTGACCAGTCCGGGCACCGTGCCGAAAAACATCCAGTAAATGCGGTCCTCCCTGGGCGGATCGGAGGAGCGCAGCGGTCCGATCTTGGCCGTCCTGGGAACCGCCAGCACCTGGCCGCTGGCCTGGTCGATCAGGTAGGGCTTGTTGGCCCGCTTGAACAGGCTTGCCGCCTTTTCGGAGTCCAGCACCCGGAAGCGGAAATCAACCATATGCCCGCCGGCCGACATGGCCAGGGAGGTCACTTCGATGCCCCACTGCTCCTTGAGGGCCGGGTCGGTGGCCGGTTTTCCGGGTAGAGCCGGAACCGCTTCCGCTCCCGTCCGCGCCTGACCGGCTCCATCCGTTGCCGGCGCACAGGCCGAAAACGCCAGGCAGAGAAGCAGCCAAAGCAGCAGTCCCAAAGTGTTCTTCACCATCTCCATCATCACGCTCTGCCGAACTTGAAAACCGGTCCGATCGTCAGTTCGGCCCAGTGCCGCCGGTGATCGCCGGCACGAACATGACCCAGGGGAACTTCACCGTCAGGTGAACGAACATGCCCCCGCCGGGCGCGCCGTTGCTGGTCAGTGCCAGGCTGCGGTCATGCAGGGCGTACTTGCCCGGCTCCACCGGGGTCCACAGGGCATCCCTGGTTTTTCCCGCCGCCAGCAGCAGGGAGTACTGCTCCCGCGGGTAGGGGTAGGGATTGCCGTCCTCGGCCACCACCCGCATGTACGGGCCCTGGAGAACAGGAACATGGCTCATGAGCCCGGCATTGAGGAACCGGATCAGCGTGGTCCCTCCCGTGTTGCCGGCCTGCACTTCCGGCACCGGCTGTCCCGGGGCGTAGGTTTTACCGTTGATCAGAAAATAGCGGGGCTTGTAGGTCATGGACGTGGCCGCGGCGGGCGGGTTGTGCAGGGCCGGATCAATCTCGCTGTACAGCAGGAGGACCTCCCGGTGGACATCGGGATACCCGCCGACGGTCAGGGCGCCGTAGAGCCCCATCTGCACCTGTTTGGCCGGATGGCTGCCGCTCTGGTACAGGTAGGTGCCGGCCCGGAGATTGCTCCAGGTGTAGGTGGCGACAGCGCCCGGAGCCGCTTCATGGGTGAAGGCGCTGACCCTCGTTCTCCCCTGCCCGTCGGTAAACGTCTGCGGGGCCAGACTGGCGGCCTGACCCGGGATGATCAGGGAAACAGCTTCATCGAGGCAGTTGCGCAGCCGGATGGTCAGGGTTGTCCCCGGCTCGGCCGTCAGCACGGGGCCGTTTTCCCAGACAACCGGGGTACCCGGGCAGGATCCCGGGTCCTGGATGAATCCCCACATGGTGATCGAAGCGCTTCCGTCGGGCGGAGACCACCGTGCCGCAACGGCCGCCAGATCCACCGCCCATGCCGAGACAGGCAGCAGCAGCAATGCCCAGAACAGCAAAACCGGGGTATTTTTCTTTATTGTCCGCATCGCACGTTTCATAGCCCTTTCCCGCCTCCATTAAGGGATATCGACACCGTGGGGCTCGATGATCAACATGGTCATCATGCCGCCGGGGAAGATATCGTAATTGGTCAGTTCCTTTTCCGTATGCGAATGCCACATGAAGCTGAACCCGCCGTTGGGGTTCAGCCCCCCTTCGCCGGGGGGCAGCGGTTCAAGTGAGCCCAGGTAAGGGCTGCCGCTGTACCAGGCGCCGAAGACCAGGTCGCCCTGGTTGGGCAGGACCACCGGGATGGTCTTGGTATAGCCGTTCTTGCACCGTTCGCCGGTTGTATCATCGTGACCGTCGAGGTTGCTGTCCTCGCACACGGCATAGTGATCCGGGCAGTACTCGTAGGTGGTATCATCGAAGTCGTCGCCGTCATTGTCGATGCAGTCGTGCACATACTGGGCGCCGGCATCGGGAGTGCCGTAGACGTCCCAGTTCAGTCCCTTGCCGGTCCAGGTAAAGATCGCGTCATGGGTCGAGCCGGGAACGGACTGGATGGTAAACACCTCGTAGCTCAGATCGGGTCCGGCTCCCGGGGCGCTCTCCAGCAGCCGGCCGTCCCGGGCGATTATCCGGGCATGGTTGCCGTGATGATGAAAGGGGTGCGAATCCCGGCTCGCGCCGACAACCCGCATGAGCAGCTTTTCCCCGGGATGCATGCGCGGAAAGCTGTTGTAGGGCTGGTGGGGCAGCAGGGGATGGTTCGCTACCATCATGTTGTCCGGCGCCGCCCGGCCGTTGATGAACCAGAGCACGGCAAAATAGTCGGCCAGGTAGTTCGTTGCCGCCAGACCCCCCGGACCCTGGGTTTCGACCACCTGGTGGACCCGGGGATCCATCTCGCTCAGCAGGAAGAGGTACTCGCGGTCAAAGGCGGTGTCCGGGTGGTTGTAGGCATACCCGGCCCCGGCCGCCGGCCGGACGATCAGGGCGCCGAACAGGCCCATCTCCATCTGCAGGGCGGTGTCGGTGCCGCTGTAATAGGTATAGGTGCCGGGATGAGCGGCAACAAACTGGTAGGTCACGGTGCCGCCGGGAACAGCCTCACTGGTGAGAACCCCCGCCACCCCCCGGTCGGCCTGGTCGACGACCACCCGCTGTCCCGGAAAAAACATGGAGACATTGGGGACCGGCCCGCCGCCGGCCACGCTCAGATTGTTGGTCAGGGTTATCCTGACGGTGTCGCCCTGGTTGACGATCAGGGTCGGACCCGGATACTGGGCGAGTCCTCCCTCGGCGGCGTAGCCCCAGATCAGGTAGCTGCCGCCGTCCGGGGTGCTGACATAGCCGGTGGAAGCGCTCAGCTGAAAGGTCGGCCCGGTAATGCCGTCGATCGCCGCCGCGGCCCCTGCCGCGGACAGGATGAGAACCAGGACGGCGGCTGCGGTCAGCCGCAATGAAGCAAGTGCAAGGTGTGTATTCATGACGGTCCCTTCCCTAATTGATCCTGATTTCGGTCATCATGCCGCCGAACTCTTCCATGTTGTTGCTCAGGTAGTTCAAATTGGTGGTGTAGAGAAAATACCTTGTCCCCGGCGCCGCGGTAGGCGGAATTTCCAGAATCGCGTCATAGGATTCGCCGCCGCCGACGGTGACGGAATTTGTCCTGTAGTACAGGTCCTTGCCGTCCGGGCCGCGCAGCAGCTTGGCGTCCTTGCCCACCACCAGCATCGGCACCCCCAGGGTCCCCAAGGTGTAGAAGCGGGTGACATTCAGGTTGGAGATGCGCAGCAGCACCCGCTGTCCCGGCTCGGCGGTGATAAGGGCGCTCTCCAGTTGAGACGGCTTGAAGCCGTTTTCCTCGGGTGCCGGCAGCGGGTCGGGATCAACCGTGTCCGGGTAGCCACGGCCGTTGAGCATGGGGTAATCGTCCTTCATCAGGGCAAAGGGCAGGGGCTGAACGTCTATGCTGGCCCCGTGGAAGTTGGAGTCAAAGGAGCCGATCTGGATCGGGTAATCCACATCGTAGCCCGTTGAGCCGTCGCCGTCGTTGTAGGCAAATTGCGAGTAATTCTTCCCCTGGTAGTTGTACACCTCTCCGTCCTGGGCCGGCCGGACATAGAGGTTGCCGAGCATGCCCATCTGCATGTGCTCGGTGGCCTCGGCATGGCAGTGGTACATGAAGGTGCCCGGCTCAAGGACCTTGTAATAGTAGGTCAGGCTTGATCCCATATTGATGGCGATGGCCGATTCCGGCAGGCCGTCAAAAATCGAGGCCGCTTCGGGAAAGCCGTGATAATGGACGGTATGGGGATCAAAGAGGTCGGGCCGCATCATCATGCCGACGTTGGTCAGGGTGAGGTAGAATTCATCGCCCTCGTCCAGGACAATGGGCGGGGCCGGAAAGGTTGCCGCCAGTATTCCTTCCTCCAGGACCTGGCTGGCCAGGTCCTCGCCGTTCGGTCCAATGGACGGCTTGCCGGTGAGGTCGGCAAAGCCGAAAATGTACTGCGATGTCCCGTCGGCCATGGTGACGAATCCGTCCCCGCCGCTCAGGTGCATGCACTTGGTTTTGTCCGGTTGATTTTCATCGCCCTCCCAGCTTGCCGAGCCGTTCGTGTCCCCGGGGCACTGCACCAGGACGCCGGCGCCGGCCGTCTGGGCGGCGAAGAGCACACCGCCCAGGAACACAACCTGCCATGCAAATCGAAGTCCGCTGTTCATATATCGTCCCTCCTCGGTTGCGCCGTCTTTTTTCGTGCCCGCGGCTGAAGAACGGCAAAGAAAAGCAGCCCTCCCAGCGCCAGGACGATGAGGGAGGCAAGCGGAAGAACCTTTGCCAAGGCCGGGCGCTCGCGGTCCGCCTGCCCCTCCTGTTGTTCAACCTGACTGGTCTGTTCCCCGGCCGGAACGATCCCGGCTTCCTGGTCCGGGGATGCCGTTGCGGTCAGCGGAGCGTTTTCTCCAATCGGAGCCCGGCCGCTCACTTCGGCAACGAGGTCGCTGCCGGCCTCATCCTGGCCGGCCAGGTCCGCCTGCGGCTCGAAGG
>Ga0209164_1001848_pt1 | contig 24991 bp, 25 predicted proteins | sample MTBNYHSulfiMetaG_FD_187458 | JGI IMG/M metagenome (GOLD analysis project Ga0209164, IMG submission 187458) | Enrichment culture microbial communities from rom New York Harbor, USA that are MTBE-degrading - MTBE-NYH (New York Harbor Sulfidogenic)... | ecosystem: Environmental > Aquatic > Marine >... | reverse complement strand
TAGTTGAGTCTGTCGATACATATGGCGACGTATCCAGGATGAAATATGACAGCTACGGCAGGGTAACAACCGTTGATGAGACAATAGACGGTGATCTGACAAGGACAAAAGAGTTTAAATACGGCAAAATGGGGAATAATTTTTATGCAGAAGCAAGTTATTTAGATCTAGCACAGGTTAAAAGTAATTCTCCTGAGAAGATGGTAACTGCAAAAAACAGATCGGGCGACTTGAACGACAGATACATAAGAATGCAGTTTTTTAAGGATGAGTTAGGAAGACAGATACAGACAAAGGCGGAAGGCTATGCAGAGGAAAAACACTCATGGGTAGTATCGGGCAAGATCCAATACGACAAGATGGGGCGTGTTACACAGACAGGGGCTGTTACAACAGTTGACTTTACAAATGTAAACACTGAGGGAAGACTCAATACACAGGATATAAACTACCGCATGATAGATACAGCAATGACCGATCCAGTGACAAAATATGAATATGACGACCTGGGCAGAATGGTTAAAACAGAACTCCCAAGCGGATTAACCGTAAAGAATGAATATAAAATAGAAAAACAGACATGCGGTGACGGTACGGAAAAAATCTTACAAATAACAAAAACATCTTCATATGATGAAAATAACCAGCTTAAAACAGAATCAATTGTTTATAAGGATATGCAGGGAGTTGAAATAAAAACGGAAACCTGGGACTCGGAAACAGGAAAATATATCACAACAGAGTTTGAATATGACCTGCACGGACATGGTAAGGTGATTGAGGCGAACGGGAATACCGGAGAGAAACAAATGGATTCCCTGGGGAGACTAATCTGGATGAGAAGTCCTGATGCCGGCAAGTTTGAATACAAATACAACGGCAAGGGCTTGGTTGCACAGGTGATAGATTACGGCAAAAACGAAGGGGACGGCAATAAGAGAGTAATCGATTATTCTTATGACGACTTAAACAGATTAACAGACATACAATACGCAGGCGCAGGCGACAACAACATACACTATGAATACTACCCGGCAGACGACCCCAACGAATATGCCAGATCAAGCATAAAGAGTATAACAAAAGGCAGTTATTATAATGTTGAGTATGAATTCGGCCAGTTGTGGATAAAAGAAATAAAAACGATCGAAGGAGTAACTTACACAACAAAATATACATACGACGTGCAGGGCAGGATAACCGAGGTCGTATATCCTGACGGAGAGGCTGTAAGGTATAGTTATGATGACGGGGGATTCTTATACAGGATAGAAGGCGATGAAGTCTATGTTGACGATATAAAATACGACAAGTACGGACAGAGAACATACCTGAGATACGGCAACGGAACGGAAATGACATATACATACGATGATGATACTAGACTGCTTGATGTATTCACCACCAAAAACGCAAAAGGTGAGACACTGCTCCAATACGACTACAACTTTGACACACTGGGCAACATAACAAGCATAACGGATGCGATAAATGGCAGTATGAAGTCAGAGCAGAAATACACATATGATGAAAACAACAGACTGATAAAAGCAGAAGGACTATACAACCCGACAGGAAGTACATACAACAGAAGCTTTGAGTTTGATGATGAAAACAGGATGATAAAGAAAACATTTGAGGATGGAAGTACATACACTTTTGAATACTTACCCAACACTCATGCTATGTCAAAGATAAACATAACGGGTGTAAAGAGCGGAACGATCTCATTATCATATGACGACTTTGGTAATATGATTGAGAAATTATACAGCGGTACAGAGGATGATAAGAAAACACAACAATTCGCCTACGATGTAGAAAACAGGTTATCAAGCGTTACAGGTGACGGCTTTACAACAAACTTTATATATGATAACAAAGGACAGAGGATTAAAAAGATATATCAAGACAGTGCTGCAGTTATAAAAGAGACAACCTATGTTACAGCCTTTTATACGGTATCTGAAGGACTCATAAATAAACACATATCGGACGGCAATTATATAATCGCAACAAAGATTGAGAATAAATCAGAGAGAATCCAGTATTATCACTCGAACCACATCGGAAGCACTGCAATGCTGACTGACAATATAGGAGATAAAACACAAGAATACCTTTATTACCCATATGGAGAGACATGGGTTGTAGAAAATGAAGAGCTTGACGAGATTACAAGACTATTCACCGGACAGGAATACGATAAAGAGACTGGTTTATATTATTATAATGCCCGTTATTATGACCCTCATATCGGGGTTTTTATGAGACCTGATCCTATGATGGAAGGTTTAAATCATTATGCATATGCTAATTGTAATCCGATTATGTATAATGATCCGACAGGGTTGACTGCTGACGGCAGTGATGCAGGTGCAGGATACAGTGGCCACAATGCAGCCGGCGGTAATGATACTAGCACAGGTATAGGTGCAAATGACAATAGTGCTGCTGCAGCCGCTGCTGCTGCAAATGGAGTAAGTTGGGGAACAGATACAGCAATGGGAAAAGCGAATAAAGGAGATGATGATAATGCATTATCAGCAGATTTAACAGGGATAGGTGTTGATTTATCGATACTCATGTGGTATTTTAAGAAAATAAATGAATTATTAACAACAGAACAGCAGAAGGCTGAAGGAAATTCTCCTATTAATACAGAAAATAGGATACTCGTTATTGATATTGATGCATTCTCTCCTATAGAATATCTAGGAGAATCTTGGAATACAGAACCTTATATTAATGTTTATATTCAACAAAGTATGAGGGGACAATTTAATAATAAATTTTGTTATATCCCTCCGTATTCTGCATCTAATGCATGCCAATTGGAAACTATTGTGAAAGATGCATTAAAAAAATTTAATATTACAGATATTGTAATGATAGCAGCGCATGGTTTTCCGCAAAAAGCACAAATGGGGGGAGTTCAAGCATTGGGTTATCCTAAAAGTTATAGTGTTGATTTACCAGATAATATTAATGTATATTTAGTTACGTGTGTTCAAGGAAGATTTAAAGAAACATGGGCAAAACATTTTGGTGTACCAACTAGTAATATTCGTGCACTTGATAATGAAGGATATTCAAATTTAGAACTAATTTTTTTAAAGAATATAATGGATGGTATGACAATAGAAAAAGCATGGAATATTTATGAAAAAGAATGTATTGAGTATTATAATAATAAATACAAATAAGGAGTTATTAATTGAAAAATTTTAATATTTTTTATGTAATAATTTTTATTTTATTCATTTTAAATTGTATTTATCCTAAAAATAAATATCAAGAACTAAATTTAATTAATTTATATGATAGAAATATAAAAAAAACAAATCAGTATATTAAACAAACAAAATTTAGTTTAGATAAAAATGATATTTATTATATTTTAACAATAAATAATAAAAATCTAAATAATATTGATTATATATATAAATATAATATAACTAATGATAAGAAAGAACTTGTTTTTGATTCTATAAAATATTTTGATATTAATAAAGGTAATGAATCTATATGTATTAATAATTTTTTTATATTAAATGAGAAAATATTGTTTTTAGATTTATCAATAAATACTTTATTTGATGAAAATAAAGAATCAAATATGAAATATTTTTATCTTAAAATAAATTTAGAAAATAATAAATATAGTATTGTTAAAAAAGACAAAGAGATAAATGTAAGTATTTTAGATAAATCAAATCAATCTTTTTTCAAAAGGAATCAATTTATATATAATAGTACAGATTTTGAATATTTAGTAATATCTAAATTAGAAAATGATACTTTTTTTATAGATGAATATTTATTACAAAATAAAAAAATATTAAAAGAAATATCAAACATAGGTTCAATTAATTTTGGGAGAAATGATAAAGAGGTAATTATTTGTTGTGTTGATAATAAAAATAATAAAAAGATTATATTATATAATTGGATAGATGATATTATTATAAAAGAATTTTTAGTTAATGATGGCTATGATAACATAATGTTTACACCAGATTTTAGAAATATTGTTCTTGCAAATTCTGTTAAAGGTATTTGGATTTTAAATACAGAAAGTAACAAAATCCAAGAGATTTTTACTAAAAAGAGAGATTATTCAACTTGTGCAAACATATCAATACAGGATTGTTCAATAGATTCAAAATTATTATTATTTACTGATAATGAAAGATTATATCTTTATAAAATTAATTAATTTTTAACTGTCCTATAAACAAGGTACGGATGAGGATATTTAGGAAGTGAATTAGTTCAAGGTAAAATAAAAGTTAATATGGAAATTTTTATTATTCAAAATTTTGGATTTAAAACATCAGATAAAGGATTAAACGCAATAATGGATAATAATCATAACATTATATGCTGGAAGAAATATAATGATGCAAATAAGTATATTGAATTAAATTTAGATGAAAATCATTTTAGAATAGTTAAAATTGATTATGATTTCTACAAAAATTATTTGGAATATATGAGTAGTTATCATAAACATAAATATGAAATACGATTGATAGATACTGTTGAATTTAATTAATGATACAATTATGATAGATAATAATACTTTTTTTATAATTAAAAATATTTTTGTTTATGAAGGGAAAAAGAATGAATCCCCTTTATTACAAAAAATAGAAGAAAACAAAAGTGTTTTACTAGCTTGGAAAAATAAAGATAATGCTGAATTATTTCTTGAAGAATTAAAAAAAAGGAATAAAAAAATTTTATTTTATATAGAAAAAGAAAATTATAATTATTTGAATGTTTTAAATAATGAATTTAGTAAAGATAATCATGAAGTAATATTAAAGATATTGGATTAAAAAGAGTATAAATATGTCATTTACTATTAATCTAGAATCCGAGGATGGAGCCATATTAGATAGTATTGAGGACTTTAATTTGCTTAAAAATTATATTCCTGATATTAGTAATAAAAATTTTTATTGTTTAAAATATGTGACTCTCCAAATGGAGTATATAAGACACAGGGAAATTTTACATATGATATGATGGGAAGATTGATACAAGCTGATGGAGATTATAAGAACGGTAAAAATGTTTTTAAAAGAACCTATCAGTTTGATGATGATAATAAGCTAATTAGAAGGACTTTTGAAGGAAATTTAACTTATGATTATAAATATATATCCGGTACACATGCTGTATCAAGTATAGATGTTGACGGCAGTAGTGAGGGTATTACTCAAATTAAGATCGGATATGATGATTATGGAAATATGATTAAAAAAGATATTTATAAAGGAAGTGAATTATATAAATCAAACAATATGGGATATGATACGGATAATAGAATGATCCATATGGATTTACCTGATAATCTGCAACTTGATTTTAAATATGATAATAAAGGAAATAGAATAGTTAAGACTTATAGAGATAATGTTGCAATAATAAATAAAAATATATATGTAACTCAGTTTTATTCATTAAAAAATGATTGTGTTAATAAACATATAACAGACGGTAATAATATAATAGCCACAAAAATAGGTGATAATCCAGATGATATTTATTATTATCATAGTAATCATCTTGGAAGTACTGCCGGATTAACGGACAAGGATGGTAATTTAAAACAATCATATACATATTATCCCTATGGAGAAATCTGGATAACGGAAAACCCTGGAGAAGCAAAGGAAATAGATCATTTATTTACGGGACAGGAATTGGATAAAGAGTCTGGGCTATATTATTTAAAATCAAGATATTATATGCCGGATATAGGAGTATTTAACAGACCTGACTCTATATTAGATGGATTGAATCATTATGCTTATGCGAATTGTAATCCTATTATGTATAATGATCCTGATGGATTTGCTGCAATAATTTATAGAGACGCTCGTTTAAAGGGCTTTATTGATTTTATTGTTGATACATTTAGTCATCATTCTTTAGTAGTGTATAAATTAAATTCAAAAATATATACATTGAATTATGGATCATATGGATTTAGAAGTGAAAAAGTTGGTTCTGAAAAATATACAGTACAATATAATGGAATGGATGATAAATTATTTGCAAAAGCAGTTAGAAATATTAAAAGTTCAGAAAGATATGGGGAAAATAATAATGATAAAGCTAAAGATAAATATAATGGATTAAAAAATAATTGTAATAGCTTTACAGATGAAGTATTTAAAGAATATAAAAAATTATTTATGGAAAAAGCTAAAAATGAAGGAAAAGATCCAAAAGAAGCATGGAAAGATCATTTTAAAGAAATTAAAATAGATAAAGGTAAAAAAGTAGATAATCCAAAGGATGTTTATGATTTTAAATCAACAAAAAATAAATCCGTTACTGACAAAATAAGAGATCAAGCAAAAGATGACATCCAAGTCACGAATACTAATGAAACAGGAGATCAGACATCTTATAGTATGAATCAAAGTAATAGTGATGGTAGTTCAAGTCAAGGTTCAAGTAGTACTGGTGGAGGTGATTGTGTTATATGTACAGAATTATACAGACAGGGTTTAATGGATAAAAATGTTTATAAAGCAGATGAAAAGTTTGGCAAATATTTAAGAAAAACAAAGCCAAATGTTATGATAGGTTATCATTTTTGGGCAAAACCGGTTGTAAGATTAATGAAAAAATCAAGAAAGATTACCAATTTAGCATATTTTTTTGCAAAACCATGGTCCGAAGAGATGGCCTATAAAATAAATTATAAAGAAAAAGGAAATATAATGGGAAAAGTAATAATGTCTATTGGTTTTTTTATATGTAATATTATAGGATATTTAATTGTTAATAAAATAATGGTTATGAGTTTTTTATTTTTTATAATTTTATTGTATATATTAACTTTAATTTTACTAAGTATTAACAGAAAAAGAAATACTATAAAAATAAAAAATAAATATTTAATTGTTTGTTTTTTGATAATTATTTTTTTTATTTTTAATTCGTGTATAAATAAAAAACTAATAGAACAGAAAGCACTGAAATTCACAAACCTTTTTTATAAAGATATAAAAATAGAAAATAAATATAAAGAATTAGAAAAATTCATTTATGATAATGATGCTGTATATTATGCAAATTTCAAAGATGGAGATGACATTTTGAATCCCTTTACAAGTATTGAATTAATAGATAATATTAAATTAATCCAAAATAAATATGGTAAAATAAAAGAATATAAAATATTAAGTGTTAAATACAAATATGATATTTCTTCTGATTGTTGGACTCCCCATGTAATAGATGTATATATTGATGTTATTTATAATAATAAAAATTTAAAAGAATGCCTATACTTAGGATATTATAAAAAAGAAGATGTTATTAAATTAGTTGCATATTCAATTAGTTCTGATTAAATAAATATTTATGATGTTATATATGAAAATTTTTAACAGTATTATTAGTTTTTTAATATTATTTATAATCAATTTTTTAATATTTACAGTATTTTTAATAAGAATATTTTATTCTAAAAATAAAACAGAATTAATACAATATTCTGTTTTATCTGGCATATTTTTTTCAATTTGTATTGTTATAATTATAATTATTATAATGAAATCTATTTTAAAAAAGTAATATATTTTGTTTTTTAAACTCGGTACGGAAATGACATATACATACGATGATGACACCAGACTGCTTGATGTATTCACCACCAAAAACGCAAAAGGCGAGACACTGCTCCAATACGACTACAACTTTGACACACTGGGCAACATAACAAGCATAACGGATGCAGTAAACGGCAGTATGAAGTCAGAGCAGAAATACACATATGATGAAAACAACAGACTGATAAAAGCAGAAGGACTATACACTCCAACAGGAAGTACATACAACAGGAGCTTTGAGTTTGACGATGAAAACAGGATGACAAAGAAAATATTTGAGGATGGAAGTACATACACTTTTGAATACCTACCAAACACGCACGCGATGTCAAAGATAAACATAACGGGTGCTAAGAGCGGAACGATCTCATTATCATATGATGCCTTTGGTAATATGGTTGAGAAGTTATACAGCGGAACAGATGACGATACAAAGACTCAAACTTATACCTATGATATTGATAATAGACTGTCCTCAGTTACAGGAGATGGTTTTACAACAAACTTTATATATGACAATAAAGGTCAAAGAATTAAAAAAATATATGAAGACAACGCTGCTGTAATAAAGGAAACAACATATGTAACGGCTTTTTATACTGTATCAGAAGGACTCATAAACAAACATATAAGTGACGGCAACTATATAATCGCAACAAAGATTGAGAATAAATCAGAGAGAATACAGTATTATCACTCGAACCACATCGGAAGCACTGCAATGCTGACTGACAATACAGGAGATAAAACACAAGAATACCTTTATTACCCATACGGCGAGACATGGGTTGTAGAGGATACAACTCAGGATGAGATAACAAGATTATTTACCGGACAGGAATATGACAAAGAAACAGGGTTGTATTATTACAATGCTAGATATTATGATCCTCATATTAGCATATTTACAAGACCTGATCCTATGATGGAAGGTTTAAATCATTATGCTTATGCTAATTGGAATCCTATCCGATATAATGATCCGACAGGGTTATCGGTAGGATCGGCAGGAGCTACATCATCAAACTCAGGCGGATCTACCGGATCTACTGCTTCATGTTCAGGGATGGCAACTGGAACGGGTATAGGCGGTCCAAGTGCATCTAATACTTCAGCCAGTAATGCCAGTCAGGACGGAATGGGTGTTTCTAGACCTCCAAATTGGTGGAGACCGAACGATCTTAATCAAGGGCGTACAACAGAACAGCAAAAGGCTAAGGCGAATGAATCGGTAAAAAATGTTGATCAGAATAATAAGAGCAATGATAATAAAGAAAGAATATTTGATATGAATGATTATAAAGATTCTCTTATAGTTGAATATAAAAAGAAAAAAGAAGATAATTTTAATATTATAATTAAGGAAAGCGGAAGAATTTTTAATTTAATAAAAGAAAGCACAGGTGAAAGAAAATATTTAGATTTTAAAAAGCTAATGGTAAAAACTGAAATTATTAAACAAATTGAAAAAGATTTTGATGTTAAAAAATCTAATGTAATAAAATGTGCTCCTTTTATATTTGATTCAGGAATTGCTCCTGAAGAATCTGAAGTAGGGGATAGATTGTCTACATATTTAATTATTGAATCAGATAATAAGCATAGGGCAAGAATAACTACAATTTCAATAATTATAACTAAAAATGATAGAAATTCAATCGATAAATTTTTTAGAGTAATGTTTTTAAGAGATTTTGGGAAATAAAGAGAAAAAGGAGAAGATTTTGAAAAAAAAATATATTTTCATAATTTTATTAACTACTTTTATAATTTGTTTTTTGATCATTTTTATTATTATAATAAATAGATTTAATAAGGAAACCATAAAAGCAGAAGCACAATTAGAATTATATTCAAATGTAATTAAGTATCAATATAATAATAATTTTCCTGTAAAATTGGATTTAATAATACATGATAGTTTTTTAGATCCTTGGGGAGAAAAAGTTATTTATGAAAGGAATAAAGAAGGAAATGGTTTTTATTTGAAGACATTAGGAAAAGATAAAAAAGAAGGTGGTTCTTTTAATAATAAAGACATTGTATTAGCATACAATATGAAAATTAATAAATACAAAGGGTGCAAAATATTTTATCTAGAAAATTAATTATCATTTCATTCGTATAGTATTGGTATTGTCGGGATTAATATTTTAAGGAGAAAATATATATGAAAAAAATACCTCCATTTAAATTAGAGCCTATACCATTAAATGATGAGGCAAAAAAATTAGCAAAGTTTAAATGGGCTGATGAAGATGTAGGGAAAAGGCATCAATTAGGAGGAGAACCAGCCTTTTTACAAGAGGAAGAAAGACCTATTTGCCCTGACTGTAAAAAAATAATGACATTTTATGGTCAATTAGATTCAATTAATGATGATTATATTATAGCTGATTGTGGAATGATATATATATTTTTTTGTTTTGATTGTAATGAAGTAAAGGCAATTGTTCAATCGTATTGAAAACAGAGAATAATACTATGTAAAAAAATATTGTTGTTCTATAAACTAGGTACGGATGAAGATATTTAAAAAAGTAAATTAGTTTAAGGTAAAATAAAAGTTAATATGGAAATTTTTATCATTCAAAATTTTGGATTTAAAACATCAGATAAAGGATTAAACGCAATAATGGATAATAATCATAACATTATATGCTGGAAGAAATATGACGATGCAAATAAGTATATTAAATTAAATTTAGATGAAAATCATTTTAGAATAGTTAAAATTGATTATGATTTCTACAAAAATTATTTGGAATATATGAGTAGTTATCATAAACATAAATATGAAATACGATTGATAGATACTGTTGAATTTAATTAATGATACAATTATGATAGATAATAATACTTTTTTTATAATTAAAAATATTTTTGTTTATGAAGGGAAAAAGAATGAATCCCCTTTATTACAAAAAATAGAAGAAAACAAAAGTGTTTTACTAGCTTGGAAAAATAAAGATAATGCTGAATTATTTCTTGAAGAATTAAAAAAAAGGAATAAAAAAATTTTATTTTATATAGAAAAAGAAAATTATAATTATTTGAATGTTTTAAATAATGAATTTAGTAAAGATAATCATGAAGTAATATTAAAGATATTGGATTAAAAATGTCCTACAAACTAGGTATGGATGTAAAAAGGTTATTTACATAAATGAAATATTACATATTTATATTACTATTCTTAATAACTATCTCAATTAATTCTCAGGAATTATTCACCGGTAAGGTCATTACTGTACATGATGGTGATACAATAACAGTATTAAAAGAAGACAAGACACAGGTAAAAGTTAGATTATGGGGTATCGATTGCCCGGAAGATGGTCAGGCTTATGGGAAGAAGGCAAAACAAAGGGCGTCTGAGTTGATATTTGATAAGGATGTCCATACTAGTATTATAGACGTTGACAGATACGGAAGACTTGTTTGCATGATTTTTTATTTTGAAACTTTCAAAGAAAAAAGTATAATACATTGTATGAATGAAGAGATGCTGTCCTCAGGCTTTGCATGGGTATATAAGAAGTACTGTAAAGAACCTTATGAGTCTGAGTGGCTTGTGTTGGAAAAAGCAGCCAGAGATAAGAAGCAGGGACTCTGGGCTGATGACAACCCGATACCGCCTTGGGAGTGGAGGAAAAATAAATAGAATTAAAGTAATACTTTAATGTCGTATAACGCTATGTTATATGCAACTACCGATAAGGTATGTTATGTCTACTTATATAAAATTTGTGAGTCAGTTGCCGAGTAACTGGCAGTTCTAAATTGATTATTAATAGTAAGATTTTAAAATGATTTAATTTTATTGACTAGTAATATAATATAAGATAATATAAAGCAAATAATTTTAAAAAAGAGTAATATGAAAAAATACCCCAAAAAAATATCACCTTGTCCGATAAAAGATGCAATTTTTGAGATTAGATTTGATTCTAAAGTCCCAGATGATGCAGTTTTAGGAATATTTATTTCTAAATTAAATATTCCTAAAATTAAAGTTGAAAATTTACCAATTATGCAAATACCCGTACAAGTACGCCTTGGAGATAAAAAATTTAAATATCAACCTCATTATAAAATAATAACAGAAGATGATTACACAATTCAAATCGGTCCTAATGTCATAAATATTTATGTACCTATACCATATCCTGGATGGGATAATAATTTTTATCCAAAAATAAAAGAAACAATAAAAAATATTGAAGAAATAAACATAATTAATAAGATTGAAAGAATAGGATTAAGATATATAGATTTTTTTGAAGGGGATATTTATAATAATATTACATTAGGAATTCAACAAAATGGGAAAAATTTTATTTCTAAGTCATTAACTTTTAGATCAGAAATTGAAAATAAAAATTATTTAATTATTTTACAGATTGCAAATAACATAATATTGGAAAAGGAAAAAGAGAATGGTTCAATAATAGATATTGATTTGATATATACAAAAGATATTAATTTTGATAATATTGATTCGATAATTAATAAAGCACATATTATTAGTAAAGAAAGATTTTTTGATTTATTTAAAAATGAATATTTATCAAAATTTAATCCAGAATATTAATATTGGAGATGAAAAAATGGCAAATAAAATTAATATTACAAGAAATATTTTTCTTGTCGTCACAATTGGGAGTGGTTCTATTGGATATGCCCAGGTTCCTTTTGATATTGATAATAATATTCCAAACAAAAACTGTATAAATATAAGAAATGAAAAAAAAATATCTAGTAATGAATGGGAAGATAGGTTATATAATTATAATCAGGAGTTAAATAATAATTTGTCAGCAGTAGAATTGCTCAAATCTTGGTTAAATGAAGAATCTAATTATGATAATGAAATATGGGTTGAATTAAAAGAAGAATTAGAAGAAAACAAAATTGAGTTACGAGAATATCGGTAAAGTAATATGAATATTGTTCTTGATTCTTGTATACTTGGTAAATTATGCCATCCAAAGTCAGAAGAAAATAAACCAATTGCACTTTTTATTATAAAATTATTAGAAAAATATAATAAAGATGTAAATATCATTATCCCTGAAATTTCAGATTATGAATTAAGAAGAGAACTAATTAGACTTGCAAAAAAAAATAATAATTATACTAGCATAAATAGATTAGATCAATTTAAAAAAGAATTAGAATATTTACCTTTGAATACAAAAACAATTCAAAAAGCTGCTGAATTATGGGCAGAAGCAAGAATATGTGGAAAAAAAACATGCGATAATAAGGCATTAGATGGTGATGTAATTATTTCTGCACAAACATTAGAGGTTAATGGTACGATTATTACAACAAATACAAAACATTTTAGTATGTTTGTTGCTGCTAAAACATTTGAAGAAATTAATAAATTATATCCATAAATATATTGAGTTTATAATGTAAACTATGTGAGGACACGCTCAAACTTTATGTTATATGCAACTTCCTATAAGATATCTTCTGTCTACTAATATGATAGGGATAACAGGAATATAAAAGTCAATCACCATGAGTGATTTTTTAATTCAACTGTACACGGATATATAATGTTTTTTTGTCTGTTTCACGTCACGTGCTTTTCAGTAAAATAAAATGTTGTGAAACCCATAGCAACTAATAGGGAGCGGAAAATATATGTGCTGTTGTGCGATGGACAGAGTGCATTATTTAAAACCAATTTCCCTCCCCCTCTTCTACCGAAACGCAAGGACGCACAGAGGCGGTTTTTTATATAAAACCTATTTGTTCCCTTTCGCGCGGTTGTGTGTTTTGCAAAGCATTTGACAGTTTTTTATATCGGTTGCACCACCTTTACTCCAAGCAGTTACATGGTCAGCGTCCATTTCATTCAAATTCCAAATTTTATTTTTATTTGAATCATGACCTAATGAACAAAGTGGACAGTTTGATATACCTTTTTTCTCAGCTTCCTGTGTTTGTTTCAAGTAAACAGATTTCTTTGTTGCCTCATCAAAAACTCGTACATCAAGCAATTTTGCATCTTTTTCTCCACCAAGAATATATTCAAAAATACCTCTATGATTTTTTATGTACGAGTCACTATAGAGTTTTTGTACTTCCACTGATATTTTTTTCGGGTCGTATGCTTTCTTATGATATGTTTCATACAATCGTCCCCATTCAAGTCCACACATCTCGCTTTCTACATCAATAAATACAGCTGAAACCCAATCTATGACACTTATGAAGTAAGTTTTTAACTCATTTATATTTTTGTCATAGCGATGGCTGCTCATGTAATCAACAATATTGCCTTTGCTCACCCAGTCTAATGCCATTTCTAAAAATGCCTGTCGGTTTACACTGCCTTTTATGTATGCACTCCATTTCTGTATATTAGCGTTCTGGCTGTTGCTAAACTCTGCTTTTGCAAGAGTTACAAAAGGACCAGAAAAAATAGCATTATTTACCTCTTGGTCGTTTAAGGGAACACCAATTATGTTTATGGTACGAAACCAGTTTTTTATTTCACTTTCTTTACCCTCGCATTCGTAAATAGTGAGTTTTGTTTCTAAAATTTTAGCCTTTTTGTCTGCTGCAATACCATCAAAGTATTGCTCCATACCGTTTTCATCTTTGACGGCAAATTTATTTGTAACATACCGCCCAAAGCTGGTAATACGCTGTTGCCCATCCAAAATTTCAAATGCATCATCACTGACTTTCACGAAATATATTAATCCCAAGGGATAGCCTTTGAGTAGAGAATAAATTACGGACACATCTTTTTTACCGTCTGCATAAATATAATTACGCTGGTATTCCGGTTGTATAGTAAGCTTTCCTGAAAGACCAAATAATCCCTTTCCTTCAAGTTCGTTATAAACAAATCCTTTACAAATGTCTTCTACTGTAATATTTGTTTTTAATATTGTTTTCATTTTGTTCTCCTGTGTCTGATAAATATTCTTTGATAAACAGATTGGATTACTCTACCTTCTTTGTTGATAAAATAGTTTTTTTTACCGTCATTGCCTACTAAATTTGCATTTTCATTTGTCTTACTACCAGATGAACCTGTCTTTTGTCCATTTTGCCTTACTTCCCAATAGTCATCATATTTTTTTATGTCTGGAACATCATCGTGACATCCTCTCTGTGTTGCTCCTAATATCTCAAATTGCTCTGGGTTATACTTGTTTAAAAAACTAATTGGCACACCCATCAATCCTTCGTAATCACTAGGTATGGCATCTGTAAAAGGCACTTCAATAGCATCGTAATTGTCATACTTCTTGTATTCTTTTCCTCTTATTTCTTTATGTTTACTAAACTTTATGTTATCTTCCATTTTCATTAATTTTAAAGGTTGATGTCGTCTGCCGTGTTCAAGATTAGTATACCAACCTGTTCCTGCTACACTAATCATTTTTTTACCTTCACTATTTATTTCAACTTCTGTTCCACTTAAATTATAATCATCTGGAACTAAAAATGTCATATTTTTTCCATTTACTCTTTGATTAAATCTACTGCCTGTCCACATTTTATTATTTTTTATTAATGGAAAAACTTCTTTATATGTAATAGCATTCATGTTTCCGATGATTAAAAAATATTTATCATAGTCAACAAGTTGTTTAACATATTCACGAAATAGACTAAAAGGTGGATTAGTCACTACAATGTCGGATTGTTTTAATAAAGATATGGACTCATCACTGCGAAAATCACCATCGCCGTCTAAAGGTGTCCATTCATTTTGTTTATTTTCCTTTAGTTTTAATGCTACATCCTTCAAGCTAAATTCACCGTCACCATCTATATCGCCAACTTCATTAATAATAAATTTGTTAGCAGTTATCTTAGGACGGCCTTTTGATTTTGTAAGAGTCTTGTCATCACCAAATAATTCTAGTTGTGTATTGGCGACAGGTGAAGGTTTGTAACTGGTAGTAATAAGCTGTTTTAATCCAATTCTTTCAAAGTTAAGTACGAAATAACGAAAAAAATTACTCTCAAATGGGTCATCACAGTTACAATACACAATTCTATCTCGAAATACATAAGGGTTGTATTCTAAATATGCTTCAATTTCTTTCTGAATATCACTAAATTGTGTATAGAATTCATCACTTTTTGATTTTTTAGCATTATGTAATAATTTGTTTGTTGCATTTCTTGTCATGTATACTCTCTCTTTTTCACCCACCATGGACGATGGAATTAAAAATTGTTTTATTAATTATATCATGTTCTCTTATAAAAAGCCTAACGCGACTTTTCGTCTAATCTTTAGGAAAGTATTTTAATCCAAAAAGGATTGATATACTTTCCTAAGTTGGCTGAAATCGAACTACCGATTAATCCGGCATACATTCTGCTATACTGGAGTTTATATTATTTATTATTTTTCTGCAAGTTGATTTTATTATAAGATTAATTGAATGATTTTGATAATATAAAAGTGTACCACCCTACCCAAACAGTCATACAAATTATTTTATATTAACTGTTGTGCTGCATTATTTGTCAGGAAGAGTAAAATAAATTCCTTTATCTGTACTAACAGCTATTATTTTTGAGTTTTTACTAAATACAAAATCAGAATCAGGGTCTTTCCATTGTTTAGCTAATATAAAAATCATTATTGACCCATCCTCAGAAAAAGTAACAATTGTGTTACCTTTTATAGTATAACCATATATTTTATTTTCCCAATCTTTTCCGATAGTAAACTGTGATGGATTGCCATTTTTATAATAATACAAATCAGTTCCTTTTTTAATTATTGAGCCATCATTTTGTACAAAATTATTGGCAAGTGTAACCTTTTTTAAAGAGCCATCTTCATAGAAAAGAATTTCAGTATTTTTTTTATAAATCATTCCATTGGTATCTTCAAAGTTATCAGCTAAAACAAATTTTTGGAATGTTCCATTTTCATAGAATAATACTTTTGTATTTGCTTTAATCTGAATACCATTTTTTAATAACCAATTTTTTGCCAATATAAAATCTGTACAAATACCATTTGGATATTGATAATAATAAGTATGGGCTTTAACTATTCCGCCGTTAATTAATGGCATTTCTTCAACAGCATATAACTTAATTAAGTTTTCTTCTGAATACACATTATTAATCAATTGTAATATAAACAACAATATAAGAAATAAAATAATTTTTTTATACATAATTACTCCTACAAGTTTAATTTATATTATAAATTCAATAATTGATTTATACAGGATTACCTGATTAATGTTACTAAAATCTAGCTTTTTGTAACTGCTAGTACTTTATTAATTAAATAGTCTATTTGTTTAAAATTATATAAAAAAGAAATGTAAAGTCAAATAAAAAAATATTAAAAAAAAATAATTAATAATTCATCAAATATTTATTAAAGAGTATTTAAAATACCCTCAACCTACCCTACACGGTAAAAATTTACATTTTCCCTGTATCAGTTAATCAAATAATCACATATTGAACAGTTAAATATAAAATAAAGTTGACATAGCATGAAAACTAATATATAAATATGATATGTTAATGATTAAAGATATAAAAATAATTGAATCGGAACTTGATTCTTTAAACAGCAAAATTAAAGAGAAAAAAGAATTATTATATAATGATTTTATTGAAAAAATAAATATATTAAAACCGGTAAATGCATTGAAGGAATTACAATGCAATAAAGGATACCTGTCTGCAATAATGAATAGGAAGAAATATATATCTGAGGAGAAGTTAATTGATATGATAAAAAAAATAACAAAAATATAATATTTTTTTAAAATAATAGTTGACATAACGTGTAAACCGTGTTATTATATTAACAATTAAACATTATTTTTTTAACATAATGGTTACCTGTTATGTAAACCTAAGGAGGCATATATGATATTAACAAAAGGCAACATTTTATATTCACCGTGGGGATATGAGCAAACTAATATTAGCTTTTATGAAGTAGTCAAATCGACTAATAAGTCTGTTTGGTTGCAAAAGATTAAAACAAAACGGATAAAAGAAGCAGGCTTTATGAGTGAATACGTGATGCCTGATAGAAATGACAAGATAGGTAATATTTTTAGAAAAAAAATAAACTTTTATCTTGGTGAAATATCTATTGATATTAACTCATATGAATCTGCTCACTTATGGGATGGAGAAGCAAAATTACAAACATATTATGCATAAAAGGAGAATAGCAAAATGAATAATTATGAAGAAAAAAGACAAAACAAATTAGAATATTATAAAAAACAATTAATAAAATCTGAGGAAAATTCAGATCAGTATTATGAAAGTTATAAAAAAATATCAACCCTGATCCCCCCAGGGCAACCTATTTTAATAGGTCATCATTCAGAAAAAAGGCACAGGAATGATTTAAAAAAAATGGATAATTATATGAGAAAATCAATTGAAGAAAAAGAAAAGGTAGAATATTATAAAGAAAAAATCAAATATTTTAATAGTGATAATATAATTTCATCTGATGATCCGGAAGCACTAAATAAACTGAAAACTAAATTAAAAGAACGTTTAGAATTACAGGAATATATGAAACAAAAAAATAAAGAAGCTAAACAAAAAGGCGAAGAGAAAGTATTTATGACTTATCAATTGTCTAACAATAATCAAAATATAAATAGACTTAAAAAAAGAATAGAATTATTAGAAAAAAGACAAAATGATAAAACAAAAACCGTTTATGATGAAAATGGTATTAAAATCATAGATAATGTTGAAGATAACAGGCTTCAAATATTTTTTCCTGATATTCCCTCAGTTGAAATGAGAAATAAATTAAAAAAACATGGATTTAGATGGTCAAGATATAATGGATGCTGGCAAAGGTTTAGATCAAATTATTCAACAGGTATAGCAATACAAATAATAAAAAAATAAAAATAGTATTTAATATAAAAACACAGCTTTCCTGTGAAAACACACTTTTCCTGTGTTAAACACATAAAAGATGTGTTTTTTAACCTTTAAAAATCTAAAAAAATCAATATAATCAAAAACAATAGTATTCAAGAGAGATAAACTTTTGGCATTTTAAACCTCCTAGACTAAAAGTGATTTCTTTTATGATGCAGGATAAAAAAATAAAAAAAAATTGGTTGTTAAACCTAAACCATTGAGGACAATAAAGGGAAGGCTTCCTGCATCAGTCAATTTTTCCTATCTAAAGCCCTATTTTACCTTCCCTTTTATTTTTTATATGGAGTGTGAATTGGAGAATAAATATACCTGCGGAGAGAAAGTAATAGTTGAGTTCCCAACTGTCCAATTAAGACTTAATGACTGCAAGGTTGTTAATGTTAATGAGATTGGAGGATTCTACTTCTATGACGTTCATTCCCTTATGAAGATAGGAGACTGCAGGGTTAAAGATATATTTCTTACAAATATAGACCAGGAGTTTGTTAAAGGTAAAGAGAGTTGGACAGAGTTATAAAATACTAAATTAAACTATAATTTAGCAGGAAATTAGAAAATAAACTAAATACAGCTAAAAAAAATATATTTTTGCAATATTTTGCATTATTTAGCTTATTTTCTTGCATTTTCTAGGTAATATTATATAATATTTAATATACCTAAATCCTAAGGAGGAGAAGATGCAAACATCATATTTTGCTAACTATAAAGGCTTAGATGCTGTTTCGATTGCAGTAGGCAGTCCTAAGTGGTACAGCGGAGATAAAGCACCTGAATTAATGCCTACTTGGAAAATGGTAAAAGCAGGGTACTCTTATGAGGAGTATATTGAACTATTAAAATCAAGAGGTCTTACAGCAGGGGAAGTATACGAAAAATACAAAGGTAAAGTACTTCTTTGCTGGGAAAAAGACAGGAGCGAATGTCATCGAGGCATGCTGGCCAGGTGGATTAAAGAAGAGATAGGAATAGAGATAAAAGAATGGAATAAATTACAGCAAAAGGAATTATTTTTTAATTAATGTTTGTTGGTTCTATACCTGATAAAGTAAGGCGATATATTGCCTGTAATTCTGAAATATTCAACAATAAAGATGTGTGTGTTGTAGCATCCGGTAATTTCAGCTTTGAGCAAATTGTATCACCTGTAACAAATAAGCTTTACAGCTCAGATATCTCATTATATTCAGAAATTCTCGGAGAGTACTTTATTGACGGTGATTATAAGAAAAAGATTATCGATCCGAGATTTGACTATATAAACAATCTTAACAATGAAGATTATGTATCTGCTGTTATCCTATTATTAGAAATATCTAAGTATATCAAACAAAAAAACTTCTATGAAAAGAGAATGTTTAATCATTACTATTCTAACTTTAACAGCTATACAGATAAGATAAAAGAAACCTTATTAAAGATTAAACAAAAGATTAAGATAACAAAATATTTTTCTGTTGATGCAGAGTTGATGATTGAGTCTGCATTAAAAGAGAATATGATTATTGTTTCTTTTCTCTCTACTTATGCAGGAGGGTATGAAAAAATATATATAAGCTTCCAGGAGTTATTTAACTACATCCCTGGTGAATACAACGAGATAGATGAGAATAAATATATTGAACTGCATGAGAAGATAAGACAGACAGATTATTTCTTTTACACAGACAGACCTATATATAAAGACTTTATTATAAAATTAAAGATAAATAACAAGAGAGATATTTATCTTTACTCCAACTTATTAAATAAAAAGAAATATTATGACTATACAGGTCTTAATGAAGAGGTACAGAACTTTAAACTATTAAACAATAATGACAGGATAACATGTGAATCTGAAATCTCTATTGTCAGGACTAATAATAACGTAATAAATCATTACAGGTTTTTATTTTTATCAAAGAAAGTGGAAACCATATCAAACGGAAAATATTGTTATTTAGTCTTTATCGACAATAAGCTGTTTGGTTTTTTAATTTATGATAATACACGATCAGCAGAAAATACAGTAAATCTCTGGTCTGATTTTATTATTACCTCCAATCATAAAAGATTATCTAAGCTTTTAATATGCTTGGCAAGGTCAAGAGAGATTATTACAGAGATAGAGAATATTACCTTAAACGAATACAGTAAGTTAAGAACATCTGTTTTTACAGACAAGCCTGTATCTATGAAGTATAGGGGTGAATGGGAGTTATTAAAAAGAGAACCCGCAAAGCTTATATATGAGACGGATGTAAAAGCATTCAGTATAAATGAGGAGTATAGTAATTGGTACCAGAAACATTACAGCAAATAAATAATGAACTAAATAAATACACTGATTACAAACTTGATATTGTTGATCCCAGAGAGATAGTATTATCAAAAAAGAATGCCAGATACATGGATGACAAAACATTCAAAATACTTGTATCAAATATTAAAAATGATAAGAACTTATCCAGTGTACCATTTTGTTATAAAGACAATGATAAATATTATGTATTAAGCGGTAATCATAGAATAAAAGCATCTATTAACGCAAATGTTGAAAAGATACTTATATTATATGATGAACGTAATGAGAAGAAAAGTAAAAGGACAGCAAGACAATTAAGTCATAATGCTATTACCGGTAATGATGATTTAACAATACTAAAAGAGTTATTTGATTCTATATCAGACATCTCAGATAAAGAGTATGCAGGATTAAATGATGAGTTGGTTAAACAATTAGAAAAGATACAGTTTAATGTAATAAAGGAGCCTCCTGTAAAGTTTGAGGCTATTACCCTACTCTTTTTACCTGAGGAAGTAGACAAAATAGATAAGTGGTTAGAGGAGTACTCAGGTATATACAAGAACGATAATATTTATCTTAACAGGTTAGAAGACTATAATACGTTTAAAAACACTGTGATACGGTCAAAAAAACTAAACAATATAAAAAATAATGCATTAGCGTTAATTAAAGCGTTAGAGGATGCTAACAGCATATACATTGAAAGGATCAAGGAGAGTCATGAGTAGGTTCGGAAGATACACAAAATTAACAAAAGAATTAGTAAAAGACTTCTGTAAGGTCATTGAGGAGGGGAATACTTTTAAGACTGCCTGCGGGATAGTAGGGATTGATGAGTCAACTTTCTACAAGTGGAAAAAGTTTTATGTAGAACTGGAGAAAGGCAGAAGTTATGATGAGGTAAAAGAAGAGTTAAAAATAAACATTAACACGCAAATGCTATCAGATTTTTTCAAGTCCATAAAAAAGTCGGAAGCAGAAGCAAAAAGAAGAAACGTCTTAATTATCCAGACAAAAGCTAAGGAGAACTGGCAGGCATCTGCATGGTGGTTGGAGAGACGATATCCTGATGAATACGGCAGACGTGACAGAGTGGATGCAAATATTACTACCGAGTCTTACGCTGAGAAGATAAGGCGTATACGGAATAAGAGAGGCTTAGCGCCTATAACCACAATGAATGAAGTTGAGGATGAATGAGGGGATATTACGGGATAGACTATATACAGATGTAAAACTGTATATTGAGACTTTTTTTGAGATAAAGTCAAAGGATAGAGACATTATCCCTTTTATCTTAAATCCTATACAGGTTCACTATTTAGATAATAGGAGCTATACAATAGAGCCGGGAATCGGCGGGAGAGATATAATTTTGAAAGCCAGACAACATGGATTTACAACTTTAATTTTAGCAATATTTCTTTTCCAGACACTCACTAACTTCGGGTTTACCTCTGTAATTGTAGGACATGATGATGAGGCTATGGAGAAGTTATTAGAGAATGCACGGCTTATGTATAACAGCATCCCTGAAGGAGAAAAGCCTGAGGTTGGATATGACAATAAGGGAGAGATAGGGTTTCCTGAAATAAACAGCAGGATTTATATCTCAACTTACAGAATGTTAAAGCTAAGGTCTCAGACAGTTAATAATCTCTTATTGACAGAGACAGCATTCTGGAAAGCCAAGAGTGTCGGTGATCTTGTAGCAGGGATGACAGAAAGTGTCCCTTTAAATGGAAATATAATTATTGAAAGCACACCTAATGGAATTGGAGGCTATTACTGGCAGGAAGTAATGAATGCCAAAGCAGGAAACAGTATATATAAACTGCTGGAATATTCATGGCATATAAACAAAACATATAGAATACCGACAGAGCAATGGTATTTACTGCCTGACATTATAAGACCTACAAAGTCGGCCTTAAAGCTTGACTATGAGGAAACACGCCTTATCAAAGAACATGAACTTGATTTAGAGCAGATCATGTGGAGAAGATATAAAATGCTTTCCTTTGGTGATATTAGACTTGATTCAAGAGGCTCAAGGATATCAAGAAGGTTTGCTCAGGAATATGACAAAGACTTTCTTCAATCAGGCAACCCTGTATTTGACGCAAGCTATCTCATAGCGTCATGTAATTTTAAGAAACCTAAGAAAGACAAAAAATATATACATGGTGCAGATACTTCCGAAGGTGTTGAAGGCGGAGATTACAGCGTCTTATATACAATGGATTACGACTCAGGAGAGGTAGTAAATAAAATAAGAGGTTTATGGAAACCCGATATATTTGCAATGAAGATCCATGAAATCGGTTTAAAGTACGGCGGTCTTATAGGTGTTGAAAATAATAACACCGGTCATGCTGTATTACAAAAGTTAGTTGAGTTATTTGAAGAGGAGACAGAGAAGCGTTACAATGACATACAAAAAAAAGCATCAGCCAATCCTGATAATGACAAACTGCAGGAAAAAGCAGAGTTAGACAAATACGCTCATATGCCGTATAGGATTTATACTGAACAAAGACGATATGGCTGGAGTACAAATCAATTAAACAGAAAAACAATGTTTGTAGAAGGAGAGGAAGCTTTAAGAGACGGAAGTATAAAGCTTGCTCATGAGGATGGAGAAGGAATTACCGAGTTAATTGCATGCCAGTATAATGAGAAAATGAAAGAGGAAGCACCGGAAGGGATGCATGACGACTCTATCATGGCGCTTCTTATTACATGGCAGATGAGAAAATATTATCACTTTTACTTTAAAAAAGATGAAAATGTCGGAGCAAGGTTGATATGACAAGTCAAGTTAAAACATTTACGATTGATATAAAAAAAGATGCAGATTCAAAAGACAGCCCAAAATCTAATGCATACGAGGATCCGTTTGAGAATGAGTACGGGGATGATATAATTGAACCTCCCCTACCCTTCAAAGACCTTATTACTCTTGTAAGATCATCCAGTATCTTACCCCAGTGTATTGATGCAATGAAGATGAACTGTGAAGGATTCGGATATAACTTAACACCTGTTGTTAATGAGGAAGAACTTGAAAAATATAAAAGTGAAATTGAACGGGAAAAAAAGAAGGTTAAAAACTTCATAGACTATGCAAGCTTTGATATGTCCTTTACTACTTTAAGGAAAAACAAAAGGGGTGATGAGGAAATATTCGGTAATGCATTCTGGGAAGTTGTAAGAAATGAAAAAGGGGAAGCAGCAGGATTTAACTATATCAAGGCTGTCTCAATGAGACTATGCAAACAGACTGAATCAGTTGAAATAAAAGTTCTTAAAAGGACAGAAGACAGCTATGACTATGAGGAAGTGGAACATAAAAAGAGGTTTAGAAAATATGTGCAGATAATCGGTAATGATAAGGTGTACTTCAAAGAATTTGGCGATCCCAGGAGGATGGACAGTAAAACAGGCAAGTATTATGACGAAGACAGTGAGGATGAAACATATGACGAGGCTACCGAGGTAATACATTTCAAATGTATAGAAGATCCTGAAAGTCCTTACGGTATTATGAGGTGGGCTGGCAGTATGTGTGCAGTTGCAGGGAGTTTAGCGGTTGAAGATGTCAATTTCAGATACTTTGATGAGAAAGCTATACCGCCTATTATAATAACGATTGCAGGTGCTACTGTCGGTAAAAAAACAGAGGAAGCAATAAGAGAGTATTTGCAAAGTAATACAAGGGGTAGAAGGAATTATCACAAAGGTCTTGTAATAAGTGCTGTGGGGAATAATTCTCCAAACTCCCTGGAAAAGAACCCTGTTAAAATTGAGATAAAAGAAATGTCGCAGTTAAAGGATGCGGCTTTTATTGAGTATGATGATAAAAACAGAAAAAAAGCAAGATCATCATTCAGACTCCCTCCCCTGTATACAGGTGAAACGGACGATTATACAAGAGCCACTGCTTTGGAGAGTAAAAAGATTGCAGAGGAGCAAGTTTTTTCTCCGGAGAGAGCTGAGTTTGATTATTTCATAAATACTAAAATATTACCGGCAATGGGGATTAAGTATATTAAGTTTGAGTCAAAGAGTGCACCAATTGATACAAGTCTTGAAAAAGCGGAAGTTTATGAGA
>Ga0209164_1001844_pt1 | contig 25002 bp, 14 predicted proteins | sample MTBNYHSulfiMetaG_FD_187458 | JGI IMG/M metagenome (GOLD analysis project Ga0209164, IMG submission 187458) | Enrichment culture microbial communities from rom New York Harbor, USA that are MTBE-degrading - MTBE-NYH (New York Harbor Sulfidogenic)... | ecosystem: Environmental > Aquatic > Marine >... | reverse complement strand
AAGAGCCTCCTCGAAGGCAAGGTCCGGGACGGTCTGCGCTGCGTCTTCGGCGGCACGGCGCCCGCGGCCGCGGTGGCGGAACAAACAGGTCTTTTCGAGCGCGTCTTTTACGGAACCGAATCCCCGGATGAGATCCGGTCTTACATCAAGGGCGAAAAACCCCGGGCCGGCGCCGGAGACTTTCCGGCGGACCTGGTCGGCCGGATCAAGCGTTTCCGGCCTTTTCCTCTCATCCGCCATCATTTCGGGCGACCGACACTGGCCGAGACCGTCGCCGGGGCGGAGCGGATCGCGGAGGCCGGCGTTCTGGACGTCCTGTCCATCGGTCCGGACCAGAACGCCCAGGAGAACTTTTTCCGTCCCGCCGAGATGGACCCCACCCAGGACGGAGCAGGAGGCGTGCCCTTGCGCCGGCCCGAGGATCTGGAAGCCATTTATCAAGCCGTCCGCCGGGGCAATTTTCCCCTCGTCCGCTGCTACAGCGGGACGCGCGATCTCGAAAAGTGGGCCGAAATGAGCCTCCGGACGATCGACATCGCCTGGGCGGCCATCCCTTTGTGCTGGTACAGCGATCTCGACGGGCGCTCGAACCGTCCCCTCAGGGAGGCGATAGCCGAGAACCTCAGGGTCATCCGCTGGTACGCGCAAAAGGGAACCCCGGTAGAAGTCAACGAATCGCACCAGTGGAGCCTGAGAAACGCCCATGATGCGCTGGCCGTGGCCATGGCTTTCCTGGCCGCTTACAACGCCAAGGCGGCGGGTGTCCGCAATTATGTTTCGCAATACATGTTCAATACGCCCGCCGGAACGTCGCCGGCCATGGACCTGGCCAAGATGCTGGCCAAGATCGATCTCATCGAGGGCCTGGCCGGCAAAAAATTCTCCGTATTCCGGGAGGTTCGGGCCGGCCTGTCGAGCATGCCGGCGGATTTCGCGGCCGCCAAGGGCCACCTGGCCGCGTCGGGCGCCGTCAGCATGTCCCTGGCGCCGCATATTTTCCATGTGGTCGGTTTCAGCGAAGGCGATCACGCCATCACGGCCGACGAGCTCATCGAAAGCTGCCGCATCGCCCGCGGCGCCATCGCTCTCTGTCTCCTCGGACTGCCCGATCCGGCCTGCGATCCGGCGGTTCAGGAGAGAAAGACCGAGCTGATTGCCGAAGCCCGGGCTCTTCTCGAAGCCTTGAAGGAGCTCGGCCGGGGGGAGGGCGGGGACCCGTGGACGAATCCGCGTGTCCTGGCGGTCGCGGTTGAGAAAGGCCTTCTCGATACGCCTCATTTCAAGGCCCATCGCTATGCGCGCGGCCGGGTCGTCACCCGCATCATAGGCGGCGCCTGCCGGGCCGTTGATCCCCGAACGGGCGAGCCGATTTCGGAGGCGCGACGCCTGGCCGCTCTGAAGAGAGACGGCGACGCCGCCCGGAGCGGCTGACGCTCTTCTTCCGGGGGGAGGGGCATGGTTCTGCGATAAAGATAAACAAGAGAAAGGACGATACGTGAACGGGAAAATTCTGAGAGAACATCGCGCCAGGGCAGGGGACTGAACCATGGCCGGTATCGCAGGAATGGAAGGACCGGGAGCGAGGACTCTTGTCGAGGCCATGCTTGACGCCGTGGCCCACCGCGGGCCGGACGGCCGCAGCGTGCATGAGGGGCGCGGCTTCACCTTCGGAATGGCCGCCCTTTCCGCCGGGCTCAAAGCAGCGGCCGAACCTCTGAGCCGGAATGGAAGAACCGTCGTCTGGGACGGAGAGTTTTTCAATTTTCAAGAGCTTCAGTCCGCCGCGGGCGTCGAAGCCGTTTCCGATGAGGACCTCATCCTGAGGCTCTACGCCGGGGAGGGCGCCGGTTTCCTTGGCCGGCTCAACGGTCCTTTCGCCCTGGCGATCCGAGACGGAAACCGCACCGTCCTGGCCCGCGATCCCTTGGGACAGGCGCCGTTGTATTGGGGACATCGCGATGGGCGGCTTTGTTTCGCCTCGGAAATGAAAGCCCTGCAGAAAGCCACGGCCGACATCAACGCCTTTCCGCCGGGATGCGTCTTCGACGGCGAGATCCGGCGAATCGAAATCGAAACCGCGGATCCGGACGTGCCGGAAGATCCCGAATCCATAGCCGCGGGCCTGCTCGAGCGACTGGAGCGGGCCGTGGCGCGCCGCGCGGCCGGGGACCATCCCCTCGGCAGCTGGCTGAGCGGAGGTCTGGATTCCGCCGCCCTGGCCGCCCTGGCGGCCGGATATCGGTCGCCGCTCCTGACGTTCTCCGCCGGAATGGCCGGCGCCCCCGACCTGCGCTTTGCCCGGTTGACCGCCGAGCACCTGGGGACGAAGCACCGCGAGGTCCTCTATGGCGTCGACGACATGCTGAAAGTCCTGCCCCGCGTCATCTACTATCTCGAATCCTTCGACGCCCCTCTCGTCCGGAGCTCGGTGGCCAATTTTCTCGTCGCCGAGCTGGCTTCCAAGCATGTCAGGATCGTTCTCTCGGGCGAAGGCGGCGACGAGCTTTTCGCCGGATACAGTTATCTCAAATCTCTTTCCGGAGAAGAGATGCCCGGTGCTCTGTCCGAGGCGCAGGCGGCCCTGGCGAATACGGCCCTCCAGAGGGTCGACCGGATGGCCGCCGCCCACGGCACGAGAGCGCGGACCTGTTACCTCGACCCGAACGTCGCGGCTTATGCCAACGCCGTGCCCGCGAAATGGAAAATCCATGGAGAGGGGAGGGTCGAAAAATGGATCCTCCGCCAAGCGCTCGAGGGCCGTCTCCCGGATGAAGTCCGGATGCGTCCCAAGGAAAAATTCTGGTCGGGCTCGGGAATCGAGGGGAAGCTGGCCGAAGTCGCCGAATCCCGGATCGGCGATGACGCCTTCGCCGTCGAGAAGGAGATTGCGCCCGGCCTTCTCCTGACCTCCAAGGAGGATCTTTTCTACTACCGCATCTTCCGCGGCTTTTTCCCCTCTCCGAAGGCCGTCCAAGCTCTGGGCGTGACTTTGCACCGGCAAGGGAACTGATCCCTCCCGTCCTCCGGACGGGGAGAGCGTCTATTTTCCCTTGCGCACCATGAGCAGCCGGCTCAGAATTCCCCTCCGTCCGCTCGGCGTGGCCAGGGGATAGACTCCCTCCTTGGCCATGCGGACGTCTTCAACGGTGTAGAACGCCTTAGGATTGATGGCCTGGATGATGCCGACAAGCTCGGGCAGGTCCTTGCGCTTGATGAGGGTGAAGATCACCTTGACCGGTCCGACCGCGCCTTCCCCGCCGAGTACCGTCAGCCCGTATCCCCGGGCTTTCAGTTTGGCGATCATGCCTTCGGAGCCGGATTTGGCGATGATGCGGACGACCTGCATGCCGATGGCCAGCCGGTTCTCGATGGCCATTCCGACGAAATTGCCGCCCGCGAATCCGGCCGCGTAGGCGATGTAGCACAGGGGGTTGGCGAGGTTCTTGAAGATCTGGCTGATGGCCAGGAGCCAGATCAGGACTTCGAAGAATCCCATGAGGGGCGCCAGAAACCTCTTGTCACGGGAAATGAAAATGATCCTCAACGTGCCCAGGGAGACGTCGATAATGCGGGCGATGAAGATCAACAGAGGCAGGACCACCCATGGGAACACCGGCGAATTTGTGATCTGTTCGAACATCCTCGGATCTATCCTTAGTTCTTGCTTCTCGTGCTTCCCCGCAGGACAGGCGCGCCTGCGGCCGGGCGTCTTTCAGAATGCCGCATCCGCCCGAAAAAGGCAAACGAATCCCTCTTTTCTGCGCCGGGCGGGAATCCGGATGTTCATCGGGCCTAACCGGGCGGAGGAAGGGAACGGCTCGACCGGCGGGCCTTGTCCATGATTTCCCGAAACCTGTCGGTGTCCCGTATGGATTCGAGATCTTTGTCCGTTTCAAGAAGCCCGGCGTTCGACAGCCCCTTGTCCACGGCCGCCTCCAGAAAGTCCAAGGCCCGTTTCTTGTCGCCCATCAGGGCGGCGACGCAGGCCCGGTTGTAAAGGAGGAAATTTTCCCAGGGCAGCCCCTCCTCACAGGCCTCTATGGCCAAGTCGAAGTAGACGGCGGCGCGGTCGAGATCGCCCCGGCCGTAAAGCTCGCTCGCTCTGGCCTGAGCGTTGTACAAAAAATCGAAGAGAAGCCGCGAGGCCAGGCTCCGGTCCTCGAGCGTTTTTTTGATTTTTGCGTCTTTTTTCAGAAAGGGAATTCCCATCACCCTGAGCGCCGCGTCGACGGCGTCCCGGCCGCTCAGCGCGCCGCTTTCGACAGGCCCGAAAGCGCGGCCGAATCTCGAACGAAAGTCCTCAGACCGCTGGTCCCGCTTTCTCTCGGCGGCCAGGAATTGCGCATATTCCTTGCGCGACCTGAGATCGTCGATACGTGCCTCGTGACCGGGAATGTCCCGGAGCCCTTCCGCCAGGCGCCCGGCGGCCTCGAGCCGGTCGGCGGCCCAAAACACCCTTCCCCCTTTTTCGAATGACAGGGCCTCTTCGAGTTCACGTCCGATCACTTCGTCGGCCAACGCCTCGTCTTCGGGACGGAGGCCGGCCTTCATGGCCGTGACTTCAAGCCATCCTACGGCCCGCAGGCAGGTGGCGGGATCCGGCCAATCGTGCCGGCCTTCGAAAAAAAAGAACCGGTGTGGGATGCCGGACGGATCGAACGCCAGGTCGAGTTTTTTCATCTCTCCGTAGTTGAAATCCGACAGCCCCGTCAGGCCGAAATAAGCCCCCGCTCCGAGCTCCCCGGGCTTGAGACCCGACTGGAGACCGGCCCCGCAGCCGATCACCCCGGCGATTCCCCGGCCGGCGAGCCGGGGAAAGATCGAGGCGATCCGCGCCCCGCCCGAAAATCCGCCGGCATAGACGCGCTGCTCATCGACGGGCAGTCTGCGCCGGGCGTCGGCCCACACGGCCAGAGCCGCTTCGGCGCACGCCTCCAGGGGGCCGTTTTTCGAGTTGTTCGACCCGACAAGAATCCAGCCGTAGCGTTCGGCGGCCGTCCGGAAAGCCTCGACTCCCGCCGCGCCCCTCGCCGCGGCGTCGAAGAGAAAAAGGACCGGCCATTTTTTCTCCGGGTCAAACGAGGAGGGAAGGTACAGGGCGTAACTCTGTCCCGGCCGATTCAGGCAGGCCACGCGTTCCTGAAATTTTCCGCTTTCCCAATCCTGCGCCCGAGCGGCGCTGAAGACCAGGCACGCCCCCACAGTCCAGAGGACTAGAAAAAAGGATGGTCTCTTCATGTTCATGTCGGTTTCTTTCCCGTTTATTTTAGAACGAATATTCTGCAGCGTCCATTTTTTGACCGGTGACAGGCGTCAGCTTCCTGAATTTGCGCGGCATCCTCGCTTGCGGGGTCGGAACCGATCGGCCCCGGCAGCAGGGAGAGCTCCTTCAAGCATGCCTCCGGATCGCCTCCAGCAGGTCGCCCACCGTCCTCAGAGCCGCGATCTCCGGCGGCGAGAAGCGGAATTTGCGGCGTGATTCGAGACGCGACAGGATCCGCATCATGTCCCTTGAGTCGACGGGGATGTCCTCGCCCAGCAACGAGTCCTCCCCAGGCGACAGGCCGGAGAGATCCACCACCTCGCCGATGATTTCCACCACTTCCTCCAGGGTGGGAATAGAAATATTTTTCCCCCTCATCTTTCGCCTGGGTTCCGCTTCCTCAACCGGGCAGCGGCAAAAGCGTAGCATCCCCTCAACCAGCTCACCGTCCTGAAGGTTGTCCCGCTTGGGGCGCCGATGGCGGCGACGAGATAGCCGCCCTTGAGCGCCGCCTTCTCGACGCGCAGGTCCTTAAGGGAGAGCCCGGTCCCAACGGTCTTCAGCGCGGATTCCTTGATCGTCCAGAGCCTGGCGAGGATTTCCGCCTCCTCAACACCGAGCGCCCGAGCCATGATGTCTCGCTCTCGCGCGCCGCAAAAGCCGCCGGCTGCATCGAGGAGGAATTCATCGATCCGTTCGACATCCAGCCCGAGCCTTTCTGTCTCCGACGCCAAAGCCGCCGCCTCGCTGCGGCTGTGGGAGATCGATATCCTGGGCGGCCGGACTCCGCCCGAGGATTCCGGCAGAATGAGTCTGGGAGCGGACGCCGGCGAAGCCACTACCCGAATCGCACGCGGTGGAGGGCCGGCCCGACCGAGGATGGCCGATGAGGCGGCTTTGGCGGCCAGACGTCCTCCCGCCCATTCGACCCGCCTTTTTTCGAGCGTGAATCCTTCGACCTGCTCGACTTCCTCTGCGGAAAACCAACCCGACAAGACGCCTCCTCCGCGCTCCGCCAATGCGAACTTGAGAAGGTCCAGGTCCACAGAAGCCAACGCCAGCTTGCCCTTGACGCCGAGCAGCTTCCCGATCTCTTCAGACTCAGCGGCCAAGCGGATCATTTTCCCGATGCCGTTCCCCTCCTCTTCTGTCGGCCTCAGGGCGAATTCTCGGCCGCAAAATCCAACGCTCTCGTTTGTTCCTCGCGCCGTTTCCAAAAGGAATGCGTCAACGCCGGAGCGTTCCGTCACGAAATTGACGCCGCGGGCGCGCAACCGTTCGTCCGTGTCGCCGAGACGGGCCATCCCCACGCCCGCCCAGGGCCCGTAAAAGATGTTCGCCCAACGGCCCGGCCGGCGGCCTCTGCAAGCCGCCACGAGGAGAGCCGCGACCTCGTGCCCCGCTCCATAAGCGGATTGGCCGGGGTCGCTCCATCTTCCCGCGACGCTGGAGATATTAACGAACATCCCGACCTCCAGGCCGTCCAGCGCCGCGAGAAGCGAGGCCGTTCCCAAGGCTTTGGGCCTCAAGGCCGCCACGAATTCTTCGGTCCGGACATCCTGGACGGACTTCAGCATGACATCGCCCCCTCCCTGGATGACGAGGTCGAGCCGGCCGCATTCCCGTCGGAGTTCCCCTGCCAGCCTGGATGCCGCCTCAGGGTCCGTGATGTCGCAGACCCGATAATCCACCCGGCCGCCGGCCTCTCGGATCCGCCGCAAATTCGCGGCGCGCTCGCCTTTCCAGATTTTATTCCAAGCCAGGCGGTCGACCTCGGCCGGGGCGACCGATCCGCCTCCGGCCCGGAGCTCCTGGAGCGCAGATCGCCTGGCATCGGCCAGGGAAACCGCTTCCGTCAATCCTGTCTTGTCTTCCTCGACGGGAGACCGGCCGACGACGACGAACCGGGCCGCCGTTCGTTCAGCAAGCCCGCGGCAGATTGCCGCCGTTACGCCGCGCGCCCCGCCCACGGCCAGGACGACGCCCACCCCCTCCAGGCCGCTTTTGAGCTCGGGCCCTGGGCCGTCGTCTGCCTTCCAAAGGATCTCATGTCGGCCTTGGGATGTGAAGCCGGCTTCCCGGCAGCGCGGAGTGTGCCGCAGCTCTTCGAACACGTGATCCGCCGCGGCCTCCTCGGTCACGTCGTCTCCAAAATCGAGGCTGAGCGTCTCGAGCTCGGGCATCTCCCGGCTGAGGGCCCGGCACAGGGCAAGACCCGCTCCGGCGGCCGGGTCCGCTTTGCCCGGGTCACGCGCTCCGAGCATCCCGCCCATGGACGTCATTTCCACCCACATCGGCCGGACCGCCGACCCGGAGCGGACGTTTCTGATCAGGCTCTGGGCGACGGACAACAAACCCGAAGCCCTGAGCGACAGCCTTTCCCACCAGGCGGCCAGCCCTTTCCAATCCGGCGCGTCTTCGGAACCGTATCCCCAGGAGTCCAAAACCGCATCGAACTCCGAAGGAAAGAACCCTGGCTGGTCCGAGGGAAGGACGAGACTCGCTTCACCGCCCGCCCCCTCTATCAGCCTTTTCATTCGTCGGCCGGGCCCTTCCGGCTTCGCCAGAAGCAGGAAGCGCCGGCCTCTAAGAGCGCCTTCCCTCACTTCCGAAGATAGCGGCGCCTTAACGGCCTCACAAATCCAGCGGCGGCATTCCGTCTTTCGCTCCGGCTTTGTTTCCCTCTCCGGGTTGGAACGGATGAGCGGGGTGCCCGATGCTTCTCCGACCGGAAGCGGATTTGCGCGGGCAAGGTCTTCCGCAAGTTCGCGCAGAGTGGTCATGACGTACCTCCCGCGCTCATTGGACAAAGGCAGGGCGACGCCCAGTTCGGTCTCCAGATCTCGGGCGATGGCCGATTGCTTGATGGAGTCGAGACCCAGCTCCATGTCCACGTCCATGTCGGGGCCGATGAGTTCCGGGGAGTAACCGGTGCTCCGGCAGACGGCCTCGATCACTTTCGTCCAGATTTCCGGGTTCAGAGGATTGGCCGACCGTTCCGTCCGTCCCCGGCTTTCGCTCCCGTCTTTTTCTTTTTCCGTCGGCGGAGAGCCGGACGAGACGAACGCCGCCTCAGACTCCCAGTCGGGCATGATTCCGCGCACGTCAACCATCAGCCCCCGGGCGGCGCAAAATGCCAGGGCATGCAGAACCTGGAGCGAAGCGGTGCGGCGCGGATGATTCGTCGCCGCGGTCCAGTGGAGATGTCCCGCCAGAGTGTTGTCGACGAAGGAGCAGAGCGTCGAGCCGGGGCCCACTTCGATGAAGAGACGGGCTCCCGCATCGTGCATTGACTTGATATTGCTCATGAAATCGACCGGTTCGACCAGGTGCCGGACGAGAATTTCTCTCAGCCGGGGCGCGAATCCGTCGTCAACCTCATAAGCCCGGCCGGTGAGATTGCATTGGACCGGAAGGCTTGGGAGAAAAAAACGGAACTCTCTCAGGAAGTCGCGAAACGGTCCGCATACGGGCTCCATGAGCCGGGTGTGGAAGGCGTTGGATACGGGAAGGAGGCGGCAGGAAATTCTCCGTCTTTCCAGGGCGGCGGCCGCCCTCTCGACGGCTTCCCTCTCTCCGGAGATCACGGTCTGGGCAGAGCAGTTCTTGTTGGCCACGACGACAAATCCCCGTTGCCGTTCCAGGAATTCGGCCACTGTCTCCGCGTCCGCCGCTGCGGCGGCCATCGCACCCTTGGTCGGACATCCGGAGATTCCACGGCCCCGTCCGATGGCCACGCCGACCGCCGTACGGACGTCGAAAACGCCAGCCGCCCTCAGGGCGAAATACTCGCCCAGGCTGTGGCCGGCGACCATGTCAGGGCCGACGCCGGCGCGGACGAGAAGTTCGTACAACCCCATGGCCAAGGCCAGCATCATCGGATGGTTCAAGTCCGGATCTTTGAGCCTTTCCTCGAGGCGCGACTTTCGTTCCGATCCGGCGACATTGTCCCGGGAACACAGCGCCGTGATAATCGATCCCTCTGGATCCGGCCGGGTGAAAGCATTCACAAGCCTGAAGATGTCCCTGACACAGGGGAAAACGTCGGGCAGGTCGCCTCCCATGCCGGGGTATTGAGAGCCCTGACCGGAAAAAATGAAGGCGACCTTCTCGCTGTGCTCCAGCCCCCTTTGCCCGAAGTGCAATCCTCCGGCCGAAGCGTATTCGTCGCGCGACTCGTCTCCCAGAATGACCAGAGCGCGCTCAAGGTGATCCGCGAGCTCAGCGGAGTTGCGGGCGACGGCGGCCACGGTCGGCCCCTTTGCGTTCCGGCCGGACCGAGCGAGCTCGCTCCGGAATCTCTTTATCGTCCCCCCGTGGGCTCTGGCCACTTCGCTCTTCATGCGGCGGAGCCGCCGGACCAGCTCGGCGCGGGACGGGGCGCGGAAGATTAACAACTCGCCCGGCGGGCCGGACGACGGCATTGTTGTCGGACCGATTCGCCGCGGAGGAATGCCTTCGGTCCGCGCCTCCTCCAAGACGGCGTGGTAATTGATGCCGCCGAAGCCGAAGGCATTCACTCCGGCCCGGCGCGGATGATTTTCTTCCGGCCAGGGCCGAGCCTCTTGAAGGATGTAAAAGGGGGACTTTTCCCAATTCAGGTCCCGGCGCGGGTGCTCGCAGCCGCAGGTCGGGGGGAGGATTCCGTGGTGAAGAGCCAGAGCCGCCTTCATCAGACCCGCTGCGCCGGCCCCCGCCCGGAGATGGCCGATCATGGACTTGACCGAACCCAGCCCGATCCCCCGTTCTTTTCCCCCTTGGGACCCGAAGAATTCCAACAGCGTTCGGAACTCGACGCCGTCACCCACCCAAGTTCCCGTCCCATGGGCTTCGACGAGGGAAACGGTATCCGGAGGAAAAGGGAGATCTTCGTAGGCTCGCCGCAATGCGCGGACCTGCCCTCGGACGTCGGGCGCCGTGATTCCTTTGCTGCGGCCGTCGGCGGAATAGGCCACCTCGCGGATGAGGGCGTAGATCCTGTTCCCGTCGCGGAAAGCGTCGCCGGCCCTTTTGAGAAGGAACAGGCCGGCTCCCTCGCCCAGGACCATGCCGTCGGCGCGCTCATCGAAGGGGAAGCAGCCCGTATCCGACAAGACGCCCGCGCTGCTGACATAGACAAATGTTTCCGGCTCCAGCCGGGCGTCCGCGCCTCCGGCGAGCGCCAGGTCGATGCGGCCCTCCCGGAGCGCCTGCACGGCCGCGTCCACGGCAGCCAGGGAGGAAGCGCAGGCGCAGTTGAGGACGATGCCGATGCCCATGAGGTTCAGGCTATGGCAAATCCGGCCCGCGACCAGGCTGCCCGAAGTGCCGGGCAGGGTGTCTTCGCCGAACTCGGGCAGCGCGTTCTTGAAGGCCGCTTCGGCTTCCTCGAGGATGGACTCCCTGGATCGGGCCGGAAGCGCCCCGAATGTCCGAGCCGCGCGCACGGCGCGGGCGAACCTGTCCCAGTTGGCTCTCAATTCGTAAAGCAGCTGGTCGGACCCTCCGCTCTCGCTTCCGATGAACACTCCCGTGCGCTTGCGGGGAACGGCTTCGGGCGGCATGCCGGCGTCTTCCAAGGATTGCCAAGCGGCTTCGAGAACAAAGAACTGGCTGCGGTCCAAGGCGCGGGCCGTCACCGGCGGAATTCGGAACTTGATGGGATTCTTACGGAAGTTCTCGACGAAAGCTCCGAGTCTGGAGCGGCTTTTGTCCTTGTCCTTCCCGGACGGGTCATAATGAGTCGCCGGGTTCCATCGGTCCTTGGGAACGGGACGAATGAAGTTCATCCGGTCCAAGATGTTTTTCCAGTACTGCCTCCAGCTGGAAGCCCCGGGAAAAACGCATCCCAGCCCGATGATGGCCACGGATTCCCGCCGGCGGGAGTCGGTTCCGTTCCGGTCGATGGTCATTGTGTTTCTCTCGAGGTCAATGGATCAGCCAATCTCCCAGGCTGAAATCCCAATTCGAAAGCTCCGTTTCCGGACCGTGCTTTCCGGCAGGCGGCGTCTCCATGATCATCCAGGTCGATGAAGCGATCCCGGGCCAGGGCTTGAATCCTGCCGAGCGGTACGCCGGTCGGGCGGGCGCGTTGTCGAGGCAGGATGCCGTGGCCACCGCGGCTCCCTTGCTTCTCATCCGGATCAGAGCCTGTCGAAGAAGGGCCCGGAGAATATCCGGAGCATCGTCGCGGGCCACGAGATCCAGGACGAATCCGTCGCCCATGCCTCCCGTCCGGAAAACCGTCCAGCCCTCAAGCCTTCGATCACGCCGGGCCGTCAAGACCTGGTACTCCCGGCCGGGAAAACGTTTGTATCGCCAATTGAGGTACGGCGCGTCCTTGACGACAGCCACGCATCGCTTCGGCTCGAGACCCCGCCACAACTCGCCGAATGAGCCGTCGAACTTCTCCGCATGAAACCCGAGCGAAACCGAACGGCATTCACCCCCGTACCGGGCTCCGAGAAAAGCTTCCGCCGCCCATCCGGCGGAAGACAGGGGGGACGGAATCCCTTTCCGCCGCAGGAGCCGCCGGCCGTTGAGGACAACAGACAACAGGGGCAGTCTTCCCAGGACGCGGCAGCCCAGACGCTTGAAAAGCTCGGCCGCCGAACGGGCGGCGACTCCGAAGGCGAAAGGCCGGTTGGACCGCCGACGCTCCCGGAATGAGGCTTCCAGAAGACCGGCGAGCAATGACCAGGACCTTTGGGCGGCCGGAAGAGACAAGCCTTCCATATACGTTGCTGTCAGTCGCCTGCCGGCCGAATGAAGGCGCCGCCCGATGAGGCCCACTTTTCCGACGACGCGTCCGCCACGCCGGGCAAACAGGAGATCGCTCTTGACCGCCGCCTGTTTGAAATAACGCCAATGCCAGAAGTCGACGTCTTCCGCATCCCGCTCTTCGCCGTCCGTCCTGAACTCGGCCAGTCCGGCTGCGCCCATCTCCTTCAAGTCGGCCTCGATAGCCTTCGTGAATTCCGGTTCCCAGGCGCGTGTTTTCACCAAAGTCCGGCCGCTCCTTCCGGGCCCGTGGGCCGGCGATCGACGGGGGCGCTTCCTTCCGGCCGCATCCTCGATCTTACGACGCGGAATTTGCCCGACGGTTCATTGGGGATCGATTCCACGATCCTGACGCTGACGGAGGCGTTTTCTCCCATGAGGGTCCGGCAGCGCGCCTGGGCTTCGCTGCGCGCGGCGTTCTCGTAACCGCGAACCGGGGCCAGGAGAACGAGGAGATGTCCACTGGATACCTGGGTGACCTGGTACTGCCTGATACCCGGAATTTGCTCCAAGCTGCAGGTGAATTGATAGGGCGAGAGCATCTTGCCGTCGGGATGCCTGATCTGATCTACCGTTCGGCCCTCGATCATCCCCAGAGAGGGAAAAGCGCAGCCGCATTCACAAGGCCTATCGGCGGCCACGCCAAGGTCTCCCAGGACGTAGCGGATGAACGGCATGGCCTGTAAACGGAGGGCCGTGCAGGCCAACGTGCCGAGTTCGCCGGGGATAGCCGGAGATCCATCCCCGCGCAACACCTCGATGATGAGCCAGTCGGCATTCACATGCCTCAGGCCCGAGAGGGGACATTGCCAGGCTATGTTGCCGAACTCGGTGGCGCTGTAGAGGTCGATGACGGATGATTGAAAGACAGACTCGAGGATCCGAAGAGTGTCTTGATCCAAGACCTCGGCGACCGAGCAGATCAGGCGGGGACGGATGCTGTTCCCGCCGCGGGCTTGAATCGCCAGCGCGACCTGCCTGAGGGCGGAAGGGTACCCGAGCACGAAATCGGGCCGCATTCGTTCCAGATGATCAAGGTGGCTTTTCAGGCAGTTGAATACCGGTTCGTTCGTCCGGCGTCCCAAGCCCAGGGCTTGAAGCCAACGAAAATGATTATGCGGGCCGGTTTCCACAGTTAAAAAAACTTGTCGGTCCGTCAAGCGCAAGCCGATTTCCAGGAGGGCACGCATATATATGGCTCTCTTCCTGACCTCGTCGCCGGGGCTGCTCCTGACAGTGAAGGGGCGGCCGGTGGAGCCGCTGGTACGCTCCTTCTTGAGTTTTCCGGGATTGAGGCCCCGGGCCAGAATCGATTCCGTGGGTTGAGCCTGCAGTTCGGCTTTGGTCGTCAGAGGGAGGCGGGGCAAGTGGTCCAGAGTTCGGATATCGTCGGGCCGGACTCCGGCCTTGTCGAACAGCTGGTGATAAAAAGGCACGGCTTCATAGGCGTGACGGACGATGGCCCGGAGACGCATGAGCCGATAATCGGCCAATCGGTCGGCGGGCCACCGTTTTCGATAAAACGCTGCTCCGAGTTCATTCAGCAAATGCCATGCGACCATGACTCTCGGTGCGTGTCACGCCCTTTCCTCGACGCCGTTCGTCGATCAGGAGGCAGGCAAGATCCCGCCGTCCCGCTTCCCGCGCCGGCGGAGCCAAGCCTTGGCCGCCTCGGTGACGAGAAAGACGGCCAGGGCGAAAACGGCGATGATTTCGATGCCGGTCACCGTGGGCTTGACTATGCCGAAGGCGTCGCGGACGGCGCCGATCTGAGACAGGACGGCGATGAGGACGATCTCCCAGGCCACGGCCGCCAGGAGCCAGGCGTGGGGAGGAGCCTTGAGGACGCTGAACCGCAGGGAGCGGAAATTGAGGGCCAGGACGAGCTCGACGAAGATGAACATGTAGAAAATCTCGGTGCGCGCCTGGTCAATGTGCGAGAATTCGCGGAAAAAGATGTAGATGAAGAAGGGCACTTCGACGAGGAAGGCCAGACTGATGAAGGTTTTCACTTCCGCGGAGAAGATGCTCTCCCGAGGGTTGCGGGGCGGCCGGAGCATGATGTCCGGGTCGGGCGGGGAGAGGCCCAGGGCCAGGGCCGGCAGGCCGTCGGTCGCCAGGTTGATGTACAGGATGGCCGCCGAGAGGAGGGGCAGGTAAGCCGGCCCCTTGGCAAGGACGATGCCGCCGATGACCGCCACCTCGGTGATGTTGCAGCGCAAGAGGTAGGTCAGGTATTTCTTGATGTTGTCGTAGATCCAGCGGCCGCGCTCGATGGCCTTGAGGATCGTGGCGAAGTTGTCGTCGTTGAGGATGAGGTCGGCCGCGTCCTTGGTCACCTCCGTTCCGGTGATGCCCATGGCCACTCCGATGTCGGCGTGCTTGAGTGCGGGCGCGTCGTTGACCCCGTCGCCGGTCATGGCCACGACCTCGCCGCGGGCCTGCCAGGCCTTGACGATTTTCAGTTTGTCTATGGGCGAGACGCGGGCGTAGACCGTCACCCGGTCCACGACGGCGGCCAATTCCTCGTCGGGCATGCTCTCCAGGCGTTCGCCGTCGAGGACGAGGTCGCCCGGCTTGTGGATGCCGATTTCGCCCGCCACGGCCACGGCCGTGGCCTTGTTGTCGCCGGTGATCATCACCGTCCGGATCTTCATCGCCGCGCAGGCCCGCACGGCTTCAATGGCCTCTTCCCGCGGCGGATCCATCATGCCGAACAGGCCGAGAAAGGTCATGTCGCGTTCGGTGTCCTCCCCGAACGAGGTCTCCTCGGCGGGGAGAACCCGGTAGGCCACGGCCAGAACCCGCAGGGCGGCCCCGGCCATGTCGCTGACGGCCCGGAGGACCGATCGCCGGTCGTCCGTGCTTAAAGCCTGAACTTCGTCTCCATCCATGAAGCGAGAACAGTGTTTGAGTACGACCTCCGGGGCTCCCTTGAGGAAGGCGTAGCGCCGGCCGTCGGGAGATTCATGAACGGTCGTCATCTTTTTCCGCTCGGAGCTGAATGGGATTTCACCCACGCGCGGGAATTTGAGCTCGAGCTCCTTGTGGTCGAACCCGGCCTTCCTGCCGACGACGACAAGGGCTCCCTCGGTCGGATCGCCTTTGATGGCCCACAGCTCGTCTTTGCGGTGGAGCCGGGAGTCGTTGCACAGCATTCCTCCCATGACGAGGAGCCGGAATGACGAGCCGGCGCACAGGCGTTCCAGGTCGTCCGCCCGGAATTCTCCGACCGGTTCGTAGCCGGACCCGGAAACCTCGATCGTGGATCGGCCGGTGTGTATCCTCCGGACGGTCATCTCGCCCTTTGTCAGGGTTCCGGTTTTGTCCGTGCAGATCACGGTCGTGCAGCCCAGTGTTTCCACGGCCGGCATCTTGCGCACCAGGGCGTTGTGCTTGGCCATCTGGTGCATGGCGATGGCCAGGGCGCCGGTGACGATGGCCGCCAGGGCTTCGGGCACCGCGGCCACGGCGAGCGACACGGCGAACATGACGATGTGCAGGAAGAACGGCATGTCCAGGCCGCCGCCGACGGCCTGGCGGACGACGCTGACACCGATGACCGTCAGGCAGATGACGAGGGTCAGGAGGCCCAGCCACTTGCCGATCTCGGCCGTTCTTTTCTCCAGGGGGGTCTTTTTCTGTTCGGGAGCCCCCACTTCCTCGGCGATTCGGCCGAACTCGGTGGACATGCCCGTGGCGGTGACTATGGCCTTGGCCCGGCCGTAGGTGACGACCGTCCCGGCGAAGACCATGTTGCGCCGATCGCTGATTCTGGTCTCCGCGGGGAGGGCGCGGCAGAGCTTCGTCACGGGCATGGATTCGCCCGTCAGGGCGGCTTCGTCGCACTTCAGCGTCGGCACCTCGGCCAGGCGGGCGTCGGCGGGGATGCGGTCTCCGGCTTCGAGGAGCACGATGTCCCCCGCTACAAGGTTTTTGGAGAGGATCTCCCTTTCGTGCCAGTCGCGCACCACGGTGCATGTCGGGGAAAGCATCTTTTTCAAAGCTTCGAGCGCCTTCTCGGCCTTGAATTCCTGGATGAAGCCCAGAACGGCGCTGAAGGCGACGATCACGGCGATGATGGCCGCGTCCAGAACCTCGCCGATGGCCACCGAAAGGCCGATGGCCACGAGGAGGATGACGATCAGGATGTTCTTGAACTGGCTGAGAAAAAGACGAAGGGGGGAGATCTTCGTCTCCTTCCTGAGCTCGTTGGGGCCGAACTCCTCGAGTCGCCGGGCGGCTTCCTCAGCCGTAAGCCCCCTTTGTGCGTCGGTGCGCAATGTTTGTATGACTTCTGATGTCTCGAGGGCATGCCAGTCCGATCGGTTCATGGGTCAGTATTATATTTGCCAAACGGGGTCGCGTCTATACTTTCCACTTTTATTATCACAGGTGTTCGCCGGCCGAGCAGAGTTTTGAAAAGGAGGAGAGCAGCGGTAAGTGCGGACGCGACTCCGCCTTACCGTTCCCAGGAACGGAAAAGGCTGTCGGCCAGACGGAGGTATTGATCTCCGTATCGGACGCTCGGCTCGATGTGGGTGTGCTCCCACCATTCGTTCCAGGAGGTGACGAAGATCCAATGGGGACGGCTGGCCGCGGCCGCCTGAAAAGTGGCCTCGAACAAGGCGCCGTTATCCCGGGGGAGGAGGGGGGAGGAGCGGCCGGGCAGGAGGCGGTCGTCGAAGCCCGGCTGGGCCGTGGCCGTCCAGATGCGCGGCCGCGGCTCGTCGTCGAGCAGGGGGTGATGACGGACGGCCCTCCCGGTTTCCTCATAGGTCCGGGCCAGGATGTCGGGCACCTCCTCGTTGCTGTTGACGATGCCCAGAATGTTGTAGTTGTGGAGGCCGTCGAAGACTTCGAGGGCCTCGAGGCCGGGATCGGGGCCGGCGTACCCGGCGATGAACATCGCCTCCCGGCCTTCGGCCCTCAGCTGGCGGAATATCCCGTCCCAGACGTGGAGGGGAACGGCGAACGAGACCCAGACGACGACAACCGGCTTCCCGCTGATCCGCAGGAAGGCCGGATGCCCCCCGTAAGCGTCGATTGCGAAACGGAGCCAGCGGAGGATCGTGCTCTCGCTGCGGGGCTGCGCCGGGGACCGGGAGTAGTCCATGGTCTCGAAATTCAGGGCGACAAGAAAGTCCTTCTGGGCGGCGACGTCGAGCAGCTCCCCGAAGTTCCGGTCGATGTAATAGTCGTCCGGTCCCCACCAGGAGGCGATGAAACCGGAGAGGCCCGCGCTTTTGGCCTGGTCGATGTGCCGGGCCATGGCCGCCCGCTCGTAGGAGGCATAGGGCGTCAGAGGGGAATCCATGAGATAGGGGCTCGACCAGTCGCGATAGGCATACCAGAGATAATAGAAAGCCAAACCCAGGCCCGAGGGGGCCGCGTCGGGGAGAACTCCTTCATGAATGAAGGGGGGCGGTGGGATGAGACCGGGGGCGGGAAAACGGCGGAGGTCGATGGCGGCGGGCAGGCTGGCGTTGACGAAGTGCCTCCACTCGCCGAGCGGACGGGGGGCGCCGTCGCGGTCGATGAGCGAGGCGCGGAAGACCGATTCCCCGTCCGAGGATTTTTCAAGATTGAAATTCAGGGGAGAGAGGGTCGCGTCGAGCGATAGGGCGAAGACCATCGTCGCCGAGACCGTTTGCCCGTCGCCCGCCGAGCGGAGCCAGAAGCGCCGCAGCGTCCATCCCCGGCCAGTGTAGGGCCCCGTGACGGCGGTCATGCGGGCGGCGAGAAGCGCCGGGTTCTGCTCGAAGGTCAGCCCCGCGCGAGAAGCCGTCGTTTCAATCTCGATCTGAAGCTGGTAATGGAAGACGTTCTCGGCGCCCAGCCGGGAAGCCGATCCGTTCCAGGGGCCGAAGAGCGCGGCGGCGAGGAACAGGGCGGCGATGATGCGGAAGTTCATGGCAACGTTCCTTTGAGTTTGTCGTGGGGCACAGGTGTTCATTGCTTTCAAGCGCCTCACTTGTCTTCTTTTAGATAAAAAATTGGAGGCTCAGTATACCAATCCGTCATCGGATTTGCCAGAAAAATCCGACGGCGGAGTAATGTCGGAATCTGGCGCTAATTCGCGATTTTCAGCGTCTCCGGATAGTGAGCCAAAATAGTCAAATAGGGCGGCGGAATGCTTTTGAGAAATCCGGCTTTCGCCCATATTTCGAATATCCTCTTAACCTGCCGGTCGTTGACCGCGGGTGTGCACTCGATGAATTGTGACGAAGCATCGCCGCGGATTTCCGGCGCCAGGTCGAGGGCGAGGACGGGCGTCGTGGAGCGAAAGTCGAGATCCTGCAAGCGAACGGTCCTGACGAGGCGGTTTTCATGAGTTTTGAACGACGCCTCCAGGCTGGTCAGATCATAGACGATGCTCCAAGCCGTGCATTGGCCGCGCAACCTCTCAATGCTTAAGGAGGCCAGCATGTCGAAGGCATACTCCTTGGCTGGTCCGGGACGCTCGCGTTGAAAATCCTCGAGACGCCGTTCGATTTTCATGAACCGATCCTTGGACCGGTAGGTCGTGAAGCCCGCTTTTTCTTCCCAGGTGAGATTCTGAACGGAGGCCAGATGCTCGAGGCAGGAGTCGTAGGTGTCGTTCGTCAATGCCTCGACTGCAAGGTCCGGCCCGGACCGAAAGACGCAACGACCATCCAGGAATTCGATGGCCGCCGTCTGACCCGACCGGTCGCAGACCAGGAAATGCAACGGACTCATGCTCTGGGAGATCCGGATCTTCGACTGGCAGGCCAGGACGTCCTCGACTGTGCCGCAGTTGTCGAGCTGGTACTGGATCCACTGAAGTTCCATGAGCGCCGGCCGTTCATCGGGCTTCGGGTACTTTGTCTCGGCCAACCACATTTGTTCGATGACGAGGCCCCGTTCATTCATCCCCCCCATGGGGAATTCCCGGCCGACCTGATTGAACGTCAGACTCCCATACTTTGAGACCCAGCGCGCAGGCTTCTCGGGAGGCTTCAGCAGCGCCGTCTTGGCCAGGCCGCGCTTGTTGGCGATCAGGAGACCCAGGCTCGAATAGTGATCATAGTTTTTGCCGAAAAGAATTTTTTTGCCGTCCCTGAGGACGAAGGAAGAGCAGGGAGTCGCGGATCGAGGCAGGAGAAGGAAGGTCAGGAAAGCCAGCCAGATTCCCAAGCTCCAAAGCCGGACCGTCGAAGCGGATTGACGCATGATGAGCTCCATTCCCGGGATTTTCTCCCCCGGATTTCAAAATAAAGCCGTTAGGGCCGGGGTGCAAGCGGCTTGGGACGAAGCGCCCTGTTTTGGGATGAACGGCAGCCGCCAGTCAGGAGTTCCGTGTCCTCCGGCACGGAATCAGACAGCGCTCAAGCGTTTCTGGAATGCCCTGGCGCAACGGCGCGCGACGGGTATTTTTCTGTCCGTGGCTTCCAGGTCGAGTTCCAGCCCCTGGGCGTTGCCAGCCGCTTTCCTGATCCTCATGATGTTGACGATGAAGGACCGGTGGCAGCGGAAGAGAAAGGGAAAACCGTCGAGCTGCTCTTGAATTCGGCCCAGGCTGCTCCGGATCAGAACCGGTCCGGGTTTCCCCGCTCCCGCCGTGACTTCCACGTAATTTCCCCCGGCGGCGATGAACAGTATGGAGACGGCGTCGAAGGCATACCGGTCCCTGCCGTTCTCTGCGGTGAGAACGACCTGGCGGCTGGAATCCGAAGATTCATCGGGTCGAGACCGACGGCTGAGGATCCCCTCGGAAATCTCCAGGGCCATCCGGAGGTTTTTCTTGAGGAGGCGCGATCGTTTCCACAGGATCCAGAACACGATCGGGAAGAGGGCGATAACCAGGGACATGAATTGAAACAAGAGAAGATAGAGGAGGGGATTGAAGCCCGTCTTGAAAAAGGGGTGGATAGCGTTCACCAGAGAGGCGAAAAGGAAATTGGCCAGACCGACGGCAAAAACAATCCACAGAACCCACAAGATTTCCCGGCCGACGGTCCAGTGTTCTTCCCGAAAGACCTTTCCTAGGATTCTCGGGACGAGGATCAAGCTGAAGGCGATGGCCAGGAATGAAGCCAGGCCGTAGCCCGCGATGAGGAGATCTCTCAGTCCAGGCTCATTGCCGCTCAAACCGAACGGCTGAAATACGAGCAGGAAGACGGACACGAACATGCCGGTCAGGAGAGACTTGATGAAATCCTTCTTCACGTCCAGTTCTAGGGATTGAGGCTGTTGCCAAAGGCGATGAAGTGAAAAAGCTTTCCGCAACTCCCCGACCCTTCCTTTGATGACCTGTAGGGATTTTGAACCTTTCTTATATTACCTCAAGGCAGGATCGAGTCTCCACAGCCGACAAAATGCCTCCCGCTCGCCGAGCGGAAGGAGGGCCGCCTCAAGCGACAGCGCGAAGATCAATCGGTCATTGGATTGGCCTGAGGGATCCGGGGCAGGGCCATGCCGGAATGGGGATAAGGCCCGTGGCCTTGATCGGCAGCCGTGGTGTATACTAATAAATGCGGAAAACAAGCCAAGGGTCGGCCAGGCCCGCCCTTCGGAGTCCGGCAAGATGACGAGAAAAAAGGCGACGATTTTCTTCGACAACCGGGATTCTCTGAAAGCGCTCAAGGTCGAGGCCTGGCTGAAAAAATGGAAAAATGAAGTCACAGTCCTGTCCGCGAATTACGGATGCGGATGCCATCACGACCTCTATGACGTCGAAGGCCCGGAGGAGGCATTGGCCGAGCTGCCCGCCTCCGTTCTGGCGACCGTAAGCCGCGGCCGGGACGAAGATCAAGAAGCTTCCTGATATTTCTGAGTTCGGAAGGATTTTCGTCCGCAAGGGATCGAACCCTCGGGGCGGCCTATCGAACCTTCCTGATTCTTATCTCCCTGACCTGTGATATCGAATCTTGAGCCGGTCCGCCCGCGGGTCGAATTCCTTACATTCCCTTAAGAATCAATTCAGTTGAACACTCGGGAATGAAGATGAAAAATGGAAAGGAAATGTGCGCCCGGAATCAGAAAAGCATGAAGGAGCTTGAAATGAGACATCGCTCAAGCGTGATGTTGGGGCTGACGGCCGCTCTTTTCCTGGCCGTCGCTCCGGGAATCGCAGACAACTCCCGTGCGTTTGACATTCCCAAAGTCGGGGGGCTCGTGGTGGACGGAGTCGGGGACGACTGGGGAGAGGCCGGGTTCCGCGTCGAGGTTCTGGCCGATCCCGAAGGCCGGACTCTGGCTCCCGGCGATTTCAATGTCCTGTTCCGGCTGGCTTGGAACGAGAAGGGGCTGGCCGTACTGTCGGTCGTGAGGGACGATACCGCCGTCGAACAGGAGGATGTCTCCCGATTGTGGAGGTCGGACTGCCTGGAGCTCTTCGTCTCGGAGAGGCTCGGCTCGAACAACCGGTACCAGGTGGTCATTGCCCCGGGAGCGGATCCCAGGCTTCAACAAGTCCGCCACAAGATCTATGACTGGCGTCCCGAGGAAGATAGAATTCCGGAGCTGGCCGCACAATCCGCCTCCCGGATCCACGACGGCGGCTGGGTTGTCGAAGCCCTGCTTCCCTGGACGAATCTCGGAATCCGGCCCGGCATCGGAATGGAGCTGGCCTTTCAATTCGCGGCCAACGACGATGACGGCCCCGCCGAAGCCGGGAGTGCAAACGGCTCGCTTCGCCTCGCCTGGTTCCCCGGCTTGGAGCCTTCCGACCGCTTCGGCATGCACCGCCTGCGTCTGTCCGACAGGCACGGCGAGGCCGTGACGTGCCGGGTGGACAGAACGATCAGCCCGGGGAGCTGCGTCGTATCCGTTCTCGGAGGTCTTGGTCTTTTCGGGCAGAGCGTCACTCTCCGCTCGGGCGGCACTCTCGTCGCCCGAGGTGAGTTCCGGACGGTCAACGGCCGTCCGAGAGCAGAATTCCTTCTCGATCCCGCCTCGTATCCGGGAGAATGGCCGGCCCTGGAGGTCCTGGCCGGCGAAAAAACCGTCGCCCTCTTCGAAGCTCTCCCCACCCTGGAGCGGCTTCTGGATGGATACGTGTCGGCCCTGGGCGGCCGCGAAGCCCTGGAAAAGCTTGATACGCGCGTGTGCCCCGGCCATCTTGTCGATGAGCTGAACCGGACGGATCCACAGGTCGTTTCCCGCGCTTTCCATGCCTGGGCCAAAGCGCCCGACTTGTGGCTCATGAGCCTGAATCATTCCGAAGGAACGGAGGAAAACGGATTCGACGGCCGGGTCGGTTGGAAGGTCAGTCCCGACCGCATAGAGCGCGACGACCGGATGGGCCGATCCTGGCTGGGCTTTGTCCTGAATCCCCGCGGTCCCTTGCACATCCAAAAATATTTTCCGGGCATGACGCTGGAAGCAAAAACCATGATCGCCGGGCGGCCGGTTTATCAGGTCAAAAACACTTCGGCCAATATCCTGTATTTCGACGCCCAGACCGGTCTATTGAGCAGGATCGGCTCTTTCTACGAGCTCGAGGACTATCGGCCAACGGACGGAGTCCTGGTTCCCCATCGGATCGTCATCAGCCGCAAAGGAGGCCGAAGCGTCTTCGCTTTCGAGACGATCGAGCACAATGTCCCGGTTGACGACGGCCTGTTTGGGATGCCCGAAGCGGACGAGGTTTTTCCCGAAGTATTCGACGGTCTCGAGGACGCGGACGTCCTCCCCCTGCTGAAGATGAAAAACCTGGCCGCCGAGCACGGGGAGATGAACATACCCTGCCGGGACGGCCGCTTCCTCTACGACTTCATCCTGGAGAAAGGCTACCGTCGCGGCCTTGAAATCGGAACCTTCAACGGCTATTCCACGCTGTGGCTCGGCCTGGCCTTCCGCAGGACCGGAGGCCGGGTGGTCACCATCGAGTTCGACAAGGTGAGCGGCGGCCAGGCCCGGAGAAATTTCGAGAAGGCCGGGATGGATGACGTCATCGACCTTCGGATCGCCGACGCCTTCGAGGAGATTCCGAAAATCGCGGGGGATTTTGACTTCGTCTTCATCGACGCTTGGAAGCCCGATTATGTCCGATTCCTGCGGCTGGTGCGGGACCGGATTCGGCCGGGCGGAGCGATCGTGGCTCACAACGTCACCAACTATGCGGAGGACATGAAAGACTATCTGGATGCCATCAGCAAAGATAACGGTCTCGAGACGACGTTCCACCAGACGAGCGCCGAGGGCTTCGCCGTGAGCCTCATCAAGCCCAAATGATTGGACGCGGACATCGGTTGTGATATTTTAGCCGTTGACCGTTCCGTTCGGGCAAGTCAAGGGGAACAGAGTGCATGTCCTGGTGATCGAGGACGAGCCCAAGGTCGCCGGCTCCATCCGCCGGGGACTGGAGGCCGAGGATTACCGCGTGACCCTGGCGGCAACGGGCGAAGAGGGGTACTTTCTGGCCACGACCAGGGCTTTCGACCTGATCGTGCTCGACCTGATGCTTCCCGGCCGCGACGGTCTCCAGATCCTGGAGGCGCTCCGGAAGCGGCACTGCCCGGCGCGGGTTTTGATCCTGACGGCGCGGGATGCGGTCGAGGACCGCGTCCTGGGGCTGGACAAGGGGGCCGACGATTACCTGGTCAAGCCTTTCGCCTTTCCCGAACTGCTGGCCAGAATCCGGGCCCTGACGAGGCGCGGCCGGCCGGAGCAGGCTTTGAAGCTCAAGCTCGCCGACCTGGAGCTTGACTGCGTCACCAGAAATGTCGTGCGCCGGGGCCGGAGCCTCGACCTGACGGCCAAGGAGTTCGAGCTTCTCGAGTACCTTCTCCGCTATCAGGGACAGGTCGTCTCGCGGGAAATGCTGGCCCGGGACGTCTGGCAGGCTCCGGACAGGGCGACACCCTTGGACAACGTGATCGACGTCCACATCACCCGACTGCGCCGGAAATTGGACGCGCCGTTCAAGAAGAAACTGCTGAAAACGATCCGCGGCGTGGGCTTTGTCCTGAAGGAGGGAGAGGCGTGATCCTGAGCCGTTTGAGCATCCGGCTCCGTCTGACCCTCTGGTATGCCCTCACCCTGCTGACAATCCTCGGCCTTTTCTGCCTGGGCTCATTCCTGTTCATCCGGAATCGTTGGCTGGCCTTGGATCGGGAGAAGCTGGAGGAAGGATTCGCCACCGTCGAGACCGTACTCCGGAATTCGGGCGGAGACCTTTCGGATATCTACCACCTCGGACAGGAGAGTCTCTTCCAGCTTGCCCGGGACGGAAAAGCGCTCTACCAGACGCTGGCCTGGCAGGAACACTTTATGGAGGAGACATCGAAAGAAAAGCGTCCCGCGGAGTCCGGAATCTGGAAATCCCCGCGGGGTCAACTCTACCGGATGAAAAGGGGGCGGGAGCCTCTCAGCGGCTTTGAAATCCTCATCGCCCGGGACGTCACCTCGACGATGTCCAATATCCGCCTCCTGGCCGTCATCCTCACGGCGGGAATCCCCCTGGCCTTCGTCCTCGCCGTCGCGGGGGGGTTGTTCCTTGCCGGGCGCGCTCTCTCTCCCGTCGCGGCCGTCACCAAGAAGGCCGGAGAGATCAATGCCGAAAACCTGTCAGAGCGTCTGCCGATATCCAACCCCGGCGACGAGATCGGCCGGCTGGCCGCCGTATTCAACGAAGCCTTGGCCCGGCTCGACCGGTCTTTCGACCGGCTCCGCCGCTTCACCTCCGACGCCTCCCACGAGCTGCGCACGCCCCTAACGTCCCTGCGCAGCGTCGGCGAAGTCGCCCTCCGGGGATCCCTGGACAAAAAATCATGCCGGGAGGCGATCGGGAGCATGCTGGAGGAGACGGAACGCCTCACCCGCCTCGTGGAAAGCCTGCTCACTTTGGCCCGCGGCGACTCGGGAAAGGCCGCCCTGTCTCCCCGCCGCCTGGACGTCAGCCGGGAGGCGGATAAGGTGGTCGAGGAGCTGCGCATCCTGGCCGAGGAAAAAAATCAGACCGTGTCCGCGTCTTTATGCTCCTCCCTTCCGGCGTTCGCGGACGAAGCCGCACT
>Ga0209164_1001843_pt1 | contig 25027 bp, 21 predicted proteins | sample MTBNYHSulfiMetaG_FD_187458 | JGI IMG/M metagenome (GOLD analysis project Ga0209164, IMG submission 187458) | Enrichment culture microbial communities from rom New York Harbor, USA that are MTBE-degrading - MTBE-NYH (New York Harbor Sulfidogenic)... | ecosystem: Environmental > Aquatic > Marine >... | reverse complement strand
TAATCCTTATTGCTCCAACGTGTGCTGCATGAACACTATCAAGGACAGCCTGCTTATCCATGAGCACTATCCCGATACCGAGGTCTACGTCTTCTATATGGACATCCGTGCTTATGGCAAGGGATTTGAAGACCTCTACCGGCGCTCTAAAGAGGTGGGGGTACACTATATCCGTGGCTTACCCGGCGAGGTAATTGAAAACCCTGAGACGAAAAACCTCAAGGTTAGAGTGGAAAATACCACCACCTCCAGGGTAGAGGAATATGATCTGGACATGGTGGTGCTATCGGTGGGGCTTCAGCCCGGCGAGGACTTGAAAAAACTCACCGGCATCGTAAATATCTCTCAAACGGCCGATGGTTTTGTCATGGAGGCGCATCCCAAGCTGAGGCCGGTAGATGCCCCCACGCCGGGCATATTTTTTGCTGGCTCTGTTGAGGCACCTAAAGATATCAAGGACAGTGTTACCCAGGCTGGTGCGGCTGTAGCCAGAAGTTCAATTCTGTTAAATGCTGGCACCGTGCGGGGTGACGCAGTGAAAGCAGTGGTTGACCTTGATAAATGCACCTCCTGTGGTGTCTGTGCCCGGGTCTGCCCGTATAGCGCTATTGAGGTAGATACCAAGGCCAAAACGGGGGCCAGTGTCATTACCGCCGCCTGTGCTGGCTGTGGTGCCTGTGCTGCGGAATGCCGCTTTGATGCCATAACCATTATCCATTTTGAGGATGAGCAGATATTGGCCCAGATAAGTGCTGCCCTGGCCGAAGAACCGGAGAAGAAGATTATTACCTTCCTGTGCAACTGGTGCAGTTATGCGGCCAGTGACCTGGCCGGTGTATCAAGGTTATCCTATCCTTCCAACAACCGTTTCATCAGGGTGATGTGCAGTGCCAGGGTGGACGAGAGCTTTATCTGGCATGCCTTCAGACTTGGTGCTCCGCTAGTGTTGCTTTCTGGATGTCATATTGGAGACTGCCACTATATCAGTGCCAACCACTGGACGCAAAGGCGGGCTGATAGGATGTGGAATCGGATGGAGAAGCTGGGTATCAGGCCTGAAAGATTGCAGTTGGAGTGGATAAGTGCCGCTGAAGGCCCCAGGTTTGCCCAGATTATGCGTGACCTGGAGGAGATGAGGGAGAAGGTTAGCCAGGATGAGATAAAGCGTACGAAAAAAATACTTGCTGCTAAAGAGTTACGCCGGGAGGAGGATGAGGAGGGATATATTGAGGGGCCGGGGTAGCAACCTGACGGGAGAACATGGGAAGATGCTAGAATCATTGAAATGTCTTCATTGCGGATATGAATACAAGATGCCGGTGAGTTCCAAACCGGAAGTCAGGGAAAGGGTTTGCCCTCAGTGCAAATCAAATAGCGTCCGTAAGTTGCCTTCCCGGAAGTGAGTGAGCTCTGATTAGCCGCTATCGCCACCTCTCACGTAATGCTTTTTGCACCCTCTCCTCTATCGTTACCTCAGTGGCTATTAGTTCTCGCTCCAGTTTTATCAGTTCTTCCTCGTAGAAGCGCTGGTAGAGTTGTTTCCCTCGTCTCCAGCCTGCAAGCCAGACCATGGCCAGGCCGAAAATAGCCACTGGAGCCACAATCTCGAGGGTAATTTCCTGAAAGAGCAGGATAATGACGATAATCAGAATGGCAAACATGAACACGGCAATATCAAGGTCCCACCGTGCCGGACGAGCTCTATCTTTTGCCCGCTGCGACGCCGTTTGTTCCATTTCCGGGCTGACCTGCTGGGTGCCTTCAGCCTGGTCCACGGCTATTTCCTATTGCTAGTTATCGTTTTCTTGACTGCTTATCACTATTAAACATTTTTTGTTGCCGAATGTCAAAGTCTCTGGTGAATTAAAAAGCTTCCACAGCTACCCCGGCCGATAAAAATGTCTCGGGAATCTACTGATTAACGAATCCAGCGGGTTTAGCTATACGGTGCTCGTATTAACTGACTGCTTTTCTGATTCGTCTTCACGCCGCCGGAATACGCTGCAGACTTTAGCATCAAGCTCCCGTACTTCCTTGTAGAACATGCTAGCCTTGTTCGTGCAACGCCCGTCCTGGCAGAACTGGCATTCACCGTGTTGTGGACGGCGCTTTTCTTCTATGGAATCTCCGTCAGGGTGGGTGGTACTGGCTTCGCTTGTGGTAAGTTCTTCTGGTTTATCGTTAGCTATTGTTAGTCTCCCCTGAGTTTTGTTTATTTTGCTGGATAACCAGTTTCGGCTCCAGAAAAATAATCATACTTGAGAGGAGATGACCTGTCAATCATTTTGGCTTGCTGGAAGGCGAGGGCATAACTGCTATTATAATTGCTCCCGCCATAGCCAGGCCTCCCAGAACCAGCCATACGGGGTCGTAAACACCGAGTGTATCATAGACCCACCCTGCCAGTGGTGGGGAAGAGATAATGCCAATGGTAGTGAAGATACTGGTCAGGCCAAAAATTGTGCCAAAGTTCCTGGTACCAAAATACTCTCTCAGCAGCGGGGGCCTGAGTGGCATGAATCCTCCCATCCCACAGCCAAAGGCAATGGCAAAGAGGAGCACCAGCCAGAAGGGACTGCCATCATCTAGAAGCCAGAAGATAAACAAGCCAATGCTTATCAGGACAGTGGAGATGGCCATGACATACTTCGTCTGGAACATATCGGCCAGCAACCCGTATGGTATTCGTACCGGCAGGCTTACCAGGGGAACGAGCATGACCACCATACCGGCACTGCTTCTTTCCATGCCCAGACTGTCCAGATAGGGCATCATGTGGATGATGCCGGCATTCATGGCGGCCATCTGGAACAGTGAAGCTATACCAATAAACCAGAAAGCTGGCATCTTGAGTGCTGCTCTGACTCCGGTACCGATATCAGGTGCCGCTGGTTGTTGCCCGGTCGGAGTGTCATCCTGTGGCTGGCCATCGGGCAGAAGTCCGTAGTCCTCCGGTCTATCGCGAAAGAGGAAAGAGAGCGGTATACCGAGTACCCAGATACCAATCGCCAGGTAAATCAAAGCATTTTGCCAGCCGTAAGTGTCGATGACCTTCACCAGCAGGGGGACCAGCGCTCCACCGATGCCAGTGCCCATGGCCAGAATGCCACTGGCCTTGCCAATATTCTTCCTGAACCACCTGGCTACCGTAGTCGTGGGTACCATCTGTGTGGCCAGGGAACTGCCCAGGCCCATAATGAGAAAACCGGCATAGAACATAGCCAGGTTGGCAGTCTGGCTCAGGCAGAAGAGTCCCAGTCCCATCAGGATAATGCCAATTAAGGTCAGTCTTCTGGCTGGCCAGCGGTCGACAGCCATGCCCAGAAAGGGGTTCAGAGCACCTGTCTCAGCACCACGGATAGATATAGCCAGGGAAATCTGAGCATAGCTCCAGCTGAAGGTAGCCACGATGGGATTGATAAAGGCGGTAAATCCGTAAATGAGCGCCCCACCGGTATAGGCCATGAGCAGGGCGCCAGCCGTGACCAGGTACCACCCATAGAACACTTAAGTCTCCCTGTACTTCATACTCAAACCTATCCAAGCTGATTCGTGGGGAAGAGGGGCTGGTACCGCCTTGCCTGGAAAACAACTTCCTGCTGCTCCTGTGCATCTAAAGGTTTGAACCTTTCGGCAGCATCGATAATCATCGGCCAGAGACGTAAATCAGAGGACATGGCCGCGGTGGTTATGCCCTGGCTCAGAGCATACCAGAGGCTCTTATCGATATCTGCCTGGGTATCAAAAGGCTCGTACCACGTCTGGTACCAGTGCATATTGCCTGTCCAGGGTCTCTTGGTAATACTCTTGATGACTATCGTGCCGACATCCTTCTGCCGGGCCATTTCCAGCAGGGGAGTGAAGTCGTTAAAGTCGTTTCTGTGGGCCATAAGCACCCGGTTCAGGGGAAAGAGCACGGTATCGAAATCGAAGCGCTTCAGCGCTTCTACGTAGACGAAGGGCCTGTGTCCGGTGATGCCGATATGCCGTATCAGTCCCTGATGCCTAGCTTCCAGGACAGCTTCCAGTGCTCCCGCCGGACTGAGAATGGTGCTCAGCGTCTCCAGGTCATCCACGCCGTGGAACTGATAGAGGTCGAAGTAGTCCACTCTCAGTGTTTCCAGCGACCTCTTGATGCTCTCCCAGGCTCCGGCCTTACCCCTCTCCCTGGTCTTACAGGCAAGGAAGACCTCTTTGTGGTGCTTCTCCATCCAGGGGCCAAGACGTTCCTCTGCCTGTCCATACGAAGGCGACACATCAAAGTGGTTCACCCCGCGTGCCACGGCGTCTTCAATGGCGGCGTCGGCTTCAGCCTGGCTGATTTTCCACAGGGCCGCACCGCCGAAGGTGACTACGCTGCTCATGTGTCCTGTTTTACCCAGTCTTCTCTTCTCCATTTAAACCTCCTCTCCTTTTGCCGTGCGTTCCAGAAATTCCTTGAAACTCTTCCGGGGTGGGGGCTCCTTTACTGACCGGGATACGGTCTCAAGTTCATTAAGCAGCATCTCACGCCAGCCCAGGCCGATGTCCCGTGTCAGTATCTCCTTGATTCCCTGAACCGCCGTAGCGTCGTTGGCGGCGATGGTCTTTGCCATCTCCAGCGCAGTCTTCATCAGCTCTGCGGATGTTACCAGCCTGTTGAGCAGTCCGATGCGTAAGGCTTCTTCAGCCTCAACCACACGTCCGGTGAAGAGTAGCTCCCTGGCCATCGGCCAGCCGACAATCAAGGGTAGCGTCCAGGTGGAATTGACCCTTCCGTAAACAGCACCCAGAAAGCGGAAAGTGGTGCGTTCACAGCCGAGGCGGATATCGAAGGTGGAAGCGACCAGAGCGCCGCCGCCATAGGCCAGGCCGTTGATGGCACCAATAGTGGGTTTTTTACAGGCGACCAGGTGCCAGAGCCAGTCAATGCTGCGGGCGTCCCGTGTTCTGTTCTGAACTTCGGACTGCTGCACCATTTCGTGGATGTCGGCTCCGGCGGAGAAGGCTTTGTCTCCTGTCCCGGTCACGATGATGGCCTTGATTTCCTCGTCCTGCTCAAACCGGGTGAGGGCCTGGTCCAGTTCCGTGGTGAGCGTACGGCTGAGCGCATTGAGCCTTTCCAGGCGGTTCAGGGTGATAATGCCAGCACCCTCCTGCTTTTCTACCAGGACTGTCTCATAAGGCAAGGCTTGACTCCCTGAAGATAAGATGCCACCATTATGCCCGAATTTTCTGCTTTAATGCAAATCGCGGAAACCAGAGTAACCTTGACTGAGATGGTGTGGAATGTTAACATCACTTTATAAGGTGCGTTCTTTTTGTGGGGTGGGGGGAGCGACTCAACCATTGTAGTTTGATTTTTAATTGAAGGAGGAGGCAAATTATGGCCACCGCTGATGCTTATGCCGTTCTGGCGGAAAGACACGGATATCCGAAATCAGCCCGCTACCTGCGTATCCTTGAATTCCTGATGACACCACAGCAAGCTCGTATTGCGGCTGACCTGCCATCAACACCGGAAGAAATCGCGGAAAGGCAGGGCATCCCTCTTGAGATGGTGAATTCAGAAATAGAAGCTCTCTTTCGTAAAGGGGTGGTCTTTCCTAAAAACTTTGAAACTCGGGAATTCCCCCGTTTTGCCCGGAGTGTTGCGCAGCTCCATGATGCTACCCAGTCCATCCTGGATATTGAATTATATGACGATGAGACCAAAAAGGAGCTTTTCCGACTCTGGGAGGATTTCTGTGAGGAGGAGTGGTACCCGGACCGGATGGCTGATATGGACAGGCTGGTCAATCCCCCGATGAGGATTGTCGCTGCCTACCGTGCCATAAAGGACCTGCCAGATGTGCAGCCTTTTGAAGATATGAGACAGATACTGAAAGCCCAGGAAAGCATTGATGTCTGTTCCTGTACCTGCCGTAAGCGTCGCACTACACTGGGTATGGACTGCGAGCATTCCCACGATGTTAACTGTTTCCAGTTTAACCGGGGAGCGGAATACGCCACTATCAGGGGTACTGGTCGCAGACTTACCTACGAACAGGCGCTAGAGCTGGTGGACGAGATTGAGGAAGACGGCCTGGTGCATAACTGGCGTAACGACCGTGGTATGCACATGACCGTTTTCTGTAGCTGCTGCATCGATTGCTGTATGATATGGCACCCGATAGATACCCACCAGAAAAATATCGGGATGTACTGGGCCAAGAGCCGTTTCCAGGCCGAGGTTGACCCGGAACTCTGTAATGGTTGTCAGACCTGCGTTGACCGCTGTATGTTTGATGCTATTGAGATGGTCAAAGCTCCTGGCTCCAAGAAGCTCAAGGCAACTGTTGACCCGGAGAAGTGTTTTGGCTGCGGGGTTTGTGTCCTCAAATGCGAACCGGCTGCCCTGCATATGAAGACGGTCAGGCCGCCGGAGCACATCCCTGAAGTGGGGGCAGCCCTGGGTCACTAGACCTTAGTTGTGTAAATCCGTGCTACAATCGAGATTCTTCGCTTCGCTCAGAATGACAGACGTAAAATGTAACCAAGAGCGAAGCGAAGGGTCTCATCGCCCAGAACATGTTAACACCTATTTCTGCAACCAGGCACTAGGTCAGGAGAACTAGTGCTTAATAGACAACCTGCTCTTCTGTGAGTTGATTAATCTCCTCCTGTGTCATGCCCAGCAGTTCACCCAGGACATACTGGTTGTGCTGACCAAGGAGTGGTGCTGATTGGGGAGTTTTGGTGGGTGTGGCCGAGAACATCCAGGGTGGCCTTACCACTAACCTCTTGCCAAACTCCGGATGCTCTATCTCACAGAAGATATCTCGCTGCTGGATATAGGGGTCTTTGGCGACCATTTCGCCACTAAGGGTAGGTGTTGCTGCTACCCCCGCTTTTTGCAGAGCTTCGGTTACTTCATATTCAGTGTGTTGTCTGGTCCATTCTGAGATAAAATTATCCAGCTCCACCTGGTTCTGCCAGCGGCTTAGAGCATCGCTGAACCTGCTATCTCTGGCCCAGCCTGGGTTTCCCATCACCTGACATAAAGAATGCCATTCGTCCTCAGTAGCCACGGCAATGGTCACCCAGCGGCCTTCATCACGGCAGGGGTAGCAATTGTGAGGGGCCATGCTCTGGTCGCGGTTACCCATTCGTTCAACTATCCTGCGGTTCATGGTGTAGTCCATGAGCACATCGCCGGCCAGACAGCTAATGGCTTCAGCGGAGGAGAGGTCGATGTGCTGGCCTTTGCCGGTGCGCTGGTGGTAGTTCAGGGCAGCCAGTATGATAAAGGCAGAGGTTGTGGCTACCCTGGTATCGATAGCTCCGCTGAGGGTGCTGGGTGGTCCATCCGGGTAGCCGGAAGCATAGGCCAGGCCACTGATAGACGAGAATGTGGGGGCATAACCCACATGGGTACGTTCTGGTCCGGTGGCACCCAGGGCTGATGAGGAGAGCATGATGATGTCGGGTTTGACTTCCCTCAGGGCTTCGTAGCCCAGGCCCAGTCTGTCCATTACGCCGGGTCTCATGTTCTGGGTGACCACATCGGCTGTCTTGACCAGCCTCTTGATGATTTCGATGGCTTTGGGCTTGGTCAGGTCCAGCGTCACGCTTAGCTTGTTGAGATTCATGTCATTGAAGACGGTTGAAGAATTAGGACTGCCGGCGGTAGGCCCAGACATGAGCGAGCGGAGTCTGGTATGGTCGGGACGCCTGGCGCTTTCTACTTTTATTATCTCGGCTCCCAGCAGTGCCAGCATCAGGGTGGCGTAGGGTCCGGCCCAGGCCCAGGTAAAATCAACTATTCTTATTCCATCAAGAGGGTGCTTGTTCATTTTTATATTCTCCTTGATTAGATAACTCCGGCGGCTTTCATCCTGACTAAATCATCCCTGGTATAGCCCAAGCGCTGGCAGTAGATTTCCTCATTGTGCTCGCCCAGGAGCGGGGCAGCCCGACTCGCCTGCCACGGGGACTCGGAGAGCTTGTAGGAGGTTGACGGGTAGCTCAGCTTGCCGGCCTCCGGATGGTCAATCTCGACGAAAAATTTTCGCTCCTGGTACTGTGGCGAGTCCCAGACGTCTGCGGCTGAATTGACCGGTCCAATCGGACAGCTAAAGCTCTGACCCTGGTGGTAAATCTCCTCCCTGGTATGCTGTCTCATCCATTCCTCGATTAAGGGCTGAAGTTCAGGGGCATTCTCGGAGCGGGCGAACTCATCTTTGGTCTTCTCTCCCAGTGCCCACTCGGGGTTTCCCATGAGCTTGACCAGGGCTTCCCACTGATGTTGCTGGGGAGCCGTAATGACTACATAACCATCCTTGCAGGGTACCAGCCCTCCCAGCATGCCGTGGCGTCGGCTGCCTGCCTCCGGGTCGTTGGCAAAGGTGCCAATATCTACCCTGTCCAGCGAGATGAGGGCATCTTCTTTGGAGACGTCGATATGCTGGCCAATACCGCTGAGACCTTGCTGATACAGGGCGGCCATGGTGGCTACGGCGGCGCTGAGGCCAGCATCGTAATCACCGACGTATCCGCCACCCCTGACGGGAGGTTTGATTGCCTGGCCCTCTTTGACAGATGCCGGTATCGAGTAGGAGAAGTAGGCCTGCCCGCTCATGTGGTAGGTGTTAAGGTGATAAGCCTTGTATCCCCGGTAGGGCCCGGTCTGCCCGTAGGGTGTTATCGAGGTCATGATGAGGGACGGGTTTATTTTCTTCAGGTCTTCGTATCCCAGCCCCAGTTGCTCCATCGTGCCGGGCGTGGTATCTTCAATCAGGATGTGGGCGTCTTTAACCAGGCCGGTGAAGATTTTCTTACCTGTCGGTGTCCCCGGGTTTAAGGTTATGCCCAGCTTGCTGGTATTGAGGTAGAGGAAGAGACCGCTGCGCTCGGGGTGGGGAATATCATTAAGAAAGGGCCCGCGTCGGCGTGCTTCATCACCAGTTCCGGGTTTCTCAATTTTGATGACTTCAGCACCGAGGTCGGCCATGAGCTTGGCGCAGTAGGGCCCGCTGACCATATCACAGTATTCTATTACCTTAACCCCGGCCAAGGCTGAATCACTCATATTAAAGACCTCCTGCTTTCGAAGTAGCTCTGCTTGCTTATTTCCCCTTAAATACTGGCTCCCTTTTCTCCACGAAGGCTATGGCCCCTTCTTTGTGGTCCTCGGTGTCCCATAGCTCTTTGACCAGCGAGCCAACGTATTCCAGGGTCTCCTCCAGGGTCATACTCAGTCCTTCGTAGATAGCCTTTTTTGCCCTTTTGATAGCTAAAGGTGGGCCCTTGGCCAGTTTCTCGGCCAGTTCCCTGGTGGCACTCTCCAGTTCATCATGAGGTACCACCATGGTCACCAGACCGATGCGCTCGGCCTCTCTGGCGTCAACCATATCCCCTGTCCATATCATCTGGCAGGCCTTGTCTATGCCGACCAGTCTTGGCAGGAAGAAGGTGCCGCCCATGGCCGGGATAAGCCCTCTTCGGATAAAGACCTCGGCGAACCTGGCCTGGTCTGAGGCTATCCTGATATCGCAGGCGCAGGCAAAGTCAAGCCCTCCCCCAACGGCTACGCCGTTAATGGCGGCGATTATTGGTTTCTCAAATTTTTGTAAAACGAGGGGGAGCAGGACATTGCCTGCTTCTGGATTGCTTTCTGTCCGTCTGCCGCCCGGCTGTTCAAAACCTTGCGCCATGGCTTTCACATCGGCGCCAGCACAGAAGGCGCGGCCTGTCCCGGTGATAACCAGTACCCTTACGTTATCATCTTTGGCGGCATCTTCCACTGCCCTGTTTATGCTCCGGTTCATTTCAGGACTGAAAGAGTTCATTCTGTCCGGTCGGTTCAGGGTGATGGTGGCGATGCCTTCTTCCTTGGTGTAGATAATACCCTCGTACTCCATTTTCAAACTCCCTTCTTCTTAATCATTCCTGTCCTGGCTGACAAAACAGATGCAATTTTCAGCCCAAAGCCCACTCCTCAGGAAACACGATTTTCCTTTCATAGTTAAGGAAGGCCGACCGCAGGGTAGCCAGACCTACTTCTTCCATCTGGATGTATACCGGGCGTCTGCCTATCTCAACCAGAGCGTGGGCATCCGAGCCCTGAATACAGGCATATTTCCTGGGGTAACCACGCACCTGGCCGGTATTCCACAGACCTTTGTTTTGAGGTACGGTAAGCTCAAGGGCGCTGAGATACTGACACTCATGGATACTCATCTTAACGTGCCGCGGTTCGCTGGTCTCCAGAAATCCACTGGGCCACCGCTCAATATGAGCGGCGATAGCCATCCCCCCTTGCTCTTCTATTTTTTCACAGACCTTGGCCATGCCACCATGAGCCACACTGATGGCGTCACCCCGTCTCTCTTCAGCAATCCCAACATAATCAAGAAGCTCATCCAGTTTCTCCACAGGGGTATCAAGCTCGAAGATAGCGATAACATGGCCTCCTTTGGTCGATAGCTCGATTCCCGGAAAGACGAACAACTGCCTTTGTCTGGCTGCCTCCCTGACTTCTTCGATTGCGGCCACAGAATTATGGTCGGTAATGGCGATTACTTCCAGGCCGCTGGCCAGCGCGGCATCAACAATCTGCTCCGGGGTAACTGATTTATCACTGTAGCAGGCTGATTTCGGGGTATGTACATGCAGGTCCGCCTTTCGAAAGGCCAGGTTCTCTCCTTTAATCATTTGATGATGATACCCTTCGGGAAGCAAATGTCTTACGGCTATTATACAAACCTTGGCTGAATGTAGCAAATAATGATGGTGTGGTGGGGTAGATGCGTTTTTATTCGGCTCTTGGCACTTCGATGGGATTAAGGCGTGAGGCGTTCCCGGCAGGGTAGCCGCCGGAGAAGAGGCCGATGCCAGCGGCTACGGAAACGACCAGCACAACTGTATCTGGAGAGATAAGAGATAACGGTAGCCATGCTGGCAACGTTATTCGGCAGGACGGGACCAATCAAGGCTACTCTCATGCCGCCCTGATGCTGATACCTGGAGATGAAGCTGCCGTGCCTAACCGGTTACTGTACCAGTGGCCGCCAGGCACGCCATTCGGCAATCTCTCGCCTGAGTGCTTCATAGTCCTTCTTGACAGAATCGTAGAGACGGGCGTTTTCCAGGGCAATAGCTCCCAGGTTGGCCACGGCGCTCACAAAGTAAATAGCGGCTTCGGTGAACTTACGTGGCTGCTCAGTGTACACTCGCATTACCCCGATTACCTCCCCACGCAGCATGACGGGCACAGAAAGAATAGAGGCTATCTTCTCCTCTTTAGCTTCATTCTGGTAATGGATTCTGCCATCGGTAGCGGCGTCTTCAACGGCGATAGGCCGGCCTTCGAGTGCTTCGCCAATGCTCCCGTCAACAACTATTGGCCCCTTCTTGACGTACCATTCACTCAGCCCATAATCTGTCGTATGGAGTAGAAGCTTTCTATCTGGCGTGAGCAACATTATGGAGCAGGCCTTGGCTCCCATTGCCTTGCTGGTTCTCTCAGCAATGGCTTGCAGTACCTGTTCCGGGGTTTGAGCTGAATTTAAGGCTGCGGCTACTTCGTACAGGCTCTGATAAAAATCACGTTCACTTTTTTCGACCATGAAAGCCTCCTTAATTTAGGTGGTTACTTCGCCTGGTAAAGACCTTCCATGAATGAAACTCACCTGTTGCCGTGATATAGAGACGGCTTATTAGGGGTAACTTTAATTAGCTTAACTTAATTTGTCAAGTCCCTCGTCGGGTTAAGGGTGCTCCTGGGCGCATCTCAGTGGCTCACCTCGTGCGGCGATAGCCATGCATTTATTACAGGAAATACACCTGGCAGGACTCCTTTCCCCCTTCTGCCAGCGAGCAATTAAGTCCGGCTCTCGAATGAAGGGGCGACACATGGCGATAAGGTCAGCGTCACCACTATCAATGATACTATGCGCCATTTCCAGGCTGCGAATTCCCCCGACTAATATTACTGGTGCCGATATGGCCCGTTTGGTGGCGGCCGCCCTCTCTCTGAAGTATGTCCTCTCTGGCTCGTCTTCTTTCATAGCCGGTATCGGTGCACCAAAGCCGGCACTGATTTCTATGGCGTCAATACCCTTCTCTATCATTAAGCGGGCTGTCTCCAGGCCTTCATCAAGAGAGAGGCCTCCCTCCCGGTCGTCCTGAATACCAAACTTAATCAACAAGGGGAAATCGGCCCCTATTGCCTGGCGCACCTTCTCTGTCACCTTCAGGTGAAACCTTCTTCTATTCCCGGCACTGCCTCCCCACTGGCCGGTGCGGTGGTTGAAAAGGGGTGACAGGAACTGACTCATCAAATAGCCGTGGGCTCCGTGTAACTGGACAGCATCAAAGCCAGCATCCCGGGCACGGACTGCCGCAGCGGTAAAGTCAGCGATGATAGCATCTATGTCTTCGTCGGTCATCTCTTGATGCGGGCGGCTCATACCTGGCATTCTTGATAGGGCCAGGGTTGTCAAGCCCTGGCGGCGGACGTAATCGGAGTTGATGCCGCCGTGGACTATCTGCAGGGCAATTTTACCCCCTCCTTCGTGGACTGCCTCTACCATTCGGCGCAGACCGGGAATCATATTATCGGTATGGGCACCGTACTGGCCAACGGCTACCTGGCCCAGTGCTGAAACAAAAGTGTAGCCGCTGACAATTAAGCCAATGCCGCCTTTCCCCAGCTCACGGTATAGTGCTACCGACTCATCAGTAACCGCCCCCGAGCTATCGGCGGTGGCGTCCCAGGTTGCCGACCTCACCCAGCGATTTCTCAGTTCCAGCTGGCCAATCCGGCAGGGTTGAAACAGGTCTGTTGACATAATTCCTCCTCAATAGTCTAGCCCTTAGTTGTGCAAATCCGCGCTACAATCGAGATTCTTCGCTATGCTCAGAATGACAGATGTATAATGTCACCCTGAGCGGAGTGAAGGGTCTCATCGCCCAGAACATGTTAACACCTATTTCTGCAACCAGGCACTAGCCTTTGTAATCACCATGACTCGTTATTAACTCTATGCACTCATGGGGTAACATGAGCATTATATAGTTTACTGTACCCTGGGAACAACATCTGGTCAAAACCGGGTAGTTGAGAGGTTCGCTCCTCTCAGTCTGGTTTGACTTTATCCTGGGGCCTCTGCTAATGTTGTCGTGAAGGGTAAGCAAGCGGGAAGAGGATGGTTGTGCCCAAGTCAGGCAGGGAAGGAGATGAATTTAAGTGTTACCTGAGGCAAGAGTTACTACTTTTAAGGAACATCTGATTGAAGAGTATTTTATTAAAGAAGAGCCTTTTTACCTGCCCGTGAGGGACGAGGTTCAAATATTCGAGGCTGCCTATGCTCAGAAGATACCTGTCCTGCTGAAGGGCCCCACAGGTTGTGGCAAGACCAGGTTCATCGAATATATGGCCTATAAGCTGGGGCGTCCCCTTACCGTGGTCCGGAAGCATTCAAAAGAGTCCTCTCCTGAGGAGCCGGCTGGCGGAATTCCTCTGATAACTGTGGCCTGCCATGAAGACCTTACCGCCAGCGACCTGGTGGGCAGGTATCTCCTGGAGGGAGATTCGACAAAGTGGATTGATGGCCCTCTTACCAGAGCGGTAAAATCGGGCGCCATCTGTTATCTCGATGAAATAGTTGAGGCTCGTAAAGATACCGCTGTCCTCATTCACCCTTTAACCGACCACCGCAGGTTTCTGCCCGTGGAGAAAAAGGGTGAAATCATTGAGGCTGGCGATGGCTTTTTGCTGGTAATATCATATAATCCCGGGTACCAGAGTGTGCTCAAAGACCTGAAACACAGTACCCGTCAGCGGTTTGTGGCCATAGAATTTACCTATCCGTCCCGGGAGCTGGAGAAGAAGATAATCCAGCACGAGGGTGGTGTTTCTTCAGAGGTGGCCGGAGAACTGGCCAAGCTCGGGGAGAAAGTGCGTAACCTGAAGGGACATGGCCTGGAAGAGGGTGTGAGCACTCGACTTCTTATCTACGCCGCCAGGCTAATCAAAGAGGGACTTTCTCACCGCCGTGCGGCTGAGGTAGCCGTCGTCTGGTCCCTCACTGACGATGCCGAGATTCAACGGAGCATTCAGGAGGTCGTTTCGGCGATTTTCGAATAGGCGGTCTCATCTTGGCCTACCATAGCCGTAAAGGAGTGACCCAGGACTTCGCCTCGGTTGAGAAGGAACTCAAGAATGCCTCGGAGAAACTTTTCAGCCAGTTCCACAGTGTCTCGGCGCAGGTGAGGCCTCTTCTCTCATCCGAGGAAATGACCGTGTGGGCGAGGGAGGGACTCACTCTGGCACGTTATGCCCCTGATTCCTCGGCGGAGGCCGCCGAGGCCTATTTTCGGGTTACGTTTGATGTTCTGGCCTGCCTCTCCTTTCCGCGCTTCCTTGACTGGACTCATTGCGGTGAGACTCTATGCCAGCATAGCCCTGGTCTGGCTGTGGCCTACTTCCAGGTCAGTCCGGAATTGCTGGCCGTGCTTCCCTACAAGCTGTTCAGGGTCTGGTTAGAAATAGGTAAGAGCCTCTATCGTGGTAATCCAGAATCGATGGCACTTACCAGCAGTTTCTTTAGCCTGACTCCTGCTTTGCTCAGGAGTACCAGCCTGGTCAAGGTGGAAAGGCTGGCCATCTTACTCAATCGTCTGGCCGCGACTTCTCATCATCTGGCGGCTGAATGCCTAGGTGTGGCTCCTGCGGTCCTGGCCAGTGTCGGTAAGGATGAGCAGGGAGCTTTTCTGGCTTTAGCTCTGGCTCTGGTTCGGCGGAATGCAGAGGAATCTGCCCGTTATTTCAGGCATGGTGCTGATGCTCTGGCCAGGATTGACCGGGGACAGCAGGCGGCTTTCCTTTTTCTGACTGACAGGCTGGCTAAGGATAGTGTCCGGCATGCCCTTGCCTTCTTTTTCGATTGTTCTCAGGCTCTGGGTAACCTTGACCCTGCTCTGCACTCCCGTCTTCTGAAGTGGGCGGAGACATTACTAAAGATGTCAGCCGTAGCCGGTATCGGCTTTCTCAAAAGTTGTCCTGCGCTGCTGGCTGAACTTGGAACGTCTGGATTGGAGCGCTGGTTCAAAGAAGGGGTCAGGGTTCTGGAACAGGACCAGCCGGCCGGACTGGCCTTCTTCCAGCCGGGGTCTGTAAGTGGAAAAGCCTTAAAACGCCTTGCCACCAAGGTTGACCTGGAACAGGTGCACCGGGTGCTGCTGATGTACTGCCGGGCTCTGGCGGGCACCAAAGTCCAGATTCAGGCCAGTGAGGGCTTACCGGGGAGGGATGGTGGATGGGTGCAAACTGAAGTACCAGCAACGGATGGCACCACAATTTTTGTCCCCCTGTCTGTAGGCAGGTACAATTCTGAAGAAGAGAACTTTGCCTGGTACAAGGTGGCCGTTACCCACCAGGCCGGCCACATCGAATTCGGTAGCTTTGATTTTTCCTTTGAGAGGGAAGCCCGTCTCTTTACCAACTATCGAAAGAAACTGGCGTCGGCGAATGGCGGTCTGACGGACATGGGGAGGTTCTTCAGTCTCTTTGAAGATAGAAAGCTCATCGTTGACATCTTTACTGTGGTGGAGGATACTAGGGTTGATTACCTCTTGAAGCAGGCGTATGCCGGAATTCGAAACAGTTACCAGAATATTCAGCAGGAGTCTCTATCGAGAAGAATACCCTTCTCGGTGCTGTCTTTGAGAGAAGCCTGCCTTGAGTTGCTTATCCGCCTGAGTCTCGGTGATGAACCTGGGGGGATTCCCTTTTCGCTGCGCGGTAAGTTCAAGTCAGCCGCGCGAGTCCTGCGGCGTGTGCAGTGCCCCGCGGCTACTGTCGAGGATTCAGCCGAGGCGGCACTGCGTTTGTACCAGATTATCAGTACCGTGCCTGATACACATCTCTCCACGTCGGAACGGGGTACACCGGACTTAACGGAGAACGAGTTTAGCGACCTGGATAATTTAACTGCTCAGCAGGACGGGCACGATGCTGTGTCAGAATCAGGTGGGGAGCTTTCCCGGAGGGCTGCGGCGGAGGTCGACTTCCGTGGTAATTTTAACCCCGAGCTGGTGCAGTTGTTGATGAAACTGAAGGAAGACCCGCGTCAACTGGGACTGGACTCTGTGTCCCTCTCTGCTGAGACCTTGAAGGAACTTGCGGGCAGGGAGATAGACCTGGGTGGGATTCTTCGTGGGCACCTTTCTCATTCCTCAGGTCTCTATGTAGCTGACCTTCCGGCTGAAATTCAGGCTCAGCGAATCCCTACTGCGGAGCAGGATGTGGCTGGAAGCAGACCCTTACCCGCAGAATTAGCGGGGTCTCTGGAGGAGGGTAACGGAGACTGCTTCCTCTACGATGAGTGGGATTTCCAGGCCTGCCGTTATCTGCCAGGGTGGTGCCGGGTCAGAGAGAAACCGTTAGCTGAAGGGGATGCTGATTTCTTTGAGAAGACCCTGGCGCGCCATTCCTTGCTGGCGTCTCAAATCAGGAAACAGTTTGAGATGCTGGCACCGGAGCGCATCCGGAAGTGCAGCCGACTCTACGATGGTGAAGAAATCGACCTGAACGCCGTTATCCAGTCTGTTGTGGAGAGGAAGGCGGGCAGTACTCCCAGCGAGAAAATATACTGGAAGAGAAGGAAGATACAGCGGGATGTGGCCGTAGCCTTTCTCCTCGATATGAGTAGCTCCACGGCTAATGTTATTAAAGATACTGATGGTGAAGAGGACTACTTCGATTGGTACTTTGATGCTATTGAGGCGCTGTCGCGATGGCCGTTACAGCGTGCCCGGGAGCCAGCCAAAGCAACCCCCAGGCGGGTGATAGATGTTATCAAGGAAAGCGTGGTGTTGATGATTAATGCCCTGGAGGCCACCGGCGATTGCTACGGAGTTTTTGGCTTCTCCGGTCATGGTCGGGAAAATGTGGAATTGCTGGTGGTCAAGGGAATGGATGAGAAATTCTCTGAGACTGTGGAGAGGAGGATAGACAGGATTGTACCCCTCCGCAGTACCAGGATGGGGCCGGCGGTCAGGCATGTCAGCTCGAAGCTGGCGGCGTGTGAGGCGAGTACCAGGATACTCTTCCTGGTCAGCGATGGTTACCCGCAGGATAAGGACTACGGTCGGGATAGCAGTGATAAGGAGTATGCCCTCCACGATACCAGGATGGCCCTCATCGAGGCCAGGAGAAAGAATATTGCTCCTTTCTGCCTGACCATCGATGTCGCCGGGCATGACTACCTTAGCGAGATGTCGCAGGACATTGGCTACGAAGTGGTGAATGATATCGAGCTTCTTCCCGTGCGTCTACCACTGCTCTACAGGAGGCTAACCTCTTGAAGGTAGAGCAACCAGGCCTGTGCCTGGCGTGGTTCTTTCCCCTCTGGAATTTTCCACCCAGATTTCGCACTCGACCAGGTGTTCATCACCCTCGACGTATTTTTTGACCACCGTTCCTTTGCAGGTAATGGTATCATCGGGCACATCCATGCCCCGGTAGCTGCAACCGTACTTCTTGATGGTGCCACTTTCTCCTACCCAGTCGCCGAGCAATTGCCCCAGCCAGGCGCTTTTCAGGGCACCGTGAATGATAACTCCTGATAACCCGGTGCTGATGGCGAAATCCTTATCGTAGTGAATCTGGTAGAAATCTCCCGAGGCTCCCGCCCATTTCACCAGTTGCTGGGTGGTGGGGTTCTTGACCAGCGGAGGTAGCTCAGTGCCTACTTCTATATCGTCCCAGAAAAGTTCTTTAGCCAACTTTCCTCTCCTTTCTATTCCGTGGGGCCCTCATAGGTAATGCCGGTACCCCGTGTCTTAACCACCACTTCACCCCTCTGGTTTTTATAGGTCGTTTCCATAATCTGAATCAGCATCCGGCCGATACCAGGTCGGCCCTGCCGCTCCTGGAGGTCGACCAGTCTGGTGGTTGCGGTCAGGATATCGCCGGCTTTTACCGGCTTGAGGAACTCGTACTCATTGCCGCCATTGAGCCGTCTCCAGAAGGGGCTTTCAACGTGGGGTGGTGGGCCACCGGCTTTCACCGGAAAGACATAATTGCCCACCATGCCGGGTGGGGCAATCATTGCCGCAAAGCGGCTCTTCCTGGCGTACTCCTCGTCGTGGTAAAGCGGATTGCTGTCTCCTATGGCCTCTGCCCACCTTCTTATTGGCTCCTGCTGAATCTCATAGACGGAAGGCTCGGATTCAATGCCGATAAGACTTCTCATCTTGTCGGTAATGACTGATTCTTCGGCCATAACTGTACCTCCTTTAATTTATTTTATTTGACCTGACTCGGTGCTTACGGTGGTAACGCTACCACTTTGACCGATGTTAAGCCATGCCCTGCTTAATTCTGGCGGAAAACCTACCCCAGTTTTGCCCTTGTTCCCTTCCAGGCGTGGAGGAAGAGTTCTTTTACCTCAGATGCAGTAGCTGGTATCCCGGCGGCACGGCGGGCCTCTGGTTTCAGTCCACTCACGTACACATTTACCCGGTTTATGTAGTCGTTGGCTATAGAGTCAAGTTCAGCCAGAAAACGGCTCTCCTCTAATCCTGTCTCCTTGATGGAGGTTGGAATACCAACATCCTGTTTCAGCTTATCCAGGGCTTTGAGGAGATTGGCGACTCTGGTCTCGTCTTTCTGGCCAGCCATGCCCAGTGAGGATGCCAGGCTGACGAGACGTGCTTTGTGGCTGGGATAGAGGAAGGCAAAGACGGGGCAGAGCATTAAGGCGTTGGCTCGACCGTGTGGGATGCCGAAGACGGCCCCGATGCGGTGGGCGGTCTCGTGAACCAGGCCCAGCGTGCCGTTATTGAAGGCTATTCCTGCCTTGAGCGAGGCCAGGTGCATTTTATCGCGGGATATAATGTCCCTGCCGTTGGCTACCGCTCTGGGCAGCCATTCCCATATTGTCCTGGCGGCGCCCAGGGCTAGGGAATCGACCATGTCTGACGGAGCGATGAGCACGTAGCACTCGATGGCGTGAACCAGAGCGTCAAAACCCGTGTCAGCCGTTATCGCTGGCGGCATCGAGACCGTTAGCTCGGGGTCGGCGATGGCGACGTCGGGCATCATGTGTGGTGAGAACCAGGCACCCTTGTAGGGTGGTGTCACATCGCGGTCGGTAATCACGGCGAATCGGGTAACCTCGGAGCCTGTGCCGCTGGTGGTGGGGATAGCGACAAATCTGGCCCTGTTACGCAGGGTGCGCTGGCGGAGTTCCAGGCCGGCCTCGGCGAGGGATTTTGTCGCCAGCTCCGGGTGCTCATAGAGTGCCCAGCCAGCCTTGGCGGCATCAATGGAGGAACCACCGCCGAAACCAATAAAAAGGTCAGGTTGGAAGTCCTGGGCCAGGTAGAAGATACTCCACACTGTGCTCTTTGATGGGTCGGGCTCTATTCCATCAAAGACCGTGCTTTCCGCTTTATTGTCGCGCAGTATTTTCTTGACCGGCTCTACCAGGCCGGCATTGCGCACGCCGCGGTCGGTAACAATCAGGACCCTCTCTCCGGGCAGCGAGGCCAGGGCCTCAAGAGCACCCGGACCATGGTATATGTTCCTGGGAGTAAGGAATGTGCGATATGCCATGATGCACCTCCTGAGTTTTCTTGTTTTGTCTCAGGTAAGCTTTTTACTTGCTTAACGGTTGCCCTGGGCAAACCGTTCCACGAACCAGGCTACGTTTCTACCTACTGCTCTGGCTTCTTCCAGGGCGGAAAATACCGGAGAACCACCTGTCCCCTTTCTTACTTCACCCTTGGCACTCCCGTAACCAACTCCTCCTCCGGCAATAATCATCCTCTGTGCTGTGAAGTAGGTGTAAAGTAAAGACAGCGTCTGCCCGGCGCCAACTCGCCTGGCGGCAACGATGGCCGCAGCCACTTTACCTCTTAGTTTTCTGGTTCCCAGGAATGCGTAGGTTCTGTCCATTACTGCTTTTGCTTGGGCCGTGACGTTAACAAAGTAAACCGGAGTGCCGAAAATCACGCCGTCGGCCTGCTCCAGTTGCTGGTATATTGGCTGCATATCATCCTTGATTTTGCAGATGCCGTTCTCACTACAGGCGCCACAGCCATCGCAGGGGGAGATGTTCTTATCGGCCACCAGAATTATCTCGGTTTCAGCTCCGCTCTCAGCAGCCCCTTCCAGGGCTTCTCTGACCAGTATCTCAGTGTTCCCTCCTTTACGAGGACTACCCACAATGCCTAGGACTTTCACGAAAGCAACCTCCTTTACTGCTCTTCTTGGTTACTGATAATAAGCCGCTGGCACTTTGCTGTCAAACTGGCAAAACCTTGTGATTCAATGGCAGGTCGGGTTTGCCACTCCTCGGCTATTACGCTAGACTAGAGATAGTAAGGGAAAATATATGGTAGAGTTGACCTTTTACGGTGGTATTAATGAAATCGGGGGCAATAAGATACTCCTTGAGGATGGGGAGCGGAAGCTATTACTGGACTTCGGCTTTCCATACAAAAGACATAAGCTGTTTTACGAAGAGTACCTGAAACCACGTAGCGGCGCCGGCCTGCTTGATCCCTTGCTGATGGGCCTATTGCCGCCCTTGGAGGGACTCTATCGAGACGACATGGCAGAGCCGGGTCTCTGGGAGCAGTTCCATGATACTCCTGTCTATCGTAAGCTTGACCGTGTGGATGGCGTACTGTTATCCCATGCCCACCTTGACCATTCCGGGCACATTGCCTTTCTCAAAGATAGCGTGCCGGTATACACGACGGCAACGACGGCTTTTGTCACCAAGGCAATGCAGGACTCGGGCAGGGCAGACTTCGACCAGCAAGTATGCTACTTCAGCCCGACCACGCGTGATTACCCGGCGGGCTGGAAGCAGATAGCCTGCCTTAGCAGTAATACAGTCAATCAGCAGCGGCAGTTCTGTGTGGCGGATATAGCGCCGGACGAGTTAAGTCCGGAAGCGAGACAGTTCTGGAGTTGGGGTTTCTGGGAGAAAAGGCCACGGCAAAAGGAGCTTATCTCGTGTGCCCTGATTGACCATCAGGGCTGTAGCTTTAATCTGCGTTGCTTCCCGGTAGACCACTCTATCCCCGGTGCCTGTGCCTGGGGTATTGAGACTGGCTCTGGCTGGGTTGTCTACAGCGGGGACCTGAGGCTTCATGGCAAGCGGGCCGGGCTTACGGAGAGTTTTATCGAGGCAGCCGCTGGTTTGCGTCCCCGGGCGCTTATTATGGAGGGCACCAATGTATCGCGGGAGGCCAACGTTTCTGAGCAGGAAGTATATGAAAACGGGCTGAAGGCGGTAGCCAGTTCAAAAGGTCTGGTTATTGCCGATTTTTCGCCCAGGGATGTTGACCGCCTGCTTACTTTCTGGCAGATTGCCCTTGAGACTGGTCGGAAGCTGGCGATATTACCCAAGGACGCCTACCTTTTGAAGACCATACGTCTTCTGGAGCCAGCCATTCCTGATATTGCCCGGGAGGATAGTCTGGTTATCTATCAGGACACTACGGCCAGCAGGTCTCCCGGTGTCTGGCTGCGTGATATTTGTCAGGAATATGATAGCCGGATTGTTCTGGCCCAGGATGTGCGGGTGGCCCAGGACAGGTTCATCCTCTGCTTCAGTTTCTTTGACCTGAACGAACTGCCCGGTATTCGACCCCGGGCGGGTAGTGTCTATGTTTACAGTTCCAGCGAGCCCCACGACGAAGAGCAGGAGATTGATTTCCGCCGCCTGCACGCATGGCTTGAGCACTTTAATATCAGGGGTGTAGGCTTACCCGTAGAAAGTAAGGATGGGTGGCAAATACCCGAGAGTGAAAAGGGACTGCACGCTTCAGGCCATGCCTGTGGCCCGGACCTGTTTGAGGTTGCCCGCCGCATAAAACCCGGGGTGCTCATCCCTGTCCATAGCGAACAGCCGGGTTTCTATGTGGAACACCTGGGTGGTGTTGAGACTGATGTCCTCTTGCCCGCCGTGGGTGGGACAATCCGGATATAATTCCCGGGGCCTGTGGTTTTCAGGAAATCATCATTGATGAGAGAAGTGACATGAGTAGCCACCAGCATAACAGAGCTAATCGTGCAGGGGCTACTGATAGCAGCCGCCTGAGGATTGCCCTGGTCATTGTCCTGGTGATCATGGTGGCCGAGGTTATCGGCGGTCTGCTGAGTAACAGCCTGGCCCTGCTGGGTGATGCCGGGCACATGCTGGTTGATGCTCTTGCTCTGGGACTGAGCCTCTTTGCCATCACTATCGCCCGAAGGCCGGCCACACCTGACAAGACCTATGGCTACCATCGGGTGGAAATCATGGCGGCACTGGCTAACGGCACCATTCTGGTGCTGGTCTCTCTTTATATTTTCTACGAAGCCTACCAGAGGTTTCAGGAGCCGCGGGTGGTGCAGGCCCCGCTTATGCTGCTGGTTGCCGGCATTGGTCTGGTGGCCAACCTGGCCGGCGTACTGTTGCTCAGGAGGGCCAGTCACCATAGCCTGAATGTCAGAGCCGCCTTCTGGCACGTTGTTGGTGATACCTTTTCTTCGGTGGGGGTGATTATAGCTGGCATTATTATTGCCGTTACCGGCTGGGTTTATGTTGACCCTATTATCGCTATCTTCATTGGTGGCGTTATTCTGTGGGGGGCGGTGCGACTGGTCAAGGAGTCGGTGGATATTCTGCTAGAGGCCGTCCCGAAGCACATTCAGGTTGACAGGGTTATCGAGACAATTAAGAACATTTCTGGTGTCGAGGATGTGCATGATATTCACATCTGGACGATTACCTCAGGTATGCATGCCCTGAGTGCCCATCTGGTTATTGAAGACCAGACGGTAAGCCGCAGCACTGAGATTGTGGAGACGGTCAATCACGACCTGGCCAGGTATTTCAACATAACTCACACCACGCTGCAACTCGAATGTGAAAGCTGTCCCACCGGGCTTGTTTGTGAATATTAGTAGAGTAAAGGTGGTGGCGGGGTTCTCTGCCAGCTACTTCTATTTCTTCCTCAGGCTGTAAATGCAGCCGCAGTAGTTCTGGCGGTAAAGGTTCCACTTCCTGGCCAGCTCGGTAGCTCGCTGGAAGCCGGCCTGTTTCTTGAAGTCCCTCGCCAGAAATCTGTCCCCGCCGATTTCCTGGCCTGTCTGGTTAATCACCTTTGCCGATTTATGCGTGCTTACCGTCAAAGTGGAGGTAAAGGCGTCTCCACCGCACTCCTGTAAATAGAGAAAGGTCCTGGCCAGTCTGAGCCGAAAGCAAACTGTGCACCTTTTACTACCCTCGGGTTCATTTTCCAGACCTCTGGTTGCGGTGAGCCATTCTTCCGGTACGTAGGGACCTGCTTCCAGGGGGAAGTTTAATTCCCGGGCTACTCTGCGGGTGGCGTCCAGCCTTCGCTCGTATTCCTCTTCGGGGTGAATGTTGGGGTTATAGAAAAAGCCCAGGACTTCGTGCCCTTCTGAAGTCAGCCTCTCCACGACACCAGCGGCACAGACGGCACAGCAGATATGGAGCACAATCTTCATGGCCATAGAGACTCCAGGGCACTGGCAACTTCATGGAAATCGGTGAAAGGAGTGCAGGACAGGTTTTCCTGCCGGCAGAGGGCAAGCAGGTTACCGATGGCGAAGACGTGATGGCACCTTCTGGCCGCTGAGATGTCGGAAGTGCCATCCCCTATGTAGACTACTTGATAGCCTTTATCAAGGAATGAATTAACGTAGGCTTCCTTGAAGCCTTCATCAAGGGGAGTTCCGTCAGGCCCGATATATTGCACGGTAAGACCTGCGGAGTGGAATCTGGTCCGGGAGGCATATACCTCAATGTCTCCCAACCCGATATCTTTTAAAATTGCCTTGATGTAGAAGTCCAGGCCATTGCTGACGATGATAAAGCGGAAGCCTTTCCGGCGGCAGGAGGCTACCAGTTCCTGAAACCCTGGGCGTATCTTTACCTGCTCCCGGGCAGCTTTCCACAGGCTTTCCCGGTCAGCCTTGACCAGGGAAAAAGCAGCGCTATTAAAGCGCCCCACGGTTATCCTGCCTTCCTGATATTCTCTGTGTATTTGCCTCCAGTCTCCCCGGGCGAAGGTATCCAGCAGGATGAAACTCACGTCTTTTTCGGCGATGGTGCCATCAAAGTCACACTGGATTAAAGTTCTGCTTGCCTCTGTCAAGTTTATCATTGCCTCCAATACTGAAGTAGCAACATGGCGTCGCCGATAATAATTATTCCCTGAGAATACGGAGGGTGTCAAACGTACTTCGAAATAGTCTTTGCTCTTAAGTTCTAAGAGGACTCATCACGCAGGGCGGGCAAGGGCTCCCTTATAACTGCATATTATTGTTCAATTGTGCCCAGGGGCTTCAATCTCACGACATCTGAGGATTACGCCCTTTGTTTTTTCTGCTCGGTCATCTTCTCATCTGCTGCTTACTCTTGCCTGGTTTCTTTCCTCTATTCGGTTGTTTCCTCAGTTTCCTCTGAGTTTTCGTCGCTCGGCAACAACCTGAAGGACAGGATATATTTATAGCCTGTTCCCGTCATAGGCTCCTCAGTTGTAATAGTAACATCAAATTTTGAGGTTTTACCGGGAGGAAGAGGATTGATTCTAATCAGGGAACTGGACATTTTTATAACTTTTCCATTGGGATCGAGGAATAGAGCCACTGCTTCCACGTCCTTCAGGCTTTCGTCGCTAATATTCTCAACCTCCCCTACGACAGTGAACGACCGCTCATCTATAATATAACCCTGCTGCCACAGCACTTTAATCTTGTCAGTTATTTTAGGGGCTGGTTCCTTCTTTGGTTCAGGAGCTGGTTCGGGCGGAGGTTTGTAGACTGTCTTGGGTGGCGGAGGTTCCGGGAAAGTAACTTTTTGAGAAAGACCCTCGATGGAAACGACATGTTCTTTTTGGTATGTTGTGCGTGACTTGTATTTCAAAGCCAAACTTTTAATTGCCGCTTCTGTTTCACTCAAGATTAGCGTTGTCTTTTCACCAGGACTAAGTTTTACTTCAGCAACTTCCACTTCCTGGTTGTCAACCTGGC
>Ga0209164_1001841_pt1 | contig 25045 bp, 19 predicted proteins | sample MTBNYHSulfiMetaG_FD_187458 | JGI IMG/M metagenome (GOLD analysis project Ga0209164, IMG submission 187458) | Enrichment culture microbial communities from rom New York Harbor, USA that are MTBE-degrading - MTBE-NYH (New York Harbor Sulfidogenic)... | ecosystem: Environmental > Aquatic > Marine >... | reverse complement strand
GGAAGCAGGGTTTCGTCCTGATCGTGAACCTCGTTCGGAGTGCGCCGTCATGTCCAGTCGAGGCAGCAGGAACGTTCTCTCCGCAGTTCCGGTTCTCTTCCTCTTCCTGGCGGCCACGCTCGGCCTGTCCGCCCAGGAGGGTACCCGTCTCCTTCGTTTTCCCCACGTGCACGGGAACACGGTGGTGTTCACCTACGCCGGCGACCTCTACACGGCCCCCCTCTCCGGCGGCGACGCCAGGCGCCTCACCTCCCACGAGGGGCTGGAGATGTTCGCCCGGTTCAGCCCCGACGGCAGGTGGATCGCCTTTTCCGGCGAGTATGCGGGCACCCGGCAGGTATACGTCATGCCGTCCGCGGGGGGGACTCCCCGCCAGCTCACCTTCTATCCCGACGTGGGCCCCATGCCGCCCCGGGGCGGCTACGACAACCTGGTCCTGGACTGGACTCCCGACGGGTCGAAGATCCTGGTTCGGATGGCCCGGACGCCCTTCGGTGAGCGGGTCGGGAACTACTACCTCGTAGACCCGGTGAACGCCGGGTTGGAGGTGCCCCTGGAGATCCCGGAGGGAGCCACGGGCGCTACTTACGATGCCACGGGCACCAAGCTGGCCTTCAACATCAAGAGCCGCGAATGGCGGCACTGGAAGCGCTACCGGGCGGGTCGGCAGCAGGACGTGTGGATCTACGACCTCGCCAACCATGCCTCCCAGCGGATCACCACGGAGTCCAGCACCGACAACTTCCCCCTGTGGATCGGGGACGAGGTGTACTTCGTCAGCGACCGGGACGAGAACGAGAAGCTGAACCTGTGGGTCCACGACACCCGGACCGGCGCCGTGTCCCAGGTGACCCGGTTCACGGAGTTCGACGTCATGTGGCCGAGCCGGGGCCAGGGAGGGATCGTTTTCGAGAACGGGGGCTACCTCTACCACCTGGACCCGGCCACCAAGCAGAGCCGGAAGCTCTCCATCACGGTGACGGGAGACCGTCCACACACCACCCCCTACTTCAAGAATGTGGCGGGGAACGTGGAGTCCTTCGCCATCTCCCCCAGCGGGAACCGGGCCGTGTTCGGAGCCCGGGGGGAGATCTTCTCGGCGCCCGCCAAGGACGGGAACATCCGCAACCTCTCACGGACTCCGGCCCACCGGGAGCGGGGGGTGGTGTGGTCCCCGGACGGGAAGTCCATCTCCTTCTTCTCCGACGCCTCCGGGAATTACGACCTCTATGTGATGCCCGCCGACGGCTCGGGGGAGCCCACTCTCCTGGTGACGGGGGAGGCGGTGTGGATGGACGGTGTGCAGTGGTCTCCGGACTCGAAGTGGATCGCCTGGTCCGACAACATGAATCGCCTCCGGGCCATGGAGGTGGGGTCTCGGCGCCTGGTGGATATCGACCAAACGGGGATGGGGGCCCTGAACGACTTCTCGTGGTCCGCCGATTCCAGGTGGATCGCGTACGCCAAGGCCGACCCGAACACCATGTCGTCGGTCTGGCTCCACTCCTTCGATGCGGGCCGGAGCACCCGGGTCACGGACGACATGACCAGCGAGTCCGGCCCGGCCTTCGATCCCAAGGGCCGGTTCCTCTACTTCATCTCGGCCCGTGACTTCTCGTACAGCGGCGCCGGGAGCAGCTTCCAGTCGCGGATCTACGTGGCCACGCTCCGGGCGGATCACGGCCATCCCTTCCCACCGAAGAGCGACGAAGAGCCTGCGGTGGCGGGGTCGGCGGCGGGTGCGACGAGTGGCGGAAGCGGCGCCGGGGCGGCTACCGGTCGTGGTGGGTCCCCCCAGGCGGCCGGGGCCGGATCGGCGGCGGGCGGCACGCCGTCCGCGGCCGCCGTGGAGCCCTTCCGCATCGACCTGGAGGGACTCGGCCAACGGGTCATGCCCCTGCCGGGGGTGGCGGCCGGGAGCTACCAGGGGCTCATCCCCCTGGACGACGGCCTCCTCTACTTCTCAGCCGGGTCCCTGCACAAGTACACGCTGGACAGCCGGGAGTCGGCGGAGGTCATCGCCCGCATCAACGGCCTTTCCCTCACCCCGGACCGCAAGAAGATGCTCTACAGGGCCGGGCAGTCCGACTTCGGGATCGTGGAGCTGAGGCCTGGCCAGAAGAACGACGCCGGACGCCTGGACCTGGAGGGGATGGAGCTCCGGATCGATCCCCGGGTGGAGTGGGCCCAGGTCTATCATGACGCCTGGCTCATCATGCGGGACTGGTTCTACGACCCCGGGATGCACGGGGTGGACTGGGAGGCCATGCGGGACCGCTACCAGCCCCTGGTGGAGCACGTGGCCCACCGGGTGGACCTGGACTACATCATCACGGAGCTCATCGCCGAGCTCAACGTGGGACACGCCTACCTGAATGCCTCCCCCGAGCTGCCGGGCGTTCCCCGAGTGAACGTGGCCCTCCTGGGGGCCGAGCTCGAGGCGGACGGCGCCCGCTACCGCATCGCGAACATCTTCCGCGGTGAGAACTGGCACGAGGCCTACCGGTCCCCCCTGACGGAGCCGGGGATCGGGGTGAAGGTGGGGGATTACCTCATCGCCATCGACGGGGACGAGGTCACCGCCTCCGACAACCCCTACGCCTTCCTGGTGGGCAAGGCCGAGCGCACCGTGGACGTGACGGTGAATGACCGGCCCGAGCGGGAGGGAGCCCGCACCTATACCGTCAGGCCCATCACCAGCGAACTGGGGCTGCGCTACCAGGCCTGGGTCCGGAGGAACGCCGAGCTGGTGGACTCGCTCTCGGGAGGCCGCATCGGGTACATCCACCTGCCCGACACCGGAGTCCCGGGACACCGTGAGCTCTTCGAAGGTTGGCGTCCCCTCCACCTCAAGGATGCCCTGATCCTGGACGACCGCTACAACGGGGGCGGGTTCATCCCCGAGCCGATGTCCCTCATGGTAGGGGCGCCCCTCCTGAACTTCTGGGCCCGGCGCCACCTGGACCTCTACAGCCAGCCTGCGGTGGTCCACACCGGACCCAAGGCCCTCCTCATCAACGGCCAGGCCGCGTCCGGAGGCGACGCCTTCCCCTACTACTTCCGGGCCCTGAGCCTGGGGCCCATCATCGGGGAGACGACCTGGGGCGGCCTGGTGGGGATCAGCGGGAACCCGTCCTTCGTGGACGGCGGGAGCCTGTCGGTACCACGCTTCGCCTTCGTGGACGTGGAAGGAAACTGGGCCGTGGAGGCCGAAGGGGTGGCTCCGGACCCAGGCTTCGAGCTGCTGGACCGGCCCGAGGACATCGCCGCCGGCCGTGAGCGCATGATCGAGCGGGCCGTGGAGCACCTCCTCGAGGAGCTCCAGAAGCCCCAGTACGAGCGCCCCGGGAAGCCCGCCGGTCCCATCCGGAGACCGGGGGGAGGAGGAGAGTAGGGAGGGGGCTCAGCCGGCTTTGCCCGAAAGCACCTCCCTCATCAGCCTCCCACCCTCCCGCACCATGTCGGTGGAGCAGCTGAAGGCGAGGCGGATGGCGTCGTCCCCGTTCGTCCCGAACCCGTCGCCGGGGACGGAGCCCACTCCCCGGGCCGCCAGCAGGGCCGACACGCCGTCGGCTCCGGAGACGCCCAGGCGCCGGTAGACCGACGGCTCCAGCTCGACCCAGAGGAAGAACGTGCCCTGGGGCGGGAACACCCTCACGCCGTCGATTCCCTCCAAGGCCTCCACTAGGAGGTCCCGGCGGCGCCGGTACTCCTCCCGCATCATCCCCACGTGGCTCTGGTCCCCGGTGACGGCCGCCAGGGCCGCCCACTGGGTGATGGAGTTCACCCCGTTGATGGTGCAGCGCAGGAGCTTGGGGAGCCGATCGTGGAGGACCGGGGACCTGGCCACCACGTACCCTGTCCGGAGTCCGGCCATGGCGTGGCTCTTGGAGAAGGAGAACACGGAGACGATGCGCTCCCCGTAGTCCGGGGCCAGGCTGGCCAGGCTCACGTGCCGGGCGGGCTCGTAGACCACGTCCTCGTAGGCCTCGTCGGAGATGATCCAGAGGTCCTTCCGGCGTGCCACCTCCACGATCCCCGCCAGGCGCTCCTCCGTCTGGACGGCGCCGGTGGGGTTGTGGGGGGTGTTCAGGAAGATGGCCACCGTGGAGGGGGTGAGAGCCGCCTCGATGGCGTCCGGCGCATAGGCGAACCCGTCCTCCCTGGAGAGGGGGATCGCCACGGGCACCCCGCCCGCCAGGCGTACGTTCTCCACCGCCTCGGCCCACATGGGGTCCGGCACCACGACCTCGTCCCCGGGTCGGAGAAGGGCTCCGAAGAGGACGTTCAGGGCGTGCATGGCGCCGTTGGTCACGAAGATGTCCGCGGCCGCCACCTTCGGGATCCCGTTCTTCGTCCGGACCTTCTCCGCCAGCGCTCCCCTGAGGCTCGGGATGCCGTTGTTGGGGACGTAGTGGGTCTTCCCGGCCCGGGCCGCCTCCTCCAGGGCCGCCACCACGTGGGGGGGCGGGGTGAAGCTGGGGTCTCCGGACTCCAGGCGGTACACGGGAAGGCCTTGCGCCTCGGCGGCAAAGAGGCGCTCCCGGACCTGGACGATTTTGCCCAGGGCCATCTGATCAAGGGGATGGGGCGTAGCTGGCAAGGCGGGTTCCTCCTCGGTGGTCTCCGGCCGGAACGATGCACGGGGTCGGCAGGAGCTGAAGCTGCGAGGCGTGACCTCGCCGCGCCAGGGGCGGCCTGTCACCTTTCGGGGTGTGGGAAGGGGGAGCGGGCGACGGCTCCTTCGGGAGTCACGCGGTCCACGGCGCGAGGAGCTTCGAGGGCGAGGAAACGCCGCGCCCCTTCCCACCGTCATACGGTAGAGCACCCAGGAACCCGAGGGCTGCGTTGACAGGACCACGACCTACACCTGATCCGGACCCGGCCCTCATCCGCCGGGCGCAGACGGGGGACCGGGAGGCGCTACGGGCGCTCCTGCAGGCCGTCGAAGGGCCGGTGCGCCAGTGGTCCCTGGCCATGGCGGGCGATCCCCAGGATGCCGCCGACCTTGCCCAGGAGGTCCTGATCCTTCTCCTGAGGAAGCTCCCTTCTTACCGGGGGGAGGCCCGGTTCCTCACCTGGATCTTCAGCGTGACCAGGAACCGGGCGTTGGAGGAGAGGCGGAGAGAGGGCCGAAAGCGAAGGAGGGAGGAAGAAATGGAAGCGAGGAACCGGTTCGAACCGGCGCCCGGCGCGTCCCAGGAGAGGGACAGGGACCGGGGGCGGATCCGGGAGGTGATCGCAGCCTTCGTGGGGGACCTGCCGGAGCGGCAGCGGGAGGTCTTCCACCTTTCGGAGCTCCAGGGGATGACCTCCCCGGAGATCGGCCATCTGCTGGGAATCGACCCCGTCAGCGTCCGGGCCGCCCTCTTCAAGGCCCGCCGGACCCTGCGGACGAAGATCCTGGAGGGGCATCCGGAGCTGGTGGAGGAGTACCTCCCATGACGTGTTCGGAAGCCCGCGAGGCGATCCTGGATGCCGATCCCGCCGAGTTGATGGGGACGGGGGATGGGGAGCTGTCCCGGCACCTGGGGCGGTGCTCCCGGTGCCGGAAGCGGGCCGCCGCGGTGCTGGAAGGGGAGGCTCTCCTCGGGTCGGAGCTGGCGAATGCCGTCCCTCCCATGGACCTTGGCCACATCCTGATCGAGGGCTCCCGGGAACCCTCGGACGCCTGGGGCCGGGGCTCCCTCGGCGCCCGGGTCCTCCGTCCCGCGCGTCGTTCCTTGCCGGGTCGTCTGCGCCGGTCCGCATCTGGCCGGGTCCTGCTCCCCCTGGCTCTTGCCGCGGGAGCGGCCTCCCTCCTGCTCTTTCGCGGCCCTTCCCCTCTCCCGGGGCCGGCGTTCACGCCCCTGGCGGCGGCGCCCGGACTGGAGGTGGAGGCGCCCCCGGACCGCAGCGTGGTCCTCCTGGCCACGGAGGATCCGGATCTCGTCGTCGTTTGGCTTTTCCCACCGAGTGAGGAACCATGAAGACCCTTCTCCTGTGCCTGCCGGCCGTTTCGCTCCTGGCCCTGGGCTGCTCGAACCAGCCCGAGCTGGACATCCGCACCTTCAACCTGGAGCACCGATCCGGCTACGAGGCCGCCCAGCTCGTCCAGCCCTACGTCTTCACCGACCGGGAGGGGGCGCCGGGGATGATGAGCGCCACCGACGAGGCCATCTCGGTTCGGGAGACCCCGGACAACCTGCAGAAGATCGCCAGGCTGCTGGAGGAGTTCGACCGGCCCCTGCCGGAGCTTCGGCTGCACTTCCAGCTCATCGAGGCGGACTCCTTCCAGGAGGCCGACCCGGAGATCGCCAACGTGGTGGAGCAGCTGGGCCAGCTCTTCAGCTTCCGGGGGTACCGCCTGTTGGGGCAGGCCGTGGTCTCCGTGGCTGGGAACCGGGGTGGAGGCGGGTTCCGGCAACGGTTCCTGGGTCCGGAGGAGGAGTTCCTGGTCACCGCCACGGCGGAGCTCCAGAGCTCAGGGTCGGTCCGCCTCCGGGATCTCACCCTCTGGGGGGAGGGAGCGCCGATCCTGGAGAGCACCATCAACGCCGCCGACGGCCAGACCCTGGTCATCGGGGGCACCCGGGCCAGCCGCAGCGGCCGCTCCCTGATCCTTACCGTCCGCCCGGAGATGGAGTGACGGCTTCGTCCTCTACTTCCTGCCCAGATGGCTCTCGAACCACCGGAGGATGTGGTCCGTCACGGCCATGAGGAGCTTGGGCTCCGAAGGCCCGTGGGGGGTGCGGGGAAGCACCACCATCTCGGTGGGCACCCCCCGCCGGCCCAGGGCCCGGTAGAACTCCTGCCCCTGGGTGAAGGGGACCCGCAGGTCGTTGGCCCCATGGATCACCTGGGTGGGGGTGGTGACGTTGCCGATCCGGTACATGGCCGAGTGGCGCTCGTAGGTCTCGTAGTCCTCCCAGAACTCGGTGCCCACGTGGGCCGCCAGGTAATCCTGGATGTCCGTGGTGGTGGTCATGCTGATGAGGTTGGGTAGGCCGGCCCCCATGCTGGCGGCCTTGAACCGGTCCGTGCGGGTGACGGCGAAGGACGTCATGTACCCCCCGTAGCTCCACCCCATGAGAAGGAGGGAGTCGGGGTGGGCCACCCCCATCCCGATGACCATGTCCACGCCGGCCATGAGGTCGTCCATGTCGCCGAAGCCCCAGTCCCGGACGTTGGCATGGCGGAACTCCTTGCCATAGCCGGTGCTCCCCCGGGGGTTGGGAAGGAGGAGGGCATACCCTTCCTGGGCGAAGGTCTGGAGCATGTAGATGCCCGGGGCTCCGGTGAAGGACTGGCTGAAGGCGCCCGCGGGGCCCCCGTGGACGTTCAGGACCAGGGGAACCCGCTGTCCCTCCCGGTAGCCCACGGGGTAGGTGAGGAGCCCCTCGATCTCGAAGCGGCCATCCGGGGAGGCCCACCGCAGGAGCTCGGTGCGCCCCATGGGGGGACGGGGCACACTGGCATGGAGGCCCGTGAGCTTTCGCATGGCGAACCCGTCCACCGGGGAGAGGTAGACGTCCCAGGGGGTATCGGAGTCCTGGAAGGTGAAGGCCATGCGGGTGGCGTGGGCGTCGAAGGAGACGCTCCCGAAGACGCCGTCCCCCACTGTCACGGCCCGCACCGGGCTGCCGTCCACGGGGACCGCCAGCACCTGGGTGGTGGTGCCCACGGCCTCGGACACGAGGACGCTGCCGCCGTCACCAGACCACCGGAGGATCCCGGCGCTCCGGTCCGGGGTGTCCGCCAGCTTCCGGGGGGTTCCCCCGGAGATCTCCACCACGTAGACGTCCCCCAGCCCCACGGGCTCGGGCCGGTCCCCGGTGGAGACGAAGGCCACCCATCGCCCGTCGGGGGACACCCGGGGGGTCCGGTCGACCCCATGGCCTGCCGCCAGGGGGGTGACGCCTCGGGTGGCCACCTCCACCACCGAGACGTCCCCGGCCATGAAGGTGGTGTTCAGCCGGGGGTCCGGGGCGTGGCCGAAGACGATGCGGGCGCCGTCCGGGGCCCAGTCGAAGGAGGAGACGTGGAAGGCGCCCTCCGTGAGCCGCTCCGCCTCCGGGATCTCTGGGGCCCCTGAGGTGAAGGGTACCCGGTAGAGATGGGCGTACCGGAAGGCGGTGTCCTCGATGACGACGTCCCTCTTCTCCTTCTTGGCCGCCTTCTCCTCCTCCGTCTCCGAGTCCGTCATGGTGAAGGCGAGACTCCTGCCATCCGGGGCCCAGGAGAAGCTCCCCACGCCGTTCTCGGCGTCGGTGGCCTGGGCCGCCTCTCCCCCGTCCACGGGCATGACCCACACCTGGCTCTTCCCGGAACGCCCCGAGGTGAAGGCCAGGAAGCGGCCATCGGGGGAGAAGGAGGGGCTGGAAGCGGAATGCTCTCCCCGGGTGTACTGCCGGGGCTCCCCGCCGGCGGCATCCACCACCCAGATCTGGCTGCGGTACTCCGACTTCTCACCTTCCATGAGGGGCTCCCGGACGACATAGGCCACCCGGGATCCGTCGGGGGAGAGGGCCGTGCCCTGGACGGCCAGGTAGCGCATGCTCAGGGCCGGGGTCCATCGCGTGCTGTCGGCCTGAGGCTCCGTGCCCGACACGGGCCCGGCGCAGAGGGCCAGGAAGAGGAGGACGGCCAGGAGGGCTGCCAGGGCCAGGGGAACGCCGCGACGGGAGCACGTTGGGCACTTCATGAGCAGATCTCCTCCACCACGACCCGGGGAAGCCGGGGGTTCAGGTGCATGAGCAGGTCATGGAACGATACGCCCAGGGCGTCGGCCATGCGGTTCGGCCCCAGGGCCGGATGATGCGAGCCCGGGGGCGGAAGGCAACCAAGTCAAAGATAGCTGGGTCAGGACCGCCCGGGCCATGCCGGCGGGCCTTGACGCTCTTCATCCACCAGCCCAATCTTCGTGAGGCCCTGCCCCCGATCTCGCCGGCCGTTACCCGGGAATCTTCGCTGCCGGGGCCGGAGTTCCTTGTGGGGGCGGCCCTGTCTCCACGGGCGGGAAGGCCAAGGCGTGGCGCCCTCGATGGGGGGCAGGCTCGGCCCGGGTGTGGGGAGGCGCCCGTGGCTCGCCTCCTCGAGGTGAAAGCGTCGTCCCCCGTCCGTCGTACGTTATACCTACGGCGGGGAGTCCAGGCTGGATCGGTTTCCCCGCGCGCGGATGACTCCTTCAACAGACAGGAGAGTGTTGCATGAGGAGACTTCTGTTCTCACTGGCTGTGCTCGTGGGCATGGCGGCCTTTCCCGGAACGGGTTTCGCGCAGGAGCGCGGGAGCGTCACCGGGCAGGTGATTGCCGGTGACAGCCAACAGCCGCTCTGGGGCGTCCTCGTCGAGATTCCCGCCCTGAGCCTCACCACCATGACGGACGAGCGCGGGCGCTTCCTGTTCCCGTCCGTTCCCTACGGCACCCACACGGTTCGCGCCGGCGTCATCGGATACCGTCAGACCACCACGCAGGTGACGGTGGGGACCTCGACGCCGGCCCTGACTCTCGCCCTGGCCCCTGACCCCCTCCTCCTGGACGAGTTGGTGGTCACGGGGTACGGCACGGAGCGGCGGGCCAACGTGGCCGGCGCCGTCTCTTCCCTGCGGGCGGAGACGGTCAGTGAGCTCCCGGTGACATCCATCAACCAGGCCCTGCAGGGGCGGTTGGCGGGCGTCCAGATCAGCCAGAACTCCGGCACACCCGGCGGGGCCGCCACGATCCGGGTTCGCGGATCCTCCTCCATTTCCGGGGGCAACGATCCTCTCTGGGTCGTGGACGGTATCCCGGTCAACCAGGGCGACTTCTCGCGCCTGGGCGGCTTCGGCGGACAGAGCATCGACGCCCTGAGTGACCTGAGCGCCAGCGAGATCGAGAGCATCGAGATCCTCAAGGACGCCTCGGCGGCCGCCATCTTCGGATCCCGTGCCTCCAACGGCGTCGTCCTCATCACCACGAAGCGCGGGGCGTCCCAGGCCCCCGAGATCAACTTCGGCGCTTACTACGGGACCCAGAACTTCTGGCGCATAGTGGACCTCCTGAACGCCGAGCAGTACACGGAGATCTACAACGAAGGACTGGCCGCCAGGTACGGCGCCGGAACCTACGATGTCACCGACGTGGTCGACTCGCGGCCGGGAACCGACACCGACTGGGTGGACGAGGTGACCGATCGCGCTCCCATGGGGAGCATGGAGGCCTCCATCCGGGGCGGGGGCGGTCGGGTCCGCTACTACGCTTCGGGAAGCGCCCTCACGCAGGACGGCGTGGTGGCAAGCCAGGCCTACCGCCGGCTCAACGGTCGCCTCAACCTGGACTACGATCCCACCGACAGGCTGTCCCTGGGAACCAGCGTGGCCCTCACCCGGAGCATCTACGAGCGGGCTCCAGCCGACAACAACATCTACAGCCCCTGGGCCAACTCTCTGGCCGACCCGCCCATCCAACCCGTCTACAACGAGGACGGCAGCTGGTTCGACGCGATCTACGCGAACCCGGTGGCCATGATATCCGAGCGGGAAGCCCAGGATCGGGGAGTCCGCATCCTGGGGAACGCCTTCGCCGCGTACGATCTCTGGGAGGGCATCACCGGCCGGGTCAGCTTCGGGCTGGACAACCTCTCGCTCCGGGGCCGGGCCTACGATTCCCCGGTGTACGGTCCGGCGCAGGGTGTGGGCGGGCAAGCCGATGCCACCCATTCTTATGTGAACAAGCTGACCTACGAGGCCCGGGTGAACCTCGACCGCACTTTCTGGGAGCGGCACGCGGTCTCCGGCGTAGTGGGGACCAGCTACGAGGACAACCTCAATGAGGGCCTGGATGTGCAGGGGCAGCAGTTCCCCACGGAGTACTTCAAGTACATCACGTCGGCGGCCAGCATCACCGACGGGACCTCCACCCGGAGCGACTGGACGCTGCTCTCCTACTTCGGGCGCTTTTCCTACACCTTCGACGACCGGATCACCACCACCATCAACATCCGTCGCGACGGATCCTCCCGGTTCGGTGCGGACAACCGCTACGGGACCTTCCCCTCGGCTTCGGTCCTCTGGCGCGTGAGCGACGAGTCCTTCATGCACGGCGTGCCCGTCCTGAGCAACCTGGCCCTGCGGGTCAGCTACGGCCTCACGGGGAACCAGCAGAACCTGGGCAACTTCGCCTCACGGGGCCTCTTCTCGGGTGGCTCAAACTACTTCGACCAGCCCGGGATCGCCCCCACCCAGCTGGCCAACCCGAACCTGAAATGGGAGAAGACGAACCAGCTGAACTTCGGCGCGGATTTCTCCGTCTTCTCCAACCGCCTCGCCTTCAACGTGGATTACTACCAGAAGAAGACCGAGGACCTCCTGGTGGCCCGCCCGGTGCCCCGGACCACGGGGTACAACTCCATCTGGGACAACGTGGGTGCCATGGAGAACAAGGGCGTCGAGGTGGCGGGCACGGCCCGCATCCTGGTCCCGGAGCAGCAGGGTGGCTTGATGTGGACCAGCACCCTGACCGTGGCCCGGAACCGGAACAAGGTCACCGAGCTCTACAACGGTCAGCCCATCGGCACGACGTACCGGGTGGAGGAGGGCAAGCCCCTCCGGTTCTTCTACGGGTACGTCGCCGACGGCATCTTCCAGAGCTACGAGGAGATCGCGGCCCATGCCACACAGGTCGTGAACAGTAACCCGGCCAGGGCGACCGCCCCCGGCGACATCCGGTTCAAGGACCTGAACAACGACGGCGTCATCAACGCCGACGACCGGGAGATGATCGGCTCCCCCTGGCCCGACTACGAGGGTGGTTGGACCAACAATCTGGCCTACCGGAACCTGGACCTCACCGCTTTCGTTCAGTTCTCCCAGGGGAACGAGCTCTACAATGGGTTCCGGGTCTACGCCGACCAGTACGGGAGCTGGGGCGACAACCACACGACCCGGGCCATGAAGCGGTGGACGCCGGAGAACCCCGATACCAAGGAGCCCCGGGCCGTCTGGGGAGACCCGAACCAGAACACCCGTACCTCCTCCCGCTTCATCGAGGACGGCTCCTACGTCCGCCTGAAGAACGTGGTCCTGGGCTACACGCTGCCCTCCGACCTTTCGAACCGCCTGGGCCTGCGCACCGCGAGGGTGTACGTACAGGGCCAGAACGTGTTCACGCGGACGAAGTACAGCGGCTGGGATCCGGAAGTGAACTCGGCAGGGACGAGCCAGAGCACCTTCGGTTGGGACTTCTACGCTCTTCCGCAGCTGCGCACGTTCACCTTCGGCATCAATGTCGGCCTTTGAGACAGGAGATCGGGCAATGAGAATGAGATATCTGATCGTTGCAGCCGGGGTCCTGCTTGCCGGCTGCGACTCGAAGCTCGTCACGGACCCCACGGCGTCCATCGACTCGGAAACGGCCCTGAACACGGCCCGGGGCATCGAGCTGGCGCTCAACGGCGCTTATCGCTCCCTCCAGGCCGGCAACCGGGAGATCGTCGCCTTCCCCGACACCTACGCGGACAACCTGGACTTCACCGGGACCTACCAGACGGACCGGGAGTTCGGATTGCGCAACATCCAAACCACCAACGGGGCCGTTCTGACCATCTGGGCCGACGCCTATGATGGCATCAACCGGGTGAACGGGGTCCTGGCCGGGATACCCGACGTATCGGACTTGAGCAGCTCCCAAGCATCGCTCTACCGCGGAGAGGCGCTCTTCATCCGGGCCGTGCACTACATGTACCTCGTCCGCTGGTTCGGGGGGGTGCCCCTGATGCTCGAGCCGTCCAAGGGCGTGGGGGAGGAATCCTTGGTGGCCCGGAGCACCCAGGAGGATGTCTACGCTCAGATCATCGGGGACCTGGAGGAGGCAAGGGGGCTCCTTCCCGCCGGAAAGATTCCGGGGAAGGCCACCAAGGGGGCGGCCGACGCCCTCCTGGCCCGGGCCTACCTGGAGACCGGGCAGTATGCCCTGGCCCGGGACAAGGCCACCGCGCTCATCTCCGATCCGACCTATGAGCTCGTGGGGGATTTCGCCTCGCTCTACACCTCGAAGCACACCGACGAGTCCATCTACGAGGTGCACTTCACGGTGAACAACGGCAACGCCCTGGCCTTCTGGTTCTTTCCCCAGGCGTTGGGTGGCCGCTGGGGGTTTTCCCCCACCGAGGAGCTGTACAACCTCTATGAGTCCACCGATTCCCGGCGGGATGCGTCCATCCAGATCGGGCCGACCGGGAAACGGTACATCGCCAAGTACGCCAAGCTGGCAACCGGGGACGATAACCTCATCTTCCTGCGGCTGGCGGAGATGTACCTCACCCGGGCCGAGGCCAACGCGAGGCTCGGTGCAGCGGACAACGTGGTCCGGGCCGATATCAACGCCGTGAGGGCACGGGCCGGCGCCACGCCGGTGTCGGTCTCGGGGCAGGCGGCCCTCCTGGACGCCGTCCTGAACGAGCGGCGCCTGGAGCTGGCCTTCGAAGGCCACCGTTTCTTCGACCTTCGCAGGCTCGGGCAGGCCCAATCGAAGCTCCAGATCGCTGCGGACCGGCTGGTGCTGCCCATCCCGCAGGCGGAGCGCGACGTGAATCCGAACCTGGACCAGAACACGGGTTATTGAGTCGGGGAGCGTTTCCAGGCTGCACATCTCTGGCGGTGGTCGGGCGGCGACGTCCGGCTGCCGCCAGAGGGCATTTTCGGAGGGGGCGATGAATCGTTTCGGAAGAGGCGCCCGGGCGGTGCAGGTGCTGGCGGTAATTCTGGTCCTGGGCGGGTGCGGCGCCGGCTCCGGCACGAGGAGTGAGGCAAGGCGGGACCAACGGCTGATCACCTTCGAGGAGATGGAGGGCACCGGGTACAGCGATGCCTTCAGCGTGGTCCAGGCCATCCGTCCCCAGTGGCTCTGGACCCGAGGCACCACCAGCATCAACCAGCAGGAGTCGGTCAAGGTCTACCTCGACGGCTCCCTCATGGGCGGGCCTGACCAGTTGAGGCAGATCCCGATCCGCTCCATCGCCTCCATGCGGTTCCTGGACGGGCTGGAGGCGACCAACCGGTGGGGGCTGGATCACGGGCTGGGAGCCATCGTCGTGTCCACGCGGGATGAGGGGGGCTGACCGGAGCCACAGTGGCGGCGGCCCACCATACCACTTGTGAAGAGGCGCGGCGGGTCTTTATCGTCCAGGCGTTGCGTCTGCGGAGGCCCGCCGAACCGGCTCGGCCCCGAACCGAACCGCCCGAGAAAGGAAGCGCAGGCCATGCCCATCGTCACCATCTCCCGGGGCACCATGAGTGGGGGAGCCCGCCTGGCCGAGAGCCTTGGGGCCCGCGTCGGATTGAGGGTCCTGAGCCGGGAGGTGGCGGTGGAGGCGGCAAAGACCCTTGGGGTCTCAGAGGAGGAGGTTCAGAAGAGCCTCAAGAGCCCCCCAAGCCGATTCGACACCCACGCCCGGAGGCGCCACCAATACGTGATGGCGGTCCAGGCCACCCTGGCGGAAATGGTGGTGGGGGATGACGTGGTCTACCACGGCCTCGCGGGGCAGCTGCTCCTCCGGGAGCTTCCCCACGTCCTGAAGGTCCGGCTCATCGCCCCCGTGGACCACCGCATCCGTGCGGCCATGGTCGCCCGGGACCTCTCGCGGGAGGAGGCGGCCAAGCTCATCGAGAAGGAGGACGAGGAGCGGATCAGCTGGGTCCGGAGGGTCTACGACGCCGACGTCACCAGCCCCGATCTCTACGACCTGGTCCTGAACCTCGGGACCATGAGCATGGAGACGGCCACCGAGATGGTGGTGGATCTCCTGGGACGGAAGGAGTACCGGTCCACGCCGGAAACCCTCCAGAGGACGAAGGACTTCGCCCTGGCTTGCCGCATCCGGGCCCAGCTCTCCCTGAAGTCGGATTACCCGGAGGCCGCCGCCCACGCCAGCGTGAGCCATGGGGTGGTGACCCTGGACCTCCCGGCGAGCCTGGCGGACCGGCGGAGCGCCGTGGTGCAGTTCGTGAGCCTGATCCCGGGCGTCACGTCGGTGGCCGGAAGCGGTGAGGACGCGCCGGACGGCGGCGTGGTGGCCGCTACCAGCTGGAAGACGGCCGCGGACCTCATGCTTCCCCTGAAGGACTATCCCCACGTTCCCGATTCCCTGCCCATCCGGGACGCCCTCCTGGCGCTGGGGGCTTCCTCGGTGGTGTCCTCCGGGGGAGCCCTGGTACCGCCCCGGTACCTCCTGGTGCTGGACGAGGCGGAACGCCTCGTGGGGGTGGCCAACCGGCGCAACCTCCTCTGGGGTCTCATCCCCCAATACGCTTCCCTGAAGAGGGCCTACGCCGTCAGCGCGGCCCTCCCCTACGCCGATTCCCTGGCCACCTCGGGCCTGCTCTGGAGCAGCCTCTTCAGCCCCGCGTCGGTGAACGCGGCGCGTAAGCCCGTGGGGTCGGTCATGGCCCCCATCCGTGCCACCGTGTCCCACGACGACACCCTGGGCACGGTGGTGAGCACCATGCTGGAGCACGACGTCGATCTGATTCCGGTCACGGACGGGGCGCGCACGGTGGGGGTCGTCCTCATGACGGACGTCTTCGACAACGTGGCGGAATACGTCCTGGAACGGAGCGCGAAGTAGGGGCGCGGGGGGGAGGCTTCTTCAGCCTCCCGCCCGGACCGCCCGGGGCCCGCCCAGCACCTGGAACGCGATGACGCCGCCCCCGGCGTCCCGCTCCACCCGGATCCGGGTGCCGTCGTCCAGGTCCAGGAAGAGCCCGTCCGCGGTGGGGTAGAGCTCCAGGACCATCGTCCCCCCTACGTCCGCCCGGAGGTGGTCCCCCCGGGCCTCGACCCGAACCTCCAGGTCCTGCCCCTCCACCCGGTAGACACCGGCGATCTCCTGAAGGATTTCGGGAGCCACCTCCCCGAGGACGACCTCCTGGTAGGCGGGCGCGGGCCATCCGTATTCCCTGGCCACCGCCAGGGCGATCTCCTGGGCCAGGGCCGAGCCCCCGTCCCCGTTGGTCATGACGAAGACGCCCCTCCCTCCCTCCCGGAAGGCCAGGAACTGGGCCTTGAACCCGTGGTTGGAGCCCCCGTGGACGAAGCGGGCTTCCGCACCCTCACCCTGCACGCCGAATCCGAGGCCGTAGCCGCCCATGACCGGCGTCAACTGGGCCTGGGTCATCTCGGGGGAGAGAACCCCTCCCCGCTCTCCCCGGGCGGAGGCCTGGACGTCCAGGGCCAGCTTCGCCAGATCCGTCGGGGTGGTCCATAGGCCGGCGGCCGCCATCTCGGGATAGACGTGCCAGCGTCCTTCCACCGCCTGGCCGTCCTGGAGGTGGCCCGTGGCGGCATGCCCGGCCCGGTCCGGGGGGAGTGGCTGCTCGTACCCGCTGAGGGTCATGCCCGCCGGGTCCAGCACGAGATCCCGGACGACCTGGGGGAAGGGCTTTCCGGTCACGTCCTCCAGCAGCTTCTGCAGGACGGTGTACCCTCCGCCGGAGTACCGCCAGAGACTTCCCGGGATGGTGTCCACCCGGACGGGAACCGTGTTGGCCGGCCCGGCTCCGTCGAGGACCTCCACTGTGGAGGGGATCTCGGCGGTGACGGCGTACCCCGGGAATCCGTGGACGGTGAGACCCCCGGAGTGGGTGAGGATGTGCTTCAGGGTGACGGGATGCTCCCGGGTGACGGCGTTCTCCGGGATCTTCCAGTCCCGGAGGTACGGGTTCACCGGGGCATCCAGGTCCAGGACCCCCTGCTCCACGAGCTTCAGCGCCGCCATGGCCGCCACCGGCTTGCTGATGGAAGCGGCCTGGAAGAGAGTCTCGGGCGTCACAGGGTCCCCGGCGCCCACATCCGCGACCCCGTACCCCCTGGCCCAGGCGATCCGGCCTCCGTCCAGGACGGCGACGCTGGCGCCGGGCACGCGGTAGTGGGCCATCCGCTCCAGGATGGGAACGCCCTCCACTTCCCGGCCCTGGACCTGGAGCGCCCTGGAGATCCCTGCCTCCACGGCGGCGATCCGGGGATCTTCCTCCGGAGGTGCCGGCGGTCGGCAGGTGACGGAGCCTGCGGCGACCAGCAGCGTGGCGAGGAGCGCGACGAGGAAGGAATGCAACCTGGAACGGCTTCGGGGGCTGGAAAGAGATTGGATCATGGCGTCCATCGCGGTTGAATGGCCCTGGTCCGGGGACGGAGGGCACGCCGTCCCCCTGCTTGCTCGCTACCAGGGAACCTACGGCATTCTTCTCCGGAATGTTCTGGTCACGTTTCGTCGTTCCCCGACCGGCTCTCCTCGTCCACGCCGATGCGGGCGGTGCTGCAGTAGATCACGCCCTTCAGGCTCCTCAGACGGTCCGCCAGGCGGCCGATGCGCTCCGCGGGCCCACGCACCACGATGACCTCCAGGCAGCGGTGGTGGTCCAGGTGCACGTGGAGGGTGGAAACCACCAGGTCCAGGGCATCGTGCTGGATCTCCACCAGGCGGTCGGTGAGCTCCTTCTTGTGGTGATCGTAGACCAGGACGATCCCGCCGGCCCCCTCCCCCCGCGCCTCCCATCGGGCCTCCGAGATGGCATCCCGCACCAGGTCCCGGATGGCCTCCGAGCGGTTCGGGTACCCCTTCCCCTCGATGAGCTGGTCGAAGGCCTCCAGGAGCGGACCGGGGATGGATACCCCGAAGCGAACCAGGTCGGACATGTTCTCCTCCCCGCAGGCGGTCAGAGACCGAGACGGCGATAGCTTTCCAGGTAGAAGGTGAAGTCGAGGCCGTGGCGCCGCAGAAGGTCCCGGTCCCCGGCGATCTCCCGGGTGGATCCGAGGGCCTGGATCCTACCGTCGGCCAGCACCGCCAGGCGGTCGCAGAGGGCCAGAAGCGGAAAGATCGCCTGGGAGACCACGATGATGGTGGCCGGGAGCTCCCGCAGGATGGCGAGGAGGCGCTCCACCAGGGCCGGGCTGAGGTTGGAGAAGGGCTCGTCCAGGGCCACCACCCGGGGCTCCATGGCCAGGACCGTGGCGAGGGCGGCCCTGCGCCGCTCGCCGAAGGAGAGATGATAGGATGGCCTCCCCTCGGTCCCCGCCATGTCCAGCGAAGCGAGGGCCTTCGTGACGCGTTGGACCACCACCTCCTCCGGGAGCCCCAGGTTCCGGGGGCCGAAGGCCACGTCCTCCCCCACGGTCGGGGTGAAGAGCTGGTCGTCGGGGTCCTGGAAGACGAGCCCCACCCATTCCCGGATCCGGGCCATGTGGGCCCCGGTCACGGGCCGGCCATCGATGGACACCTCCCCCGCCTGGGGGCGCAGGATCCCGTTGAGGTGAAGGAGGAGGGTGGTCTTTCCGGCGCCGGAAGGACCGATGATGCCCAGGCGCTCTCCCGGCTCCACCCGGAGGGTGAGCTCCTCCAGGACCTTCGGCCCCCCCGGGTACGCGTAGGTGACGCCCCGTAGCTCCGCCCCGGCCGGTCCGGGGGGCCCGGCGCCCCCTTCCCCCGCCTGGCGCGCCCCGGCCGGGTCCACGTCCCCGGCTCCGCCCCCTGGGTCTGCCATGGCCGGGTTCGGGCGTCCGGCGCCGCCTCGGCCCTCCCGCCCCTTGTTCATGGCCGGCACAGGAGACGCACGGCGGCGAAGGCTCCCACGCCGACGAGGACGGTGGCCAGGTCCGCCGGGACCATTCGCTTCCTGGGTGGCGATGGGAAGGTCCCGGTGAACCCTCGAGCCAGCATGGCCTGGTGGACCACCTGGGACCGTTTCCATCCCCGGAGGAAAACCAGGGCGGCCTGCTGGCCCAGGGTCCTGACGCGCCCCGCCAGGAGCCGCCCGGGGGTCCGGGACCGCCGGGCACGTTCGGTCCGGGTGGCCTCCTGCCCCAGGAGATGGGCGAAGCGGAGCATGAAGGCCGACTGGGTGGTGAAGAGGGTGGGCATCCCCAGGGCGCTCATCCCCCACAGGATGCCGCCCATGTCCTCCGTGGCCACCAGGACGGTGAGAAGGGCCACCGCGGCGAAGGCCCTGAGCAGGAGGGAGAGAGCCGTGTCGGCGGAGCCCCCTCCCGCCAGGAGGATCAGCGAGGCGGCCATCACGACCAGCGGAGCCACCGCCGCCAGGCGCCTGCCCAGGAAGCCCGGGGGCGTCCGGGCGGCCAGGAGGAGTCCGGCCACCAGGAGGTAGTAGGCCCCGAAGGGCCGCAGCGCCCCCACGGGCTCGCTCAGCACCGCCAGCAGGGCACCCGTGACCAGGAGGATCTTGGCCCTGGGGTCCCGGCGGTGGAGGAAGGTCTCCCGGCGGAGGGTCCCGATGCCTCCCATCATCCCAGGAAGGACGTCAGCGCTTCGTTGAAGGCCTTCGGGCTCTCGAGGTTGGAGAGGTGCCCCGCCCCCGGGATGACCACCAGCCGTCCGTCCGGGACTCCCTCGGCGATCTTCCTGGCCTCCGCCACTGGGGTGAGGGTGTCCTCCTCCCCGACGAGGGCCAGGACCGGCACCTGGATGGCTCCCAGGCCGGGAGTCGAGTCCGGCCGCTCCCTCATGGCTTCCAGGGCCCGGGCCACCCCTTCGGGATCGGCGGCTTCCGCCATCCTCCGGACCTCGGCCACGACCTCCGGCCGGGTTTGGCGGGTCGTCTCCCCGAGGAGGGCGGGAAGAAGGGCCTCCGCCAGCCAGGCCACGCCTTCCTGGCGGACCCGGGCGGCCTGGTCGGTCCTCTTGACCCTTCCGGCCGGGTCGTCGCTCCCGGCCTTCGTGTCCGCCAGGACCATCCCCGCCACCCGGCCCGGCCAGAGGGCCTGGAACCCGAGGGCCACGTATCCGCCCATGGACAGACCCACCAGGATGGCTCTCCCGATCCCGGCGGCGTCCATGCGATCCAGGACGGCGCGGGCGAAGCGCTCCAGGTCCGGGGTGTCCACGGTACGGTCCCCGAATCCCGGGAAGTCGGGGGTCAGGACGGTGCGGCCGCCCACGACCCCGTGCTGGGGCCTCCACATGGCGGAGCTGAGGGGGAAGGCGTGGAGGAAGACCACAGGAGTGGTGGAATCCATGTTTGTTTCCTTTCGGGTGGTGGGAAGCCTCGGCGGGGCGTCCCCGCCGCGACTCCCTAGGCTCGCTCCCGCCGGGCCGTGAAGCCGTAGGCGAATCCGGTGAGGCCGAAGATGAGACCGAGCCCCGTGGCCAGCTTCCATGGACGGTCCGAGCCCCCCGGCTCAAGGGAGTGGGTGTGGGCGGCGGACCCGGACGCGTTCGCAGGACCCTCCACGGGCTCGCCCTGCTCGGCGGTCCCGGCGTGCTCCGTGTGGGCTGCGGGGTGCTCGGCACCGCCCGGCTCATCGTGCACGTGGTCTCCGTGGTCCCCCTCCTGCGGCGGCGCCGATGCTTCCGCGCTCCCTCCCGCGTTCCCTCCCCACGGGGGACCGGACACCTGGATGCGGGCCTCCCTCCGGTGGCCCATCCCGTCATCCACCACCGCCCGCCACTCCCCGGGCCCGCCGGGGACGAAGGCGGAGAGTCCCGCCGGGTCGGTGGCGCCGGTCTGGTACGGCGCGTCCAACCCGGGGGCAAACCACGTCACGGTAGCCCCCGCCACAGGCGTCCCTCCATCGTAGCTGCACGTGGCCACCACCACGCGCCCCTCGAGGGTCAAGCGGACCGTGATGCCGTGGACGGGAGAGGCCGCCCCGGAAGGTAGAACGAGGGTGCTCTCCGCCGGAGGGGAGGGTGGGGGTGGACCGGCCGCCGTCGGCAGGTCCCGGGCGGAGAGGCCGTGGGGCCCCAGAGAGGTGAGAAGGAGGACCGCGCCCAACGGCGCCATGGTCCGGAGCAATGCCGGTGTCTTCATGTCGGCTCCGGTTGGAGGATCTCCGGCTGGACATGCTGCAGGAAACGCACGGCCGTGACGGTGAGGAGTCCCTCCACCGAGGCCACGACGGCGTACAGCGAGAGGAGGTAGAGCATTCCCCGGCCGTAGCCGGTGAGGTAGAACTCCACCCCCATGAGGAAGGCCGGGATGAGGATGGCCAGGAACCCCGCCAGGAAGGCTCGGCCCGTCTCCCCGGGAACGCTCCGCCGCCAGATCCATCCTGCCGCCACGGCGCCGGCCCCCATGTTGAGGGTGTTCAGCCCCACAGAGATGAACCCCCCGTGCTGAAAGAGGAGGGCCTGGAAGAGGAGCGCCACGAACAGCACCGGAAGGACCCTCGTGCCAAGAAGGATTCCTCCAAGACCCAGGAGGGCCAGGTGCATGGAGGTGCCGGCCATGGGGAAGTGGAGGAGGGAGACGGCGAAGAGGGAAGCGCCCACGAACCCCATGCGGGGGATCTCCTCGGGCTGGACTCTGCGTCCCGACAGGTAGAGGGCCCCAAGGGCGGCGGCATTGGCGCCCATGCAGATCTCCGTGGCGATGATCCCATCGGCGATGTGCACGCTGGCGCTCCCGGGTTGGCGACCCATGATTCAGCCCCGGAAGAATAGCCTAGCAGCGTAGCACGAACAAGCCGTTCGTGCTACGCTACCGCCGCCCGCAACGTCACCTCCCCTTCCAGGCTGCCAGGATCTCCGCCTCCCGCTCGGGCGTGAGAGGGAAGCGGGCGCCTCGCCGGCGCTCCTCGGGAACGGCATCGGAATACCACCAGTCCCGAAAGCCGAAGTGGTTCTCGGCGAGGGGACGGTGCCTCAGGCCGTGAGCCAGGGCCTTTCGGATGTCGATGCTGGTGTGGCCCAGCTCCGTCCCCACCGGCATGACCCAGGGGATCGCGTAGCTGAGGCCGTGGTCCCGGAGGAAATCGTAGTCGTCCACCCAGGTCCAGGTGACGGGAGCCCCGGTGCAGAAGCGGAGCCCGTGCAGGAACTCCTCCATGGTGAGGGGGGAAGCGGGCCCGGCCACGTTGAAGATCCCGGAGGTCCGGGCTTCCGCCAGGTTCAGCATGAACTCGGCCAGATCCCGCACGTCCAGGAGCATGACCGGGTCCGTGGGCTTGCCCATGGCCAGGATCTCGCCCCCTCGTTCCATGCGCTCCACCCAGTAGCTGTACCGGTCCGACCGCTCGCCGGGGCCGGTGAAGTGCTGGGGCCGCAGAAGGAGGGCCCGGTCGCCGAAGGCCTCCTGGACCGCCGTCTCTGCCAGGGTCTTCATCACCCCGTAGGCTCCGCTGCCGCTCTCGTCCTCCGGATCCACGGTGGTCCGGGGTTGGACCGATTCGTCGATGTGGGTGCCGAGGTAGGGCCAGTAGACTCCGGTGGAGGAGACGAAGACGTAAAGTCCTGCCCTGTCCTTCAGGAGTTGGGCCGCGTCCCGGGCCCATTCCCACTGGGAGGTGGAATTGTCCAGCACCACGTCCCACTCCCTGTCCGCCAGGGATGTGTAGTCCGGGACCGCCCGGTCCCCCGTGAGGTGCTCCACCTTCTCGAAGTCCGCCGGATGCACCGAGGGCACGGTACGGCCCCGGGTGAAGATGCTGACCCGGTGGCCCCGGGCCAGAGCCTCGTGGACCTGGTGGGGGCCCAGGAGGCTCGTACCTCCCAGGATCAGGATGCGGAGGGGGGCGGAGGAGGCGGGGGAGTGCCGGTGGGGCCCTGCGCTTCTGTCGTCCGCCAAGGAGCCCTGGGCACCGGCCACACCGACCGTGCTTCCCCCCAAACCCAGAGCAAGGGTACCTCCTGCCGCTACGGTGGTCCTGACGAAGTCTCGCCGCGATTGAGTCATGGGTGCATCTCCAGAATGAGAAAACGACCGGTACCGAATGAGCTCGTGCTGCCGTCCGTGGCCGTCACGGGTAGAGCCGCCACCGCTGCCATGGACCACCGTCCGTTCGGGCAAATTTGATGCGGTCGTGCAGGCGGTTGGCCCGCCCCTGCCAGAACTCGACGCTCCGGGGCTCCAGGCGATACCCTCCCCAGTGGGGGGGGAGGGGCACGTCCCGTCCTCTGAACTCCTTCTCGTACCGCCGCTCCCTCTCCTCCAGCTCCTCCCGGCTGGCCAGAGGACGACTCTGGTCCGAGGCCCAGGCCCCGATCTGGCTCCCCCGGGCGCGGGTGCGGAAGTACGCCTCCGATTCCTCGTGGGATATCCGCTCCACCGTACCCTCCAGTCGCACCTGCCGCTGCAGGATGGCCCAGTGGAAGACGAGGGTGGCCTCCGGATTCGCCTCCAGCTCCAGCGCCTTGCGGCTTTCGTAGTTGGTGAAGAAGACGAACCCGCGTTCGTCATAGCCCTTCAGGAGAACCAGGCGGACGGACGGCTTCCCGTCGAGGGTCGCGGTGCCCAGGGCCATGGACTCCGGGAGGTAGACCCCGGACCCGATGGCATCCTGGAACCACCGGCGGAAGAGGGCTACGGGATCGTTTCCCGCGGATTCTTCGGAGAGACCGCCGAAGACACCCCTCCCGGCGGTGAAGAAGGCTCGAAACGTGGACCACAGGGACATCCCTCGGATGACCTCCGTAAAGGGTGAGCGGCTGTCCGTCCTACGGCCAGGGAAGATCAAGGGAAGGGGAGAGGGGAGCAAGGTGGGGGTGGGGATGAGGGCAGAATCTGCTTGCCCGCAGGGCCTTCCCTTCCACATCTTGCAGCCAGGTGGCGGGCTTTTGGGGTCCGGGCAGCACCCCACGCGGAGCCTGGCTTATGGATTCCGAGTCCTCCTTCTGGAGTCGGTTGCGGGAGCGCAAGCTCGTCCAATGGGCGCTGGCGTACCTTGCTGGGGCTTGGGCGGTCCTGGAGGTCCTGGGGTACGTAGGGGACCAGTTCGGATGGCCGGCCCTGGTGGGCCAGGTCCTCGTCGTCTCCGCCCTCTCCGGCCTCTTCATCGTCCTGGTCCTGGCCTGGTTCCACGGTGAGAAGGGGCGTCAGCGGGTGAGCGGCCCGGAGTTGGTCCTGGTGGTGGCCATCCTGATGGCAGCCGGCGCAGCTGCCTCCTTGCTCCGGGGTAGGGCGGCGGACGATGCTGCCAAGACCATAACCATGGCCGTCTCCACCCTCCCCGGCGACGACCGCCCCTCCGTGGCGGTCCTCCCCTTCGTGAACCTGAGCGCCGACCCCGAAGACGCTTACCTGGCCGACGGGATCCACGACGAGGTCCTGACGGAGCTCGCCAAGGTCGGGGGACTGAGGGTCATTTCCCGCACCTCGGTCATGGGGTACCGGGAGCCCCGGCAGAACCTCAGGCAGATCGGGGCGGAGCTCGGGGCCGGCTTCATCCTGGAGGCGACCTTCCAGAGGATCCGGGACCGACTCCGAGTGACCACGCAGCTGATCAACGCGGCCCGGGACGAGCACGTCTGGGCCGAGAGCTTCGACGAGGGGTTTTCCCTGGAGAACGTCCTGGCCATCCGCACCCGCATCGCCTGTGGGATCGCAGAGGCGCTCCAGGCGACGCTGACGCCCGCGGAACAGGCTCTTGTGGGCGCCCGCCACACGGAGAACCTGGCCGCGTACGAAGCCTACTTCCTGGGACGCTACTACCAGCATCGTCCCCATTTCACCGTGGAGGACCTGGAGCGGGCGATGGCGGAGTTCAGCCGGGCCGTGGAGCTGGACTCCACGTTCGCCCTGGCCTGGCTGGAGCTGGCCAACGCCCACGCTCAGGAGGTCTTCTACTGGACCGACGCGTCCGAGGAGCGGCGCGCCCTCGCTCGCCAGGCTGCGGACAAGGCCATGGCCCTGAACCCCACCTCCCCGGAGGCCCACCTGGAGCTGGGCCTCTTCCACCTCTGGCTGGAAAGGGATACCGAGACGGCCCTGAGGGAGCTGGCGCTGGCAGAAGAGGGAATGCCCAACAGCCAGGAGCTGCACGAGGCCCGGGCGGTCGTTTTCGAAGTGCAGGGGCGGTTCGAAGAGGCGGTCCGGGAAATCCGGGTTGCCCTCACCCTCAGCCCCAAGGATCCATCGCTCTTCACGAGCCTCGGCCTGTACCACTGGGTCCTCCGGCAGTACGGTCCCGGCGAGACCTACGCCCAACAGGCCAGGGTCCTGGCCCCGGACCTGCTCTGGCCGAACCTGACGAAGGTCCTGGTCATCTGGAGCGACCGGGGCCCCACCCCGGAGACCGAGGCCATCCTGGAGACGCTCTCCCACGATCTATCCTGGGTGAAGTGGGGGAGGTTCTACCA
>Ga0209164_1001839_pt1 | contig 25061 bp, 21 predicted proteins | sample MTBNYHSulfiMetaG_FD_187458 | JGI IMG/M metagenome (GOLD analysis project Ga0209164, IMG submission 187458) | Enrichment culture microbial communities from rom New York Harbor, USA that are MTBE-degrading - MTBE-NYH (New York Harbor Sulfidogenic)... | ecosystem: Environmental > Aquatic > Marine >... | reverse complement strand
CCAGGTCTCGCAGCGACAACGCCACATCGCTCACCGGGATCCCCACCACGACGCAGCGCCCGCCCTTGCGCACCATGGCAATGCCCCAGCGCAGCGAGTCGGGCACTCCGGCACAGTCGAGCACCACGTCGGGGCCGGTCTCGCCGGTGGTCGCCCGGATAACCTGCACCGGGTCGTCGTCGCGGTAGTCGACGACCTCGTGGCCCAGCGCGGCTGCCTTGGCCAGCCGGTCGCCCTGGCCCACCACGATGAGCCGCCCCGCCCCTCGAGCCCGGGCGGCATCGGCCGCGAGCAGGCCCAGAGGCCCGGGCCCCATCACGACCACGGTGTCGCCGGGCCGCACCCCGCCCCGGTTGGCCGTGTGCAAGGCGATCGAGGCCGGGTCGAGCAGAGCCCCGTCGTAGTAACTGAGGGAGTCGGGCAGGTGAAACACTGCCTTGACCCCGTGCACCACGAACTCGGCCATGGCCCCCTGGGTGGTGTGCCCGTACTGGCGATGCAGCCCCGGCTTGCCGTAGTTTTCGCACAGGTTGTAGCGGCCCTCGATGCAGCGCCGGCAGAGGCCGCAGGCGTCGTGAGAGGTGCCGGCCACCCGGTCCCCTACCGCCCAGCCCAGCTCGGCGCATCCCTCCCCCAGTTCCACCACCTCCCCGGCCCACTCGTGCCCCGGGATGAAGGGGTAGGAGGGAGGCCAGAAGCCCGGGTAGTCGCCGCGGATCAGATGGGCATCGGTACCGCAGATCGACAGGGCGCGCACCCGGCAGAGCACCTGCTCGGGGCCGGGGGCGGGGCGCGGCACCTCTTCGACCGAGAACTCACCCGGGGCTCGAAGCACCAGGGCCTGCATCACCCTCCTCTAGACCATAGCCAGCGGATCGATCATGGATCCGGTGGCTCCCCGAATCTTCAGCGGGAGGGCAACGAACAAGAACTCGTACACCCGCTCCCGGGACAGCTCCTCCAGGTAGAGGCTCTCCATGAGGTAGACGCCGCTCTCGATGAGCAAACGGGTGTGCACCGGCTGTGGGTTCGCCGGCTCGCCCCGGTCGGGAGCCGGCTGCACCTCGTAGGTCTCGGTGTCGGTGCCGGTGGCGATCACCCCGCGCTCCAGCAGCCACTCGGCGGCCGACAGGTCGGGGCCGGCCGTCTTGTGCTTCGCCATCTCGGCGGCATCCGGCCAGTACTTCAGGTAGCCGGTGCGGATGAGCACCACGTCCCAGGGCCGTACCTCCACCCCCTGGGCGGCCGCCACCGCCCGCAGTTCATCGGCGCCCACCGGCTCGCTCGCCGGCAGAGCATCGAGGCCCCGATGAGTTGGGGGATCCAGCAGCACTCCTCGAGTGAACAAAGGCGGCAGCTTCTCCGCGTCCCCCAGGATGGGCCCCTTGTCGGTGAGGTGCTCGGCAGTGTTGCCCCCGCCGTACCAGTGGTTGTCCTGGCCCACGGTCATGTGGGCCAGGGCGTCGATGTGAGCACCGGAATGAGCCGTCGCCATCTGGTACTCGGCCATGTAGCCCAGGCCGGCGTCGTTGGGTGGCCCCCAGGGCTGCTCCTTCGCCGCCTTGATCCCTTCCGGGGTGCGGTACATGACGACCTGGAAGGGGGGATGCCCCGGGAACAAGGGCATTCCCGGGAAGCGACCGACGGAGAGGGAGAAGCCTCTCCCCTGCTTCACCAGCCGGGCCGCCTCGACCAACTTGCCCGGCGGGATGTCTCCCGCCGGGCCGACTTCGCGTTTGTGGCTCATTTGCCGTCTCGCATCGCTCGCCACACCCTCTCCGGCGAGAGCGGCAGATCCCGGATGGCCACGCCGATGGCGTCGCGCACCGCCGCCCCCAGTGCCGGGGCAACGCAGAGGATGGCTCCCTCGCTGACTCCCTTGGCGCCGTACGGCCCGGGGCCGTCGCCGTTCTCGATCTGTTCGCTGATCAACTCCAGCGGCAGGTCCTTGCTGGTAGGGATCCGGTAGTCGATGGCTCCTAGGTTCCGCACCCGGCCGTGCTCGTCGAAGATGTAGTGCTCCATCATGGCGTGGCCCAGGCCCTGGATGGCCGCCCCATCGTCCTGCCCCCGCACCTGCATGGGGTTCAGCGACTTCCCGGTGTCCCCTACGGTCACGTGGCGCAGCACGGTCAGCTCCCCGGTACCCGGGTCCACCTGGACTTCGATGGCGGTGCAGTTGAACTCGAAGAAGGCGGCCGTGCCCTGAAGAGGATGGCCGGGGACGGCATCCTTGCGCCCCATCCCCTTGCCGACGTATTCGCCGCCCATCTTGCCGAGGCCCGCCTTGGCCACCTCGACGACCGACAACTCCTTGTCGGGCAGGCGGACCACACCACGATCCACGGTGATGGCCTCCTCGTCCACCCCGTACAGCCGGCTCGCCACCGACCGGATCTGCCCCTGGATGTCGCGGCAGGCGTTGAGCACCGCCGTGCCCATGAGCACGGTGGAACGGCTGGCCGAGGTCTGCTGGTCGTAAGGGACGACCGCCGTGTCGCCCATGACCACCGCCATCTTCTCCATCGGCACGCCGAGTTCCTCGGCGGCGATCTGGGCGAACACCGTCCGAGCCCCCTGGCCCATGTCGCTGGTACCGGAGAACACAATGGCGCTGCCGTCGCCCAGGAGGCGGACTATGGAGTAAGACAAGCCGGTGGTCGGCCCCGACTTCGCCGCCACCGCGATGCCCCGCCCGCAGTTCGGCGGCAGGGGCTCGCCCCAGTCGATCAACTCGGCCGCCCGCTGCACCGTCTGCTCCCAGCGGCCGTCGGCGGGCGTGTCGCCGGGGACGAATTCATCCTGATAGCGGGCCAGATTGCGCAGGCGGATCTCCAGCCGGTCGATGCCCAGCGCGAGGGCGCAGTCGTCGAGGTTCATCTCCCGGGCCCAGGCAGTCTCCGGCACGCCGAAGCCACGCATTGCCGTGGCGGGCGGGGTGTTCGACAGCACGCCGCGAGCGATGATGCGCACCGCCGGCACGTTGTACGGCCCGGCGGCCAGGTAGTTCCCCTTGCTGACCACGCGATCGGCGATGTCGGCGTAGGCCCCGACGAGGAAGTTGCTGACGATGTCCTCGAAGGCCAGGCTGCCGTCCTTCTTCACCCCGGTGCGGATGTGCACCTTGGCCGAGGTGCGGCGCACCGCCTGGAAAGCCTCTTCGAGAGTCATCACCAGACGAACCGGGCGGCCCGCCTTGAGGGCCATGAAGGCGCAGAGCGGTTGGACGTTGGGCCATTGCTTCCCGCCGAAGCCGCCCCCGAGGTCGGGGGCGATGACCCGCACTTTGGCGAGCGGCATCCCCAGCACCTTGGCCAGGATCTTCTGCAACTGGAACGGGTGCTGGATGGTGCTCCACACCACGATCCCATCCCCGTCGGGGGCAGCGATGCAGCCGTGCGGCTCGATGGCGAACTGGGTCACCATCGGGTACTCGTAGGTGTTCTCAACGATGAGGTCGGCCTCGGCGGCGGCCGCCTCGACCTCGCCCCAGCCGAAGCGGTGTTCGGAGAACATGTTGGTCTCCGCCAGCGGGTCGTCGGGCCGGCGAATGGCGGGGTCCTGCACCAGGAAGGCGTCGGGGGCCAATGCGGCGTCCACGGTGACGACGGCGGGGAGCTCTTCGTATTCCACCTCGACCAGGCGGGCCGCTGCCTCGGCGATCTCCTTGGTCTCGGCGGCCACCGCGGCCACCGGTTCCCCGTGGTAGTTGACCCGGCCGACCGCGATGACCGGACGGTCCTCGGCGTGTGGCCCGAAGCGGGGCACCGGTTGGGGCAGGTCGTCGGCGGTCACCACCAGGCGGACCCCGGGCAGGGCGGCGGCGGCGCTGGTATCGATGGAAATGATCCGGGCCCGGGCGCAGGGAACGGTGACCAGCTTCACCTGCAGGACATCGTTCACCTTGATGTCGGCCAGGTACTGCTGAGCCCCGGTCACCCGCTCCAGGCCGCCGGTGCGGGCGTAGGAAGTGCCGATCGCCTCGATGGTCATGGCGCCACCTCCTCGGCGGCGGCCAGCACCGCCTCGGTGATCTGCTCATAACCGGCGCAGCGACACAGGTTGCCGGCCAGAGCCTCGTGCACGTCCTCCGCGGTGGGGTGCGGGTTCTCCATCAGCAAGCCCTGAGCCGACATCAGTTGGCCCGGGATACAGAAGCCGCACTGGGCGGAGCCGTGGTCCAGAAAGGCTCGCTGCAGAGGGTTGGGCTTGCCGTCGACGGCCAGGCCCTCGACGGTGATGACCTCGCACCCGTCGGCTTCCACCGCCAGCATCAGACAGGAGTTCACGGTGCGCCCGTCGACGATGACGGTGCAGGCACCGCACTCGCCCACCACGCAACACTCCTTGGTGCCGGTGAGACCCAGGTCGTCGCGGAGGAAGTCGAGGAGGGTGTGGTACACGGGCACGTCCACTTGGTGGCGCTGCCCGTTCACCGTCAGATCAAGGGGGAAGCGGTCGCTCATCAGGCCATTCCCTTCGCCAGTCGTTCGATCGCAGTCTGCAGAGCGCGCCGACCGAGCACTCGCAACATGGCCAGGCGGTATTCGGGACCGGCGCGCATGGAGCGGGGAGAGGGGCTGGCCCCGGCCAGCATCTCCTCCAGGACGGGGGCCTTGGCCTCGTCGGGGGCCTGCGGGTCCGCCAGGGTGCCGCTCTCGTCGATCACCAGGACCGGGCGCGGCCCCACACTGCCGTAAGAGAGTCGGGTGACCCCGGCCTCATCCACCCCGACGCACAGGGTGATCGAGGCCAGGTCGGTGCCCCGGCGGCGGGTCAGCCTGGTGTAGGCGGACCCCATGCGCGTGGCCGGCAGGGGCAGGTCGATCCCGGTGACCAACTCGCCGGGCTGCAGCGTGGTGACGCCGGAGCGGACGAAGAGGTCGTCGATCGGAACACGGCGCCCACCCGACGGGCTCGCCGCCAGCACCACCGCCCCGTACACCAACAGAGGCGGGGCGGTGTCGGCGGCCGGGGAGGCGTTGCAGATGTTCCCCACCACCGTGGCGCGGTTGCGAATCTGCACCGAGCCCACCCAGGCGGCCGCTTCGGCCAGCGCCGGGAAGTAGCGCCGTACTTCAGGGCTCCGCTCCACCTGCCGCATGACCGTGGTGGCCCCGAGACGCAGGTGCCCGTCTTCGACCCGCAACGAGGCGCTCAACTCGGCTATCCGCTTCAGGTCGATCACCACCGTGGGGCGGAGCTCGCCGTTGCGCATCCCGATCACGAGGTCGGTGCCGCCGGCCAGGATCCGCGCGCCGGGGCCATGCTCGGCCAGGATCGCCAGCGCCTCGGCCACCGACTCCGGCCGGGCGTACTCGAACGCTTGCATGTCAGATCACCTGGTCCGCTTCATCCATCAGCGCCTGGGGCGTGGCGGCGCGGATGAGGTAGTAGGGACGGGTGCAGAACCTCTCCAGAAACGCCGCCCGCCGGAAGCGCAGTTCGTCGCTGTCCATGAGCGGCATCGGCCAGCCCGCCGCCAGCAGCTCGTTGAGGTGGAGGTAGTTCTGCAGCGAGTGCAGAGTCTGGAACTGACGCTCGAAGGGGATCATCTCCACCGTCCCCGGGGCGTAGTTGCCGTCGATGGAGGGGACGATCACCACGTCGATGTTCGCCGGCTCCAGGTGCTCCACCATGTCCGGCATCTTCTCGCCGAAGAACTTGGCCGCCCCGGCCTCGGGGGAGGCCTTGTCGGCCCGTTCGGTCCCCTTGGCCCGGGACTTCAGGAAGATCGTCTTCGACCCGGCCACGGCAACCCCGTCGTCGTCGATGACGGTGGTCTCCGTGGAGATCAGCTTGCCGCCGCGACGGCAAGCCTCGATCTGGCTCATGCTCTTGCCGTGGTTGGACTCGCCGCCGAGGAAGAGGACGCCCTTGCCCCGGTACAGCACGGCGGAGGAGTGGAAGGGGTGCAGGCCGTGCTCTTCCAAGCGCAGGGCGAGCAGCGCCACCATCGACTTCTGCAGCGGGCCGGCGGCCCAATCGCCGTCGAAGCGCATCACCCGGCCGTCGAAGCGGACCGACTTGGTCGCGACGTCGCGGTCCCACACCAGATCGGGATCCGCGAGGGTCACCGGCTCCAGCCGTACGTCGGCCAGGCGGTAGTTGAGGAAGTCCATGTTCTCCAGGACGTGTTCGGGGACCTCACGTCCGACGACGTCGACGCGGATCCTGGCCGGTCCGGCCGACATCTGCTCCGATAGCTGGGCCATTCGCTCTCCTTGCTTCGTTCGGGTCAATCGGTCTCCGGTGAGCCGCCCCCGGAAGGTTCACCGTCGTCGGGGAGACCTGCGATCAGACGAGATGCCTCCACCGCGTGCTCTCTCAGGGCCGCCGCCGCCGCCTCGGGATCGTGTGCCCGGAGGGCTTGGACGATGGTGATGTGCCGCTCCCCCAGCCAGCGCAGGTCGATGCCGGGCATGGAGGCCGTCACGTAGGTGCGTCCGAAAGGCTCCAGCATCCGCCAGAGACGCTCGAGGGACCGGTTTGCCGCCACCTCCACGATGGCGGCGTGAAACTCGGTATTCAGCAAAGCCTGTTCGTGCGGGTCGTTGCGGTCGGCCGCGGCCGCCATGCCGGCCATGAGGCTCTCGAGGCGCTCCAGACAGGCGTCGCCGATCCGAGAGGCGGCCAGGCGCCCCGCCAGCGCCTCCAATTCCCCGCGCACCACGATGGCCTCGCGCAGCTCGCGCGCGCTGGGCCGGCGGACCCGGGACCCTTGATAGGGTCGTATTTCCACGAAGCCCAGGGTGGCCAGGTCGCGCAGCGCCTCGCGCACCGGCGCCTGGCTGGTCCCCAGGCGGCGGGCCACCCGGGTCTCGACTATGCGAGACCCGGGGGCCAGCTCTCCTTCCAGGATCCACTGCAGGATCCGATCCTTCACCCGCGCCGAAAGCACCTGGCGGGCGACGGGCTCGGGCTCGGGCTCCGAATCCACGCGGTGTGCCTGGGCCATATCTCCTCGCTGGTGGGCTACTTGGACAGGATCTCGACGAGGCCGGTCGAACCGTTCACCCGGATCCGATCGCCGTCCTTGATCCGCTGGGTGCCGACGCTCGAGCCGACCACCGCCGGGATGCCGAACTCACGGCTCAGTACTCCGGGGTGCGACACCGGGCCGCCGGCATCGGTGACCAGGCCGATGATCTTGGTGAACAGAGTCACCCAGGCCGGGTTGGTCATCTGGCAGACCAGGATGTCGCCCTTTTCGACCTTGTCGAACTCGTCGATGGTCATGACCACCTTGGCGACGCCTTCGACCACGCCGGGCGACGCCGCCAGGCCCTGCACCTGATCCAGGGCTTCCGCCTGCTCGATGTAGAGCTTGTCCGGGAAGCCCCAGAGGCCCAGGTACGGCATGGCCAACTGTGCCTCGGTGGCGGTGCCTATCCAGCCCCGCGGCAGGATCTTCTCGGCTTCCTTGTAGGCAGCACGCGCCTTGGCCACCGTTTCCTTGGCCGGGAAGGTCGGGTCGCCGATCAGGTAGCGCAGCTCGTTGTACCGCAAGTACATGATGTCCTCGGGGTCGTCGAGCAGGCCGGCCTGAACCAGCTTCTTCGCGATGCAGATGAGCACCAGGCGCAGGTGGGCGTTGGTGCTTTGGTCGATGTAGAAGTGATGGTCCGGGGTCAGCGGGGCCATCTTCAGGTTGATGGCGTTGGCCGCCTCTACCTTCGCCCTGGCCTCGCCCTCCAGGCCTTCCACCAGTTCGGCGCAGGCCTTCTTGATGTCGTCCGCCAGCTCCTTGACGTGCGACGGGTAGTCGTAGTCGCTTTCGATGTAGCCCTTGACCGTCTCCAGGAACGGCGAGGGGTCCTCGAACTGGGTGGGGAAGGTGAATTCGTGCACCCACACTGCCGCCCAACCGAACTCGCGCTGGTAGGGGCGGATGTGCTCGGCGATGAACTTCCGCCCGCGCTCGGTCTTCTCCAGGGCCTCCATGACCGCGTGCCCCGACTCGGCTTTGAAGGCCTCGATCAAGACGGCGTCGCCCTTGATCTCCTCCTTCATCTTCCACAGGGCCTCGATGCGGTCCCAGTTGCGGTCCTTGGCCGAGTTCTGCAGCCGGCCGAGGAGGACGTTGTCCACCTCACCGCGCACCTCCTGCACCACGGCGGCCAGGCCGGTGGTCCCGGAGAACTGGGCGAAGTTGAGCATCCAGTGGATCTTCCAATGGCGATCGTGGATGTCCATCGCGTCCTCGAGGATGGTGGCCCACTCGTAGAGGTCGATGCTCTCCCAGTTGTCGATCTTGCTCTCGAGATACTCGAAGTTGCGCTTGATCTCGGGGACCAGGCGGTTGCGCCACCAGCCGTCGAACTCACGGCCGTAGACCGGGAGCACCGCCCCCAGGTAGGGGCCGATCTTCGAGGCGTAGCCGGGATCGGCCTTGGGCACGCGGGCCCGGTACACGTTGCCGTACTCCTCGCCGTCGACCAGGACGTCGGCATCGGCCAGAGGCACGGCGGTATACAGGTAGCCGTTGATGTTCTTGGCGATCCAGTCCGCAGCGAACGGCGTGCCGAAGCGGCGGAACATGTGGTCGCAGGTAAGCCACCACCCGCCGATGTCGAAGTACATCGGCGAGAGGGGATGCGGGCAGTGCAGGTCGTCGTAGACCCAGAACAGCAGCTTCTCGGCTTCGCTGTCCCACTTGACGGGGAACTTGTCGTCCCCCAGGAACTGCTTCACTACCTTGCTCGTGTCGGCCATTCCGACCGGCTCCTTTCCTCGGCGCCTCGTTGCCCTCGGCCGCATCTCACGGCCCGGCGAACCCTTCAACGCGCAGCTGCGCTGCCTTCTTGAGCTGCTGCCTCCTTGAGCTCCGCTGACGCTCCCTCCTCCTCGGGCCTCCCCCGGCGGGCCCATGCCTGGTAGTGCTGGTGCAGGCGTGCCGCCATCGCCGTGGCGAAGGCAGGGTCGTTTACGTGAGTGTCCATCTCGAAGATCTCGACGCTGGGATCCAGGCCGTCCTTGAGGCCGTCGATGAGGGCCTCGTCGGCAATGGGGTCGTAGAACACTCCACCCTCCACACCCATCGCCGAAAGGCCCCGCCGCGGGATGAACACCGTGAGCGGGCCGGTTGCCCGGTTCAGCTTCTGGGCCATCAGCCTTCCCAGCCGGGCGCACTCCTCGGGCGAAGTGCGCATGAGGGTGACCGCCGGGTTGTGCCGGTAAAGGTTGCGCTGCCGGTACTCCACAGGCACCGTTTCCGGAGGCCCGAAGTTGACCATGTCCAGCGCGCCCAGCGACACGACCTGCGGCAGGCCGAGCCTCCCCGCGGTCTCCATCCGGCGCGGTCCCGCAGAGCAGAGGCCGCCCACCAGGTCGTCGGCCAGTTCGGCGGCGGTGACGTCGAGGACCCCGGTGATGTAGCCGGCCTCCATCAGCGCCTCCATAGCCATGCCCCCGGAGCCGGTGGCATGGAAGACCAGCACCTCGTAGCCACGGTTCTCGAGCCACTCCCGGGCGGTGGAGACGCAAGAGGTGGTGTTGCCGAACATGGTGGCGGCCAGCAAGGGCCGGTCCGCCGGCCGAGGGACGAAGCTCTCGTGGTGCCGGGCCATGCCGGCCATAGCGGCGGCCGCATTCCCCAGTACCCGCTCCGAGATGGCGTTGATGCCGGCGATGTCCACCACGGCGTACATCATGGTCAGATCGGAGGTGCCTACGTAGGCGCGGGTGTTGCCCGAGGCCACCGTCGAAACCAGCAGCTTCGGCACCCCGAGGGGCAAATCGCGCACGGCGCGACCGAAGAGAGATGAACCCCCGGAGCCGCCCATGCCGAGCACCCCGTGAAGGCGCCCGGCAGCATGGAGGCGCTGCAGCACCGCGGCCGCCCCCTCGGCCATAGCGGCCACCGCCGCCCCACGGTCGCCGGCGGCGGCCAGGGCACCACGGTCCCCCCCGCCCGCCTGCGCCACCTCGTCGGCGCTTATGTCGACGGCAACCCGGGTCGGGCCCAGGACACCGGCATCCACCACGATCACCTCGCAGCCCGCCGCGCGCAGTCGGCGCCGAAGGAAGTCGTACTCCTGCCCTTTGGTGTCGAGGGTCCCGAGGAGCACGACGCTTGCCACGACTAGCGTTCCCCCCAGATGCCGTGGGAAACGCCCGGGCTCGACGGCCGGCTACCGGGCGCGGCCGTTAACCTGCCGAGCTCGGGGCCAACCCGACCCGGCCGGGAAGACAAAGACGGTGTCACTCGGGAATCGCCTCCCATGGCTCCGTCGCGGACGACTATCCTCGATAATCGATTGGAACACTACCACCACGGAGACACCCTTGCCCATGCTTGAGAGCGGCCCGACCCGGGAGACCTGCAGCCCCGGCCATGGCGACCCGGTCCTCACGGAAGCACCGCGCTCGGGCCATGGGACTTGGGATCTCCCCCCGAGCACTGGAGGGGGTATCGCTTGATGTCGCCGCCCACCGACGCATTTGAGATCACCGAAGCCACCCGCCTGCTCCTCTACCAGAGCATGCTCCGCACCCGGGCGCTGGAGAAGAAGGCCTACGACCTCTTCATGGAAGGCCTGGTACAGGGCACCACCCACCTGGGGCTGGGCCAGGAGGCGGTCGCCGCCGGCTTTGCCGCCGCCCTGCGCCCCGATGACATGTCCTTCGCCACCTATCGCGGCCACAACCACATGCTGCTGCGCGGGATGTCGATGGCCTCCATTCTGGGCGAGTGCGCCGCCCGGGCAAACGGGTGCTGCGGAGGCAAGGGGGGCTCCATGCACATCACCGATGTGACCAAGGGCGCCATGGGCTCCTACGCCATCGTCGGGGCCCATCTGCCGGTGGCAGTGGGAGCGGCCTGGGCGGGCGTGCTTCGGGGCACCAGACAGGTGTCGGTGTGCTTCTTCGGCGACGGCACCACCAACATCGGCACCTTCCACGAGGCGTTGAATCTGGCAGCGATCTGGAAGCTGCCGGTGGTCTTCGTCTGCGAGAACAACCTCTACATGGAGTACACCGCAATCTCCTCGGTCATCCCGGTGGAGCACCCGGCCGCCGATCGGGCGGCGGCCTACGGGCTCGAACGCATCATCGTGGACGGCAACGATGCCGACGCGGTCTACGAGATTGCCGCAACCACCACCGAACGCGCCCGCCGCGGTGAGGGCCCCTCGCTGGTCGAGGCCCTCACCTATCGGCACAAGGGGCACTCCCGGGCCGACCCCGGCAAGTACCGCCCCGACGAGGAAGTGGCCGCCTGGATGGAGCGGGATCCGCTGATCATCTACCGGGCCCGGCTGGAGAGCCTGAGCTTCCCGGTCGCGATCCTCGACGAGATGGAACAGATGGCTCGGGCCGAGGCGGATGCGGCTGCCGACGAGGTGCGCGCCGCCCCCTTGCCCGATCCGGCGAGCTTGATGACCGACCTGTGGGCGAACGGGGGTTCGGAATGGCGGAACTGACCTATCGCAATGCCATCGCCCGGGGCATAGGCCAGGAGATGGAACGCGACGAGCGAGTGGTGTTCATCGGCGAGGACATCGGCGCCGCAGGCGGGGTGTTCAAGACCACCGTCGGGCTGTTCGAACGCTTCGGCCCCGACCGGGTACGCGATACCCCCATCTCTGAACAGGCGATCATCGGCGGGATCATGGGAGCCGCCATGAATGGGCTTCGCCCCATCGGCGAGCTCATGTTCAGCGACTTCGTGGGGGTGACCTGGGACGGCATCGCCAACCAGATCGCCAAGACGCGCTACATGACGGGCGGCCAGGTCACGCTACCCCTGGTGATCCGCACCGCCAACGGCGGGGGGACCCATTTTGGAGGCCAGCACTCCCAGAGTGTGGAGAACTGGCACATGATGATCCCCGGCCTCAAGGTGGTGGCTCCTGCCACCCCGCGCGACGTCGTGGGGCTGATGGCTGCCGCGGTGCGCGACGACGACCCGGTGATCTACCTCGACCACAAGAAGCTGTACGCCTTGAAGGAGGACGTGCCCGACGGCGAGATCGTGGACGTCCTGGGCAAGGCCGTGGTCCGGCGTCCCGGTTCGGATGTGACCATCGTGGCCCTGGCCGCCATGGTGCACGTCGCCCTCGAAGCTGCCGCCCGCCTCGCCGACCGCGGGGTCTCGGCCGAGGTCATCGATCTGCGCAGCCTGGTCCCTCTCGACACCACCGCCTTCCTGGAATCGGTGGCGCGCACCGGCCACCTGTTCACCGTGGAGGAGAATCCCCGGCTGTGCGGTTGGGGTGCGGAGGTGTCTTCGATCGCCGCCGAGGAGTGCCTCTGGGATCTCGATGGCCCAATAGTGCGGATCACCACGCCGCACATCCCCCTGCCGGCCGCCGCCGACTTGGAGGACATGGCCATCCCGTCGGCCGACCGGGTGGTGCAGACGGTGCTGTCTCAGGCGTGAGCCGCGGAGAAGGGCCGGCCTAGCCGGCAGACGAGGGTCTGACGACCCTCCTGAGGAGGACTTGATGAAGGAGTATCGGATCGCGGTAGTGCCGGGAGACGGCGTCGGCACGGAGGTATCGACCGAGGCCGAGCGGGTGCTTCTGGCTACCGCCCGCCGGTTCGGCTTCGGGGTGAAGACCGAGTGGTTCGACTGGGGTTGTGACCGGTATCTGCAGGGCGGGGAGATGATGCCCGCCGATGCGCTCGACACCCTCAGCCGCTTCGACGCCATCTTCCTGGGGTGCATCGGTGATGCCAACAAGGTGCCGGATCACATTTCGCTGGAGATGCTCCTGGGAATCCGCAAGGGTTTCGACCAGTACGTGAACCTGCGTCCCATCCGCCTGTACCCGGGAGTGGACACGCCGCTGCGCACCGCCACCCCGGAGACGGTGGACTTCGCTGTGGTGCGAGAGAACACCGAGGGCGAGTACTCCCGGTTGGGGGGCCTTTTCAGGCAAGGCTCGCCCGATGGGTTTGCCGTCCAGACGGGGGTCTTCACCCACAAGGGCATGGCCCGGGTGATGCGCTACGCCTTCGAGTTGGCCCGCTCCCGGCGCAAGCTCGCCGGCGGGGCCGACGGCAAGGTGGGCAAGGTGACCAACTGCTCGAAGTCCAACGCCCTCAACTACTCGATGGTCTACTGGGACCAGGTCTTCGACGAGGTGGCCGCCGGCTACTCGGACGTCGCCACCGACAAGGCATTCGTGGACGCCATCACGATGTGGTTCGTGAAGAACCCCGAATGGTTCGACGTCATCGTCGCCTCGAACCTCTTCGGGGACATCATCACCGACCTGGGGTCGATGCTCCAGGGCGGGATGGGCTTCGCCGCCGGCGGGAACATCGACCCGGAGCGCCGCTACCCGTCGATGTTCGAGCCGATCCACGGCTCCGCCCCGAAGTACACCGGGCAGCGCCGGGTGAACCCGATTGCTTCGATCGAGGCGATGCGCATGCTGGTGGAGCATCTCGGGGAGCAGGAGGCGGGCGACGCCATCGCCGACGCCATCGTCGCCCTGCTCACCAAGGGCGAGGTGCGCACCCGGGACATGGGCGGCACCAACACCACCGACGAAGTCGGCCAGGCCGTCGTCGCGCTGGTGGCCGAGGTTTGAGCTCGGCGGAGAGAACGGACTAGAGCGAAGTAGATCCAGCACGACACCCTGCCGGACCGGCGAGACGGCAGGCTCGATCAGGAGAAGGAATGACGAAGCGTTTGCAGTACTTCGTGGGGGGCGAGTGGCGGGATTCGGCCACCGAGGAGTGGTATCCGATCACCAACAGCAGCACCGGTGAGGTGATGGCGGAGGCGCCGCGCTGCACCTCCGACGAGGTGAATGCGGCGGTAGCCGCGGCAGCGGCCGCCTTCCCGGAGTGGCGGCACACCCCGCTGCCCACCCGGGTACAGGTGATGTACCGGCTCAAGGAGCGGCTGGAAGCCAACCTGCACGAGCTATCGGTGCTTACGGCGACCGAGATGGGCAAGAGCTACACCGAGGCTCGGGGGGACATCCTGAAGGTCATCGAGGTGGTGGAGCTGGCCTGCGCTCTGCCGGTGACGATGCAGGGTGATTCGCTGATGAACGTGTCCCGCGGTTTCGACACCGTCACCTACCGGGAGCCGCTGGGGGTGTTCGTGGGCATCGCCCCGTGGAACTTCCCCGGGATGATCCCGATGGGCTGGATGATGCCTTTGGCGATCACCACCGGGAACACCTTCGTGCTGAAGGCGGCTTCCCCGGTGCCGCAGACTTCGATGCGCATCGCGGAGCTGCTGGCGGATTCCGGCCTCCCGCCGGGGGTGTTCAACCTGGTGACCTGCTCCCGGCATGAGGCAGAGCAGCTGCTGACTCATCCCGACGTGCGGGGCATCAGCTTCGTCGGCTCCAAGAAGGTGGGCTGGCACGTGTACCGCACCGCGGCCGCGGCGGGCAAGCGGGTCCAGGCGCTGACCGAGGCCAAGAACCACGCTCTGATCCTGCGGGACGCCCCCATCTACGCCACGGCGCAGCGGATCATCAACTCGGCTTTCGGCTGCGCCGGCCAGCGCTGCATGGCCCTGCCGGTCATCGTGGTGGAAGACGTGATCGCCGACGACCTGGTGGCCGCCCTCAAGGAGCTGGCCTCCGCCCGGAAGATGGGCCCTGCCTGGGAGGAGACCACCGAGCTGGGCCCGCTGGTCGACGCCGAGCACAAGGCCTTCGTCACCGGCTGGATCGAAAAGTCCATCGCCGAAGGCGCCCGACTGGTCCTCGACGGCCGCAAACCCCAGGTGCCGGGCTGCGAAGGCGGCTACTTCCTCGGCCCCACCATCTTCGACCACGTCACCCCAGACATGTCCTGCGGCTGGGAAGAGGTGTTCGGGCCGGTGCTGTACATGAAGCGGGTCAAGGACTTCGAAGAAGGCATCGCGCTGATCAACTCCAGCGAGTTCGCCAACGGCTCGTCGATCTTCACCCGCAGCGGCTACCACGCCCGGGAGTTCGCCCGCCGCATCGACGCCGGCATGGTGGGGGTCAACGTCGGCATCCCCGTGCCGATCTCGGTGTTCCCCTTCAGCGGCCACAAGCACTCCTTCTACGGCGACCTCCACGTCATGGGACGCGACGGAGTCGCCTTCTACACCGAGACCAAAGCCGTCACCAGCTACTGGTTCACCGAAGCCGACATCCGCGGCGACAAGGTCGGCACCTGGGAAGGCACCATCAACCGGGTCTGAACCCGACCCAAGACTGCTGTGGCCCGGCACATGCCGGGCCACAGTCGCGAGCGGAATCGCAGCCGAAGCGTCAGAGCTCGGCGAGCAGCTTCCCGGCGGCCCGGAAGGCGGAGGGCCCCAGCTTCAACACCGGCACCCCCGGGTCGGCGTGAACGGTGCCGCTCATCGACGCCTGGGCAAAGATGATCGAGTCGACCGGATGCTCCTGCGCCAGCTCCAGGATCGCCGCGGAGACGAGCCGGTCGTGCTCGGCGGTGTCCCCCCGGCCCCGCGCCTTGAAAGCTTCCTCGACTACCTCGACGGCGATCGTGAGGTCATCGCGGGTCAGGCCCCGCTTCTCCGCCGCCGCCAGCAGCGGGGCGATGATCTGCGCCGGGCTCGTCGGCAGCGTGCCCACGATGCCGACCCGGGTACCCAGATCCAGCGCCTCCTCGACTAAGGGCTCGGTGATGCAGAGCGTCGGCATCTCGACCAGCGGGCGCACGAACGCCATCCCCTCCCCCATGGAGGTACAGGTGAGCAGCAGCAGCGCCGCTCCCGCCCGTTCGGCCTCCTGCACGTAGGAGAGCAGCCGAGCCGCTGTGCTCGGGGTCACGCGGCCGGCGGCCATGGTGTCCGCCAGGAGGCTGGTGTCGAGCAGCGTCTGGATCTCCACGTCGGGATGTGCCGCCAGGAAATCCTTCTCCAGCGGGGCGATGATCTGGTTCATCACGAACGGCATGGTGTGCAACAGGAAGAGCCGCTTCTTCGCAGGCATGTGTCTTGCCTCCTTGGTCCGGCCGGCCGCCTCGCTCAGGCCCGGGGGCTCGGCACTACTTCGTTGCGAAGGATTCCGATGCCCTCCACCTCGAGCTCCACTACATCGCCCACCTGCAGCCAGCGCTGCAGCGTGGAGGTCAGACAGGTCCCGTGGTCGCAGGTTCCCGAGGCGATGAAATCACCGGGGTGCACGTACTCCTCTTGGGATACGTACTCCAGGATGCGGGGGAATTGGTAGGTCATGCCCGAGGAGTGGTCGTCCACCACTACCTCACCGTTGACGCGGGCCACCATCCGCAGGTTCGCCGGGTCGATCTCATCCAGGGTCACCAAGCAGGGCCCCATGATGTTGGCTCCCTCGAAGTTCTTGCCCTTCGCTGGGCCCAGGAATAGGTCCATCTCCTGCCACTGGACGTCGCGCGCCGACACGTCGTTGTAGATAGTGATGCCGGCGATGTAGCCCCCGGCCTCTCCCTCCTTGATGTTGATGCCCTTGCGGCCAACGTAGACGCCCAGTTCGAATTCGAAATCGAGCTGCTCGGTGAACCGGGGTTTGACAATCGGGTCGTCGGGCCCGGCGGTGATGGCACCGTTCTGGTGAAAGTAGGGAGGGAACTTGTAGAAGTTGGCGGGAGCCGGCGCGTCGGGAGGCACATCGGCGATGCGCCGCTCTCCCGAGACGCACGCCCGGCCGAAGCGGACGTGCCCCAGAAAGGCACTAGCGTCGCGTACCAGTGGAGGCCGCGGCACCGGGGCCAGCAGCCGCACCTCGCCGAAGTCGTAGGTGAGACGTGCCCCGTCCCGGCCCGTTGCGCCCCCGCCGGCTAGGTACTCCAGAGCATCCTCCACCGCCCGGCGTGCCTTGTCTCCCCGGGAGAGGTAGCCCACCATGTCGGGGGGTACCAGGAAGTCGGCGTACTCCCCCGGGTCGGGCTCACCCAGGTGGGTGAGCAGAGCGGCCGTGGCCGCGTTGAGGTCGGCCAGCCGCCCGTCCTGCTCGGCTCCGATCCGGGTTATGCCGCCCACCGGGGTGGCCACGCGAAACGTGTAGTACTTCATCTGCTCCTCCTGCCCCCCATCCGGTCCCGTTTCATCCCGTGTCGGTCACGGCCCCCGGGTCGGCCACGAGCACGCCCGGCTCCCGGGGGGTATCGCGCCGCCCGACTTGGGCTCGGGTGTCGCGGGAGTGCTCCCGCATGATGGCGGCGGCCGCCACCGGGTCTCCCGATGCCAGCGCCTCCACGATCCTCAGATGGCTGCGGCGCACCCAGGCCGTGTCGACCGGGGCCGCCGTCGCCGTGATGTAGGTCCGGGCGAAGGGCTCCAGCAGCTCCCAGAGCCGCGCCAGGGTCCGGTTGCCCGAGAGGCGTACGACGGCCCGATGGAACTCGGTGTTGCGCCGCACGTAGGTCTTCATGTCACCGGCCGCAGCCAGCGCCGACATCTCCTCGACCATCTCCCCCAAGACGGCTAGGTCCTCACGAGCTGCACGGGGGCAAGCCGCCATCGCCGCCAGGGCCTCCAACTCGGCGCGCACCCCCATCGCCTCCTGGAACTCGGCCGTGGAGGGGCGCCGCACCCGCGCCCCCCGATACGGCTCCAGTTCCACCAACCCGAGCACCGCCAGGTCGCGCAGCGCCTCCCGCACCGGGCCCTGGCTGATCCCCAGGTCGCGGGCTATCCGGGTCTCCACGATCCGCTCCCCCGGAGCGAAATCCCCCACCAGGATCGCGGTCAGCAAGTGCTCCTTGACCTGGTCCCCCAGCATGTGATGGCGCACCGGCGACGGCCCGGGCTGCCTGCCGGCTCCCGCCCGGCGTTCCTCATCCTCGATCACCGCGCGCTCCCTCACGGCTCAGATCTCTGCCGACCGGGGCCCGGGGCCGGAGTGCCCCAGCCCAATCCTGCAGACATATCATCAATCATCGATGGCCCAGGCTACTACCTCGGCCGCCAGCCTCTAGCGCGGTGGCGGCGGGCTCGTCGCCCGCCGCCACCGTCTCACTCTCCCGCCGAGAGCAGGGCCCTCAGCGAGATACCAACTGCTAGCCCCAGTCCTCGCCGGCCTCGACCTTGATGGCGTCGAGGACCTCGAGGACACGGATCGGATCGACGACGATGAAGTCGCCCACCGTGCCGTCCTCGAGGAACGGGTAAACCACGGGGGTGATGGCGTTCACACCGCCGGCAGTGAAGTCGCCGGGGCCGGTGACGCCCTCATAGTCGATGTCCGTGCCGGCCCGAATCAAGCCCAGGCACTCGGCGTAGGTGTAGCACACCGTGCCGTCCGCGGTGACCTCGAACATCGCCGGGGCCCAGTCACTCGCCAGGTACGACCCGCCCTGCTCGACGGCCAGGGCCGTGACGATCATGAGGTCGTAGGTGGAGAAGTGGTAGATGTCCTCAGCGGTGCCGAAAGTGGCGGTGTCCTGGGTGGTGTTCCACAGGTTGGAGTAGAACTGCCACGCCGGGTTGTTGTTGTTGTAGCCGATCGAGGCGAAGCCGATGAACTCCTGGGTGGGGACCACCGCAGGCGTCAGCGTCTCGATGAACTCGGGCTGCACCCAGCCGGACTCGCCGATCCAGACCTCGGGATCGAGGCCGGCCTCGGCGTACTGGCGGATCAGGGTGCCCGACTCCAGCGAGCCAGCCTGGATGACCACCGCATCCGGGTTCAGGTCGGCAATGGCCTGCGCCTCGGTCAGGTACGAGTCGCCCAGGGCGGGCACGTTGATCCGAGCCAGGACCTCCATCCCGATGTACTCGGCAGCCAGCGCGGCAGCATCCGCCGCCAGCTGGAAGCCCTCGACCTCGGTGGCGAAGATCACAATGCTTTGCGCGCCGAGCGCCTCGGCGTAGAGGACACCGTAGGTCCCCAGGCCCTCGTCCAGGCCCTGCGCCCGGAAGATCGGCTCGGCAGCGGAGCCGCCGATGTTGCCCGGGATGGAACCGCCGTGCACCGACGGGCCCAGCGGGCCGTCGTGCTCGGCAACCCAGTCGTTCATCCAGGCCCGGTAGTTGCGGTAGCCGTGCGCCTGGCTGACCAGGATGGTGACCCCGTCCTCTTCAACCAGCTTGCGGGCGGCCTGAGCCTCGCCCACCGTTCCGATGTCCTCGGAGATCAGTTGCCAGGTCTGACCCAGCGGCGGATCGAGGTTGATGACCTCTTCGATGGGGAAACGGACGTCGTTGGTCAGCGACGCGCCGTAAGCCCCGAATTCGCCGGTGTAGTAGGCCAGCTCGCCGACCTTGATCACTCCCGCCGGAGCAGTGGTCGAACCGGCCGTGGTCGTGGTCTGCGCTCCGGTAGTGGTGGTGGCCTCGCCGTCGTCGTCGCCGCAGGCCGCGGCCACGAGCGTCAGGGCGAGCAGTACCGCCAGCACCACCCTTACTGTGCTCTTGCTCATCCTCTTCCTTTCCTCCCGAAGGTCCGTGTTCTCCAGGGCTTGCCGGTATGCCGGCGAGCCTAGATCCGGTACCCCTCTTTTAGCTTGTCGGTCGTGACATCAGCGGCGTCCATTACCTCGGACGCCTCCCCAAGGCTCAGCACCATCACCCGATCGGCGACTTCGAGCGCCTTGGTGGCGTTCTGCTCCGCCAGGATGATGCTGACCCCCCGGTTCTGGTGGATCTCTCTGATCTTGTCGAAGAAGTTGTCGACGTACTTGGGGGACAGGCCCGCGGTGGGCTCATCGAGCAGCAACAGCTTGGGATCCTGCATCAGGGCGCGGCCGCAGGCCACCATGCGCGATTCGCCCCCACTCAAAGTGCCCGCCAGCTGGTTGCGCCGGGCCCCGATGTCGGGGAACAGCGCGATGACCTCATCGAGGCGCTCTTCCCGGGAACGGTTGCCGATCATGGCGCCTACGAAGAGGTTCTCCAGCACCGTGAGGCCGGGGAAGATCCCCTTCTCCTGGGGGACGTAGCCGATGCCCTTCGCCGCGCTCACCCACGGAGAGACTCGGGAGATGTCCTCCCCGGCGAACCACAACTCTCCCTCGGTGAGAGGTAGGAGCCGCGCCAAGGTGGCCAGCAGAGTGGTCTTGCCCGCCCCGTTGGCCCCGAGCACGGCAAAGACCTCATGCCCCACGCTCAGGTCGAGGCTCTTGATCACGGTCACGCCGTGATAGCCGCTGCAGATGCCCTTAGTGTCCAACATGGCCCTTGCCCAGGTACTTCTCCACGACGGTCTCGTGTTCCCGAATCCAGGCCGGGTCCCCCTGCAACAGCACGCTGCCCTCTGCCATGAAGTGCACGTAGTCGCTCAGCGTCCAGATCACGTTGAGATCGTGCTCCACGATCACCACCGACACGTTCTCATCGCCGGCCTTCTTCTTGATCGTCTGCATCACCCGGTCCCGCACGTCGGCCGGAAGGCCTGCGGTAGGCTCGTCGAGCAGGAGCAGCTTGGGGCGAAGCAACAAGCAGCGCAGGATGTCGAGCAGTTTCTTCTCGCCGGCCGACTTGGCGAACCCGTACGGATTGGCGAAAGGGAATTCCTCCAGATAGCACTTGATCTCAGCGGTGTTGCGGGCCCAGACGCGCTTCTCGGCGAAGATGCGGAACGGCCGCTCCTCGCGCCTTCTCGCCGCCGCCAGCAAGAGCGAATCCCAGATGGTCAGCTTCTCGAAGTCCTGGATCACCTGGTTGGTCTTGACCACACCGAGGGATGCCATGGCATGGGCCGGTAGCGAGGAGATCGCCACGCCTCTGGAGCCATCGCCGGGGTAGAAGGTGACCTTGCCCTTGTCGAGCTTGATGGAGTGCATGATCATGCGCATCAGCGTCGTCTTGCCGGCGCCGTTGGGCCCGATCAGCCCTTCTACCGGGTTGCCGCCGAGGGTCAAGTCGGCGACGTCGACCACCACCCGGCCGTCGAAGCTCTTCACCGCGCCTTCGATTCGCAGGTGCGGTCGCCCGGCCGACGCGGTCACAGTTGCCTCAGCCACTGCCGAGCCTCTCCACCAGCTTGTCCCTCCTCATGTCGCCGAGCAGTCCCAGCGGCCGCCACAGCAGCACCAGGATGAGCATGGCCCCGAAGAAGATCTCCCGGACCACCGGCAGGGTGATCTGATACCAGGAATCCGGCAGGGGGAGGTAGATCTGCACCACGATGTCGAAGAGCCCGGCGGTCAACAGCACGCCCACGATCGCTCCCCAAACCCGGGCAGAGCCCCCCATGACCAAGCCCACCATGGCGGCGAGGGTCACTTCGATGCCGATCTCGGTAGGCCTGATGAAGTGGTTCATGACCCCGAAGACGGCGCCGATCAGGCCCATCCCGGCCGACCCCAGGGCGAAGAGGATGAGCTTGGTCCGGAAGGTGGGCTTCCCCAGGCTCCGGGCCAGCGCTTCGTTCTGGCCGACGGCAATGAGGAGGCGCCCGTAGGGCGACCGGTGGACCCGGGCGACGTAGTACGTGATGCCCACAACCAGTAGGAGCATGACCCCCAGCCAGAACAGGGACATCGGCTTGACGCCCCAGTTGAAGGTCCGCAGGGGGTCGGGGACGGCCATGCCTTCGGCCCCGCCGGTCCACCTCTTCTCGCTCAGGGCCAGCCAGTACATGATCGAGGCAAAACCCAGCGTGCCGACCAGGACGCCGTCGCCTTCCAGGTCGGATATGACCCAGCCGATGAGCACCCCGGCCAGGCCGCTGACGATCACCGCCATCAACAGGGAGAGGAAGAAAGTCCCCCAGTCGCCCAGAGCCTCCGGCCAGGGAATCCGCACCTGGAAGACTCCCCAGGCATACATGCCGAGGCCGAAGAACCCGACGATGCCGAAGTTGCCGATCCCCGCCAGGCCCATCTGGAGATGCAGCAGTTGGGCGAGGCCGATCGTCCCCGCCACGGTGAACAGGGCGTAGATGAGATAAGCCGAAAGCCAGTCAAGGCTCATAGCAGCTAGACCTTTGCCGCCTCGGACATGCGGTTCCCTCGCAGTTTCAGAATGATGATGAAGAGGAGCACCACCAGGATCTCCGAGTAGAGGCCCTGCCCCTTGATCGCCAGCGTCAGCCCCGAGATCAGGACCCCCATGCCGAGGCCGGCGACGATCACCCCGCGCAGGCCTCTAGCCCCGCCCACGAGCACCGCCAGGAGGATGTAGAGGAACTTGCTCCACCCCAGCAGCGGGCGCACCGAGGCGCCCACCCCGTAGAAAGCCCCGGCGGCGCCGCCGGCAAGCCCAGCGATGAACCAGATGAGCAACGTGACCGCCAAGGGGTTGATGCCGCTGACCTGGGCCAGCTTCTCGTCTCCGGCCAGGGCGCGGATCTGGATGCCCAGCCGGGTCTTCTGGATGAACCAGTAGAGGATCAGCGCCCCGGCTACGACCCCGGCCAAAGCGGTGACCCGGAAGGGGGGCACGCCCAACCCCAGGATCTTGATGGGATTCTGGAAGGGCACTTTGAAGTACCGCTGTTCGTGGCCGAAGATCAACTGCAGGCCGTAGCGCAGCACGATCGAAAGGCCGAAGGAGAGGATGATCACCTCCACAACCCCCACGTTGCGGCGGTGCGCCGGCCGGAAGAATGCGAAGTAGGTGATCACGCTCAAGACGCCCGAACCCAGTGCCGCCGGGACGAGGCTCAGGTAGAAGTTCCATCCGAACGTGGTGTTGAACCACATCCCGAAGTAGGCGCCCAGCGTCACCGTTTCGGCGTAGGCCACGTTGATGATGCCCGTCAGACGGTAGAGCAGGGCGAAACCGACCGCAGCCAAGGCCAGCGGGGCCTCCTCGGCGAGACCGAAGATCAGGGCCTTGCGCGCCAGGCTCCAGAACGCCACCAGGAGCACCAGAGCGGCCAGCAGCGCCACCCACACCCCGACACGCCCGGTACGGGTCTCGAGCAGTTCCCGTACCCGCTTGCCGAAGGGCGGGGCCGGCGACTCGTCGCTGCGATCGACGTCGAGGCTCACAGCGCGCGCCTCCGGACGACGCTTCGGGAAGGACCAGGAGACAGAATCTGGAATGAAGCACCGGTGCGAGGACCCCGACCGAGGCCCGCTACCTCCACCACTCCACGTTCCTCCCATCCGTGTCCGCCCCGGCGCCCAGCAGGCCGCCGGGAGCGGTATCGATTATCGATGAAGCCTACAGAGCGGCCCCGCCGGGCGTCAACTCGTCCGGCGGCCCGTGATCGGTATCCGCGAGACCCCATCGGACCGGACCCAAGCGCGGGGCGCGACGCCGACACGGCGTCCGCGCCCCGGCGGCACCGACCTTCTCGCGCTGGTCCGACCGCTGGCTCCCCCATGGCTCAATCTGCCAGAGTGAGCGGCTGGCTGGTGGCGACCAGCTCAGTGACCTGGACGCTCTCGACCAACCCGACCAGTCCCGGATCGCAGTTGGTGCAGCCCGAGTAGGTCGTCCGCTCCTCGATACGCAGTTCCAGCCCCGATACGGCGTCGAACCAAATACGGTGGGTGCCGGTGATCTCGGCGATGGCCTGCACCCCGTTGGTGCCCTCCCAGATCTCGCGCTCGCGGATCGTCCCTTCGTAGATCACGGCGCGCACCCGCCTCCCGGCGACCGTGATCTCCTCCTCGCCCACCGGCACCAGGGTGTAAGCGTCGGAGGTGACGGTGATCCTGTCGCCGGAGTACGACGAGCCTTCGATGGGAATGGCCGACGGGAAGCGGGGGCCGAAGTGGTAGAAGCCCCTACTCGGATCCTCGAAGCCGCTCACATCACTGGGATCGCCCCCAGTGAATTGGGTCGACCCCTGCAGCGAGCCGTCCTCCCTCACCCCGGTCAGATTGAGGGTCTCCGGCAGCCACGGCATGAGCTGGCAACCCTGCTGTTCCCGATCGGCGGGGCGGAGGACATACCTGCCGAGCATCAGGGTGGGGTCGAATGCCAGCGGCCGCGACCGGGCCTCGGCGCAGTCGTAGGTGGCGGTGAAGGGGAACACCAGCAGGTCGGCCAGTGCGGGGATTGCCGCCATGCACTCCGGGTCGTCCTCGAAGGCCCGCCCGTCCGCGCATTCCAGATCGGGGCCTTCGCAGGCGCAGGTGGTGTCGTCGGGGCAGCCGGGGAAGAAGGGGATCTCGACGACCCCTTCGCATCGCAAGGATCGTTCGGCGCAGGCACACGTCTCCACCCCTGCGCCGGCATCGCGGAGGGCAGCCAGCACCCGGGCCCAGATGGCCCGGTGCTGGGCGGTTAGCCCGGCCGGACCGGTCAACACCCCACCGGGCGCGGACAGCTCGATCCACTCGTTCCCCCTGAGCTCTGTGGTCTCCCCTTCGGCGACGGCGTAGCAATCTCCGAAGAGGCAACTGGCCTCGGCGAAGTCTCCTTCTCCACCGCTGGCAACTCCCAGGGCCGACCCGCCCAACCCGGCGGCCAACCCGGGAGCCTGCACTTCGAACACGCCGTCGATGGGGCCCTCGCTCACAGCAAACAAGTAGCCCGCCTCCAAGTCGAAGCGCCCTTCCCAGCCCGCCTCGCCCACAGCGAGGTCCGCCACCGCCATGCGGGTGTCTTCTAGGAGGACCAGCATCAGGCCGGTTCCGGTGTCGAGTACGGCCACCCCATCGGCGCCGGTTGCCACCCTCGCCCCCGACCCGATCTCCCCCGATGCGGAGCCCTCGACCACGACATCCCCGGACAACGCCAACGCGGTGAGAGTCGGCGCGCTGACCGATGCCGATGTGGAGACCGAGGTGGAGGTGGTCGTGTCGTTCGCCGACGATGTTGTCACCGCCTCGTCGTCTCCGCACGCGGCCGCCAAGAGCGCGACGATCACGGCCAGTACGGGCACCCTGCGCATCAACCCTCCTTGCCCGACCTCATCGAGCCTACCCGGGGTAGCCCCACGGCGTCGGGTCACTCTCCGGCAGGCCCAGGCCCGCTTCCCCCAACACCTCGCGCCGGCGGAGCAGGCAGAAGAGCACACCGATCCCCGCGAAGTCGCCGCCGAACAGGCGGCGACCCGGACGGTCCCCACACGGTGGGCCCGGCAGGACTCGAACCCTCCCCGGCCGCCCAGGGCTAGGACAGTTGGCCTCCCGCAGGGTGGTGTTGTTGCCCGCAGGCGAGAAGAGGAACGCTCCTCACAGCGAAGTCGCCGCCGAACAGGCGGCGACCCGGACGGTCCCCACACGGTGGGCCCGGCAGGACTCGAACCCTCTCCGGCCGTAGCGGA
>Ga0209164_1001838_pt1 | contig 25069 bp, 20 predicted proteins | sample MTBNYHSulfiMetaG_FD_187458 | JGI IMG/M metagenome (GOLD analysis project Ga0209164, IMG submission 187458) | Enrichment culture microbial communities from rom New York Harbor, USA that are MTBE-degrading - MTBE-NYH (New York Harbor Sulfidogenic)... | ecosystem: Environmental > Aquatic > Marine >... | reverse complement strand
CAGGGTGTTCGGAAGCCTTTCACTGGGGTGCCCGTTCAGAACGAGGGAGTCCAGGCCCTGGGAAAGGAGGCTTTCCAGCCTGTCTCTCAGCGCCTTGGCGTGCGCTACGTCTTGCTTAAGCCTCTCCCCGGCCGTCCGGGAGGCTGTCCCGAGGCCCACGGCCAGAATGGTGTTTTCGGTGCCCGCCCGTCTTCCCATTTCCTGGGAGGCTCCATGGATAAGGGGTGTAAGGGCTCTGCTGCCCCTCTTGACGAAGAGGGCGCCCACACCCTTGGGGCCGTAAAACTTGTGGCCGGCCACGGTAAGAAAGTCCACGCCCAGGCTCCGCACGTCCACGGGGTATTTTCCGACCACCTGGGCCGCGTCGGTGTGAACCGGCACGCCGTACTCCCGGCCGATGCGAACCACCTCTTCGACGGGCTCGAAGGTGCCTGTCTCGTTGTTGGCCAGCATGAGGGAAATGAGGGCGGTGCCGGGCCGGATGGCTTTTCTGACATCATCCGGATCGACCTTGCCGAATCCGTCAACCGGGAGAACGGTCAGATCCACACCGAGTTCCATGAGGTACAGGGCCGTGTTGAGAATTGCGGGGTGTTCCACCGCGGAGGTGATTATGTGAAATTCCCTCGGCCTTAGCAGGTCGAGGATCCCTTTCAGGACCGTATTGTTAGATTCGCTTCCTCCTGATGTAAAAATCACTTCATCGGGGTCGCATCCCAGCAGGGAGGCCAGATCGCTCCTTGCACGATCCACCAGCTCCTTGGCTCTTTTTCCCAGAAAATAAGCGCTGGAAGGGTTTCCGAAGTCCTCTTCCATGACTCTTCTCATGGCCATCACTGCGCTCGGGTCGATGGGCGTGGTGGCGTTGTGGTCCAGGTAAATCATATCTCTGAGAGGAGACTCCATTGGTTCCAAGACCTCCAAATCCCTTCGGTAGGAAGCAGGCAGTAAGCACCAGGCACCAGTTCGAGGTGCATACTCCCTAGACCATGCTGCTTGATCTTCATAAAAAGTAGCCCATATTTTCTGAATTGACAATAACTCCCGGCAGTGATAGGAATAGTATTCTCTTATTTACTGAAATCAATTGATTTTCAGCCAAAATGCTTCTTGTAACCAACCTCAGTTCTCAAGGAGAAAGGCCATGGCGGGCGACAGGAGTAAGAATTTTATTCTCTGGTTTAACGAGATCGGCATAGGGGACATTCCCATGGTGGGAGGGAAGAATGCTTCCCTCGGGGAAATGTATCGAAATCTGAACGACCATGGGATCAATATCCCGAACGGTTTTGCCATCACCGCCTACGGGTACCGCTATTTCCTGCGGTATGCCGGAATCGAGGAGGAAATCAAGAAGATTCTCAAAGATCTGGACACCAGAGACCTCGGCAACCTCATGAGAAAGGGCAGGGAGGTTCGCGACATCATACGCCATGCCGAGTTTCCGCCGGATCTGACCCAGGCGATATATCTGGCCTACGACAAGCTGTCCGAGGAGTTCGGACAGAAAAACATGGATAACCTGGACGTCGCGATTCGCTCGTCGGCGACCGCGGAAGACCTTCCCGATGCCTCTTTTGCGGGCCAGCAGGATACTTACCTGAATGTGCGCGGGAAAATCAGCGTCCTCGATGCCTGCAAGCGATGTTTCGCGAGCCTGTTCACCAACCGTGCGATATCTTACCGCCACGACAAGGGGTTCGGCCAATTTGACGTCTCCCTGTCCATAGCCGTACAGAAGATGGTCCGCTCCGATTCCGCTTACTCCGGTGTCCTGTTCACCATCGACACGGAGACCGGGTTCAAGGACGTGGTTTTCATTACCGCCGCTTACGGACTCGGTGAAAACGTGGTCCAGGGAACCGTGAATCCCGATGAGTACTACGTGTTCAAGCCCACCCTCAAGCAGGGAAGAAAGGCGATCATCAGCCGCAAGGCAGGAGACAGGGACATCAAGATGGTGTATTCGCTGGAGGACGACGCGACCACCAAGAACATCCCTGTGACCCTCAGCGAGCGCCATCGCTACGTTCTCCAGGATGAAGAGATACTGAAGCTTGCCGAGTGGGGCTGCATCATCGAGGATCACTACAGCAAGGAGGCGGGCTTCTTCAAACCCATGGACATCGAATGGGCAAAGGATGGGGACGGCGTCACCGTGGGAACCGGTCAGCTCTTTATCGTCCAGGCGAGGCCGGAGACCATCCATTCACAGAAAGCCGCGAACACTTACGAGACTTACTCCCTGCGGGAAGCAGGGGAAAGAATTGCCACCGGAACGGCGGTGGGGAGCAAAGTGGGGCAAGGTGTGGCCAACATCATCGAGACATCGGCCGAGATCGGGAAGTTCAAATCCGGGGACGTGCTCGTCACCAGCATGACCGACCCGGACTGGGAGCCGATCATGAAGATCGCCTCCGCAATCGTGACCAACAAGGGGGGCCGGACATGCCATGCCGCCATTGTCTCGAGAGAACTCGGCATTCCTTGCGTGATAGGCACTGGCAACGCCGACGAGGTGATCAAGACGGGCCAGGAGGTCACGGTTTCCTGCTGCGAAGGAGAAACGGGGAATGTGTACAAGGGCCTCCTCAAGTACGACGTGCAGACTCTGGACCTGGAGGATGTACCAAGGACACGCACCAAAATCATGATGAACGTCGGCATACCGGAACAGGCTTTCGGGCAGGGCATGATTCCCAATGACGGTGTGGGACTGGCCAGGGAAGAGTTCATTATCAGCTCTCACATAGGGATACATCCCAACTCTCTCCTCAATTATGAAGACCTGAGAAAGAAAGCGAAAAACGACCAGCGAATCGCCGGCGTGGTGTACAAGATCGACGAGATCACCTCGGTCTATGAAGACAAGGTGCAGTTTTTTGTGGACAAGCTCGCGGAAGGCATCTGCCGCATCGCCGCTGGTTTCTACCCCAATGACGTCATCGTCCGCCTCTCCGATTTCAAGACCAACGAGTACGAGAACCTCGTCGGCGGCTTTCTCTACGAGCCGAAGGAAAACAACCCCATGATCGGCTGGCGGGGTGCTTCACGGTACTACGACGAGTCTTTCAAGCCCGCTTTTGAACTGGAATGCCGGGCCCTCCGGATTGCCAGAAACGATGTGGGGCTCACGAACATCAAAGTCATGGTGCCCTTTTGCCGCACCCCGGAGGAGGGGAAAAAGGTCATCGACCTCATGAAAAAGTTCGGGCTAGTGCAGGGCCAGGATGGGCTCGAAGTGTACGTCATGTGCGAGATCCCGAGTAACGTGATTCTTGCCGACCGGTTTGCGGAGATATTCAACGGATTCTCCATCGGCTCCAACGACCTCACTCAGTTGGCTCTCGGTCTGGACAGGGACTCTTCACTGGTGGCCCATATCTATGATGAGAGAAACGAGGCCGTCAAGAGGCTGGTCGCCCAGGTGATCAAAGCGGCGAAGGAAAAGGGGAGGAAGATCGGCATCTGTGGGCAGGCTCCCAGCGATTTTCCGGACTTTGCCGAATTTCTCGTGGAATGCGGCATTGATTCCATAAGCCTGACTCCTGATACGGTGATCAAGACGAGACTGGCCATAGCTGCGAAGGAGAAGAAGCTGGGGATTACTGTCGAGGAATAAGAAGAAATGGCCACGGACTACATCACAATATTGGGCACCGGCTCCTATGTGCCCCCGAAAGTGCTCACCAATTTAGACCTCCAAAAAATGGGGCTGGATACAACGGACGAGTGGATCACGACGCGAACGGGCGTCAGGCAAAGAAGAGTGGCCGATCCGGGCGTGAATACGTCCGATCTCGCGAAGGAGGCTTCTCTAAAGGCGCTTGAAATGGCGCGGCTCAAGGTGGCAGATCTGGATTTGATTATCGTCGCCACCATCACCCCTGACACGTGTTGTCCCTCTGCAGCCAATTGGCTTCAGGCGAAGTTGAAGGCCCCCCAGGCAGTCACCTTCGACGTAGCCGCGGCCTGCTCGGGGTTCATTTTCGGCCTGAACGTGGCAACCCAGTATCTCTTGACCGGAGCGGTGAAGACGGTTCTGGTGGTAGGTGCCGAGATCATGACCCGAACCCTGAACTGGAAAGACAGGACCACATGCATTCTCTGGGGAGACGGGGCCGGAGCCGCAATCTTGTCCAGGGGAAAGAAAGGACACAGGCTCTTGTCGACCCACACCCATACGGACGGAGAAAAGGGCCAGGATCTGCTCCTTCCCGGCGGAGGGTCGAGGACCACTCCGATTTCTCATGAAAGCGTGGATAAGGGCATCCACACTCTTAACATGATCGAAGCAAACGCCAGTTTCAGGGTTGCGGTTCGCCACTTCGTGGGATCGATCAAGGAAGCGGCCACGCACAACAACGTAGCCGTCGAGGACATGGATTGGTTTATTCCTCACCAGGCCAACCTGAGGATGTTTCAGTCCATGGCAAAGAGTCTGGGCGTTTCCATGGATAGATTCTACGTGACCCTTCACAAGTACGGAAATATATCCTCCGCATCATGTGCCATCGCCTTTGACGAAGCGGTCAGGGACGGTAGCATTAAGGAGGGGAACCTCATCTGCCTGCCGGTCTTCGGGGGAGGGTTGACATGGGGCAGCGCCCTCGTGCGGTGGTAGGGTGAATGAAATCTGCTCCGGCAGATTTCATTCGGGCAGGATTTTTCTGAGCTTTGCCAGGAACTCCTCTTTCTCCAGATGCCCTTCCGCTCTCAGTTCCTGCAATTCCACTCCCCTGGAATCGAAAAACAGGATGGTAGGCACCCCCTTGATGCCGTACTTGTCGAGGAGTTCCTCCTGGGAAGTCTGCCGTTTTGTGAGATCAATCCGGATCATGGCGGCTTTTCGGGACATGGCAATTACCTCGGGGTCGCTGAAGACATTCCTGTCCATGGCCCGGCAGGGGACGCACCAGTCGGCGTAAGCATCGAGAATAAGAGGTTGTTTCCCTTGGAGGGCTCGCGTCATGATGTCTTCTTCATAAGGCAGCCAAGAAACAGCCGGCCCCGAACGGGTGCTCGAAACGAAGTAGACCAGCGCCAAAGCGATAAGGGCAAGGCCCATGACCTTCTTGAAGCGGAGAAAAGGCCGGACGCCGTGACCGGTCCGGTCAAACCAGCAAAGGTGGAAGGATGCTCCGAGGGGGACAAGGGCCGTGAAAGCCGATCTTCCAAGTTCCCAGGGGATCAGGGGCCTTACCAGGTAAACGGCCATGGCCACGAGGATCCATCCCATGAGTTTCCGGATCCAGATCATCCAGTCCCCGGACATAGGCAAGCGGTCCAGGGCACCCGAAAAAAAGGCGAGGACGGCAAGGGGGAGTCCGAGACCCAGGCTCAAGACAAAGAAACACAGGAAGCCGACCCAGGGGTTGCCGATTTGGGCCACGTAGGTCAGTAGGCCGAGGATGAAAGGCCCGAGACATGGAGCCGCAACTATGCCCAGGGTAAGGCCCATAAAAAACGCGCCGAAGTATCCCCCGTAAGTCTTCGAAACCCCCCGGGTAAGCCACGAGGGAAGCCTGAATTCCCATAGCCCGAAGAAGCTCAAGGCGAGCAAGAGGAAAATGCAGGCCATGAGAAGTACGACAAGAGGATTCTGGAGAATCGACCCGAGCAATCGGCCGGACAGGGCGGCCCACAATCCAAGCAGGGAGTTGGTCACGGCTAAACCCAAGAGGTAGAGGCCTGCCTGAAAGAACGTGCTGCCGCTCGGGGTTCTTCCCCCGAAGTAAGAAACGGTGATGGGAATCAGAGGATAGATACAGGGGGTGAGATTCAAAGCCAGACCACCCAGAAAAAAACCAATAAGGGAGAGCCACAGCCCGGACGCTAATAGCGCCTGCTTTTTATCCCCCGGGTGGAAAAGGTCGGTGTTGAGCGAACTGATCGGCTCGCCTTTCGAGGCTACAGTGACGGGGAGGGTGAAACTCACCTTTTCGGGAGGAAGGCAAGTTGAAGCGGAGCAGGCCTGATAGGAGAGGAATCCGCGGATGACATGCTCTCCCGGGGCTGTGTCAGCAGAGATGTTCAAGCTTGCGCTCACCGGAACCTCACCTGCATAGGTTTGGATGGGATGATCGGTGTACTCGAACTTGACGAATTGGGCCATGGGGAAAAGCACGTCCACCACCTTGATACCTGGAGGTTCCTCAAAGGAAAGCTTCGTGGGAAACATGCCCTTCTCGTCCTCAGCCAGGCCGTGGAGATACCATCCTTTCGATACGTGGATTCGAAAGAGGAAGGAATGAGTCTTCCCGGCCTGGTAGCGGTCCTGGGAGTGAACAAACTCCATCCGCGCCGTGGCGGCGAGGGCGGATGAGCCGGAGAAGACCATAAGAAGAACGAAAAAAAGGGAAAACAGGAAAGCTTTCCTTGCAGCACGTATTGGGGCAAGGCATGGACTTGTCGTCTCGATCATCCGGTTTCTCCGACGAGAATTCTTTGAGGATTATCCTACTAACTCTAACGCTCCAAGTCCAGAGCGAGCCTACAAGAAAGATGCCGGCAAGCTCAACAAAAAACTCCTTGACAAGAAGTGTGACTACATTATAATTACATCATAGCTTTATTTTAACTACATTGTGTAATGAAAGCCCCACCGGCTCTGCCCGAAAAATCCGAATACGCGAGTTCTTACTTTACGATGTCCCGGCGTAGAACAAAGGGAGAAACATCTGACGAGCCAATGCGCAAGGCGGCGAGTCGGTCTCGACAAATTCAGGACGCGGGGGAGGCACCCATAAGTGAGAGGGAAACTCGCGAGCGAGGAGGAAGCAAGGCGCCCTGTGAAGAGACAGCTACGCCTGCCAGGCACAAGGTGAAGTTTGAAGTTTACGGCGAAGAGATGCTTGAAAAAGAAGTGAAATTCAGCGGAAACAGTGGAAGAGTGTACCTTCCACCCGAATGGGTTGGTAAACAAATCAAGGTCATACGAACCAACTGAGAATTCCATTCAGCCCAATAGGCCCGGGGAGAAACCTTGAGCGACAGCTCCACACCCTTAACGGTTTTATTCCAGGAAGGAAAAACGAAGACCTCCATCAGGCTGGATCTGATCCGGGAGGAGCCCCTGTCCATCCGGGTCCAGGGACAGCCCTATGCCGTGGTCATGCGCACCCCAGGCGACGAACCGGCTCATGTGGCCGGGTTTTGCCTGGCTGAGGGCATCGTGGACAGCCCCGAGGACATTCAGACAATTGCCTCCTGTGAGGGAGAAGCCACGAACGTGGTCACTCTGACAGTCACCCCGGCACGGCTGAAGACAATAACCGGGGTGCTGGAACGAAGGGGCTTCGTCAGCCAAACCAGTTGCGGCATCTGCGGTAAGGAACTGGTGGAGGACCTATCCCAGATGGTTCGGGTCTTGCCCGAGGGGCCGGCCATCGACCTGGAAAGTGCCTGCCATCATCTGGAGAACTTGAAGGAGTGCCAGACGCTGTACCGGCGGACCCGCGCCGCCCATGCAGCGGTCATATATACCTCGACTTTCGAATTTTTGTCCATGGCGGAAGATGTAGGCCGCCACAATGCCCTGGATAAGGCCGTAGGAAAGCTTTTTCTCGAGGGGCTCCTCCACCGCGCAGCTGTATTGATCCTTTCTTCCCGCATCAGCTACGAACTGGTTCAGAAAGCGGCCCGGGCCAAAATTCCCTTCATATTGGCCGCCTCACGCCCAACGGCCCTGGCAGTCGAACTTGCCGACTCCTTGAACATGACGCTGGCCACCGCTTCGAAGGAACCGGGGATTCACGTGTACTGCGGTCACCGGCGCGTGGCCGCGCCGGCCGGCTGAACGAATCGTCACCGTCCTTCATTTTTCTTTGCCCTTCCTGACGATCGCCCGTTTTTCTTCAGGAATAGGGGGTGGAACAGGTTCGCCTGAGATCTTGGTCACCGCGCCGAAGCGAGGGGGGCAAGCTTCGAAGCAGGTTCCGCACTTGATGCATTTGTCCTGCTCAATCACATGGATCCGGTTTTTGCCGCCTTCGATCGCCTCCACAGGGCATTTCTTGGCACAGATCATACAGGCCTGGCACTTGTCTGGATCGATGTAGTAAGAAGGGATTTCACGAAATAGGGTGTCGATTTCTTCCTTCGTGAAGAGTCCGTCGTATTCCTCCGGATTCTCAAGCCGTGAGGCAAGCTTTTCCTGGTTCACCAACTTCAGGTACGGGACCAGTTTCGAGATGTCTGCGAGTCTGGACTTCAGTTCCTCCTGACCCACTCCTTCGCCCTGGCCCAGCGGCCCCATCTCCTTCACCTTTTTGACAAAACCATTGACGCCTTCAACAAACAGGTTTGCTTCGGCGCCGGACATGAACTCGATGGACAATCTTTCCGGGTTCAGCCCGATGTGCTCCATGATTTTCTTGAGCAGAAGCACCATGTTCAGGGCGTGGTAATTCCCGTGAGTCACATAGTTGCATTCATTCAAGCGGCAACCGCCGATGAACACGCCGTCCATTCCCTTGGAGAAGGCCCTGAGGACGAAGGCCATGTCCACTCTTCCGGAACACATGACACGGATCAGCCTCATTTCAGTCGTGTATTGAAGTCTGGAAACTCCAGCCAGGTCAGCAGCCCCGTATGCTCACCAGTGGCATACAAAACCAAGTATTCTAGGCTTGAATTTCGGTACTGCGCTCATTTATTCTCACCTCGCCGTTTAGCAACTGAGCCACAAAGGCACAAAGATCAGGAGGTTTTCGATTATGCAACTCTATATACCCCACGTTTCTTCTTCGAGTCTTCGTGCCTTGGTGGCGGAATCCTATACATCTCCAACCGCGACACACATATCGGGCAGGCTCTCTTCCTCATGTGCCATGGCATCGATTTCGCTCAAGAGTTCTTCATCGGTGTAGTGCTTCAGCTGTATAGCCCCGGTCGGGCACTTAGTATTGCACAGGCCGTCCCCCTTGCAGAGAACAGGATTGACCGTTGCCTTTTTTCCCTGTTTGGTGTCACGAAGGTCCAGTGCACCGTAAGTGCAGGCGGAGACACACCCCCCGCATCCTATGCACCGGCTTTCGTTCACCTGGGCAACAGAGCCCGAGGCTACGACCGTATCGTGGGAGAGGAGGGTCAATACCCGACCTGCCGCTCCATAGGCCTGGTTGATTGTTTCCTGCATGAACTTCGGGTAGTGAGCCAGTCCGCACAGATAAACCCCGTCCGTGCCGAACTCGACCGGTCTCAGTTTGACGTGGGCTTCTTTAAAGAAGCCGTCCGGGCTCAACGTGACCTTGAACAATCCGGCGATCTCCTTAGTGGCTGCGGAGGGAATGACCGCCGCAGCCAGAGCGAGGATGTCAGCGTCGAGGACCAGCTTCTTCCCAAGCACGTAATCCGTCGCGGTAACCTTCAGGACGGGCCGGCCCTCATCCGACTCGCCCGCTTCCACCTGCGGCGGATCCTGCGGTTCGTAGCGAATGAACTTAACATCCTTGTTCGACGCTTCCCGGTAAGAATCCTCTTTGAACCCGTAGGTTCTCATGTCCCTGAAAAGAATCGTGACGTCTACCTGGGGGTTCAGCTCTTTCAGCTTAAGGGCGTTCTTTACGGACTGGCTGCAGCATATCCGGCTGCAGTAATTTCTGTCTTCATTCCTGCATCCCACGCACTGGATCATCACGACGCTCTTTGCGCTTACGATCCTTTCCTCTCCTTTAGAGATCAGCCCCTCCAGGTCGAGATGGGTGACGACCCTGTCGTCCTCTCCATAAAGGTACTCGGTAGGGACGTAAAGATCAGCCCCTATTGCAAGGACGGCCGCACCATGTCTGATCTCCGCAACTCCTGTTTCCGATTTTAGCGTGGTTACAAAGTTTCCGACATATCCTGTCGCCTCCATGATGGTCGCATCATGATAGACACGAATGAGCGGGTGCCGGTAGACCTTGGCGATCAGATCGCGAAGATAGGCCTGCACGTCCAGGCCGTCCAGCGTGGAATGAACTTTTCGCACGATCCCGCCCAGCTCCTTAGCCTTTTCCACAAGGTGAACCTCGTGTCCCTGGTTGGCTATGGAGAGCGCACAGTTCATGCCCCCAACCCCTCCGCCGACTACGAGCGCCGCCTTGTTGACCGGGAGATCGAATTCCTGCAACGGCTCCAAATGGCGGGCTCGGGCTACGGACATCCTGATGATATCTTTTGCCTTCTCAGTGGCCTCTTCCTTTTCTTTGGAGTGAACCCAGGAGTTGTGTTCCCGGATGTTCGCCATTTCACAGTAGTATTGATTAATTCCAGCTTCCCGAACCGTGTCCCTGAAAAGCGGCTCGAGAGTCCTGGGGGAGCAGGCGGCGATCACCACTCTATTCAGCCCCTTTTCCTTTGTAATGTCCGTTATCTCTTTGGCGGAATTGGTGGCACAGGAAAAGAGCTGTTCCTGGGCGTACACCACATTGGGCAGGGTCTTGCAGTATTCAACAGTTTCAGGGACATTGACGATTCTTCCGATATTGGCCCCGCAATGACACACAAAGACCCCGATCCTAGGCTCCTCCTGGGAGACATCCCGTTCCGTCGCATAGACTCTTTCTTTGGCAAGATTCCCCCGCCGGTAGTCGAGGAGTTGACCAATCTGTGAGCCGGCTCCGCTGGCGCTGAAAACAGACTCCGGGATATCGATAGGCCCCTGGAAAGCTCCGCTCACATAGATACCGGCCCTGTTGGTCTCCATGGGATTTACAGGGTTCAGCTTGCAGAAATCATTAGGCTCGAGTCGAATGCCGAATTTTTCCGCCATGTCCCTGGCACCGACCGGAGGATTCAGCCCAATGGAGAGGACCACCATGTCGAATTCTTCTTCTTTTACCCCGTCCCCGAGAGTGGAATATCTCACCGTGACATTCTTGGTCGTGGGGTCCTCTCGAACAATGGATGTGTAACTTCTGATAAAACGAACCCCGGGAAGACTCTCAGTCCTTTCGTAGTAGCGCTCGAAGTCTTTCCCATAGGAACGAATGTCGTTATGAAAAATGGTGCACTCGGCCCCTGCATCATGATCTTTTGTCAAAATGACCTGCTTCTGTGTATAGGTGCAGCACACCGCAGAACAATAGCTGTTTTCGCCCGGGGTGACCCGTCTGGAGCCCACGCATTGAATCCAGGCGATCTTGTGGGGATGCTTCATGTCCGAAGCACGAAGGATCTCGCCGGCGTATGGCCCGGTGGAACACAACAGCCTCTCATAGTCCATACTGGTGACCACGTTCTCGAATTCCCCGTAGTGGTACTCTTGCTTGGTTTTTGGATCAAAGGGTTCAAAGCCGGGAGATAGAACAATAGCCCCTACGCCGATTTCTTTTTTCTCCGGCGTTTGTTTCAGATCTATGGCGTCGTTCTTGCAAACTCCCTCGCAAATACGACACTTGTTTTCCTTGAGATAAAGACAGCTCTCATCAATGTAGGCTATGAGGGGAATGGCCTGAGCGAAGTAGATGTGAACCGCCTTGTTCTTCGATATTTCCTGATTGTACTGATCGGGATACTTTGCAGGGCAGTATTCCACGCAGGTGGTACACCCCGTGCACTTTTCCTCGATGATATACCTGGGTTTCTTGGTCAGTGTGACCTTGAAGTCTCCCACTTCCCCTTCCACACGATCGACTTCAGTGTACGTCAGGACCTCGATGTTGGGATGCCGGCCGACCTCGACCAGTTTCGGTGCGAGAATTCACATGGAGCAGTCGTTGGTGGGGAACGTCTTGTCGAGCTGGGCCATGTGGCCCCCGATGCTCGGGGCTTTCTCGACCAGGTAGACCTTGAAACCGGCCGTGGCAAGATCGAGAGAGGCTTGGATACCGCTGATCCCCCCGCCGACCACCATAACGTCTCCGAAACTGGTGTTCGCGAGACCCTTGCAAAACTGTTCGATTTGTTCCTTTTCCACTGTGTATTCCCTCGTCAAGTATCGATTAGCTAAATCGCCTCCGCGACGATCTCCGTGATGTCTTTCACTTCTATCTTTTCCGTGACATCCATGGTTAACCTGCTGTCCTCGAACATGGTGATGCAATAGGGGCAGGACGTGGCCAGCACCTCGGCCCCGACCCCAATTGCCTGCCCTATCCTGAGGTCGGAAAACCTTTGTCCCTTTTGAGTCTCCATCCAGACCCTGCCTCCTCCCCCTCCGCAGCAAAGACTATCCACACGACACTCAGGCATTTCATTCAACTCCAATCCGGGCACCTTGCTCAGAATTCCCCGGGGTTCGTCGAATATCCCGTTGTGCCGGCCAAGGTAGCAAGGATCGTGGTATGTCACTTTCTTCCCATACTCCTTCGTGAACTCAATCCTTCCCTCTTTGATAAGCTCAAACAAGTACTGGGACATGTGAACAACCTCAAAGTTCACCCTGAACTCCGGATACTCGTTCTTGAAGGTGTGGTAGCAATGCGGAGAGGTCACCAGAATCTTCTTCACCCCATGATCGACAAAGGTCTTGATGTTGTCCTTCGCCAGACGCTTGAACACTTCCTCGTCCCCGGTCTTGCGAATGCTTTCTCCGCAGCAGTTCTCCTCGGTCCCCAGGATCCCAAAATCAACCCCCGCCTTGTTCAGTATACCGGCCGTGGCAACGGCAACCTTCTTCGCCCTCGGATCATAGCTCGGATAGCAGCCGGGAAAATAAAGAATCTCCATGCCCTCGGCAAACTCTCTCACGGAAAGACCCTTCGCCCAGTCACCCCTCTTCCCCCGTTCCTCACCCAGGGTGTTCCCTTCCCCCACCAGGCTCCCCCGAACCGTGCGGATCGGCGTCACCGACTTGGGGAATACACCGTATTCCGTGGCGATCCTGCGCAAAGCCACTCCAGAGTCTATCTGCTTCACATCCCTCGGGCACTGCTGCGGGCATCTCCCGCAGGTCGTACAAAGCCACATCTCTTCACTTTCGATATCCGTCAAACCAAAAGTCGCCTCCCGAACCAGCTTGCGCATGCTGAAACTCCTGACCCTGTTCCAAGGGCAGACCACATCGCACAGTCCGCACTGAAAGCACCTCTTGAAGGCGTCTCCACCGCTCGCTTTGATCACATCGATGATCTCTTTGTAGGGCGATACTGTCTCCACTTTTTGATCCTCGCGTTTCCTCGTCCATTCCCCCCATCAGGACACACCGAGCCACCAAGAAAAGCCTCACCTTCTTTGTGTCTTCGTGCCCTCGTGGCAGATTCTCTCTTTAGTCCTTCTTAGACAGGGATATTCGGGCAACGGTTTCCATGATCTTCTCCAATCCGTATTTGTCGATCATGGACTCCAATCCGATCTCCACGTCCTCTTGCTTGACTTCTTCCTCGACTTCCTCTTCCCTCTCTTCGTAAATCAGGGCATCATTCAAGCACCACTGAACACACAAGGGTTTCTCCTGCGGTGGATCGTCTTCACACATGTCGCATTTCAGCGGGAGGCCCGAATCGGGTTCTTTGAAGATGTCCCTGGACGGGCAGGAGGACCTGCAAAAGGCGCACTCGTCGTACTCCTTGCCGTCAATCACATACTTGTCCCTGCCCATGCATTCGGCCTTCGCATACTCCCCGGCGTATACAGGGACGTAGATGTCTCTGAGGGGGTCATGAATCACCCGAATGCGAGACCTTGCCGGATTGTTGCTGCTGTATTTCGGCGCAGCGTGAAAGGCGGAGCAGACGAGCTCACAGGCCCGGCAACCGTTGCATTTGTCAACGTCCACTTTGATGGTTTTGATGATTTTCTTTTTCTTCTCACCCATAACGGCACCCACCTCTTCCCCTAATTCTTTTCTGTTTCCGTAGAACTACCATTGGAGGAAGCCCCGACCTCGTCCGTCAAGATGCCCCTCTTCAGGAAGTCCTCAGCAACGTAATCCAAACCCAGTGCGTTCAAAGACTCCTTGGTAGGAACGCCGTCCTGATTCCACCCCTTGAACTCGTAGTAGGCATCCAGGAGCTTCTTCTCGAGCTCGGGGAATCGCTTCTTCCAGTGGTCATCCGGCGGTTTCTCGTCCGCCCTCCTCAAGCCTCTTCTCACATTGACGGCTCTCACCAGGCTCCGGTTTCTGTTGAAGATATGCGTCAGCCCGTCTTCATCCATATCCATCCCCGTCGCCGCCGAGATAAAAAGCGGCAAATTGTGGATGTGGTAGGGAGGCTTCAGCGGAAAAGACGACAACCCGGCGCACAATCCGAGAGCGTCATCGATGTGGTGCATCTTCTCCTGCCAGTCGACTATTTCACAACATGCTTCAACCGGGGGGTAGAACGGCATGGATCGCTCCCCGCGAAATTCCCAGTCCAGGACGTACTGCTTGAACTTGTCGTTGGGGGCTTGGACCCAGTCCTTCACGAAGGCTTCCCTCAGCTCCATCGTGGAAAAAGGCGCCTGGGGAAAATTTCCTTCGATCTGGGTGATGTTCATCTTTTCGCCGGTACAGTACATAAGGAAATAAATGGGGTTCAGCATTCCCAGCTTGAGCGGGAGCTGTTCGTGCTTCTTGATGTTGTTGTGAGCGTATTCCGCCGCCCCTTTGCCGATCTGCTCGGCAGCCCAGTAGGTGCCGTTGGCCAGGACATCTCCGATCCCTTCCCGCCGGACAATGCGGTCCAGAAGCCAGTAAAATCTTCCCTCGTTGTCGGACGGGCACCCTTCGAAGTCCGCGTCCGTCAAAATGCCCGCCTCCTTGAGCTCGAAGGCGAAAGCCATGGTTTGAGGCATGGAGAATCCGTCCACTCCGTATTCCGTGGCCCGCTGTGCTATCCTGAAGCCGAACTCTGAGTCGTCTACAAAGGCCGCCATGGCATAGGTCAGCTTCGTGAAGCATTTCATCATATAAGTCGAAACTCCCGGGACGGAAATGACGGCCCCGCACTTCATCGGGCAGTTGTAACAACTGATGAGCCGCGTCCGCACGGTTTCCAGAGTGTTCTTCCACATTTTTTCGATCTCATCGTTCCAGAAGCCTTTTCTCCGGACACGGGCATTTCCCCACATGAAGTTCTCGGTGTGCCACTTCTCGTCGTAATGAGCCATTTCCTGGGGCGATCCCAACCCCGCAAGAATGGGCATGACTTCGGGTACAGGGTTGGGTGCCCGGTCTTTTATGTAATGGAGCACTTCGTTGCAGAGCTGCATGAATTCGGCCGGACGAGCGACGTTGAGGTCCTTGGTCCCACGCACGGCGATGGCCTTGATGCCCTTGTCTCCCATTACGGCGCCCAAGCCGAGCCTGCTCGCACTGGACCGGCCCTGTTCGATGGAAGCCATGTACACCCGATTTTCACCGGCCAGTCCTATAGCGGCCACCTGGGCTTTGGGCTCCTTCAACTCCTGTCGAATCATCTCTGACGTTTCAACGGCGCCTTTGCCCCGAAGGTGAGAAGCATCTCGTATTTCCACTTTGTCGTTGTTGATCCACAGATAAACCAGGTTGGGGGACTTGCCGCGAAAGATCACTTTGTCATACCCCGCATATTTCAGTTCCGGCGCCAAGAAACCTCCCATCATGGAGTAGCCCATGAGCAAAGTCTGGGGGGAATAGGTAGAAATAATGGTCCGATTGGCACCGGGAGCGGGGGTGCCGCACAAAAGACCGGAGGAAAAAATTAGCAGGTTATCGGGAGAAAAGGGTTCTACGTCGGCCGGAACCCTGTCCCACAAAATCTTGGCATTGGTCCCCAGACCCCCGAGATGAAGTTCCGTCAATTTTGGGTCGGTTTCCACTCTTTCAATGCTTCCCCGGGTTAGATCGATTTCCAAATTAAACCCTGTCTCTGAGTACCTCATTTTCTTACCCCTCGCACTCTATCTGTCTTTCATGCAAGCAACTCTCAACGCGGTCGCCCGCAATCTCACCGCCATGCACCTCCGGCTCTATCGGTCCGCCTTTGTGGCAGCCTGAAGGGTGCTCGGTTTCGCGTCAGTTTTTTTCGTCCTGCATTTCATCTTATAGCTCAAACAACGCAAATTCACAAAATAAGCCAATTACTTGAACTAACTATAAAATTTGAGCATTTTCCAGCGGGCAGCCCGCTAAATTGTAACTACAATCTAGCCATAATATAACTATGTGTCAAGAAAAAAATCAGAAACAGGGCCACCAGGCAAAGGCCTGGCGGATTCGCCTCCGCCTCTTTGCTTAACCGATCCGCTGTGATAGCATAAGAAGTCTTTCACGATGGATTTAACACGACTTGGTCCAAGAGCTACCAGTGTGCGCAGGTGCTCTTAAGATCAGCTGTGACTGATTGAAGGGGGAGGGACCCATTCATGAATAGCCCGGAGGAGATTGAGAGATTTTACCTGAAGCATCTTCCTGATGCAAGGAAGGAGAGGAGCCTTCTCAGGGCTCCTTGTCCTTTCTGCAGACCGGACGGTGCCAAAGGAAAGGGGACGGTGGTAGTCTATCTCGATCCTGAAGGCTTTTTTACCGGCTTTTTCAGATGCCTCAACCGATGCAGGCCGGGCGGATTTCCTCTCCACTTCTCAAGGCTGCTGGACCTTGATCTGCGGGAGACTCCGGGCTACGACCCGGACCGAGAAGTGGGGACACGGGACATCGTCTATCCGGGGAGAAATTTCAACGGCGAGATCAAGAAATTCGGGACTCTGATGGGAGAAAGCGAGTACGTTTATTTTAGAAAGTTCGGCGTATCGAAGGCTACCGTGGAGGAAATGAGGATCGGCTTCAACGGTCGCTACCTCGTTTATCCCTACTTCATGGAGGACGGCAACTGCTACGCTGCGCGGTGTGTGATGCCCGATCGTGAGGAAGATCAATTCTGGCACGGCGACGAGACCTTCTTCGCACCCGAACACCGGTTGTTTAACATGCCGGAAATCGAAAGGTGCGAAAACGGGGCTCTTTTCATCGCCGAGGGGGAGAACAACCTCCTTACCCTGAAGGAGCTGGGGTACCCGGCCCTTGCCGTTCCCGGCTTTGCGGACCTCGAAGCCGTTGATCCTGAACGCCTGGCTTACGTGTCCAACGTCTTTCTGCTCATGAATCATACTCCCGAGGCTCGGATGTCGGCGCGCGGCCTTGCGACCAGACTCGGATACAAGGCAAGGATATTAAAATGGTCACCTAATCTGAAGCGAGGATACACTCTCTGTCATCTTGCCGCAGAGAAGGGCAAGTTTTTCAGGACCGCTGTGTCCGCGATGATTCATGACTCCGAGGCCTTCTCTCCTTTTTCTTTGCCCGACAAGGAGTACGTCCGGCTTATGCAGCAAGTGGAAAGAGAGAAGGGGCGAAAGCTTCTGGGCTTGAGCACGGGCTTCGAGAAGATGGACCAGGCACTGAGCGGAGTCGCGGGCATCAACATATTGGGAGGACAGCCGAAAGCAGGAAAGTCTTGTTTTTTCATGCAGATTTCGACTGAGATGGCGAGAAAGAAGATGCCGGTCATTTACTACGACTTTGAGAACGGCCGTCAAAAGATCTACGCGAGGACGCTCTGCCGTTTGAGCCGTCTCGGGGAAGAAGAATTGAGACGCCGTGATCTGCCAGGGGACGAGGGAAAACGCCTTCGGGACTCGCTCAGCGGATTCAAAGAAATGCTTCGGTACTTCCGTGTGGTGACGGACCGGAAACTCAGCCCGGACGCAGTGCGGCGACAGATCGATTTCATCAAACACGAGACAGGGCAGGACAAAACTCTGGTCGTAGTGGACAGCCTGCACAAGCTGCCCTTCAAGAACCTTTCGGAGAGGCGAACGGGCATCGACGAGTGGCTCCGCCACATGGAGGCCATTCGGGACGAGCAGGATGCCGCGTTCCTTGTAATTTCCGAATTGTCACGGGGCGCAGAGGGACGCTATGACGAAAAGCCCGACCTGGGTTCATTCAAGGAATCAGGCGATATAGAGTACAGCGCGGACAACGCCATGATCCTTGCTCCAAGCTGGAACCCTCTGGATCCCCTCGCTTCAGGGGAAAGGAAAAGCGTCCTCTGGCTCGTGGCGAGCAGGGAAAGCAGTCCGGGCAAGATCGCGGAATATGTTCTTGACTATCCCTACTGGGGATTCAAGGAAGTGTGAGGAAGGCGCACAGCGCAAGGAAGGCCGATAAGAGATCCGTTCGCGCAGCGTCTTTTCATTTCGGTTGCCGATAGGGAGGAGGCTCTTTCTTGGCAGCAAGGATGCCTCGCAGACGATTTCGTTCAGCCTTCAGACGGATGAGGCGGATTTCGGCTTCCGTTCTCTCCTCCGACGAGAGCGTTTCCAGGCGTTTCGCCAAGTTCGCCACTTCCTGTTCCAGGCGATAGAGCTCTTTTGCCACCATCCGGATGGACATGGTCTCACGCAGTCCGCACTGAATCTGATGAATTGACCAACATGGCAAGTCCCTCGGGTCGGAAAGGAAGCCTGGCGAATATCTTCTTCTCCACGGCCCGGCAAAGCCCGAAGTTCTTTCGGATCGATTTTCTCAGCGGCTCCTTGTTGTTCCCGTAACGGTCCAGCAGATCTTCGAGCCGTTCTTCCAGGCTAACCACCACCTCGTGACTCACCCTCTTGTCGGCATAGTACACGATTTCTTTTTCACGTACGGCATGAGAGGAATCGAATTGAGCGAGGACTATATGTTCCGCCACTATGTCCGCGATTTCGTACAACTGGTGGTCCAGGCAGATTCTTTTTCCCTTCTTCGCGTGATCTTCTCTGGTGGCAAGGCACTCGGTCTTGGCTATGTCATGCATGAGGGCGCCCGCTGCTACGATTTCCAGTACAAGGTTTTCTCCCGCCTTGACCAGGCTTCGAGCCAGGAGAGAAGCCACCCTTTCGACCATAATAGAGTGGGCCTTGATGTTGTCGAGCATCCCGTATTGTTCCATCAATGAGCGGCACTGATCGACTGTGGGAATCATCTGTCACACCCTTCCTTAAAAAAGAATAGAGTAAGCCTCTTCAAAAGACAAGAGGAAGAGTTGACAGGTGGAGAGCTCATGAGCAGAATGAAAATCGAGAGAAAGAAAGGAGAGTGATGGAAAAGGCGATGAGACGCAGGCGAGGATTCGCTCTTTGTCCGGGCATTGTTTTTCTTCTCCTGGCACTGTTCACAGCGCCGGCGGTGACTTTGGCGGGTGATCAGGAGGACGAGCGGTTTCGCTACCTCAGAGAAAGGATGGTGCGGGAGCAGATTGCCGAACCGCCCGATTACCGAAGTCCTGTTAAGGACGAAAGGGTCCTTTCAGCGATGCGCGGGGTTCCCAGGCACCTCTTCGTGAGATCTTCGGACATTGCGGCCGCATACGGAGATCACCCTCTTCCCATAGGCTACGGGCAGACCATCTCGCAACCTTACATTGTCGCACTGATGACCGCCATGTTGCAGATTGAGTCGAAGCATCGCGTTCTAGAGGTTGGGACCGGATCGGGGTATCAGGCCGCTATCCTTTCGGTTTTGGTTGATCGTGTCTTCACGGTGGAAATCGTCGAAGCGCTGGGAAAACAAGCCGCTGATCGGCTCAAGCGCCATGGTTACGAGAACGTGGATGTCAAGATCGGCGACGGCTATTTCGGCTGGGAAGAAAAGGCTCCCTTCGACAGGATTATCGTGACGGCGGCGAGCACATTAGTGCCCCCTCCCCTCCTGCAGCAACTCAGGCCGGGCGGCAGGATGTGCATACCTGTGGGCGGCCAGTACACGGTGCAGTACCTGACGATGGTGGAAAAATCAGAGGGAGGAACAATCACTACCAAAAAGACTATCCCCGTTCGTTTTGTCCCTCTCGTGCGACGCTGATTTCTCTCGCTAAGCCGATCTGTTCGCGGCCGACAGGCTTCTTTAAGAAGGGCGCGTTGACATGAAGCGTTCTCACTATCTCCTCTTATTTTTCACGTCCTTTTCCGTTCTGGCCTATGAAATTCTGCTGATGCGCCTCCTGTCCATAGTGTGGTGGCACCACTTCGCTTACATGGTCATAAGCCTCGCTCTTCTGGGTTTCGGTGCCGCCGGGGCGTTTCTCTCCCTTTTTTACGAACGTATCGAGAAGATGTTGGACCGTTGGCTGCTGTTCCTCGGGCTGCTGACGGCGCTGTCTTTTTCTCTGAGTTTTCCCTTGTCTCAAAAGATGGACCTCGATCCTCTGCAACTCGTTTGGCGGAGCAGGGAGTGGTGGACCATGCTCCTTACTTATCTCGTCATGGGGCTCCCTTTTCTCCTGGCAGGCGGGATTGTCGGAACCCTTCTTACCGGCGCCGGACAGGAAGCCCATCGGATGTATGCCATGGATCTCCTGGGGGCCGGGTGCGGAGCACTGGCCATCGTGCCCGCCCTTTATGGGGGGCCTCCCTGGATTCTCTTGCCGGCACTGAGCGGCCTCATTGTTTTGGGGATGAGCGGATTGTGCCTTCGTGCCTGCGGCTTGACGAAGGGGATCGCTCTCCTGCTCATGACGGCGTTTATGGTCATCGCCGGCCATCGGCTCATGCCCCCCATCCCCAAGGTCCATCACACGAAAGGGCTTGCGGTGGCTCTCTCACTTCCGGACGCAGAAGTAGAGGCGGTACGGTCAGGCCCCCAGGGAATGGTGCAGGTGGTGGGAAGTTCCGCCATTAGAGAGGTGCCGGGTCTGAGCCTCCACTTCTCGCTGGACGAGCGGAGCAAGGATTCGGCAATCCCCCCTCAGAAGAATGTTTTTCTTGACGCCGACTCCCTCGGCCTTATGAGCGAGTTCAAGGGAGACAGGCGCGAGCTTCTTCATCTGGACTACACGACCATGGCTCTTCCTTACCATGTTCGCCGTCCTATGAGCGTCCTTGTTCTGGGGGCAGGGGCGGGAACAGACGTACTTTTGGCTTTGGGACAAGGGGCGCCGGAAATTACGGCGGTCGAGGCTAACAAGCAGGTGGCGGATCTCCTCGATGGACCATTTGCTCGCTTCAGCGGCCACATCTATTCGAGGCCGGAAGTGCATCTGGATGTAAGAGAGGCTCGCCAGTTCATCCATTCCACGCCCAGGAATTTCGACCTGATTCAGATATCCCTTCTTGATTCGTTCGGGAGTTCCGCCGGGGGACTGGCCTCGGCGGAGGAAAGCTACCTCTACACGGTCGAAGCCTTCAGCCTGTATCTTTCAAGGCTCTCCGATTCCGGGATGCTGGCTGTTACCAGGTGGCTCAAGCTCCCGCCCCGCGACTCCCTGCGAGTCATGAGCACAGCGATCGAGGCCCTGAAAGTTGCGGGGATCGTAGATGCTCCTGATAGACATCTTCTCTTCATCCGGAGCTGGAAGACCTCCACTATCCTCGTTTCCAAAGTACCCTTCAGCGAACGAGACATTGCTTCCGCCACCAGCTTCTGTGACGCCAGGAGTTTTGACCTGGTCTATTATGCAGGAATGGAAGAGAAGAGGGCGAACAGGTATGACCTTCTCGAAGAACCCTACTATTTTCTAAGTGCTCGAACACTAGCCGGCGAGAATGCCAAGACCTTTGTTGAGGACTACATTTTCGACCTGACTCCCACAACCGACGACCGCCCATATTTTTCTCATTTCCTGCGATTGGACAAGGCTCTTGTTTTGTTGAAGAATTTAGGAAGAGAATGGCTCACTCTGATCGAGGCCGGGTATGTGTTCATCGCCGCCACACTGGTCCAGGCCGTGGTGGCAGGTTCGGCATTCATCCTTCTGCCCCTCTTGTTTCTGCGCCCCTTGTCTGCGGCTCCTGCAAAGAAAGTGAAACGGCGAGACAAGAGAAGAATCCCCGGCACGCTCCTCTACTTCGGGAATATAGGGCTGGCCTTCATGTTGATGGAAATGGCTCTTCTGCCGCGATTTACCTTTCTACTGGCCCACCCCATTTATTCAGCCGTACTGGTGTTGAGCTCGATTTTCGTGTTTGCAGGCCTCGGCAGCCTGTGCGTCAGGAGGTTTCAGGACCGCTGGAGAAGTTTTCTCTGGGTGGCGCTCTCGGGCATCATTCTATGGGTTGGTTCGATGTCCCTGGGAGGGGAAAAGCTCTTTTCGGAAGCGATTGCCTGGCCCTTGTGGGCAAGGCTGTCCGTTGTCATGGGGTTGAGCGGTTTTCTCGCCTTTTTTCTCGGCTGGCCCTTTCCTGCAGGTCTTCGTGTCACGGCGAAAACCTCGCCTAAACTGGTCCCATGGGCGTGGGGAGTCAACGGGTGTGCATCCGTAGTGGGCGCGGTGCTCGGCAAGATGCTCAGCATCAGCTTCGGCTTTCAGTGGACCATGATTCTGGCCTGCGGTCTCTATATTGTCGCAGCCACGGCTTTTTACGCCTTGCTGGACTCGACAGGCCGGGAACACTGAAACGCCTTTGCCCTGTTCACGATTCTTTGATATATGTGAACGAAGACAGAGGTAGCCCCTTGGACATAACTTCTTCGCACGATGCTGAGGAGCTGTATGATGCCGGCCCATCGAGTTTTCAGTGTTCAGCGTTCAGGTGTGGGTCAAAAAGAGGTCTTTCCTGAACACCGAACACTGAACACTCGCAGGGGTCGGCTTTGGGCAAACGTTTGATTGCGGCAGTTAGGCCTGGATTGGGAGGAGATCCATGGAAAAGAAAGTTCTGGACGCCATGAAAAAAGCGGGGAATCCTTTGCGGCCCGGGGACGTAGCCAAAATGCTGAACACAGACACCAAGGAAGTGAGCAAGGTCATCAACGACCTTAAAAAGAAGGGAAAGGTGAGTTCACCGAAAAGATGCTTTTATGAACCTGCCTGAGGATACCCCGGAAGCGGTAAGACACTCCGTCTGGTTTGTGCTGATCGTTGCGGTTTTTGTCACCTGCCTGATAACGGCCAACATCACCGCGGTCAAGCTCGTCACCCTGTTCGGTTTGATCCTGCCTGCAGCGATATTCGTTTTTCCTATCAGCTACATCACGGGGGATGTGCTCACCGAGGTCTATGGTTACAGCCGTGCCCGGAGGGTGATCTGGCTCGGGTTCTTCTGCAATTTCATCGTTGTCCTTTTTGTCTGGATCGGGCAGATACTGCCACCCGCAGATTTCTGGGACGGCCAGGCTGCGTATGTCCGCATCCTCGGTTATACTCCCCGGCTGCTGGTCGCTTCGTTTCTGGCCTACCTCGTGGGTGAGTTTGCAAACGCCTTTGTTCTGGCGAAAATGAAAATCGCCACCCGAGGAAGGTGGCTCTGGATCCGAACCATCGGATCCACGCTGGTAGGGCAAGGGCTGGATTCGGCGATTTTCATCACCCTCGCCTTTGCAGGGGCAATCCCCCCCAAAGGACTCCTCCTCACCATCGCAACCCAGTGGCTTGCCAAATCCGCTTATGAGGCGATGGCTACTCCACTGACCTACGTGGTTGTAAATTTTCTGAAGAAAAAAGAGGGGACGGACGTCTACGATCGTCGAACAAAGTTCAATCCGCTGCTTGTAATGAAGTAGGATATGATTTTCTCACCGGCTGAAGAAAAGGCAAACTTGAGGACTGGGGCAACATCATCCGGTCAGATATGGTTTAGCGCTTGAATTTCCTGCGGATTTCGTCCTGCTCCTGAGGCGAAAGAGACTCCCACCGTTGGAGTTTTTCGCGGATCTTGTCCCGATCCTTTGAAGGAAGTTCCTGCCACTGCTGGTGCCTCTTCCTCATGAGGTCTTTCTCCTCTGGAGGAAGCGACCTCCACCGATCCATGCGGTGCTGGAGCTCCCTGCGTCTTTCAGGTGGGAGAGTCTCCCATTTCTTTGACCTGTTTCTGATCCTGTCTTTTTCCTCAGGAGCAAGGCGCTCATAGAAACCCTCGTCCGATTCATAGGATGAGCCCTTCTTGCGACCGATAACTTCTTCCGGCCCCCGTCGCCTGGACTCCATGTAGGTCGCCGGAGGAGAGATCCGGACCGGTTCCCTGTCATGTTTTGCCCAAAGAGAAGAGGGCGGAAGCAGAAAAAGGACCGTCAACCATGGAAAAAGGGCTGTGCTCTTTCGGGTCATGTTCCTTCTCTTACGTCAGTGTCCTTCGTGTCTGTGCTCCTATGATCCACGACCTGAACAAGTTTATGGAGAGTCTCAAAATCCTCCAGAAGTTCCAGGTTCCTGATGATCTCGATTTCTCTCGAGATTTGAACCTCTGTCCGGGAGTCTGAGTCCCGGAAGGGAATCTCGAACCATTTCAGGGCCAGCAATCCCGAGAGGACGACGACAAAACAGGCTGCAGCCAGACTGGCGAAGACTCGTGGATAGGGGAAAAACATTCGCTTCCACCATCGCGGAACCACCTCTTCATCGCGCAGGCTTCTCCCGATTGCCCGGGACAGGATGAGGGCCTTCTCGGAAGGGAGTTGGGGGGGAGGCATCTCTTTCTTGATCCGAGTGAAAAAACGGAGCATCTTCTGACGTTCTTCTCGACATCCGGGGCATTGCTCGATGTGTCGCTCCAGCTCACCTTTCTCCTCCTGCCCCAACTCGCCATAAAGGTCCAGAAGGAGGATCTCATCACGGTTGATGCACGCTTTCATGTCCTGTCATTCCTCCCAGTTCTTGAGCGCTTGTCTCAGGGCACGGGTTGCCCTGAAAAGATGGCTTTTCACCGTACCCTCTGCGGTGTCCATGACCTGGGCGATTTCACTGATGCTCATGCCGTGGAGGACCTTGAGCTGAAAGGCGGCCCGCTGCTTTTCCGGGAGAGCCTTCATGGCCCTTTCGAGATCTTTCGAAAGTTGACGGTTGTCGATCTCCCGTACTACGTCAACGCTCCCTTCGACGTCCTCGGCCTCCATGTTGCTCCCCCCTTGCCGTTTCCAGGAAACCCAGGGAGACAGGATGCGCTGCCACCGGTTTCGTCGTCTTATGCTGTCCAGACATACATTCACCAGGATGCGGTAAAACCAGGTGTAAAAAGTCGACTTGCCCTTGAAGTTCCGCAGGTTCCTGAAAGCCCGCAAGAAGGCCTCCTGAGTGAGGTCTTCGGCCTCCTGAGTTTCACCGTAGTTGAGGTGATACGCGATGGCAAACGCCTTGCTTCTGTAACGACGAACCAGTTCTTCCATCGCCCAAGTGGCCCCGCCCTGCGCAAGAGCCACCAGCCGGTTGTCTTCCAGCGATGCACTGTCGGGTTCGGCGGACGTTTTCATTTTCGAAACTTAAGCTGC
>Ga0209164_1001837_pt1 | contig 25069 bp, 25 predicted proteins | sample MTBNYHSulfiMetaG_FD_187458 | JGI IMG/M metagenome (GOLD analysis project Ga0209164, IMG submission 187458) | Enrichment culture microbial communities from rom New York Harbor, USA that are MTBE-degrading - MTBE-NYH (New York Harbor Sulfidogenic)... | ecosystem: Environmental > Aquatic > Marine >... | reverse complement strand
GGCCTCCCCGCCCGCGCTGTATCGGGAAGCCTCGATCCTGACCAGGGTTTCCGGGTTAAAAGCTTCCGTTGCCAGCCTGCCGTTCCCGTTTCCCATAGCCCGGGCCCGGTGTAAAATGATCAGGTGGTCGCAGTCGGAAAAAATGCTGCTCGAATCCTTCAGATCCTGGGCAGTCATTATTGAATCCGGCTGAATTTTGCGCGGCTGCGCAATGACCAGAACGGGGATTTCCATTTCCTCCGCCAGGAACTTGAACGCCTGAACGGCCTGCCCGATTTCCTGAACCTGGTTACTGATTGAGCGGCAGAGAAAATGCAGGTGGTCAAACGCAACCAGGCCCAGCCCATACCTTTTGATTGCCTGTTTCAAGGTGGAAATAATCCCTTCCAGCGTCGGCTTTTGGTGGCTGTATCCCAGGTAAAGCGGCACCCCGTAAAAGGCCGATTCGGCTGCCGTGATTTCGGCTGGGCCTATCAACTCGACCCTGGTCTGGCATTGAACGATTTTCTGCACAATCCGGGAGGGCCGCATTTCCAGGCAAAAGAACAGGGAAGGGATGCGGTTCAGGGCGTTGTGAATGACAACCTGCAAGGCCCAGGTGGATTTCCCAATTTTCGGGGGTGCGGAAAGGACGATAAGCTCCCCGGGTTGGAAACCTTTCCGGAGGATCCTGTCAACGTTCGGGAATCCCGTTTTTAATCCCTGGGCCTGTTCGGGCCTTCGGGCTGTCTCCCGCAGTTGGCGCAGCCCTTCGGAAAATGTGAGAACCCCGACAACGTCAAACGGCTTGCCTTCGCCGGCGATTTCCCGGAAGTCCTCGGCTGTGTTCCCTGAGAGGAAATAATCGTTAACGTCCATCCCTTCCGGCAGAACGACGTTTAGGCAGCGCTCAAAACCAAGCCTTTTTGCTACCTCCCGCGCTCCCCGTTGCCCGGCTTCATCGGAATCGTAGACCAGGATGATTTTTTCAACCTTTGCCAACTGGTCAATCCAGGCCGGGTCAAAACTCCCTGCTCCCGTCGTAGTGGCAACCACGTTTTTTATTCCTGCATTCCAAAGGGCCATGAGGTCCGTTTCCCCTTCGCAAAGGAAAAGCTCCGCCTGGTTGCCTTGGATGCAATCGGCGTTGAACAATACGCTGCGGCCACCCCTGATTCGGCGGAAGCTCTTTTCCGCCGGTGGAAGGGAACGGTATTTGATGTTTTCCAGCTGCCCTTTTTCGAAATGGGGAATGGACAACCAGCGCCACCCGTCTTTGTCAACGTGTAGGCCCAGCTTGAAGTGTTTGACGGTTTCCAACGAAAAACCGCGGCCCTTGAGATAATCCAACCCGGCAAAGTCGTCCATAAGGGCTTTGTAGGCTTCCTGGGCGGTTTTTTCTTCTGGCCTTGTGTAGTAGTTCTTCCCCTGGGAAGGGAACGCGGCCCTTACGGTTCCCTGGGCTTTCCTGGCCCCAAGTCGGAACGAGTCCTGCTCTCCGGTCGGCTCGTAATCTCCGAAGTGTTTTTGCAAAGTAATCAGGTTCCCGCTCTCCTGGCATTTATGGCAATGAAAAAGCCCTTCTTCCGGGTCCATATAAAAATGACCTTTCGCGTCGCCGCAAAAAGGGCAAACTTTCAAGACGGCCTGGCCGCTCTGCATTTGGTAATCTAGGCCCCGGCTCTGTATGTATTCCAGCGCCGTCATATAATCCTGAATCCTTGGCTGCGGTAATGGTTATCCAAAAGGGTGCTGCCCGTGCTTTTCCTGGTTCGTCCTTCCGGGTGTGGTTCGACGGGCTGCCCGTTGCTCTGGCGCCGTATAATCCCCAAAAGGTATTTTTCGTCCTTCCCTTCTGCAGCGAAGCCCTTTGCCAGATAGGTTTGGATCCCGGCCAGGACGGCTTCCCGCGAAAACCTTTCCCAGCTTTCAAGGATTCGAAGTCTTACGCTGTCAGCAATGCGGTTGGATTTTCTCGTTGACGCTATTTCCTGGAAGGTTTTTGAAATTAGTTCCTGGTCAGAAAAAGGATATTTGTTTTCCAAAAGGGAAATTTTCTCCGAAATTTCCAGAGGGTTTTTTAATACATTCTTTTTAATACATTCTTTAGATTCTAATTGCCCCTGTGCGGACAAAGTAAACTCGGAAGGTCTGCCCTTGTAACTTTTCGAATCCTGATAAATGCCGTAATTCATTACGGAAATTAATAGTCCTTGGTATGCCCTAGTAAAGGCCTGGGGTCTGCCCTTGTGTCTGCCCTTGTTCGGGATTTCGGAAACAAGCGCCTTGACGGCAACCATGCCTTCTGTTTCCAACCAGGCCAACATTGAGCGGATTTCCTTCTGGGAAGGCCTAAAAAGCCGCTTGTTCTTTCGGTAGGCCAAGCCGTCGGAAATTTTCCTGTAAGTGGTGATTAACTGCCCGCGTTCCAAGGTATGCCCCAGGACGGTTTGCCCCTCCTGAAAGGCGGCGCGGCCAATCAGCCAAAGAAAAAGGCGAGTATACTGCGGCGGGCGAGTCCAAATGGCCGATTTGAAAATTGAACGCGCGACAAGGAAGCTTCCCCCAGGAATAAAAGCCGTTTCGTTCATTGCGGCGGCTCCCCTGGCAGCTGATAGGCTCTCGGATCATGGAAACGGGCGTTCATCAAATCGGCAAGCTCGGCTTCCGTGGTCTGAACCTGGCCGCGGGCGTCGGAAAGTTCCGCAAGCAAAAGCAAAAGGTTGGCCGCCATCGGGTCTTTCCTGAAAATTTCGTCGTAATCGCGCCTGAACCCCTGGTTCATCGCAGCCTTTCCAATTCGCAAATTGCCCGATCAATGGCCCTGGATTTAACCCGGTCCCAGGGTCCAAAGGTGGCCCGCTCAAGCCGACGAAGGTGCCAGCGCCAAAAAGCGATAAACAAACGCCGCTTCATGGGATCGGAAGGAGGAGTTTTACCTTCTGCAGGTATTCCCGGACCTCGTGCGGCGACTCTCGATCCAGGTCTTGACCTCGCTCTGTCTCCAGGCTATTGCCCGCTTCGCAAGCACCACCCGCTGTGGGAACGTCCCATCGTCAACCATTCGGTAAATCTGCGGTCTGCTAAGGCCAGTGAACTCCATAACCTCAGGTAGGCGCATCAGCTTATCCATCGTGTGTCCTCCTTGTTACAAATAAATCATTAGAAATCATGGACACATTTTAGCGGTAGTATATTTAGGTGTAAAAGTTAGAATCAGGCTGTTTTTAGGGGGATTTTATCGGGGGAATAATCGGGACAATGAACAGAGTAGATGGAGTGTGTGATTAGGGGAAGTTCTAATCTCGGGGGGGCGTTTTTTTCTAATGAGATCAATAGTTTCGTTAGACCAGGGTTCTTCTCCTTCTACCTTGATTTTTTTCCTGGCTTCTGGGATGAGGGCCCGCAACAGATGACCAACAAAATCCCCTTTGGGGCAACCGTGAGATTCAAGTATGCCGTCCACTTCCCAAACGATCCAGTTGGAAACAGGTTGGCTAGGTGCCCCTGCTTGAAGGGGACGAACGAAATCGGCAAGCCAATCCCTCATGTTTTTTAGGTGTTCCTTCGTTTCAGGATGAAGGTAGAAACAAAGCCAAACAAAGGTGGACTGGTCATTCAGGAGGGCGTCCAGGTTCTTGACGTGTTTTTTGGCCCGGTCTCTGCACTGGGCCTTAGTCGGTTGTTCTTGAAAAACGGCGATAAAATCTATACCGACAAACAAGGATTTCATGAGAATCGCCGCATAGTCCTGGGCGGAAAGGTTCCCAAAGTCCCCAAAGTCCCGGAGACTTTCAACCGCTTTGGCGATATGCTGGTTGCCCAGGAGGGAGAAAATCCTTTTCTCTTCCTTTGCCTCCAGCTTCATTTCCTGCACTAATTTTCTCGCTTCAACGAGAATGTCTTGAACCTGGATCATGGCATTGAAAGGGACAGCCTCCGGGGGCATTCAAGCAAGTTAAAAACGAAAAGGGACATCTTATTTCCGCTATCTGCTGAGATCCCCCGCGTTGGTCTGCAGGCGTCTCTTCGGCTTGTCGGGAGCGGCCTTAGACCCCCGCTTTCGATTCCTTGCGGGGGGATGGGTGTCCCGATCCGCGAAAGCCTCATTTCAAGGCCGCCAACCCACTTCTGGGGCCCTGGGGCAACGATTTCCAAAAAGCCGGGGGCAATTTTTCTCCTCTCCTGAGGGCTCTATTCAGGCCCTCGCGACAGAACTCTTCAATTCCCGTAGAGGTTCATAGAGCCGGTCGATGGCCGCCGCTAGCTCCCTGGACAAAGATTCAAAGACGTTCATGATCCCATGGACGTTGAACCCATCTCCGCTGCCGTCCATGTCCATGGACTTTTCCTGACAAAGGGTGATAAGGGCCCTTTGTTTGTCCTCGATCATCACCAGTTCGCTCAGAAGGGATTCCAGTTTGGCCTGACAGGCTCCCACATCAAGGTTTTCATCCTGATTCGATTTAATCGTTTCCATCTTCACTACCTCCTCTAACCCTGGGAATGGGATAATGGGATGACTTTTTCGGTTTCTGTAGCCCCGCTGAGGATCCTCTTTAACTGCCGGTCCCATTTCATCAGGGCCTGTTTTTTCTCTTTATCGAAAGAATGGCGGTCGTACACCTGGGTAATACTGCCGTCCGTGTGTCCCAGGATCTGCCCGACGGTCAGCCGCGGGATGCCCAGCTCCCCCAGGTGTGTTGCCGTTGTGCGCCTCAAGTCGTGAGGGGTGAACGGGGGCAGCCCGAAATACTCGTTGCGCCGGAGGGGCCGGCTGAGGTTTTTCGGCTGGATGGGGGCTCCCACGGTGATGGGGGAGGGGAACACGAAGGCGGGCTTTTCCTCGAGGCTCTCCTGGTCCTCTTTTTGAGCCTTGAGGATCTCCCGGGCCATGGGGGTCAGATAATACCTGTGGGGGAGGCCGTTCTTCATCCGCTCCCCGGGAAGATTCCACCATTCGCCTTGAACTTCCTCCCATGCCATTCCCGCCACTTCTCCCGGCCGCGCCCCCGTGCAGAGGATCAGCCGAAGGGCCTGCTTCATCTCCCCGGTGGTATTAGGGGCCCCTTCGAGCTTGTGCCAGACCAGGGAGATTTCCTCCCCGGACAGATACCGCTCTTTCGGCTTTTCCTTGTAAAGGGGTTTCAGGGCGGCCATGGGGGAGGCTTCGAGGATCTCCCGCTCGATGGCGAAATTGAAAAGACGCGAAAGGAGGGCCCTCACCCGGTTACTGGCAACGGGGGCACGTTCCCCGACATCCTCCAGGAGAAGGACCAGCTCCCGCCTCTTGATGTCCTTCGCTTTGGTCTCCGGGCCGAGGCAGGGGAGGATGATCTTATCCAGCATCCGCTTGTCTTCCTCCCAGGACTTCTTGTTGGGTTTTGCCCATTTCTTGATGTATTCATCCGCCAGGTCCGAAAAAGTTGGTTCCTGTTGCCTCTGAGTGCGCGCACGGGCTCGTTCCGATCGGGCCCTTTGCCGGGGGGAAACGGGGACCACTCCTTCCTCTTTAAGTTTGACTTTCATGTTTGCATATTCCTCCCCGGCTTTTGCCAGGGACTTGTCTGGATAGGTTCCGAAAGCGAGCCATCGCCGTTTACCATCGACGTGGTGAAGGTAGACCCACACTTTGGTCCCAGTTGGTGAGACGCGGAGCCCAAAACCAGGGCGGCTGTCATCGAACACAAGGTATCGGGATTTATTCGGCTTGAGGTTTTTGATGCTCCAGTCAGTAAATTTCATTCTCCGATCCCCGCGCTAGATAGTCCATTCTGGCTAACAATTTGGCTAACGGTTTTTCTCCGTGGCTAACACTTGGCTAACTGTTTTTTGCCATAACTGCCATAGACGGTAAAAGACCTTATTAGATAAGCTATCTCCCAACATGTTGATAGTCAAGTGAAATTTCTAGAAATTATTAGAATTCTTGAGACGGTAAAAGGCAATGGAGTCCTGAATGGGGTTCAGGTGGTCGGAGGTTCAAATCCTCTCGCCCCGACCAATAAAATCAAGGGGTTACGCGATTTAGGCGTAACCCTTTCTTTTTCATGTGATCCTCTGGTCTGAAGCTGGCCCGAATAGGAAGCTGTATTTTAAGGTTTGCAGGATCGAATTCCAGAAATTCAAACAGGATCCCTTTCTTCGGTTGTTATTGGGATCTGATGTCCGTTCCTGGGATTTTGAAAAAAATCAAAGAGAGAAATTTTGGGAAGGCAAATACACAAATATGGTAAGAGTTTTCAACTATAATAACAATTATTAATATCTAACCCAATGAGAATACGGCATTTTTTATGGCACGCGGATTGCTGGAAAATAACTGTTTCCCTAAAAAAGGGAAATATTAAATGTCCGTAATTCAGGAAGGAAGGATGCGTCCTTTTGATTCGGTTTCGCTTCCTTGAATTTCATGCGCAGACTTTGTTCCACAACAGGGAGAGAAATGGAAAATGATTCAGGTTCCCGGTCACCAGGGGTTGCGGCTGAACGCAACCGGGATCGGGCCTGTTGATTTACACGTGAGGAATTCAGGTTGGAAAATACTATTTCCAGACTGACAGGTGGATGAAATGAGCAGGTTCCTCCCTGATCAAATTCCGGAGAATCTGCGTTCTGGTCCACAACAAGAGATCGGAATCAATGGCGACAATGTCGGGGGCTGCTTCAGGGAATCACAGATCCAATTGGATGAAAAAAACGGTGTAATCCGGTATCGCAAAGCTGCAGGGCAGGGATTCGCTGATGCTCAGTTCAATCTGGGTCTGATGTATGCCAAGGGGCTGGGAATTTCTCAGGATCATTCTGAAGCGGTGGCCTGGTATTTGAGAGCTGCCCAGCAGAACCATACCGATGCCCAGAATAACCTCGGCTACATGTACGCAAACGGTTTGGGGGTCCAGAAGGACGAGACTCAGGCGGTGACCTGGTTTCGCCGGGCTGCTGAGAGTGGATCGGTCAGCGCGCAGTTCAACCTTGGTGTCATGCACGAGGATGGCAGAGGGGTGCGAAAAGATGAGAATGAAGCCCTGCGGTGGTTTCTGGAGGCAGCTGGGAAAGGCGCCGCCAACGCCCAATTCAACCTGGGGATAATTTATTCCAAAGGTTTGGGGGTCCCCAAAAACAGGGCCAGGGCCCTGCGATGGTATAGGAAGGCCGCCAAAAAAAGCCATCCCGGTGCTCTTTACAGCATCGGTGTCGCATACGCCAAAGGCCTGGGAATCAGGAGAGACGAAGTAAAAGCCGTGCGTTATTATCGGAAAGCTGCCGAGCAGGGGCATGCTGACGCCCAATTCTTTCTTGGGGTTGCTTTGGCAGACGGTGTGGGAATCAAAAAAAACAGCGAGGAGGCCGAGGGGTGGTATCTAAAGGCCGCCGAACAGGGGCATGCTCTTGCCCAGTTTCTGCTTGGGATGATGTACGAGGAAGGTGACGGAGTCAAAAAGGATGAGGAGGAATCAAAACTTTGGTACAGGAGGGCCGCTAAACAGGACCAGTTCATCGACCGGTTCAGCCTGGGGACCATGAATCACGGTCGAGACGGAGTTCGAAAGAACTATCCGGAAGTTTTGTGCTGTTGGTGGGAGGCTGCCGAGCAGGGCGACGCTATGGCTCAGCTCAATCTCGGGATCATGTATGCCGAAGGGAAAGGTGGTCCTGAAAGTGTGCCCGCTGCGGTTTACTGGTTTTATCGGGCCGGGATGAGTTTTTTAAAAATCGGACAGAAAGAAGTGTCTCTGGTTCTCCTTAATCGAATAAACGATTTAAGCCCGGGACACTTCCTTGGGGACAAACTTGAAAAAGTATTATTTCCTCAGGGTTTTTACAGCGCGCCTGGGGGAGCGGAATGCCTGGGGTCGGAGGTTTTAAGGGAAAAAGAAACAAAAATTCCCTAGAAAAGCCAGAAGCCTGCAGTCCATGGGGTCAAAGCTCAGGTTCTCAGTTTTCCAGTCATTTTATAATGTCACACAGGTAGTTTGGATTCATCCTAAGCTGTGTGGCGATGTCTTTTAGCCGGTATTTGAATTTTTTATGCTATGAGAATTGCCCGGTTTCTGGTTTCCCTGGGCATTTTTTCCTTGTTTAGGATCTGGTGGAGCGGTGGGCGACCCAACCCCGGCTGAGAATTCTGGGGGTCGTAGCTTGTATTTCAACATTTGTCCTTCGAGTACTTGATAATCCTTGAGATGGAGGCAGGATGCATCTCAAGTCGTTCTCCGATCTCGCTTTGCGTGTAAAGATGGCGCTCAAAAGCTTCCACAATCCTTTTGTTCCGTTCAAGCTTGTCCACAACCAATTTTTCAGGAAACAGATCTGACAGGGATGGTCGTCCGGCAGATCTTTGATGCCGTGGCACTGCGAGAGATGTGGCATGCTCTTCCAGGGTTTGGCGTACACTTTGGGCAAAACCCGGCTCACCAAGAAACAGGTCCCCCTCCAGGTTCTCCCATGGTGAAGTGATATCGTAGCCTTGTCGAACAAATTCCTTATACATTTCCCGAGCTGTCCTTTTCCGCATAGAGAACTGAGAAAGTATCCATTCAACTGTTAGAACAGGGCCTGGTTGAACCAGTCCTGCCGTACCCCGATAGCTGCTCCATATCCATTCATCAGGATTCTCTACCATGTGAGCCCTTACCGGATTGAGAACGATGTATCGACACAATTCCAGCAGATAACTGTGCTTTTCAACAACGATTGAGCGGTAGCGACCCTGGAGCACATGCCCTACCCTTCGATGCCTTTTATTGAATATGAGGGAATACAAGCTGTTAAGTCTTTTCATTCCCCGAGCCAGGTTTGGTTGGGGTGTTTCTATGAGAAGGTGGTAGTGGTTGGTCATAAGACAATAGGCATGACAGACCCAGCCATACTGCATGGTAACCTTAGCAAGAAAGTTCAGGAATCGTTTCTTATCCTTTTCATCATAATAGATGGCTTCCTTAGCGTTTCCCCTGGATGTGATGTGATAAACTGCCCCAGGATATTGAACTCTGAGTGCCCTTGCCATGATTCCAGCCTCCTGATGTCTGGTTGCTGAAAGCATGGTGCAAAGATGCTGCCAAAATCCGACCCTGGGGAGAATATGTTAAAATATAAGCTACGACCCTCAGGTTCTCAGGTTTTTCGGATGGATTTTTTAACAGGCCGCCCGAGGGCGGTCTTTTGCGTTGGGAGGTGCAGCAATGGGACGCAGGGGAGCAGTTGGGCTGATTTTCCTTGTTCTGGCCGCGGGTTCTCTTCTGGTCTTCGCATGCGGTGACGGCGGGGGAGGCCGCGACAGCCTCCTTGTTTTCAACGCCAACGACGGCAGCGGCCGGGAACTGTGGGTCCTGGATAAAGAAGGTTCCCTGGAGATGGTCGACATCGACGCTACCTCCAGCGCCTCCCCGGGGCCTTTTTCCAAATTCGGGGGCAAGCTTTATTTCAGGGCGAGGGATGCGGATCACGGCGACGAGCTGTGGGTCTACGACGGCGTCAACGCCCCGAGCATGGTGGCCAACATAAACACCGACGACACGAATGTATTCGGGTCCTGGCCCGGTGAGGAAATAGGGTCAAAGACCAACGACATGATCGTGTACAAGGGAAGGTTCTACTTCGCCGCGTCCACCTGGGAGGAAAGGTGGCTCTGGGTCTATGACGGCTCCGGGAGCCCGTCCGTGGCCTCGACGGACTTTACGGATCCGCGGTACATCGTCCATTACGACGACAAGCTGTTCTTCAGGGCATCCGGCATTTCCGACAGCGAGAAGTTGTGGAGCTTCGACGGCTCGTCCGCCGCCGTCGCTGCGAGCGTGGCAGGCAATTATTTCACGGAATATGATGGCAAGCTGTACTTTATGGGCGATGACGGTGTGAATGGGTATGAGCTCTGGGTTTACGACGCCGATTCAGGCACGGCCGAAATGGTGACGGACATCTGGGCGGGAGCCAGCAGCTCTTCCCCGTCAGAGCTGACCGTGTTCAACGGCAGGCTCTTTTTCCCGGCGACGGAAGCCACCTACGGGCGCGAACTGTACGTCTTCGATTCGGAGTCGGGAATCGCGCAGATGGTCACGGACCTGAATACCGGGGACGACTCATATCCGTCGGGACTGACGGTCTACGACGGCAGCCTCTATTTCAGCGCCGACGACGGCACTGAATCCACCCTTTGGATGTACAACGGGATTGACGCTCCATCCAAGGTGGCCGGAGCAAGGACCGTGGAATTGTACTCGGACAACCGCACCGCGGTATATGACGGGATGCTCTATTTCAATGGTTTTACGGTTGAAGATGGTTGGGAGCCACGGGTTTACGATGGTATTTCAGCTCCCTCCATCCTGGCGGACATCAATTCGGCCGGTGATTCGGACGCGTGGCAGTTCTTCGTCTACTGAGGGAAAATAGGTCCGATCCATGAAATCAGGCGGCCTTCGGGCCGCCTTTTAATTCCCGGCAAACCAATGAACGCTCCCGCCCCCAGGACCCCCACAGCCCTTTGAGGAAAGACCCTGCGGCCTTTCCTTCAGGGGCGGCTTTGATTGCGCCGAATCGTTGAGGCCTTAAATCAATTCGCCGGGGCTAGGGGATTATCCTGACGGCCACGGCGTTGTACGGATCCGACATGGCGAAAGGCGAATTCTGCCCGGCGCTTAGGGTCCCATCCACTGGATCTATCCTGTGGATCCACAACAGGTTGTCCGTCGTATGGGCGGATAACAGGAAAGTCCCGGAGGGATCCACGGAAAGTCCGTCGACCGTTTGCGAAAAGGCAGTGGCGGGCCCGCTCAGGGGGCTCAGGGTCCCATCCCCGTTGATAACGAAGCCCTGGATCTTTTCGCTGGCCGCATAGAGGAACCTGCCCAGGGGATCCATGGCAATGGACCAGGGGTTCCCCGAGGTGGCAAAGGGGGAGCCGCTAAGGGCCGTCAGGGCACCGGTAGATGTCGAGATGGCGTAAGCGCCTATGTTGGCGGCCCCGTAGTTGGCGATGTAAAGATGCCTGCCGTCGGGGGCAACAATCAGCTGGTAGGGCTCGTCGGACGCGGCGGCTGAGGCCGAAGGGGCCGCAGTCAGGGAACCGGTGGAAGGACTCATCATGTAAGCGGCGATGCTGTTCGTGCTGCTCACCGCCACGTACAGGTATCCATTGGGGGCCAGAACAGCACCGTAAGGGTAATCGGAAGTCATGAAAGGCGCGTCGGACAGGGCGGTCAGGGCGCCCGTATCAGGATCGACCGAGTATCCGGTTATGTTGTTCGAGTCGTAATTGGCCATGAAGAAATAGTCTCCCGAGGGGTCGAAGGCGCCCATTGCGGGATAATCACTCGCGGCCCACGGGGACCCCGGGATGGCCGAAAGGGTTCCGTCAGCCGGGTCAATAACGAACCCTGCCACAAACCCTGCCACATCGTGGGTGGTGAAGAGGGAGGCGTAAAGGCGCGTCCCGTCGGGGTTCACCATGAGGTGGTGTGGCCTTCCGGACGGCGTGTCCGCTTTTCCAACAGGTGCCAGGTCGCCCGTGTCCATGTCCAGCTCGAAGACAGCGACGTGTCTAGCGATATCGTTTGCGACATAGAGGAAGGTTTTCTGATCTTGCCCGTCATCCCCGTCCCCGTTGCCGCAGGCAGCCAGGACGAGAGGAAGGCACAGAGAAATGACCAGGAAAAAGATGCCAACTGAATGTTTTTTCATGACGTCCCTCCCGACAAAACAGGCCCCCACTTACCGGGCCCTATTACTGTTTCCCGGTTTTCTTCATAAGTGCCCGATTTTCCTCTCCGGGACCCCTTTTCTGAAAGTGTAATGGGTCACAATCAAGAGTCAACCTGGAATCGGTGTCAGGGGGGGTGGGGTAAAGGGTTCCTGTTCCTGGGGTCGGAGCTCACATACTCGGTTTTCCATGACGCAGTAAGCGTGGCAGAGCAAGTGGAAAAGTTTGATGGTGATATCGAGGAGGTTGATAAATTTGACCCGGTCCACCTCCTCGCGGAAAATCAGCTTTCTTTTGTTTCCCCGGCTGATGATATGGTACAGAGGGATTTCATACTGGACCCTCAACCGGCGGGCCACCATGGGTACTATCTGGGGCTATCTGCCGGCTTGTTGATAGGGAAGAAAAGCAGGGTCGAAAGGGGAAAACCCGGGGATCTGAGGCGGGAAACCGGGAAGGCCAAAGACAGGAGGGTGAACGCCCATGAGAAAAATGCCGATCAGCAAAGCTTTTACGTTGATCGAACCCGGTCCGGTTGTCCTTGTCACGACGCGCGGCGGAGAAAAGGACAACATCATGACGATCTCGTGGACAATGGTGGTGGACTTTTCGCCGATGTTCGCCATGACCACCGGGTCCTGGAACTACTCCTTTGAAGCACTATGCAAAACCAGAGAGTGCGTTATCGCCATTCCCACGGCGGACATGGTCGACAAGGTCGTCGGGGTGGGAACATGTTCGGGCGCTGATACGGACAAGTTTGAAAAGTTCAGGCTGACCCCCGTGAAGGGGAAGCATGTCAAGGCGCCCCTGATAAAAGAATGCCTGGCGAACATCGAGTGCAGGGTTGTCGACATCGTCGGGAAGCACAATATCATCGTCCTCGAAGGCGTCGCGGCCTACTTTGACGATTCACGAAAGGAGAAGCGGACTGTTCACGCCGTCGGCGATGGGACTTTTATCGTGGATGGGCGCAAGCTTGACCGAAAGGAAATGATGCACTCCAAAATCCCGGCTGGTCTTTGAAAAGGGGACGAAGCTCCCACCTTAAGGGTTCTGGGGTCCTATCCCGGGGGTTAATGAAAAGAAGGGAGAACGTGTCAAAATCTCAAAAGGTGGGCACCCGGCCCCACGCCTTGCTTGCCTCCTGTACCCTGTTCCTTGTATGTTGCCTCTTGTATTTTATCCCTTATTACCAAGGAGCTGTCTATGCAAGCCTGGGAAGCGGTCCTCGATACGGCAGTGGAAAAGGAATACGTTAAAGCCGGGGAGATCGATATCCCTCATGACCTCGCGGCCCGCGGGGAGAAACTTCTGGCGGACGCGAGGGGAGCCCTCCCCGCCGGGATGAAGGCCGCGGGACCGGATCAGCTGACCTTTCCCATTATCCGGAGCCTCTTTGTCTTCGCCTTCATCAAGGGGTTCGAGGCCGGGTGCCGCCGTGGACAACCCGATGCCGTGCCCTGCGACGACGGGTTAAAGGATATGCTCACCGGGTCCGTCAAGGTTGACCTCACCCGGGAGATGGCGGACTATGCCAACGAAAGACCCATCCCGGACGATCTCTTCTTCGCCTTCCAGAGCTGGGCCTTCGAGAACAGGGAAAAGTTCGATTCCGGGGAGGCGAACCTGGAGGACGAGGTTTTCGGTGCCCTGCAAAGTGTTTTCGGGGTCGGGGTGAAGGTGGCGATGCAGTTTAAGGGGTGACCAGGCTGCAATGCTCTCCGGCAGAGACTTTTCGCCGTTCAGGGTACAGGGTGGATGGTGGTTGTGCAGGGACCAGGTAAAAATGGTATTCTTGTCGGCAAAAAGGCCCGCTTTTTCACCTGTTCCGCTTTGGAAAAAGCTCGAAAAGAGGGTATTGGGGAGGGAGATCAATGCATTGGGAACGCCGTGAGTTTTTGAAATCGCTGCTCCGGAATGCCGCTCTGCTCGGGGCTGCCGGAAGTGCCCTGCTTCCCATCGTATTGAGTCCCAAAAAGGCTTTTGCTGCCGCTGAGGGCGGGCAAAGTATCTTCTGGGGCATCCTGCTTTATGCCCTGCACACCCATTATGGATTCACCCTGACGGATAAAAGGCTGGTTGTGGAGAAATACATTCCCTCCAACCTGACTCCAAAGGAGATACAGATCCATCCGGACAGCATCGAGGTGGTCAAATACGCCCCTTCCAACCACACCCCGATGACGGTGACGCTGGCTCCGGAGATGGTTGAAGTCGTAGCATTTGCCGCTGCCGACAACACCCCCAGGGCCATCCAGGTGGCGCCGGAGGCAATCGAGGTGTTGGCGTACTCGGAGTCCAACCTGACCCCGAGGGCCATTACCGTCAACGGGAACATCCTTCGGGTCCAGGAATACATTACGTCGAGAAACACCCCCAGGGTCCTGGATATCCTGCCAGGGGGCATCGAGATCCGTGAGTTCATCCCGTCTAACAACTCGCCCAAGGTTGTCCAGATCAGCGGCGGCAGGATTGAAGTGACGAGGTTCGTCCAGGGGAACCTCTCCCCGAAGCTCGTAAGGGTCGAGTCCCTGTAAAGGATTTTCCCGTGGCCAAAGACAAATCCTGGGATTACTTCTTTGAGATCTACGAAAAACTGCCCCGCCAGGGTCCGGGCGATGCCCGGAGCACATTGAGGGCCCTGGATCTGCTTCCCGCCCTGAATGACAGCCAGACAATCCTGGATGTGGGGTGCGGGTCGGGCGCCCAGACCATCGATCTCGCAATGGCCACCGATGCGCGAATTGTGGCGGTGGACAACCATCCCCCCTTCATCGACCAGCTTGGGCGGCGCGCCGCTGATCTTGGTCTGGAGGATCGGGTCAAAGGGCAGGTGGGGGACATGAACGATCTCCCCTTTCCGGACGGGTCTTTCGATGTGGTCTGGTCGGAAGGGTCCATCTTCATCATGGGTTTTTCCCGCGGGCTGGCTTCCTGGCGGCGGCTGCTTAAGCCCGGAGGGTTCCTTGTAGTCTCGGAATTCTGCTGGCTGAGGGACAATCCACCCGCCGAACTGTGGGAGATGTTCCGGGACGGGGGCGGGGATGTGGGGGACGTGCAATCCAGACGCGCCGCCGTGTCTCCCAACGGGTATCGGCTCCTTGAAGATTTCGTCCTGCCTTCCTCCGTCGGCTGGTGGGAAAACTACTATGTCCCCCTTGCTGCATGCCTGGAGGAGTTCCGGAAAACCCATGAAAAGGACCCCGAGGCTCTCGATGTAGCCTTCAGCTGCCAGCATGAAATAGACCTTTATCGAAAATACCCTGATACCTTCGGCTATGTGTTTTTTGTCATGGAGCGCCGGGAATAGACCGGTCTTTCAAAAGGGAAGATCGTCCCGGATTTTCAAGGTGTTTTTTCCAAAAAAGTGGCGCATTTTCCCGGTATTCTCCTGAGGTTTGTGTTCGCTGTCAGGGGCGATAAAGGAATGATGGCGCCAATCCTTGTGTCAGGGGGAAGCCGATCCCGGTTAACCCCGAAGCGCTGGAGGACTCCCGGCGGCTTCTGGCCGGGTCTTTAATCCTTTGCCCTGGGGTCGTGATCCCTGAAAGGAGTGTCCAGGGGTGCTGCACTGGTTTACGGAGCGCCGCCGCAGGAAGCTCACCCGGGCCCCCTTTCCGGCTGCGTGGGAGGAGATCCTCCAAAATAATGTCTTTTATTTCCGGGACCTGGATGCCCTTGAAAAAGCCCGCTTACGCTCCCTGATCCAGGTCTTCGCGGCCGAAAAAAACTGGGAGGGGGCCGGCGGCCTTGAAATCACGGACGAGATCCGCGTCACCATAGCCGCCCAGGCCTGCCTGCTTCTCCTGGGCCTTTCCCTCGACTATTACCGGAATGTGGAGTCCATCGTCGTCTATCCCTCATCCGTAGTTCCCCCGGAGCATACGCCGGGTTTTTTCGAGATCCCCACGGAACCCGTGGAAGAGGAAATCCCCATAGACGGGGAGGCCTTCCAGAGCGGCCCGGTCATCATCATCTGGGATGCGGCCCTCAGAGGCGGGCGCCATCCCCGCTCGGGCTACAATGTTGTCTTCCACGAATTCGCCCACAAGCTGGACATGCTCGACGGGTTTTCCGACGGGACCCCGCCTTTGGACAGCCGGGCACTGCATAACGAATGGAGCCGGACGTGTTCGCGGGAATTTGCCAGGCTAAGGAAAGAGGCCGGGAAGGGAAAAAACTCTTTTCTCGATGCCTATGGCGCCGCCGACGAGGCCGAGTTCTTTGCCGTGGCCACGGAGCAATTTTTTGACCGTCCCCATTCCCTGCGAAACCAGGCGCCCGATCTCTACGAAGTCCTGAAAGGGTTTTACCATCAGGACCCGGCTGGGCGGGCATCCCCTGAAAAATGAACAGGCATCCGCACTGCGGCGCACCGGGCGGCGGGTTTTCCATGCGGAGTGGGGGAGGGGATTAAGGCTTTCTTCGGGAGTTCCTGGGTTGGAAACGGCGCCGACGGGAAGATCGGCGCCGCGGCCTTGCTGAAAAAAGGGGAGAGGGACATCCGGCGGGATACCCCATTCCCCCGGAGCTCTCACCCTTTCATGGAACCGGTTCTCTGATATCTCTGGTGCCACCCTAATGCCTCCTCAAGGAGATGCGGCGTGTGCTTTCCCGGGGAGTGCATGTGGGCCCTTCGGCGATAATCCTCGAGGGCGGGCCGGTAATCCGGATGGACGCACTTGTCGATAATTGTCCTGGAGCGCTGTTTGGGAGAAAGTCCCCTCAGATCCGCAAGGCCCTGCTCCGTAACGATCACGGACACGTCGTGCTCGGTGTGATCGACGTGAGACACCATCGGGACGATGCAGGAGATGTCCCCCCCTGCGGCCATGGAAGGGGTCGTAAAGATGGAAAGGTAGGAGTTCCTGGCGAAATCCCCCGAGCCTCCGATCCCGTTGATGATCTTCGAGCCCATGACGTGGGTGGAATTGACGTTTCCGTAAATGTCCGCCTCCACGCATCCATTCATGGAAAGGACCCCGAGGATTTTGATCACCTCGCCGCTGTTGCTGACGGACTGCGGCCTGAGGACGACCTTTTCGCTGAGCCGGGCAGCGTTGGCGTGGAACCGCTCCACCCATTCCGGTGAGAGGGAAAACGCCGTCGCGCTTGCTATTGTTACCCGGCCGTCTTCGATAAGTTCCATCATCCCGTCCTGGATGACTTCCGTGTAGACGGACAGGTTTTCGAACTCGGAATCCTTCAGCCCGTAAAGGACCGCGTTGGCCACGTTGCCCACCCCGGACTGGAGGGGAAGGAGATTGGCCGGCAATCGCCCCATTTTTACCTCGTGCCGGAAAAATTCAATGATGTGTCCCGCGATGTTGCGGCTGGCATCGTCCGGATCCTTGAATTTGTTGGTGCGGTCGGGGTGGTTGGTTTCCACGATGGCGCTGATCTTCTCCGGAGGGCAGGTCAAATAGGGCGTCCCGATGCGGTCCCCCGGCCTGGTGATCATCAAAGGGGTTCTTTTGGGGGGCATGGGGGGTTCGAAGATGTCGTGCATTCCCTCCAGGTCGAGGCTGTGATAGCTGTTGACCTCCAGGATCACCTCCCTGGCGTTGTCGATGAAGGACTGGTTGTTGCCGACGGACGTCGCCGGGATGAGGCGCCCGTCCCGGGTGATGCCCGTAACCTCGATCAATGCCATATCCAGCTTGCCGAGAAACCCGGAGGTAAGCACCTGGCTGACCAGGCCCAGATGCATGTCGACGTATTCAATTTTTCCGAAGTTGATTTTCTCGCGGCAAATGGGATCCGAATTATAGGGGAGCCTCAGTTCAATGCCGTCCACCATGGCCAGGGCCCCGTCAAGCTCGCTGCTCGTGGATGCCCCGGTGATGACCGTGATGCGGAACTTTCCACCGGAACTGTGTTCCCTCAGGATGCGTTCCGCCAGGGCCTGCGGAACCAGTTTGGGATAACCCGAGCCGGTAAATCCGCTCATTCCCACCCTGTAGCCGTTCCCGACCAGCTTGGCGGCGTCCGTGGCGTACACAACCTTTTTTCGAAGCGCGCTGTTTTTTATCCTTTCCGAAAGCGACATGTTCCTCCCCTTCCCTGGCGGCTCCTCAACCCTTCCTTTAGAGGAAAACTTCAAGAGCCGCGGCCCGTCCATATGGCTGTATCTGAAAAGAAAAGAAGTGCAAAAAGGTGCTTCTGTTTTCGCCGCCTTTCAGGAATCGGATGCCCCGATTCCTGCGGCGGGCGGATCGTAACATATTTGTGTTATTCCCATCCAGCGGGAATTCCTTAATTGGCAAAAAAACATGTAATATTCTACCGGTCGATGAGGGACTGGATTCACAGGAGATGGGGTACAGAGGGCGGATAGCCGCTGTCGGAAACAGAACCGGTGTCAGAGGTCTGGTGAAGACCTGACGGGATTCGGGACGGACAGACAGGGCCGGGTCTGTCCGGGAGCCATGTTTTCCCTTGCCAAAAAGGAAAATTGGGTTCCTAATAGAAAAATCCTGTGGGAATGACCCCGTGGGATAACATTTGGTTTTGTAGTTGTTGGCGGAAAGCTTCGAGAATGACAAAGACCGGTCCGTAATCAAAGGACCTGTTATTACCACGGAAGAATTGTCAGGGCTGTTCCGAAGGACTACAAAAGATTAGAAGGAGTAGGGAAATGGCAGAAGGAACAGTGAAGTGGTTTAACGATGCAAAGGGTTTCGGATTTATCGAACGGAGTGATGGTGCCGATGTGTTTGTTCACTTTTCGGCCATCGAGGGCTCGGGCTTCAAGACCCTGACAGAGGGGCAGAAAGTGCAGTTCGAAGTTACGGATGGAGCCAAGGGACCCCAGGCGAGCAACGTAACCCCCTTGTAAGGGGTGTCACCGCGATAACACGAAAAGCCCCGGGGGTGAAAACCCTCGGGGCTTTTTTTATGCCCCTTAAAGGTTGATGACTTCGCAAGAAGTCATCAACGCGCCCCGCGCGGGGCGCCCGGATCAAGGGCCCGGGTTGTAAGTCCTTGATCCGTGAGGAAAGGGAAAACGACGTTTTTCCCTTTCCGTGGAGCGAAAAGTCCCGGATTGGACTTTTTGCAACCCTATGAATGCCGGACTTCGCAAGAAGTCATCAACGCGCCCCGCGCGGGGCGCCCGGATCAAGGGCTCGGGTTGTAAGTCCTTGATCCGTGAGGAAAGGGAAAACGACGTTTTTCCCTTTCCGGGAAGCGAAAAGTCCCGGATTGGACTTTTTGCGAACCTGTGAATGCCAGACTTCGCAAGAAGTCATCAACGCGCCCCGCGCGGGGCGCCCGGATCAAGGGCTCGGGTTGTAAGTCCTTGATCCGTGAGGAAAGGGAAAACGACGTTTTTCCCTTTCCGGGATGCGTGAAGTCCCGAATCCGACTTTTTGCGACCCTCTCAAGAGTGGTAATATTCAGGGGGTTTGAGGGAAAAGCCGGGTGGGCCCCATTGACAAAAACGGCTTAAAAAAGAAAAAAGCCCTCAAGGAGGGCTTTTTCCAGGCCTTTTCAGGTCATGCCCGGGACCGGATTGGGCAACCTTCGCTGCAATGAGCCATGCGGGGGATCGTAAAGCGTTTCATCTTGCCACCTCCATTCCGGATCAAATAATTCTGAACCATCATTTTAAGCCGACCTTTTTAATGTAGTATAAGGCATCTTGATCTTTTTTCAACCCTCCCCTGAAAAATGCACAAAAAAAACCGGAGGCCTTAATTTTTCCGGTGCCCCGGGTCAATCCACCCCGAAGGGTTCAATCAGGGGCAGCATTTTTTTCCATAAGGCGGGTCAGCCTTTCCCGCGGGTGTTCAAGGGAACGCTTGTGTCTCCATATGTCCTTCCATGGGTCCTCAATGGTGCCCAGGCGCCGGAAGACATTTTTTATTGTATATGACCGCGGGCCAAGGGATGGGTCATCCAGTTCGCTCCATTGAAGGGGAGTGGCGACAGGGGCTCCGGCGCGGGCCCGCACCCCGTAAGCAGGAACGACGGTTTGCGCATAGGAGTTTCTGAGATAATCCAGGAATATCCGGTTTTTTCTTTCATCCCTGCGCTGCTTAATGGTCAAATCGTTCGGATGACGGCGGGCCAGCAGGGCAGCGAGGTCCGCCGCAAAGCCATGGACGACGCTGAAGGGTTCCGAAGCCTTCAGGGGTGTTACCACATGAACTCCCCTGGAGCCGGTGGTCTGGACGTAGGAGGACAGCCCCACCTCCTCCAATGCATCCCGTATTCTTTTGGCCGCCTTGCGAACTGGATCAAAGGATCCATCAGGGGGGTCAAGGTCAAAGACCAGCAGATCGGGCTTTTTGAGGTTGCCCTTTCGTGAAAGCCAGACGTGGGGAGTGATGCATGCCTGATCCGCCAGGTAGACCAGGGTGGCCGGGCTCGTTAGAACCACCTGATTCTGACGACCCCCGTTTTGGAGTGGGACAGGGGTCGTTTCTATCCAGGCGGGGAAATAGTCGGGGACCTTCTTTTGATAGAATCCTTCACCCTTAAGACCATCGGGAAACCGGTGCATGGAGACAGGACGGCCCCTGGCATGGTGCAGGAGGGTTTTGGCGATGCCTTTATAGTATTGGATAAGGTCGCTCTTGGTAAAACCCTCCTCATCGAAGAGGACTTTGTTCTCCCGTGAAGTTTCAATGATCCTCCTCCCGACTTCTACCTTGCCCATCTGGATCCTGCCTTTCCTTTTCCAGCACCACATCTTTCGGGCTTTTGTCGTGGCGTAGTCCCAGAAAACGGGGATGCCGCAGTTTATTTTCCTTTGTCAATTCGGTGAAGGCAAACTCTCCGACCATCTCCGGTTTTATCCAATGGACCCCTTTTTGCGGAAGCCCTTCCCCTTCGAATGGGGCATTTTCCACCTCCATTTCCTTCATGCCATCGGCAAGGTCTTTGAGGGTTTCACGGGTAAAACCCGTGCCCACCTTGCCCGCATAACGGAGAACACCCTTTTCGAAATACCCGATCAGGAGGGCACCAAAGCCGATGCGTTCCCCCTTTGGGTCTGTGAACCCCCCGATGACGAATTCCTGCCGACCCACGCATTTGAATTTCAGCCAGTTTGAAGATCGGTGGTGCACGTAGGAACTGTCGGCTTTTTTGGCGATTATCCCCTCCCATCTCTTGCGGCAGGCCTTTTGGAAATACTCTTTTCCATTTCCGTTCCGGTGTGGGGTGAAGCGGATGGGGTCTTTCCAGTCAAAAGTTTTTTTCAGGAGGTTTTTGCGTTTCCGGAGATCGAGGCTGGTGATGTCGTAACCTCCAAGGTACAGGAGGTCAAAAACATAATAATAGACAGGTATTTCCTCAGACAGACGGCGAACAGCTTCCTGGTCCCTCACTTTCATGCGGTTCTGGAGGCGTTCGAAACTCGTTACCTTTCCCCGGAAGGCGACGATCTCCCCGTCGACGATCCATCCATCCTCTGGCCCCTTTTCAACGGCTTCCCGGATCTCGGGATAAATGCTGGACAGATTCTGATTGTTCCGGCTTTTAAGGGTTACCTTTCTGCCGCGACGGAATGTCAGGCAGCGTTCTCCGTCAAATTTGCGCTCGAAAATCCAGCGGGGGTCCGAGAAGGGCTCGTGCGACAGCCTGGCCAGCATGGGATTGATGAAAGCAGGCTGGGCTTTACGCCGAAGCCTTTTTTTCTTTTCCTTGTCCAATGGGTCGAAAGGGCCGCTCATTTTCCCCCCTTGTCCTCCCCGGACACCTCCTCGATTGTTTTCCCGCTCAATACACTGGCCGGTTGAGAATTTACCGGGTTGCGCCGTGCGTCCGCTTTTTCGTCCCTCATCTTGATCAGAAGCCAGCGGGGCTTCCCCGATGGGTCCTTTCCCGCGCGGACAAGGGCATAACCGCCGATGATTTTCTCCCCCTCCAGCCAAACCTCGATCTTTCCATCTTCCAGTGCTTCGGACATCGGAATCTTGTCGCCTTCGTCAGTCTGCCGGAGGTTACGGTAAAAGCCCTTGTCCCACACTATCACGGTTCCACCCCCGTATTCGTCCCGGGGGATGGTTCCCTCGAAATCGGCGTATTCCAGGGGGTGGTCTTCCGTAGGGACTGCCAGACGCCTCTGGGCCGGGTCGGTGGAAGGGCCTTTGGGGACCGCCCAGGATTTGAGGACCCCGTCCACCTCCAGGCGCAAATCGTAGTGCAGGTGAGATGCATCGTGTTTCTGGATGACAAAAATCCGATCCTCCCCATGCCCTGCTTTTTTCCCGGGGGAAGGTTCCGGGGTTTTCCGGAAATCGCGCAGCGACCGGTAGGCTTCGAGAGGATCTGTTTTTTTTTCCATTCGGTCGGTCTCCTTTTTTTCCCGTTCGGTATTCATCCCGGGCTGTTTATTAAGATAATAACAACTTTTTCAGTTCTTGAAGGTTTTTTGGGAAGGGGATTGAGGAAAAGCCCAGGGATGGTATTCGGGGAGCGGGGTGCGGCCCTGCCCGGAAAGGGAGGTATAAAACCAGCCTGATAAAACTTGACATGCGATGGCAGTTTTCGTTGAAAACCCTTTTTTAAAAAGTTAAGATATCAAATTGAGCAGATCAGGAAAGTTATGACGGGGCCGCAAAAATACCATTTATTCCGGCAGGATCATGAATGCTAATCCTCGTGACCAACGATGACGGTGTTTTTGCGCCCGGGATCAACGCCCTTGGGGAGGCCCTGAGGGAGCTTGGAAGGGTTGTGGTCGTTGCCCCGGACAGGGAAAAAAGCGCTGTCAGCCACTCCCTGACGCTGAACCACCCCTTAAGGATCGCGGCACTGGCAAAAGACATGTATTCGGTGGACGGGACCCCGACCGACTGCGTGCATCTCGCCATGCACGTCATCCTGAAGGATCAACGACCCGACCTTCTCGTTTCCGGGATCAACAACGGCGGGAATCTTGGACAGGACGTCACCTATTCGGGGACGGTGTGGGCCGCGCTGGAAGGGCATTTCATGGGAGTCCCCTCGGCCGCGGTTTCCCTGGTGGATGATCGGTTTTCCGATTATCGTCCCGCGGCCCGATTCGCGGCCAGGGTGGCCCGCTGGATCCAGAGAAAGGGGCTTCCGCCGGACACGGTCCTTAACATCAATGTGCCGGATGATCCGGACCAGGATCTTGACCGTTTCGCGATTACCCGGATGGGTTATCACCGTTTCGAGGAGAGCGTCGTAGGAAATACCGACCCGAGGGGCAAGTCCTATTACTGGATCGCAGGCCGCAAAGTGCCCTCCCGGGAGGGGATCGAAACGGATGTTGGGGCTGTCCAGGCGGGTTTTATCAGTGTCACACCCCTGCACGCCGACATGACCAAATACGCAGCCCTCGAGGAATTGAAGGGCTGGAAAGAGGAAGGCCTTTGAAAAACGGCAATAACGACAGACAGGTTTGGGCCCGGGAGCGGATGATAGAAAGGGACCTCATCCCGAGGGGCATCAAGGACCAGAGGGTTCTGGATGCCATCCGGAAGGTGCCCCGCCACCTCTTCGTGGATTCGTCCCAAAAGATGAACGCCTACGAGGACCATCCCCTCCCTATTGGCGAGGGACAGACCATATCCCAGCCCTTTATGGTTGCCTGGATGACCCAGATCCTCGAATTGACGGGAACGGAAACCGTGCTGGAGATCGGGACGGGTTCGGGATATCAGACGGCGATCCTGGCCGAGACGGCAGGCAGGGTATTTTCCATCGAGAGGGTCCCGTCCCTTGTCGGGAAAGCGCGCAAAATTTTGGACTCGCTCGGCTACCGGAACGTCCTCGTGAAGCTCTCCGACGGGTCCCTGGGTTGGGAAGAATACGCCCCCTATGACCGGATCCTCGTGACGGCCGGCTCACCCTCTGTCCCTGATCCCCTCCTGGACCAGCTGGCCCCCGGGGGGATCCTTGTCATCCCGGTTGGGGGGAACTCCGTCCAGGAACTGGTCAGGGTCCGGAAGAAGATGGATGGGAGCACAAGGAAGGAGAGGTTGGGGAATGTGGTGTTCGTCCCGCTCATCGGAAGGCATGGTTGGGAAAAGGGGCCTTGATGGGCGGACTTGTGGACTGGGTCGTGGGGTGGTCCCAAAGTCCTTCGGGGATGGTGGCCCTTTTTGCCATTGCCTTTGCGGAGTCGTCTTTCTTTCCCATCCCCCCGGACGTGCTCCTGATAACCATGGCCCTGATCGAACCCGAAACCGCCTTTATTCTGGCGCTCATCTGCTCGGCGGGTTCCCTCCTTGGGGGAATGTTCGGTTATCTGATCGGGTGGCTGGGGGGCAGGCCTCTTCTTCACAGGATCTTCTCGGAAAGAAAAATCGCCATGGTAAAGCAGGCCTATGAAAAATACGAGACCTGGGCTATCGCCATCGCGGGTTTCACACCTATCCCGTACAAGGTCTTTACCCTTTCAGCGGGGACTTTCGGGATCCCTTTCCGTCCTTTCGTCGCGGTTTCCGCGGCCAGCAGGAGCGCCAGGTTCTTTCTTGTCGCGGGTTTTATCTACCTGTGGGGGGAATCGGTAAGGGATTTTCTGGTGAAATATTTCAACTGGTTTACCATCCTTTTCATGGTGCTTCTTATTGGTGGATTTGTCCTCCTCCGTTTTGCAGCCGGGAGGAGGAAGCATGGGGAGATCGATCCCGTGGGAGGACCGGTTGAAGATTGATGGTTTCGCATAAAGCCATCAACGCGCCCCGCGCGGGGCGCCCGGATCAAGTCAAGGACTCGGGTTGTAAGTCCTTGATCCGTGAGGAAAGGGTAAAGGACGCTTTTCCCTTTCCGGGAAGCGTGAAGTCCCGGATTGGACTTTTGGCGACCCTGTCAAAATTTAGGCCCGGAATGGAAAAAGGCCTTTTCATCAACCGGGTATGCGCCGGGGGAGGAAAGTGAAAAGATTTTTTACCGATATCTCCCCGATTTTGGTTTTGATCCTTGCAGGGGCGCTGGCGGTTGGCTGCGCGGGCAGGGAGGCGGTCCGGGTGGAACCGGTCGTCAGGGCATGGACCTCCCCACCGGAAACCAGCACGGAGGAGGCCCCGGAGGCCCGTACAGAGATTTTGGCACCGGCTCCTGATCCCTCTCCGGCCATCGGGGTCCCGGCACCATCCCCGCCGGCGTCGGAACGGACCGGTGAAGGGGAGTGTCAGGAAGGTTCAGAGTGCAAGGGGGTGTCGGAACCGGCAGGGGAACCGGAAGGGACCTGCGATTTCACCGGCGTCTACCATGAAGTGGGAAAGGGGGAGACCCTGTGGCGGATCGCCGCAACTTACGGTGTTGAACTGGAAACCCTGCAGTGGGTCAATGATGTGGAGGATGTCACCGACCTTCGGGTCGGGAGGGTCCTTTTTATCCCGGGCGTAAGGGAGGTTCTGGTGGTGCCTCCCGCCCTTCCGGAGGAGTTTGCCCCCCTTCCGACCC
>Ga0209164_1001836_pt1 | contig 25077 bp, 20 predicted proteins | sample MTBNYHSulfiMetaG_FD_187458 | JGI IMG/M metagenome (GOLD analysis project Ga0209164, IMG submission 187458) | Enrichment culture microbial communities from rom New York Harbor, USA that are MTBE-degrading - MTBE-NYH (New York Harbor Sulfidogenic)... | ecosystem: Environmental > Aquatic > Marine >... | reverse complement strand
AACGTTTCAGCGCATTCTTGCAGCCCCCATTTCCAGGGCCACGCTGCTGGTGGGAAAACTCCTTCCCTACTATCTGGTCAACCTCCTTCAAATAGGGTTGATGTTCACCGTCGGAGTGGTCCTGTTTCACGTCCGGACAGGCCAACTGCCTGCGCTGATCCTTGTGTCTCTGGCCCTTGCCGCCTGCGCCAACGGCCTGGGGCTCATGGTGGCGGCATTGGGCAGAACCGAGGCCCAGATCGGAGCCCTGGGCGTTTTTTTTGCCGTGGTCCTTTCCGCGCTTGGGGGAATGATGGTGCCCACCTTTGTTATGCCGGAAGTCATGGAAACACTTTCGCAATTTACGCCCCATGCCTGGGCGTTATCGGGCTACCACGATGTGATGCTTCGGGGGTTGGGGCTGGCGGATGTGCTTAAAGAAACGGCTGTTCTCCTCGCTTTCGCCGGGTTCTTCTTTCTAATGGCTCTCTGGCGCTTTCGGTTTACGGACTGAATTCCGAAGCCGGATCATGGCTTTTTATCGGGATTCGTTCCGCTACAGACTAACCCTCTAACCCCTCCCTTCGTTCGTTTTTTCATTCCGCTTATAAGGGAGTTTCATCTGATTGACCATGGTAAGGGCCTCAAATTCAGGGTCTTTATGGACCAGCGTGGCATGATGAACGAAGGCATAGGCTGCAATGATGGCATCCGCCAGGGATATCTGGTGCCGAGCCTTGAATTCGCCCCCTTTCAGAAGGACGGGTTCGGTCAGTTCCGATATAGGGGGAACTCTGGTGGCCAAATAAGGCCCGGCTGTCCATGTCAGAGTGCAAGGGGAAAGGCGAGGGGCATCCCGTAAAATTATGAGGTGTTGATCACTGCGCTAAAATGAAAAGGTTTTGAGGTGATATTCTAACCGAAAAGGGTGATGATGAGTTTAGCCATTATTCCTGCTCATTCGTATCAAAAGCATAGTCTTTCAGCAGTCTCCGGCAGACGATTTCAAGCGCCCTCAGTTTGTTTTGCACCACGTCCCAGACCACGGGAAGACTAATACCAAAATACTCATGGACCAGTATATTTCGTAATCCAACGATTTTCCGCCATTCAATCTCTGGGGCACTTGTCTTTGAAGAATCCGGCAAGCGGCCAGCCGCCTCGCCGATGATCTCAAGATTCCGTACCACGGCGTCTTGGGTCTTCCGGTCGCCCGCGAACGCTTCGTAATCCATTAATGCAGTGTATTGCTGGATTTGGGCGATTGCATCCAGAATGTCGTCCATATATAAACGGGGATCTCTATGCATAGACCACCTCTTGTTCGATAATCGGTTTAAGGCGTGGTTTCAGAGTGTCTGCCATGACCAGATCCACCGGCCGGCCCAGAACGGCTTCCAGCCTGAATTTTAGGTCCATGTAATTGTCAAAAGTCGGCTCGACCAACTCCACGATGATATCCACATCGCTTTCGGGGCCTTCATCTCCTCTGACGGAAGAACCAAAAACGCCAATACGCTTGACGGTAAACCGTTCATTAAGTTCCCGTCGTACATCAGAGATTTTACTCACCACCTTTAAGGCAGTTCCAGTTTTCATACGGTTTGTCATGATTCAACCCCTTGCATTGTCGGCTTTCATCGGTTGCCTAACAAAGGTCTCTTTGTTTTGGTTGATCACTGTTACGTGAGTTTTGTCGCCTGCACCCCAATTAAACAAGCCAAGCACCATCACAGTATATCAAACGGAGTTCTCATGTCAAATGGTTTGTCGTTATATTTTAACAATTTAGCCGAATATAATCGACTAAAATCCGGGGACGTCGGCGGTCCTGGTCTCTCCATTGGACCAAGGTCCAATATCTTTTTTGCTTGGATGCCCATAAAATTTGCAACAAGCTTCACGTCTGCGCTCTTCCCGGACCAAATCTATTGTGTCTATGTCCCGGCCCATTTCATAAGGATCAAAGGTGGCGACATGCCTCAGAAAGCATTCACGGTATTTGTTGTAGATGATGACGCATCCAATGACTTCCAGACCTCGTACCGGTTATCGAAAAGCTGGGAAATCAGCTCCGGCCAACCTGGCTCTTCTTGTCGGACGATCTTGTCAGAGTGAAGAGGATGTCAGGGCATCCTGCCTTTAGCCGCGAAGAAATCATGAAAAGCAGACATTTGAATCCCATCATTTTCAGAATCGTTTTTCTGACTGTGTTTTTCCTCAGCTCTATTGCCGGATCGCTCGTCCGTGAAACCAGGGCAGATGAAATCGTGATGAAGAATGGAGATAGACTGCATGGGAAGATTGTTTCCATGAGTTCCGGCAAGCTGGTTTTTGAAACCGCCTATGACTGCAATATTACCGTTCCCTGGGATCAGGTCGAACATCTTGTCTCGGATGACATTCTGGAGGTTTCGCTTCCCGACAAAGAAACGCTTACGGGCAGAGTGCTCAAAGGAGAAGAAGGCCTCCTTATCATGAAACCGGAAACCGGGCCTGCCTCCAGGCCGATTGCCCTGTCAGAAGTTTCCACCCTGTCAGTCCCCAAACCTCCGGAACACTGGAAGTGGAAAGGCAACGCCAGTGCAGGGATTGACTACCAGACGGGAAACACCGACAAGCAGAGCTATTCCGGCGACTTAAACGTTAGTCTTGCAAAATTTCCCTATCGGATGACCCTCTATGGCGAGGTGTATTATGAGAAGGACATGGGGGAAGAATCGGAAAATAAGGCCCTCGGCAATTTTGATTACAGCCGTTTCTTCGATGAACACTAGTTTGTTTTCGGTTATGGCCGGGGACAGATGGATAAATTCTCCGATCTGAGCTTTTTGGGCACTGTATCGGCCGGAGGCGGCTATCAGTTATGGAATTCAGAAGAGAAGAACCTGAGCGTCAAATTAGGACCCGCCCATTCAAGGGAATATTACAGTAAGCCCCAAACCTTCCTGGAAAACGACGATTCCCGCACCTATGCGGCTCTCTTCTGGGCATTGGACGTTGACATGTGGTTCTTTAAGAAGCACGTGCAGTTTTTCCACCATGACGACGTGAATATGAGCCTGAACGACAGCGAGAACTGGCGGGCCATTACCCGAACCGGAATCCGCATCCCTTTAATCTACCATATATTTGCGTCTCTTCAGTATAACTACGACTGGGTCAACCAGCCGGCGGATGGGAAGCTTCACTATGACTCCCGGGTCCTTTTTAAACTGGGATGGCGGTATGAGCCTTAGTGATGCGGGCGATGGCTGTCTGGCTGGTGATCGGTCCTTGCGTTTTTGTCTTCGGTATCCATATCTGTCGGCAAAGTCCCTCGATGGCATGCGGTGCAAACTGACTACATGACGGTATTGGACCAAGGTCCAATATCTTTTCTATTGGCATACCCTTAGAATCATCAAAATCAGTGAACATAACAACAAAAGGGAGGCAAAGGGATGAAAGTCATTATCGTTGGCGGAGTGGCCGGCGGCGCATCGTGTGCGGCGCGTCTGCGGCGGTTGGATGAAAAGGTGGAGATCCTCATGGTGGAGCGAGGCCCCTATGTCTCCTACGCAAACTGCGGACTGCCGTATCATGTGGGGGGCGTGATTGCGAAAGAATCGAGCCTCTTGGTGGCGAGCGAAAAGCTGTTCCGTGAGCACTTTGCCATCGATGTGCGGACCAACTGTGAGGCTATCTGCATTTCACCGAAGAATAAAACCGTGGACCTGCGTAATGTCTTGACCGGTGATGTGAGCACTGAGACTTATGACAAGCTCGTGCTGTCGCCCGGGGCTCCCTCCTTCCATCCACCCCTGCCCGGAATCGATCTGCCGGGGATCTTTCATGTGCGGACCGTGCCGGACGCGCGAACCATACGTGAGTGGATCGAACGCGGCACGACGTTTCTGACGGGAATGTATAACTACTCAGGAATTCAGATGGTGAAGCCGGTGCGGCGCGCGGTGGTGGTGGGCGGCGGGTTCATCGGTCTCGAGACCGCGGAAAATCTGATCCATGCCGGATTCGACGTGACCCTCATCCAGAAGCCCGATCATGTTCTGGGGCCCATGGACCCGGAGATGGCCCGGCTTGTGGAGGGCCATATGGAGAGACACGGCCTCCACCTGGCACTCAAGGACGGCGTGGTCGGATTCGAGCAGTTGGAAGGCGGCTCGCTCGAGGTCAAAACCATTTCCGGCAAAACGTACCGGGGGGAAATCGTGATCCTTGCCATCGGCGTGCGGCCGGACACGACGCTCGCCAGGAAGGCCGGCCTCGAGATCGGTCAATGCGGGGGAATTCGTGTGGACGACCGGATGCGCACGAGCGATCCGGACATCTTTGCTGTTGGCGATGCCATCGAGGTCAGGGACTTCGTGACCGGGCAGTGGAGTCTCGTGGCGCTGGCAGGACCCGCAAACCGGCAGGGCCGGATTGCGGCCGATGTGATTGCCGGGCGCGATTCCCGTTACCGAGGCACCCAGGGAACTGCCATCATCGGGCTGTTTGGTGGCGCCGCCGCCTGGACAGGGGTCAGCGAGAAAACGCTCAAGAAACTTGGCGATCAGGACTTCGAGAAGGTCTATCTGTTCCCGAATTCCCACGCCGGATACTATCCGGGCGCCAAGATGCTTGGTTTGAAGCTCATTTTCCGGAAATCCGACGGGCGTGTCCTTGGGGGCCAGGCCCTTGGTGAGGACGGACCGGCGGTGGACAAGCGGATCAGCGCCCTTGCCATGGCCATCCAGATGGGCGCCACGATCTACGATCTGGAAGAAACCGAGCTGTGCTATGCGCCCCAGTTCGGCAGTGCAAAGGATCCGGTGAACTTCGCAGGGATGGTGGCCGGGAATGTTTTGCGTGGCGACATGCCGCTCTGTCACTGGGATTGCGTCGAGAACGCCTTCCTCCTGGACGTTCGCGAGCCGGTGGAGTTGGCAGTGGAGAGCGTGCCGGGTGCGGTCAACATACCGATGGGGCAGCTCCGATCGCGCCTCGGCGAACTCCCTCGTGAACGAGATATTCTCGTCATCTGCCGTTCGGCCCAGCGTGCCTATTACGCGACGCGCATCCTGTTGCAGAATGGATTCAAGGCCCGAAATATCTCGGGAGGCACCCTGTCCCGCGCAATGTTCTCTCTGGCTGAATTGATCTACTGAAAACGAAGCGGGCACTTAACGCAATCATGTCTTTCTTTACGCTGGCGGAGACCGGCAGCACGGAGCCGCTGCCATTGATCACCATCCCGGCACAATAGGCATGCCTATACAAAGAGAGGACGCACAAATGAAAACCACTGAACAGATCAGACTTCAAGAGGCTCGGGATCAGAAGGTCCCCTGGAAGAAGTGGGGACCCTACATGAGCGAGCGGCAATGGGGAACCGTCCGGGAGGATTACAGCGAAAGCGGAGACGCCTGGAATTATTTCACCCATGACCAGGCCCGTTCGCGCGCCTACCGCTGGGGGGAAGACGGCCTCGCCGGTATTTCCGATGACCAGCAGCGTCTCTGCTTTGCCCTGGCCCTGTGGAACGGAAAGGATCCGATTCTGAAAGAACGTCTGTTCGGGTTGAGCAACAGCGAGGGGAACCACGGAGAGGATGTGAAGGAGTATTATTTTTATCTCGATTCAACGCCGACCCACTCGTACATGAAGTACCTCTACAAATACCCCCAGGCGGCTTTCCCCTATGACGACCTGGTAGCGACGAACCGTGACCGGGGCCGGGGCCAACCGGAATATGAGCTGCTCGACACAGGGGTGTTCGACCAGGAGCGCTATTTTGACGTCTTTGTGGAATACGCCAAGGCATCATCCGAAGATATGCTCATTCGGGTGACTGTTCACAACCGGGGGCCGGAAACCGCAGCGCTCGCGCTCCTGCCCACCCTCTGGTTCCGCAATGATTGGTCGTGGCGGGAGGGGATCGCCCGGCCCATCCTGCGGCAGGCAGCGCACGACAAAACCGGGGGAATCGTTGCGGTCTCGCATCGCGATTTGGGTGAACGGTTCTTCTATGCGGAAGGCGCGTCAGAACTTCTCTTTACGGAGAATGAAACCAATACCGAGCGATTGTTCGGTACGCCCAATCCCTCCCCTTACGTGAAAGACGGCATCGGCAACTTCATCGTTTACGGCAACAAAGAAGCGATCAATCCCGAAAAGCGGGGGACCAAAGTCTCAGCCCTTTATCCGCTCACGCTGGAGACCGGAGAATCCTGCACAATTCGCCTGCGGTTAAGCGATCGGCCGATGAAAACCTCAAAGAAGTGTCTTTCCGGAGTTTTCGGGAAGACGTTTGATCAGGTCTTCAAGACCAGAATTCAGGAAGCCGATGCGTTCTACGCGACGGTCATTCCCCCCTCTTTTACGCCCGACGCGGCTGGTGTCATGCGCCAGGCCCTGGCCGGGATGCTCTGGTCCAAGCAGTTCTTTTTCTATGACGTGGGCCGCTGGCTCAAAGAGCACGGCATTCAACCCTACAGGGAGAATCCTCGCTCCATCCGCAACGACCGCTGGGGACACATGGTCAACGCGGACATCATCTCCATGCCGGACAAGTGGGAATACCCCTGGTATGCAGCCTGGGATCTCGCCTTCCATGTGACGGCCCTGACGCTGGTGGATGAGGACTTCGGCAAGGATCAGTTGGAGCTCTTTTTGAAGTCCCGTTATCTTCACCCCAGCGGTCAGATCCCGGCCTATGAGTGGAACTTCGGAGACGTGAATCCCCCGGTCCATGCCTGGTCAACCATATACACTTTCTTGACAGAGAAAGCCCATCGCGGGGAGGGAGACCTGGCCTGGCTCGAGCGTTGTTTCCACAAGCTGCTTTTTAATTTTAACTGGTGGGTGAACCGTAAGGATCGTTCCGGAAACAATGCCTTCGAAGGGGGATTCCTGGGGCTGGACAATATCGGGGTCTTCGACCGATCCGCGCCTTTGCCCACCGGCGGACATCTGGAACAGGCCGACGGCACGGCCTGGATGGCCCTCTTTTGTCAGAATATGGTGGAGATCGGCGCGGAGCTGGCCATGGCCAATCCGGCCTATGTCAATCTTACGATGAAATTCTTAGAACACTTTCTCATGATCGCTTCGGGAATGATTCGGCCGAGTGAGGAAGGCGGAATGTGGGATGAGCCGGACGGCTTCTTTTACGACGTGCTCCGCCTGCCGGACGGGGGGGCACAACGGCTGAAGGTCCGCTCTATGGTGGGGCTGCTCCCCTTTTGCGCGGTGACCATTTTCGAAGGAAAAATATCGACAAAATACCCCCAGATCGGCAGGAAGGTGCGCGAGTATCTCCAGGCGCGTCCGGAACTGATGGCCTTCATTCATGACCCGCTGAAGCCCGGCTACAAGGGGCGCTTCCTGGGGTCGGTTTTGAATGAAGCCAATCTTCGCCGGGTGCTGAAGATCATGCTCGATGAGAAGGAATTCCTGAGCCCATTTGGAATTCGAGCCCTTTCACGCATTCACCAGGATCACCCCTACACCTATCGTGTCGCCGATCAGGAGTATCGGGTGTCGTATGTCCCGGGGGAAGGGGACAGCGGTATGTTCGGCGGCAATTCGAACTGGCGCGGTCCGATCTGGATGCCGGTCAACATGCTGATTCTCCGTGCGCTGCTTCAATACTACCTCTATTACGGGAATGCCTTCACCATCGAGTGCCCGACAGGATCGGGAAAGCAGATGAACCTCCATGAGGTGGCGGCGGAAATCGGACGACGTCTGACCGCGATCTTTTTGAAGGATGAGCAGGGGAACAGGCCCGTTCACGGGACCACCCGTAAATTCCAGGAAGATCCCCACTGGAGAGATTATCCCTTATTCTATGAATACTTCCATGGCGACACCGGCGCCGGGGTCGGCGCGAGTCACCAGACGGGGTGGACCGGGGCGATTGCACGTATCATGCATCTGTTTGCGTCTTTTAAGGCGGATCAGATCCTTGAGGGGGGCAAAGATGCAGCGATGGCCACGACGGCCCAACCGGGCGAAAAGAGATGAGGGAAATCCTTTATCCCTCGCTTTATCAAATCAACACCCGGGCATTTGGCTTGGAGATCTTCCCAATTTTCGGGCATTGAACTGAAACCCGAAACCTGGACACTGAAATCTGTGAACGGCTACAGCGAGCCAACCTAAATGGAGGTTACACCATGAAAGCGATTACTGTAGAACCCATGAAGCCGGGCACGGCGCGACTCGAAGACATTCCGGAACCGGATGCACGCGAGGGCTCTGTCCTGGTGGAAGCCGTCGCCGTCGGCGTTTGCGGGACGGATGTCGAGATCGTTGAAGGCAAGTACGGCTGGCCTCCCCCCGGCGAGACGCGCCTCGTACTTGGACACGAATCCCTTGGCCGCGTTTTGGACCCGGGGCCGGCCGGCGGACTGAAGCAGGGGGATCTGGTGGTGGGCATTGTCCGCCGCCCCGACCCGGTCCCCTGCCCGAACTGCGCCGTTGGAGAGTGGGACATGTGCCGAAACGGCCGGTACACCGAACGCGGCATCAAAGAAATCCAGGGATTCATGTCGGAGCGCTGGCGGATCGAGCCCGAATACGCCATCAAGGTTGACCCCACGCTGGGGATCCTCGGCGTGCTCCTTGAGCCCACGACGGTCGTCGCCAAGGCCTGGGAACATATCCTGGCGGTAGGCTCTCGTGCATTTTGGGAGCCGAAAACCGTGCTGGTGACCGGGGCGGGACCGATCGGTCTGTTAGGCGCCCTCCTGGGCAAGCAACTTGGGTTGGAAGTTCACGTTCTTGCCCGAACGGACACGGGACCCCAGCCAAGCCTCGTTCGTGATCTGGGCGGGACCTACCACACCTGCAGCGTTTCCGACATCGGGTTCGAGCCGGACGTGATCCTGGAGTGCACGGGTGTCGGGCAGGTCATCGCCGAATCGATGTTCGCCATTGGGGCAAGCGGCGTTGTGTGCCTGGCGGGCGTTGGACATGGGGGGACGGTGCCCAGGATCGCCACGGCGGATGTCGCGTCTTCGGCAGTGCTGAAAAACAACGTGGTGTTCGGCAGCGTCAACGCCAACAAGCGGCACTGGTACAAGGCCACTGAAGCGCTGGCTCGCGCGGATCGGGAATGGTTGAGCCGCCTGATCACCCGTCGTGAAGAACCGGAGCATTTCAAAGAGGCCCTGGAGAGAAGACGCGACGACATCAAAGTCATCATCCAGTTTTCTGAAATATAATGGAAAATCCAAACAGCCAACCCATTCCCTGGGCGCTTTTCCTCTCTGAGATGATCGGAACGGCATTGCTCGTCTTTATCGGCCTTTCTCTGGTCATCTTCATGTTCGGCGCTGACACGCCGATGGCCCGCCTGATCCCCGGCGAAGGGTTGAGGCGCCTTATTACCGGTTTTCTCTTCGGGGCAACAGGGGCCTCCATCGCCCTGTCTCCTGTTGGGAAGCTCAGCGGCGCCCACATCAACCCGATCGTCACACTGGCGTTCCGCCTGATGGGCAAATTGGATCTGCGGATGACCCTTGGATATATTGCGGCCCAACTGATGGGAGCGGTCCTGGGCGCATGGCCTCTTCTTTTATGGGGAACCATGGGCAGGCGCATAGCCTTCGGCGCGACTCTGCCGGGTCCAGGATACAATCTCTCGACGGTCGTTCTGGGCGAGGTGATCACGACGTTTATCATGGTCTCTTTGCTCTGTGTCTTCCTTGGGTTTCGGAAGCTCCGTCCTTTTACGCCGGCCATTTTTCCCCCGCTTTACGCGATCATGGTATGGGCTGAATCGCCCATCTCAGGCACCGGCACCAACCCTGCGCGCAGCCTGGGACCGGCGATTATCTCGGGGCAATGGGAGGGGTGGTGGATCTATTGGCTCGGTCCGATGATGGGAAGCGTCTTGGCATGCATCGCATGCAGCTTTTTAGCCAAACGCATCACAGTGGCCAAGTTGTACTATTTCGACAGCGACTACGACAGGATGTTTCGGAGGATGGGCGATCCGGAATCGCGCAAGCCGGTGTCCTTTTCCTCGATTTCCAGGCAAAAGCCTTCGGACATCAAGCAGTTACAGCAGATGTAACGGCGATGAAAAGCAAAGCTCGAACAACACAGGCGGGAATAGGATGAAACGAAGTCTCTGCACGATGGCGCTGCTGGCATGGCTCATGATTCCGTGGCTGTCTTGTGTGGAACAGAGTGTGGTTTCACCCGGCGCAAAGGTGGAAAAACTGGCCGGAGATTTCCAATTCGCTGAAGGACCCACGTGTGACGCTGAGGGCAATATCTTTTTTACCGACCAGCCCAACGACCGCATCCTGAAGTGGGGTGTGGAGGGAAACCTGTCCACATTCATGCAGCCGGCAGGCCGCGCCAACGGCATGTATTTTGACGCCGGAGGCGATCTCATCGCCTGTGCGGACGAGCGGAATGCCCTGTGGTCCATTGCGCCGGACGGAAAGATCACGGTGATTCTGAATCAATACCAGGGCAAGCCTCTCAACGGGCCGAACGATGTCTGGGTACGGCCCGACGGCGCTATCTACTTCACCGATCCGTTCTACAAACGGCCCTGGTGGAAACACGACAAGATGCCCCAGGACGGCCAGCACGTCTACTTCCTCTCCTCCGACCGTCGCGAGTTGGTGCGTGTGACCGATGATCTCGATCAGCCCAACGGCATCATCGGCACGCCCGATGGGAAGACGCTCTTTGTGTCGGACATCGGCGCGGGGAAGACGTACCGGTTCGACATTACGTCCAATGGTCACCTCGCCCGCAGAACGCTCGTATGCGAGCAAGGCTCGGACGGCATGACGCTGGACAACGAAGGCAATCTCTATCTGACCGGCGATGGCGTGCGGGTGTTCGAAAAAGAGGGTCGGCAGATCCAGCATATCAGGGTGCCCGAACCATGGACGGGGAACGTCAGCTTCGGCGGTCAGGACAAACGAACGCTCTTTATTACCGCAAGCAAGGGACTTCACGCCGTCAAAATGCAGGTCAAGGGCGCCAACGCGGCCAAGTGACGGAACCGCTGGACTCCCGCCAGGTCCACGCTCGGCATCATTTATGAATCATTAAACGAAAGGGGAACAAAAATGAAAAAGAAAAAGGAATCAAAGAAGAGTTCCGCAGGTCGTGTCAAGGCTGATAAGGCACGGATCGACCGGCTGAAAGAGCGGCAGAGGTCCACACCTCAGGAGCTCGATTTCGAGCGGATCAGGATTATGAAAGAGGTGTATGAAGAGACGCCCGGTGAAGTACAGATCCTCCGACGGGCCAAGTTTCTGGCGGCTCTGCTGGAACGCAAGGAGCTTTTCATCGATGACAACCTCTTCGTGGGCGCCATGGCAGGCAGCTACATGGCGATCTATCCCAATCCCGAATGGAACGTCCTATGGATGAGGGAAGAGAAAACCATCGAAAATTCGAAGTCCCCTGAAGACCGGGAGGCCAATGAATGGGCGCTCAATTACTGGGACAAGCGTGGTCTGAAGTCCCGGACGGAATCGATATTCGAACAGCGCTATGGTTTTTCTCCGACCCCGTGCTACGAGTCCGGCCTCGTTGTTCCGTTTCATGACTGGCCGGGTGGCGGCGGTAACCTCAACTACCCGATGGTTTACCAGCAGGGCCTCGCCAGTGTGATCAAGGACGTGGAAGAGCGGATGCAGTCTCTGGAAATGCGACTGGATAACACGGATAAACTCTACTTTTATCAGGCCAGTCTCATTGTGATGCGAGCGGTTATCCGCTGGGCCCACCGTTATGCCGAGCTGGCTCGCGAAATGGCTGTAAAAGAAAAGGACGAGACCCGCAAAGCCGAGCTGATTGCCATTGCCGAGACCTGCGAATGGGTTCCCGAGCATCCGGCGCGCAACCTTCGGGAAGCCATGCAGTGCCACTTCTTCTGTCACCTGGCAGCAGAACTTGAACAGGTCGGCTGCGGCTACTCCGAGGCCTACCTGGGCCAGAACCTGGATCCCTACTTGCAAACCGATAAGGCGGCCGGGCTGATTGATTATGACGACGCCGTCTTTATGTTCGAGAATCTCGTTGTCAGGCTCAATGAGATCAACTATTACTATGGCCAGAAGGTCGCCATATCGAACTCCGCCGACCTGGGACAGAGTATTACCCTGGCGGGCTATACCGAGGATGGTGATGATGCCACCGCGGAGATGGACTATGTGATCCTTGATGCATGTACCTACCTGTCTTACCCCCAGCCGCCGTTGTCTTGTGCGCTCACCCCCAAAACGCCGGGCAAGTTCCTCGAAAAAGTCCTCGATTGTATCGGTACCGGTGTCGGCATGCCCCAGTTCGTCAATGCCGACGTGATGATGAAACGGGCCCTGTATTTGTGGGGCCACACCGAAAGGAATGGCGATCTTCCCCTGGGTAAGGCCAGGCGCACCTGTGTCGGCGCGTGTGTGGGAAGCTATATCCCCTACGAAACCGGTCACCCGGTGGAGGGACAGCCCAACCTCGGAAAGGTGCTCGAGTTGACCCTGAACAATGGCTTCGATCCGCGCATCCAGAAACAGGTCGGTCCCAAGACCGGAGATCCGGAGACCTTCAAGGACTTTGAGGAACTGTACACGGCCTTTGAGGGGCAGCTTCAATTCACTGAGGATGTCCTCCGCCGGGGGGCCTGGATTTCGAATATGCTGAATGCAGATTTCCTGCCGTGTACATGGCGCTCCATTCTGACCAAAGGATGTATTGAATCCGGCACCGAGACCTGGAAAGGCGGCGCCAACTATTATACGGTCGCCCAGATCTCCGTCGGTGGTGTGGATGCGGGCAACGGGCTCATGGCCATAAAGGATCTGATCTATGATAAGAAAAAGCTGACCATGGCTGAATTGAAAAAAGCACTGGCGGCCAATTTCGAAGGGGAATACGAAAAGGTCCGAAAGATGTGCTACGAGGAGGCGCCCAAATACGGCAACGATATCGATGAAGTGGACTTCATGGTTCGCAGGGTGAATGACAGTATTTTAGCGGCTTTTAACAACGTGGATGGAGGCGGGACGTACATCAGCAAGGACATGAAGGTATCGCTGGACCAGTACACCAAGAGTATCCACAACCTGATGGGCATGGTGACCGGAGCATTGCCCACCGGCAAGAAAGCCGGAGTGGCGCTCACCGATGGAAGTTTGTCAGCCATGCCCGGGACCGATGTAAACGGAGCTACCGCGCTGGTAATGTCTGCAACCAAGGCTAATGATGCTGTCAAGTGGTGCGCAACGCACATGAATCTGAAACTCCCCCCGGATCAATTGAAGACGCGCAAAGGCCGGGACAGTATGCTGAATCTGATCAGAACCTTATTCAACAATAACGGCTATCACATCCAGTTCAACGTGCTGGATACTGAGCTGCTGCGGGATGCACAGAAGCACCCGGAAAAATACCGCGACCTGGTGGTCCGGGTGGCCGGGTTCAGCGCCTTCTTCACCCAACTGCATGTGGGCGTGCAGAACGAGGTGATCGAACGGACCCTGCAGCGCTGTTAGCGACATTCAACGGAACCGGTACGGCGGGGCGGTCCGTTGCGCCGTACCGGATATTCCTTGATGAGCGCATAGCTCGGCAGGATGCCCCGCTATGCCGACAGAAACAAGAATAATTAACAAAGGAGGTACATCATGGTTGAAAATATAGGTCATGGCAGTTTCCACAGACGCATTGCCATCAATGTGGGCGCCGGGTACGTTCCGGGGCTGAATGCCGTGGTCATGGGTGCGGCCCTGGCCGCCAACAGGCTGGGATGGGAGGTGGTGGGCATCCGGGATGGGTTTAAAGGATTGCTAACCCGGGATCACTCCCCGGACGGCGGGCTGGTAACCCTGGACCCCCATTTGATTGATAACCTGGATCCGGCCGGCGGGGGTCTCCTGGGGCAAGCAGCCCGGATCGATCCGTTTCATGTTCGCAAGGTAAACGAAGACGAAATGGTGGAGGAATTAGACCTGTCCGATGATCTGGTGAGAACGTTTCAGGACGAAATGATCGATGCCTTGATTTCAGTCGTCGGCGGCCAGGGGCTGAGCATCCTCTACAAGCTTCATCGCAAAGGGCTTTATACCGTGTGTATTCCCCGCTCCATCGAGAATGACATCGCTTCGACATCGGTCTCCTTCGGGTTTAACACCGCGCTTAGTTTCACCATCGAAATGCTGGAAAAGGCCCGCCAGGGCGCCCAGTCCGCCCGCAAGATCGCCGTGGTGGAGGTCCTGGGTCAGCAGGCCGGGTGGCTGGCGCTGCAGGCCGGCATTGCCGTGTGTGCCGATGCGGTGCTGATCCCGGAGATTCCCTGCGACCTCAGTGCGGTAGCCGCGAGGTTGAAGGAAAAGATATCGCCCAGAAGGCCTTACGGCTTGGTGGTGGTGGCTGAAGGGGTAAAATTAGTCGACAATAAACAGGAGCCGAAAAAGCCTTCCTCACTCAAGGCATCCTTGTCGCCGCTGGCAGCGGGCGATGACAGCAGTGAACACGTGATTCAGCGGTCGGGTCGGGCAGCCGAAACCGTGGCGACCGGGCTCCAACTTCTCATTGCCGAAGAAGCCTATCCCCTTGTCCTGGGCCCATGGACCCGGGGCGGGGTTCCCACTGCCGTCGACCGTCAGTTGGGTCTGGCTTACGGCGCAGGAGCGGTGCAGGCCATTAAGGCCGGGAAAAACGGCGTGATGGTTTCGTTCGTACCCCCGGACATCAAGTTTATCCCGTTGGCGGAAGCCATTAACAAAGTCAGAACAGTCCCTGCTGAGAGCGAATTCCTGAAGATCGCGGAATCGCTGGGCATTTATTTCGGACGATAAGGAGGCCGCATGACGAAGAATCAAAGAGACAACCCATCCGAACCTTCCGGAACCGTCCTGAATATTCAGCGATACTGCAGCCACGACGGTCCGGGCATCCGCACAAACGTTTTCCTGAAGGGCTGTTCGCTTCGCTGTAAGTGGTGCTCCAACCCTGAAAGCATCCACCCGAAGCCTGAAATTGCCTATAACCCCAAAAAGTGCACCGGCAGGAAGTGTGCCTTGTGTCTGAAGCCGCCATTCCCGGAGGGGGCCTTCTATTTTCTGGAAGGCGACGATGAACATGTAAAAGTCAACTGGCATCTGGCAGCGGACTGCGACGAGACACACGCTTCGCTGTGCCCGACCGGGGCGCTCGAAATGTTCGGCAAACGCATGACGGTGAACGAAGTGCTGGACGAGGTGGAGAAGGACAGCTCCTTCTATCGGAATACCGGCGGCGGAATGACGATCAGCGGCGGAGAGCTTATGCTGCAACCCGACTTCGCCGCCGCTTTGCTGAAGGAAGCGCATGCTCGTGGATTTAACACGGCCATCGAAACAGCCTGCAATGTCCCATGGGCGAATATCGAAAAGGTGCTGCCCCACGTGGATACGATGCTTCACGACCATAAGCTTACCGATCCCGAGCGGCATAAAAAGTGGACCGGGGCAAGCAACAGGAGAATCCAGGAGAACTTCAAGAAAGCCTATGAGACGTTTCCGAATACGGAGTTCATTGCCCGCACGCCGCTGATCCCGGGCGTGAATGCCGACGAGGAGCACATCCGCGCGGTGCTGGCGTTCATTCACCCGCATAAGAATGTAATCGATTATGAACTCCTGCCCTATCACCGCTTTGGCCTGGGCAAGTACGATATGCTGGGCGAGGTGTATGAACTTTCGGATTTCAAATCACCCTCGGATGAACTGGTTCAGCGGTTTCAGGCCATCATCGACGAGGCTTTTGGCCGCGGCGGCGCTACAGACAAGGTTAAGAAATGACGGTGGCCCGCGCAGTAAAATAATCGGAGAAGGAGACCAGCAATGAGCAATCCTGATCAAACGGTAGATATTTATGAAAGGCTGGCCTATGCCCTGGAGATGCTTCCTCACGGCTTCGCCCGGACCCCATCAGGGGTGGAGATCAAGCTGATGAAGAAGGCCTTCACGCCGGAAGAGGCCGCCCTTGCCGGCCAACTGACGCGCCATCCCGAAACGGCTGCGGAAATTGCGAAAAGGGTGGGCACCGACGTGGCTGAGGTCACGCCTCTGCTCGAGAGGCTGATTCCGCTGGGCCTGGTCTCGTACCCCGGGTCCACGGCGGGGGGCGGCGTTCTGAAAGAGGAAATGAAAGGCGAGAAGAAATACCGGCTGCGCCCGTTCATGGTCGGCTGGTACGAGGCCGGCATGCGCCGCCTGGACAAGGAGTTTGCCGAACTCTTTGAGCAGTTCATCACCGAAGGCGGGGGCGAGCGCGTCTTCGCCCCGCGGCCGGGGCTGCTCGGTGTGGTCCCGCACCGGGGCGCGCTCAAACCCGAGTGGATCGCGCGCGAGCCCCATCTCGACATAGACGCCCATTTTGCCAGGCACGAGCGCTTTCTCGTCCTCCCTTGCGTGTGCAAGCGGGAGCGGGAAATCCTGGGCGACCATGGCTGCAAATTGCCCATGAAGCGCTGCGGTTTCGTGGGGCTCCCGCCACAGACGCCGCTGGGCGAGACTGTACTCGACCGCGAGGAGGCCATGAAGCTTTTCGACAAGCTTGAAAAGCTGGGGCACGTCCACAGCGCCTTCTATGGCTTTACGATGTTTGCGGAGGCGCCCCAGTTTATGGGCACCTGCAACTGCTGCAACTGTTGCTGCGGGCTTTTACACGGCCCGAAACTGGCCGGTCTGGACTGGTCAACGGAAGGAGGGCTGCAGAAATCGAACTACCGGGCCGTCATCGACCCAGAGAAATGCACTGCCTGCGGCGCCTGCATCGACCGGTGCCCGGTGAATGCCATTTCCGAGGGCCCGAAGCGCATGCCGTTGGCCTGCCCGTGCGGAGTATTGCCGGAAATGCGGCCCGGCATATCGATGGTGAACCGGGACAAGTGCATCGGCTGCGCCGTGTGCGTGACCGGTTGCCCGGCCGACGCGATCGAGCTGGCGCCGGTATCTGCCGAGGAGTGGTTCCATGTTCCGTCCAGTATGCAGGAGTGGGAAGAGCAGCGCCTGGAGTACCTGGCTGCGCAGAAGCCTTAGATTGCGGGTTGAAAAATAAATAAAACTTCAGAAAAATCTAAAAAGGAGAGAAAACATGGGTACAATGACAATCAAAGGAAAAGAAATGAAGTCCGTGGATGTAGACTGGAATGAGTTCTACTACACCAACTGCCCGCTGATCTCGGCCAGCAACGTCGACCAGGAACTCGGCTGGGTGAAGGAAGAGTTCAAGAAGATCGGCGTGGCGTACAAGTACCTGCGTTCCACCGTCGAAAACGACTGGTATCCGCACTACGTCCACAACCTCGACAACCTGATGCGCTTTGGCGGCTGCCACCCGGCTATCCACGTCCAGGCCGACATCCGCCGCACCCGGCTGATCGGGACGACGCAGGTCTATGAGGGCGGCGTCATGATGGTGCGGGCCTGCGACCCCATCTACAAAATGTCGCACCTCAAGGGCAAAAAGATCGGCCTCTCGAAGAGCCTGAACGTCATCAAGAACGACTGGTGGCGTGTGCAGGAAGAGCATGGCATCGAGCTGATGCTCATGCTCAACGACATGACCCGCAAGGACGTGGAGATCGTGGAGTTCCCCTATCCTGATGACTGGTACGACAAGCCCGAGATGCTCACCCCGATGGAGAACCCCAACGAGTACCAATTGAAGCGTGACCACAAGCATGACCTGGCTTTCCGCCCGCTGGAAACGGCACTGGAAAAGGGCGTCATTGATGCCATGTATAGCCAAAGCAAGGTCCTGAGCGTGCTCTCGGAGACCACCGGCAAGTTCAAGTCAATCGAGGACCTCTCCCGGTACCCGGACTGGACGCTGCAGGGGGCGGCGAACGTCCCGGCGACCCTCACGGTCACCGATGTGGCGTGCGAGAAGCACCCGGAACTGATCGTCGCGCTCCTGAAGGGCCTGATCAAAGTGGGGCGCTGGGCCAACGCACACAAGCGCGCCGCCTCGGCCATCCTCAACAAACAGACCTATTACCGGGATGAAGAAGACACGTATGAAGGGATCCGGCGCGTCGAGATGGTGCCGGTCCTGTCGCCCATTAACCTGCAAACGCTTCAGATCAACAAGGACTTCATGCTCAGCCACGGCTACATCGAAAACGACTTCGATGTGTTTGAGTGGGCCGCGCCGGAGTTCATGGAGAAGGCCGCGAAGGAACTGATCGAGGAAGAGTGGAAGCTGAAGAGTGGCGCAAAGCTGCCCAAACCGACGTCGCTCGCGGAGGCGATGAAAAGGCGGATCGGGTAATCAAGTGGAAACGCCGTAACAGACTGAACACGAGCGTCAGGCGGCACCTGTTGTCCGTCTGGCGTCCGACCAAAACGAAAGGCAACAACCATGAACGCATCCTATAAACTGGACACAATCATCAAGGTGGATGAGGGTCTATGCATGAACTGCGGCTCGTGTATCCGGGCATGCCCGGGTGGTTTGATCAGCAAAAAGGATTTCCCCGTCCCCATTGAAAAGGCGTGGGACCTCTGCATAGACTGTGGCCATTGCGTGGCCATCTGTCCTACAGGGGCGATGCATCAGCGTTCGGGGGGGCCTGAGGACTGCGGGCCGATCGATATTCATCTTATTCCCCAGTGGGATCGGGTCAGACAGTTCCTGACCTCGAGGCGTTCAATTCGTGGTTATATCAAGAAACCAGTAGAAAAAGAGAAGATCCTGCAGTTGTTGGATGTGGCCCGCTGGGCGCCAAACGGGGCGAACCGCCAGGTGATACGCTGGCTCGTGATCAACGATCCTGCGAAGGTTCACCGGATTGCCGAGATGACCGTCGACTGGATGAGAGCCGTTAAGGAGAAGAACCCTGCACTCTACCAGGAAGCCAAAATGGAACTGTTTGTCGAACCGTGGGGGGCTGGTAAAGATTGCATTTCCAGGGGGGCTCCCTGCGTTATTATGGCCTATGCCAAGAAAGACGAGCGGACGGCGCCTCCGGCTGCCTACATTGCCGTTCACCAAATTCAACTTGCGGCGACCACACTCGGTCTGGGGACCACTTTTACCGGCAGCATCAACACAGCCAGTCAATCTTACCCACCCCTGATTGAAGCCCTTGGGATACCGGAGGGATGTATTGTATATGGAACGTTCGTGCTCGGATATCCGACCGAGAAATACCTCAGAATTCCTGTGAGAAAACCCGCCAATGTGACGTGGCGCTGAGACCCCATGACCCTGTTCCAGCGAGTTCGGGTTCTGTTCACGGCGGCGAGTCTCGCTGTGAAAGTGGGATACACACAAACGAAAAGAGGGTTACTGCATGAGTGAAGCACATAAGTTTCAATGGCCTACGGTGTTTTCGGGCTTTAAAGGCTTCACTTGGGCAGATGTTCCCCGTGAGATCTCAGCCGGCATCACCCTGGCGGCGTTGATCATCCCTCTCAATATCGGATATGCGCAGGTGGCGGGTTTGCCGCCTGTGTTCGGCCTCTATGCGGGGATCATTCCATTGGCCGTATTTGCCGTCTTTACCAGCTCCAGGCATCTGGTGGGGAGTCCGGATGCGGCCACCGCCGCGATTCTGGGAGCGGCACTCATCGGTTTTGCTCCCATAGGAGACCCGCTGCGTGAGCAATTTGCCCTGGCCCTGGCGGTATTGTGCGGCCTGCTGTTCTTTGTGTTCTGGCTGTTTCGGCTGGCGTTTTTAGCCAATTTTCTGTCTCGCGCGGTGTTGACCGGCTTCATCACCGGTCTGGGGATCGAGGTTTTCACCAGTCAGGTTGGAAGGATCCTCGGGGCTTCTCATGGGGGAGGATCTGGATTGGAGACCATGGCCCGGCAACTCCATGATGCCATTGCCGCTTCTGTCGGCACCACGGGGTACTTTGTGGAACTTATCGCCCTGTTTGAGTCCATCCCTCATGCGAATTTTTACTCGGTCGCCATCGGTCTGGGCGCTTTTCTTATGGTGCGCTTCATGAAAAAATATGTCCCCAAAGCACCGGCGGCGTTGATCGCGCTGATCCTTATGACGGTTATCGTAGCCGTGTTCGGCCTGGATAAAAAAGGTGTCGGTGTATTAGGCGCACTGCCGTCGGGACTGCCCTCCCTGGCGCTGCCCACCCTACCTTTGGCCGATTATTTTCGCCTGCTGCCCGGCGCCATGGCGGTGGTCGCCATCACCCTGTGCGAGGGCTTGCTGCTGGTCCGCAGTTACAGCCGCAAACACAACACCAAGGCGGACGGCAACCAGGTGTTGTTTGCCTATGGCATTGCCAGTGTGGCCAGCGGATTCACCGGTTCGCTGGTCATGGGCAACAGCGCCTCGCGCACCGCGGCAATGGACAACGCCGGGTCCCGCACCCAGCTCTCCAGCCTGGCGGCCGCGGCGACGGTCGCGCTGGTTATGCTTTTCTTTACAAAGGAGTTGGCGTACCTGCCCTCGGCGGCCCTGGCCGCTGTTGTTGCCAACGCCGTGTTAAATCTGATCGAGGTCAAGGAGCTTCGAGAATTATGGGAAATGCGCCGGTCTGAATTCTGGGTGGCTGCCGTCTGTCTGCTCAGTGTCCTGGTGTTCGGGCCTTTACAGGCGGTCATCATTGCTTTTCTGTTTGCCACCATCGATCTGCTCCGACGGGCCTCGAAGCCTGATTCCTGGATTCTGAAGGAGGCGCTCGACGGCAGTCATTTCGTCCCACAGGAAGCAGGGCATGCCCCTGATCCTTCAGGGATCCTCATTTATCGCTTCGGCGCCCCGCTCTATTTCGCCAATGCCGTTTTTTTTGAGGAAGAGGTGGAGAAACTGGTCACGCAAGCCGCTACTCCTGTCAAATGGTTTGTGCTGGACGCGGAAGCCATGGTCGATATCGACATTACCGGTGAGGAAGTCCTGCATCAGGTTGTGACGTGGCTGAAAGGCCATGGGGTAACCGTTGCCTTGAGTCGTGCCAATCAGTCTACCACCGCTTTGCTAGCCCACTATAACCTTCTGGAATTAATCGGCAAAAACAGGCTGTACCCCAGCAACCGTCATGCGATGGCTGCCTTTCGCCGGGAGACGGGGCAAGCAACGCCGGCGACTTATGCGGAGTGAGGGCAATTCTATGAATCAAACCATTCCCTTCCATCCCCACAGTCGTCAGTTGCCTGAGCATATGTCATTTTTTTTCGATGGGGTATCGAATATATGGTAAGGAAGAGATCCAGTCGGATGAGAAAATTCGGTCGCATCCTTCTTTGGCCGGTGTTGCTGGGAATCATTGCCTGGGGAACTCTGGCCATCTATCATTCTTATTTGCCGGAAACCGCAAGAGGAATACTCTCCCTTCTGTTTGCGGGAATCCAATTAGCTGTCGTCCTTTTTGTCCGCCCGAAAAACCTGGCCTATACGGTTTTTGTCGTTCTTTTTATCCTGGTTCTTGCCGGATGGTTTTCCATGAAACCCTCCAATGGCAGGGAATGGCAGGCCGATGTAGCCCTTCTTCCCCATGCCGCCATCCAGGGTGATCAGGTGACGGTATATAATATTCGCAACTGCGATTATCGGAGCGAAAACGACTATACCGTCCAGTATTACAATCAAACCTTTGACCTTTGCAGTCTGGACAGCGTCGACCTTTATCTGGTGAACTGGGGAATCAAGCATATATCCCATCCCATGATCAGCTTCGGCTTTAAGGGAGGGCAGTATCTGTGCGTTTCCATTGAAACACGCAAGGAGAAGGGGGAGGATTACTCGACCATCAAAGGGTTTTTCCGCCAGTATGAACTGATCTATGTGGTAGCCGATGAACGGGATGTGGTGCGCCTTCGCACCAACTATCGAAAAGGGGAAACGGTGTATCTGTACCGCATCCAGGGGACGAAAGCGTTCCTCCGCAGCCTTTTTCTGGATTATATCGAGTATATCAATCACTTAAATACGAATCCCGAATGGTATAACGCCCTGACCGGCAACTGCACCACCCAGATTCGCGGCCATGCACGGCTTTACACAGACAGGCCGTGGGACTGGCGCATTGTGCTGAACGGCACTGTGGATGAAATGGCCTACGAGCGGGGATTGCTGGATCAGTCATTTCCTTTCGAAACCCTGAAACAGAAAAGCAGGATCAACGAACGGGCACGGGAGCTGGATCAGGAAAGGGATTTTGCCATACGGATTCGTGAAGGTCTGCCTGGAATGGGAGGCTGAAAGATGAAAAGGAAAGGGACTTATAAGGCTGAACACGTATGCCTGTGCGTCACGGTTTTGCTGATCCTTATATTAGTCGGGTGCGGCGGCGCCATCGGAACCAGAGACGTGGGCTTCATGAAGGCCTATAAGCAGATCAACGCCAATGCGCTTCTGGACGAAACCTACAGCGCCGCCTCAAAAAATGTGCTCCAGCGTTATAATCTGGAGGAATCTTTCGAAAGCGATCCTCTGAGTTGCCTTGACGAGCTTCACCGCAAAATAGCTGCGGACAACCGCAGAGATCTCCTGTTTGCCCTGGCTGAACTGAACTATTTTACGGCAAAAAAAACCCTGAAAGACCTGGACGGGAGCCCGCTTCCCGAAAACAGGGAATACTATTTGAATGCCGCCGTCTATGCGTATTTCTATCTGTTCGACAACAGTCGGGATAATCCGCCCGATTCCTTCGACAGACATTTCGCGCTGTCCTGCGACATCTACAACATTGCGCTTGCTCAGGCGCTTTTGAATGCCAAAGGAGACCTGGCTTTCCAGCCGGGTGTTCACAATCTGCCCCATGGAACGATCGATCTATCCTTTGATGCAAAGCGCTTTCCCGTCAAGATGGATCAGGTGGAGAGGATTATTGCAGCAGACAGGCTGGACATTTATGGCCTCAGCCGCCGAAACCGGGATGCCGGTTTAGGGGTTCCATTCATCGCCGTAACCCAAAATGCGGGAAATCTTCCCATTAAGCGCAGTTCTCCCGGCACCCTGTTTCTCCGAATCAACGGTACCATTCAAGGGCTGCTAAATGGGTCTCTGAAGGGGAACCTGGAAGTGTACGCGCCGTTTGATCGGTCGCGTGTGCAGGTGGATGGGAAGTCCGTGGCCCTTGAAAGCGATTTGAGCGCCCAACTGGCCTACAACCTGAATCAGCCGGTTCTCTGGAATCTGGATCTTACAGGTTTCCTGAAGGGCAAAAGTCCCATCCCCACAGGTCTCTATTTTATCAAACCCTATAACCCCGTCCAAATTCCTGTTGTATTCGTTCACGGCACGGCCAGCAGTCCGGTCTGGTGGGCGGAAATGGCCAATACCCTGATGGCGGACCGCACCATTCGAAAACACTACCAGTTCTGGTTCTATTTCTACGACAGCGGCAAGGCTGTGAGTCATTCGGCGCGACAGTTCCGAGAAACCCTGACGCAAACGGTGTCCGAATTGGATCATGAAGGCCGGAACAACCCGCTGCAGAACATGGTGATCGTCGGGCACAGCCAGGGAGGACTGTTAACCAAACTCACAGCGGTGGATACCGGGGATCGAATCGTTCAGGGCGTTACCGGAAAAGAGTTGAACTCCCTCGATCTCACCCCAGAACAGCGGGAGGTGATCCAGGATGCGGCCATTTTTGAATCGCTCCCCTTTGTAAGTCGGGTGGTGTTTATTTCAACCCCGCACAGGGGCAGCTTTTTAGCCGGGGATTGGGTTCGAAATCTGGTTCGAAGGCTGGTTCTTTTGCCCGTGGACATCGTGAAGCAGACGGCGATTTTGGGCAAGGCCCTTGCGACGGCCGAGGTTCCGGAGGAATGGCGTGTTGAAGAAAACCGTACCAGCATCGACAGCATGTCTCCTAAGAATCCCGCTCTTCTGGCCCTGTCGGAGATCCCTCTGGCGCCGGGAATCAAGGGGCATTCCATTGTAGCCGTTCAGGGGGAAGGAGACCCTGCCGGCCTGAACGACGGGGTCGTGGAGTACAAAAGCGCCCACGTGGATTATGTGGAATCTGAACTTATTGTCCGAAGTGGCCACTCCTGCCAGGGACACCCTCTGACCATTGAGGAAATGCGACGCATCCTGCTGTTGCATGTCGGCAATCGTGAACCCGCCGAATGAATCCCTGGTTAGCGTCCGATAAACAGGGACCGGAAGAGAGGAGACGCGATTCCGATGGCGATAGCGACTTTTCCCGGATAAATCCGTTCCGCGAAAAGTGAAAGTTATTCATTTGCGGTCTTTGTTCTATTGGACCAAGGTCCCATATCATTTTCGTTGGAAAACGCCTAACATGACATCAAACGTTGTTATTACGCCTTAAGCGGGAGGGCATCGACTATGAGCGGGGCTGGAAAGAAAAAAGCGAGCATCAAACAAAGGATATTCCATGAGATGGGAGAGTACTGGATCATTGTGGCGTATCTCACGCTTGTGTTTGCCGCGTTTACGCAGTACCGAAGGCTGGTTCTGGCTGCCCATGACATTTTGTACACCAACTACTGGGTAGCCGTGATCGAGGCGTTGATTCTTGCAAAGGTGGTCATGATCGGAGATGTGCTTCACCTCGGTCGCCGCCTTGAACAGAAGCCCTTGATTTTTCCAACCCTATTGAAGACGGTCGTTTTCAGCGTTTTTGTAGGCATCTTCACTATCATCGAGCACATGATCAAAGGCCTTTGGAAGGGCATGGGACTTACAGGAGGTCTCACTGACTTCCTTGGCAAAGGGGAACATGAATTGTTGGCCGGGTGTCTAATCGTTTTCGTGGCGTTTATCCCCTTCTTCGCTTTCAGGGAACTGGGGCGGGCGCTGGGTGGAGAAGGCAAAATATGGAGGCTCTTTTTCAGGAAAAGAGACAACCCATAAATGGAATGAGCGTGGTTGGGTGTGCATTGAACGGGGCATTCAACGACCGTTTTTCGGCATTCAGTCATGCAACGCATGAATAGAGAGGAGGCTTTCATGGGCAAGAGGCGGGAGAGAGTTCTTATCGCAAAAAAAATTGTGATCGCATTAATACTTTGGCTTGGCCTGTCCGGCGCCGGTCAGGCCGTTGCGGGCGGCATCCTGCTGTACGAGGTTGGCACACCCGACGTGGGACTTGGTTCGGCCGGCTGGGGAGCGCGGGCCCAGGATGCCTCGGCCATACTCGCCAACCCGGC
>Ga0209164_1001834_pt1 | contig 25097 bp, 23 predicted proteins | sample MTBNYHSulfiMetaG_FD_187458 | JGI IMG/M metagenome (GOLD analysis project Ga0209164, IMG submission 187458) | Enrichment culture microbial communities from rom New York Harbor, USA that are MTBE-degrading - MTBE-NYH (New York Harbor Sulfidogenic)... | ecosystem: Environmental > Aquatic > Marine >... | reverse complement strand
ACGCTGATGGCCAGGGTGAGGGCTCCGGGGCCGCGCCGGTACCGACCGGAGCTACCGGTCCCCTCGAAGATGTCGAGCCCCCGGCCGTGCAGTCGGCGAGCCAAGCCATCCTCCTTGCGCCCGTCATCCTCCTTGCGCCCGGCCGGGTTGGTCCCGGCCGAGTTGCTCCCGGCCGGCTGGGGCGCGACCGGCTGCGGTGTCTCGTAAGGTTAGGTGGCCCCGCCGCACAGCCAAGGGCCGGGCCTACCCCCGGGCCCGCCGCCCTCCTAGAGTCGGCGTCGATGCGGGACGCACTCGAGGTCTGCCGGCGCTGGGAGGCCGAGGGGAAGCAGGTGGCGGCCGCCACCCTGGTGGCGGTGGCGGGCTCCGCCCCCCGCCGCGAGGGCGCCCGCTTGCTGGTGTCCTCGGCAGGGGACACTTGGGGCTCGGTCAGCAACGGCTGCGTGGAGGGCGATGTTGCCGCCCACGCCACCGAGGTCCTACGCACGGGCCGGCCCCGGCTGGCCGCCTACGGCATCGCCGACGAGCAGGCCTTCGAGATCGGGCTCTCCTGCGGGGGCGAGATAGAGGTGTTCATCGAGCCCTGGGCCGGCCTCGAGGAACGGCTGGCGGGAGGCCCGAGCGAGGAGTTCGTGGGGGCCCTGGCCACCGTGGTGGCAGGGCCGGGGGAGGGGGCCCACGGCCTCTTCGACCGGGAGCACGGCCTGATCGCCGGGGACCTGCCCGCCTCGCTGGCCGCCGCCGTAGGTTCCGACGTCGCCGCCCTCGTGGACGCCGAGCACAGCCGGATGCGGGAGTACGGGGGGTCGCGGGTCTTCGTGGAGACCCTGGCCCCGGCGCCCCGGCTGCTGGTCTTCGGCGCCGGCCACTCCGCCGAGGCGCTGGCCCCCGTCGCCGCATCGGCCGGCTTCCGGGTGACCGTGTGCGACCCGCGAGCCGCCCTGGCCCTGCCGGAGCGTTACCCGGGGGCGGAGGTTCGGGTGGGCTGGCCCGACGGGCTGATCCCCGAGCTGGCCCCAGACCGCCGCACCTACGTCGCCGTGCTGGCTCACGATCCCCGCATCGAGGTGCCGCTGCTCCCGCTGCTCCTGGCATCCCCGGCGCGCTTCATCGGGGTCCTAGGCAGCCGCCGCACCCATGCCGCCCGCCTGGAGCGCCTCGCCGCCGAGGGCTGGCCGGTGGAGCAACTGGCCCGCCTTCACGGCCCCATCGGCCTGGATATCGGGGCGGCCAACCCCGAGGAGGTGGCGGTGGCCATCGTCGCCCAACTGGTGGCGGCCCGCCGCGGCCGGCTGGGAGCCCGGAGAGCGGCCGGCGAGTGACGACCGCCCCGGCCGGCCGGGCTGCTGCGGGCGTCCCCTCTCCCGGTGAGTGGTGGCAGGAAGCCGTCTTCTACCAGGTCTACCCGCGCTCGTTCCAGGACGCCGACGGCGACGGGGTCGGCGACCTGGCGGGCATCCTGGCGCGCCTCGACTACCTGGCGGGCACCCTGGGGGTCGATGCCATCTGGCTCTCCCCCTTCTATCCCTCGCCGATGGCCGACTTCGGTTACGACGTGGCCGACTACTGCGGGGTGGACCCGCTCTTCGGCAGCCTCGGCGACTTCGAACGCCTGCTGGCGGCGGCCCACGAGCGCGGCCTGCGCCTGGTGGTGGATCTGGTGCCCAATCACACCTCCGACCGCCATCCCTGGTTCGTGGAGTCCCGGGCCTCGCGCGGCGCCGCCCGGCGCGACTGGTACGTGTGGCGCGACCCCGGCCCCGGCGGCGGGCCGCCCAACAACTGGCAGGCGGTGTTCGGCGGCCCCGCCTGGGAATGGGACCCGGCCACGGGGCAGTACTACCTGCACTCGTTCCTGGCCGAGCAGCCCGATCTCAATTGGCGTCTCCCCGCGGTCCGAGAGGCGATGTACGGGGTGATGCGCTTCTGGCTGGACCGGGGGGTGGACGGCTTCCGCATCGACGTGGCCGACTTCGTCATGAAGGACCCGGACCTGGGCGACGACCCACCGTCGGACGACTATCCGCCTTGGCGCGCCGATTCCCGGCCCCGCTCTCGGGCCCATCCCGACGTCCACGGGGTGTTCCGCGAGATGCGGGTTCTTCTCGACGGATACGCCCCGCCTCGGGTGGCCGTCGGCGAGATCCACGAGGCGGACCTGGCGGTCTGGTGCTCCTACTACGGGGAGGCCGACACACCCGAACTCCATCTCCCCTTCAACTTCTCCCTGCTGCGGTCTCCCTGGGACGCCGCTGAGGTGCGCCGCCGGGTGGAGGACCTGGAAGCGGCCCTGCCCTCCGGAGCCTGGCCCAACTACGTGCTGGGTAACCACGACGAGCCGCGCCTGGCGACGCGAATCGGCGAGCCCGCGGCCCGGGTGGCGGCGATGCTGCTGCTGACCCTGCGGGGCACCCCCACGCTCTACAACGGCGACGAACTGGGCCTGCCCCAACTGGAGGTCCCACCGGAGCGCCAGCAGGACCCCTTCGGTCGCCGCGTGCCCGGGCGGGGGCGCGACGGGTGCCGCACCCCCATGCCTTGGGACCGGACCCCGAACTCGGGCTTCTGCCCGCCGGGGGCGATGCCCTGGCTCCCCCTGGGAGCGGGCGCCGCGGAGCGCAGCGTGACGGCTCAATTGGAGGATCCCGGGTCGCTCTTGAGCCTCTATCGGGCGCTGCTGCGCCTGCGGCGCGGTTCCCGCGCCCTCCGCCTCGGGAGTTGCGGCACGATCCCCGGCGTGCCTCCCGGATGCTTTGCCTTTCGGAGGCTCCACCCGGGCTCTCCGGCACTGACGGTGGCACTCAACTTCACCGCCGAGCCGCTCCGGGTGAACGGGCTGCCGGCGGGCCGCATCGCCCTCGCCACCGGAAGGCATCGCACCGGTGAGAGCGTCATGGGGGCCCTGAACCTGGGGCCTCACGAAGGGGTGGTACTCGAAGGAGCCCCGGGAGGGGCGCCCCCGGAGGATGAGTCGGCCTAGGCGCCGGCGTTGCCGAAGCGGCCCCGGTGCACCATCTCGGCCAGGGGCCGGCGGCCGGTGAACCCGGCGGCCGCTGCCCTGCGGCGCTGCTCCACCTCGGCCTCCTCATCGGGATAGCCCAGGGCGATCGCCCAGGTGGCTTCGTGGTCTTCGGGGACGGCGAGTACCTCCTGGGCGCGCTCGCGGTGGTGCAGGGTGATGGGGCATGAGCCCAAGCCGCGGGCAGCCGCCGCCAGCATCATGTTCTGCGCCGCCCGCCCGATGTCGAAGTCGTTCCCACCGGGGAGGCGCACCAGCACCACGGTGGCCACGGACGCCAGGACGGGAGCGGTGAAGCTGCCGGCCGTGGCCAGGCGCTCCAGTCCCTCCCGATCGTTCACGACCACAAAGGCCCAGCCCTGGCGGTTCTTGGAGGAGCCCGTCCAGCGGCCCGCCTCGAGCACGGCCTCCATCTCTTCGGGGGGGATGGGGTCGGGGCGGAAGCAGCGCACCACGCGCAGGCCCATGACGTGGCGGTAGGCAGCGGCGCTGGGACGGACGGCGGGCATGATGGATCGTCTCCTGTGCTGGGGCGGGCTCACCCTACCGCCGCCGGGCCAGACCGAGCACCAGGCCGATGCCCGCCCCGGCCAGAGAGAAGGCGACGGCCTCGGCCAGGGCGCTGCCGGTGCGCAGCATGGAGGGCCCGTCGAGGTGGCCGGTGGCGCCCAGGAGGGCGGTGGTGGCCAGGGCCAGGATCGCCCCGGCGGCCGTCGCCGCCAGGCGTAGCGGCATCGCCGGCACCCGGGGCCCGAGGGCCACCCCGAGCGGGATCACTGCTCCGACCAAGAGAGGGGCGGGGTGGTAGACGTTGTCGGTGAGGAAAGCGGGCACCGCCCAGGCGGCGGCCAGGATCATCCCGAAGAAAACGGCGCGCCACAACGGCTGCATCGGGGGAACGGTACCCGGCGGTTGGGGGTCACGGGAGGGGGGCCCCGCACCTGCGGCGGGCCCGCGGGTAGTGTCCGGCCTGGAGGCGTTGTCATGGGGCGATTGCGGGGGCGGTGCTGCCGTAAGGCGTTCGGGGTGCTCCTGACGGTTGCCATCCTGACCGGGTGTGGGTCGGAGCCCATCAGCACCCGCGAGATCGAACCGGGCGCTTCTTTCGACCTGGGGGACACCATCGGCAGTGCCGCCGTGCTGGCCGTCGACCCGGAGACCGGGACGATCCTCTGGAGTACCCCGATCCCCGAGGTGCGCGCCTTTCTAGCCGAGCAGGCTCCCCTGCTGGTGGCGGGTGACCTGATCGTCTCGGCGGGCAGCCAGGGGATCGTGGGCCTAGACCCGGCCGACGGCCGGCCCAGGTGGCAGGTGAAGACGACCGGCGTGATAGGCGCGGTGGGCAGGTCGGGGGGCAGGACCATCATCGATGCCCGTGACGCCGATGCCTGGCACCTGGCTGCCGTCGACGACGACTCAGGTCGGGTGATCTGGGAGTCCCCCCGCAGCAACCACGGCGCCTGGGCAACGATCGGAGAGTCGGGGATCTTCCTGGTTGAGGCCCCGTCCGCGCTGATCCGCGCCCTCGACCCCATGGACGGCACCGACGTCTGGGCCCAGCACCTCATCACCGGCGAGTCCGCCTACCGGGTCTGGTCCGACGGCCCCCAGGTCTACGTGCCCGGCGATGCCGGCGAGCTGGTGGCTCTCGGCTCGACCTCGGGCGAAGTGCGGTGGCGCCAGCCGGCCTTGGGTCCGGCGTGGCTGGCGACGGGGAGTGGGTACGTGGCGGGTTGGTTCGACTTCGACGGCGGAGGCAGCTCCTTCCTGGGGGTAGCCGCGGCGGATGACGGGCGCCTCCTGTGGTCGCGCCGCTTCACCGGCAGCCTCGCCGTGGACCTGGTGGACCGGGTGGTGCTCGTGGCGGTGTGGCGGGAGAACGGACGCGGGCGACTGCTCGCCGTGGATGCCCAGACGGGTCGCCGGCTCTGGAGGCAGGAGTGCCGCGAGAGGGGCTGCCGCCTCACGGTGACGGGCGCCTCCGGCGGGCTGGTCCTGGTGGGTGACGGAGAGCACCTGCTGGCCATCGACCAGGGCAATGGAGAAGCGGCGTGGTCGGCGACGCTGGAGGGCGAGATAGGGCAGGCGTTGGTCGACGGTGGCCGGGTCTATGTGGGCACCACCACCTTCGTGCGCACCGCCTTGACGACTGGCACGATCACAGCGCTCGACCTGACCGATGGGACGGTCCTGTGGCAGCAACCCCTCGACAGGGCAGCGCCGTACCGGCCGCTGCTGGTGGGGGGCCGCCTGCTGGTGCTGGCGCACAACCCCACTCCGGCGATGGCCTGAGGTCTTCTCCATTAGCGGGCCTGAGGCCTGTTCCAGTGGTGGCCCGGGGCCGGACCCTGCACTTGCCTATTCCCGTTTCGGGTAGGGCTGGTGGTCGTGGGCATCGCGGTGGTGTGTGCGGCACAGGAGTCGGAGGTTGGCCAGGTTGGTGGTGCCGCCTTGGGCCCAGTGTTGGATGTGGTGGACGTCGCAGAACCGGGCGGGCATCCGGCATCCGGGATGGGTGCAGTGCTGGTCCCGCAGGTCGAGGGCTCGGCGGAGAGCCGGTGGGATCACTCGGGTGGCCCGGCCCATCTCTACCGGCACACTCTGGGAGTCCAGGAGGACCCGGCTGATGGTGGCATCACAGGTGATCCGCCGGGCGGTTTGGGCGCCGATAGGCCCGGCTTCGGTGTCCACCAGGCCTTTCCCGCTCTGCAGGGTGTTCCAGGGGATGGTGACCAGCACCCGAGTCGGCCGGCGGGCGCCGTTTGCGCCGTCGAGGTAGCGGCGGCAGATCTCCGCTAGGGCGTCGGCGCGGGCCTGGGGTGGAGTGCGGGTGTCGTCGGCGTCGAGGTGGGTGGGATCGGTGAGCGAGTTGAGGGCTTCTAGTACGAGAAGACCACTCGCCGGGTCCAGGTCACCACTGAGATGCAGCAGACCCGACCAGTCCTTGGAGATGTGTAGGGCTCGCATCTCATGCAGCCGTTCGGCCTCGGCCTCGGCGGCCTGCGGGTCCGCTTCCCGTTTCCAAGCGGCCAGCAGGCCAGGCGCCTGCTGAGAGGACGCTGCACCGACTCGGGCCAACAGGTTCGCTTCGTCCCGGGCGAACTGCTCGGGTGCCAGAGCCTGCGCCTGCGCCAGCAGCCTCACCTTCGACTCGCACACCTCCCCGGCAGCGAACGCGGCTCTCGTCTCCGGCATCCGCTCCAACGCTTCGGCCACCGCCAACTGCCGGCGGCAGGCCGGCGCGGGTTCCCCCGACACAGCAGCCAGCCACTCCATAGTGGACCGGAACCCTTCCTCCTCGGCAGCGTGGGTGCGTTCCGCCTCGGCGATCACCCTCGCCCGCAGCGCATCGGCCTGGGCGGACACCCGGCCGGTCTGTCGCAGCAGATCACTCAGCCCGGCAGGTGGCAGCCCCTCGGGCCGGGCGGCCAGCACCTCACACGCACAGGGAGAAGACCCATCCCTACACACCCCACCTACATATCACCCGCCTGCGACACAAAACACGACCCAGTGTGATCGCCCTACCTCAGGGGAGGGTGTGTTGCCCAAGTCAGGGAGGCCACACGCCGGGTAGCCTGCTATCACCACAACAGGGGGAGGCTGGAGATGTGGACCCGAGTGGCCCTCGTTCTCACGCTGGTGTCACTGATGCTCGCTGCCTGTGGCGACGACGGGGGCGCCCCCGCCACCACCGGGGCATCCACCTCGATCACCACTAGTAGTCAGACGTCCACGATCGAAACGCAGCCAACGACCACGACCGGACCGCTGCCTACCACGACCACGTTGGCCACCACCACGCTTGCCGAGGGCACCGTGCACTTCTCCGGCGAAGGTGCCTTTACCTCAGAGCCCTTCTCTCTGCCCGGGCCATCCACCCGCTACGTCGTTGAGGCGACCACCGACCATATCGGCGATGGTTCGTGCGCAATGATCGTCAGGATCGAGAAGATCGGAGCCTTTGGCCCTACCGATGTCTACTGGTGGCTCACCTTCTCTACCTCTGATGATCCCGGCATCGTGTCCGACACGCAGGATCTGGCTTCCGACGTCTTGCCCTCCGATCAGTTCCGACTAGTCACCGAGCCCACCGAACCTTCCTCGGAGTTCGTGGACGACTGCAGTTGGGAAGTGACGCTGCGACCAGCCTGACACACTCTCCCCGGACCAACCCAGACGGTACCTGCCGGTGCGCTTTCGACCTCTGATGACATTTCCGCACCCTGGCCCACGCCGTATCTCCATCACCGGATCCCTGCACCCCTCGGCACCCTGCGCGCCGCCTCTCACCCCAGCCCCGCCAGTCCCTCCACCAGCTGTGCTGCCAGGGGGGCGGCCACCCGCCCGCCCGAGCCGCCGCCCTCCACCAGCACGGCGAAGGCGTAGCCCTCCCAGTACCCGATGAACCAGGCGTGGTTGCCGATGTCGTCGCCCACGGCGTACTCGGCGGTGCCGGTCTTGCCGCGTACTTCCTCGTCCTCCACGGCGGCAGCGGTGCCGGTCCCGTAGGCCACCACTCGCAGCATCAGGTCGGCCAGAGCGGCTTGCACCTGCGGGTCCAGGGGGAGGGGTTCGGCGCTCTCGCCTTCCAGCAGGGAGGGCCGGCGCCAGCCTCCTCCGGCCACCGCTGCGGCCACCGTGGCCATGTGCAGCGGGCTGGCCAGCACCCGCCCTTGGCCGATGGCCGCCGCGGCCTCCTCGGCGTCGTCGATGGGCTCGGGGAAGACGGCGGTGGTGGCCGCCAGTGGAAGGTCGGGGACGACGCCGAAGCCGAAGGCGGCGGCGGTTTCGGCCAGTTCGCCCTCCTCCAGCATCGCCGCCGTCAGCGGGGCGAAGGTGGTGTTGCAGGAGTAGGCGAAGGCATCGGCGAAGGCGATCTGCCCGCGGGCTTCCTCGCCGGCGTTGGTGAAGCGGCGCCCGCCCACCAGGACCTCCTCGGGGCAGTCCACCGCCTGCAGGGGAGTCACCCCCTTGCTCAGCAGGGCGGCGGCACTGATCACCTTGAAGGTGGACCCAGGGGGGTAGAGGCCCCCGAGCGCCCGGTCGAAGCCCTCTACGGGTCGGGAAGCCACGGCGCGGATCCCCCCGGTGGCCACGTCCAGCAGCACGATGGCCGCCGGCTCGGCGACGCCGGCGATGACCGCCTCCACTACCTCCTGGACGTCGAGGTCGAGGGTGGTGGTCACGTCCTGAGGGTCTACGGCCTCGAAGGAGGCCAGTACTTCGACCACTCGGCCGTAGCGGTTGACTCGCTGCACTTCCTGGTAGGGCGTGCCGGCCAGGCGGGTCTCCAGGGCTCGCTCCAGGCCCGAGCGGCCCACCACGTCGGTGGCCGAGTAGGGCAGCCCCAGGGCGGCGAGGAGCTCGGCGGTGATGGGGCCGGTGCTGCCCACCACGTGATCGGCGAAGGGGGAGGGCCGGTAGCGCCGCTCCGTGCCGTCGCGCACCTGCACCCCGGTGAGGGCCTCCAGTTCCTGGGCCATCCCCGGGTAGTCGGCGGCGGGGATGCTGCCCACGGGCACGAACCAGTCGGGCTGCACCCCCGGCCGCTCGATCTCGGCCGCCGCCTCCTCCGCGTCGATGCCGGCCACTTCCTGGAGGGCCGCCAGCAGCCCGTCGAGGTCGACCACCTCACCGGGTACCACCCCGACGACCTGCACCTCTTCCTCGGCGGCCAGGGGACGCCCGTCGATGGCGAGTAGGGCGCCGCGGGTGGACCAGGTGCGGGTGAGCCGCAGGGTGTCCCCCTCTTCGAGCGAGGGGTGCAGTACTCGGGGGCTCCAGTCCACCAGCCAGCGGGCCCCGGCCCGTAGCACGGGAACGCTGCCCTGGTACTCCCAGGTGCCGGCACCGGGCACTTGTACGGCGGCGGAGTAGCCCACCAGGGCCCCGGCGCCGTCGTCGGCCGGGCCCACGTCGCCGACGGTGAACGCCACTGCGGGCGCCCCCAGGCCGGTGGCCCACGCCTGGTGGGCGGCGGCGAAGCCGGGAGGGAAGCCGAACGCGAACTGCGACGCCAGGTCCCAGTCGAAGGCGGCCCAGGCCCCCAGGTAGTCGGCCGCCGCTTCGGCCGCCGCGGCGCGGTCGGCCTCGGTCAGGCTGGGGGCGGCGGTGGTGGTGGTGACGGGAACGGTGGTGGTGCTGCCGGTGGCGGCCGCCGGGGGCTCGATGCCGGACCCGAGGGCGCAGGACGAGGCGACCAGGGCGACCAGGGGCAGGAGCACACGGTGGGCCCGCATGGGTCGATCGTAGGTGGGGAGGCCGGTTCTGGCGGTCATCCTCGGGCGGCGGCCACAATGGCGGGGTGCGCCTCGTCTGTGTGATCCTCGCCCTGGCCGCCGCTTCGTGCGCCGGCGAGGGGATCGTCCCGCCCCAGGGCGGTTCGCCGTGCGACGGCTGGGGCCGGCCGGCGGCGATCGGCCGGGTGGCCGACCCGGCCCTGACCGAGATCTCGGGCTTGGCCGCCAGCCGGGCCCATCCGGGGGTGCTCTGGGTGCACAACGACTCCGATGCCGCGCCGGTGGTGTGGGCCCTCGACAGCTCGGGGGCGGTCCTAGCGACCCTGGAACTGGAGGGGGCCGAAGCCTTCGACTGGGAGGCGGCTTCGCTGGGGCCGGGGCCGGGGGGCGACCACCTGTACGTGGCCGACGTCGGCGACAACCTGCGCGCCCGCCCTTGGGTGGCGCTCTACCGGGTGCCGGAGCCGGAGGAGGTGGCCGGGGCGTTGAGCGCAGAGGCCGAGGCGGTGCGGGTCACCTATCCCGATGGGCCCCACGACGCCGAGGCGATGTTCGTGGACCCGGCCACCGGCGACGCCTACATCATCGCCAAGGCGATCCTGGGGCCCACCCCGGTGTACCGGGTCCCGGGCGCCGCCTGGGAGACGGGGGAGGTGGTGGCCGAGCGGGTGGCCACTCTTGATCTCGGCTTGCTGCCCGCCACGGCGGCCGATCTGTCCCCCGACGGCGGGGTGCTGGCGATTCGGACCTACGCTGCGGTGCTGCTCCTGGCCCGGCCCCCGGGAACCCCGCTGGAGGCGGTCTTCGGGGCGCACCCCTGCCGCGCCCCCGCTCCTGCCGAGAGGCAGGGGGAGGCGATCACCTGGTACGGGGGCGGCTACCTCACCATCGGTGAGGGTTCCGCCGCCCCCGTCTACCGCGTGTCTCGCTAGAGCCGGTCCTTCCTCAGGAACGGCGCTCGGGGAGCAGGGCGCCGACCAGCAGCAGGACCGCACCCCCAATGGCCACCCAGGGGCCGATGCCGACCGCGTTGCTGAGCACGTCGCCCGCACCGGCATTGATCGGGGCTTGTCCCCAGAACCGGATCACCTGGATCACGTACAGACCGCCGATGATCAGGCCGAGCAGGCCGGTAACCCCCGCCAGGGCCCTTCCGCCTTTCGGGAGGAAGGCGGCGGCGAGGGCCACGATCCCCACGATCAGCAGGATCAGGCCGATGCGGGGCTGGTCCCCGGGGTTGGTGATGTTCCAGAGGATCGGCAGGCCGATGTCCCAGCCGTTCACCGAACCGGTGCCGAAGGCCTGGAGGGCCTTCATCCACGACAGGAAGGTGGCCACGATCAGGGCGATGGCTCCGAGGAGCGGCAGCGGACGCAGGGCCAGCGGGCCCAGAGCCATTGCCGCCCCGCCGCCGGTCCGCCCCAGGGGGGCGAGGCGGCGGGCATCCACCCATCCGGTCCACCCGTTGCTGCCGGTGACTCGCGCCCAATCGCCGCGAGTCTCATCGACCCGCAGCTGCACCCGGGCGGCCAGTTCGGCGATGGGGGCCGCCGAGGGGTCGGGACTGCCCCAGGCCGGCAGGCCGCCTGCCGGTACCTGGTGGGTGGGGGAGAACACGGCCGGCTGGGGCGAGGTCACCGCCATGGGGGCGGTGGTGTAGGCCGGAGCCGGCGTGTAGGCGGGCGCCGCCGCGGGGGTTGCCGCCGCGGGGGTTGCCGCCGCGGGGGTTGCCGCCGGAGCGCTGCCTACCGGCGCCAGGCGCCGGTCGTCCACCCATCCGGTCCAGCCGTTGCTGCCGGTGACTCGGGCCCAGGCGCCCCGCCTCTCGTCCACCCGCAGCTGCACCCGCGCCTCGAGCCGGGCGATCGGCTGCAGGCTGGGGTCCGGGTTGGCCCAGGCCGACATGCCCCCGGGAGGCACCTCGTGGGTGGGCACGAAAGCCGCCGCCGCCGGCTCCGGGGGAGCCGCCGGCATCTCGATGGTGTCGGCGGGCTTCTCGACGGGTGCCGCGGCCGGTTCCATCATGACCTTGGGCTCGGCAGCCTCGGCCGGGGCGGCGGCACCGAGGGCGGCGACCGCGTCGGCAGCGCCCGCCAGTTCCTGGGTGGCGAGGAGGAAGTTCTGCCGGGACAGCCCATCCATGTAGATGGGGTACTCCAGGTTGACCACCAGGCGGCCGTTGTCCATTTCGGCGGTGCCCCGGAGCAGGGAGCCGCGCTGGTTGGCCAGTGCCAGGGCTTCCGGCAGGGCGTCTTCCCCGGTGTCGGTGAGGGTCAAGCGGTGGGAGAGAAGCACTTCCTCCTCGGCCACCGCCAGGTCGAGGCGTCGGGGCGGTTCTCCGGCGACCTCTACGGCCGGGCCTTCTTCCAGGAAGGTCAGCTTGGGGTCGGCCCGGCACCACCCGGCGATCCGACCGAGTACGTCGTCGCTCACGATGCTCCTTTCCCGCGCCGCCGGAATGGAGGCCAGTGCCGGCGGCCGTGCTGGCTGTCGCGGAGACAAAGGTACTCCCCTCGGGCGCGAGGCGCAGGCGCCGGGGGAGTTTTGGGTCCGGCCCGGGGCTTCAAACCCAGCCGGGAAGGCTCAGACCGGCCCGGGGGCGGCCGCCGGAGCGCGGGAGGTGAGGAGGCGGCTGAGGGTGGCCCGCAGCGCCTCCGGCTCGAAAGGCTTGGTCATGAAGGCATCGGCCCCGCGCCGGTCGGCCTCCAAGCGGTACTCCTCCTGGGCGTGGGCGGTGAGCACCAGCACCGGCACCCCGGTGCAACCGGAGTCCTGACGCATGCGGCGCAGCACCTCCCAGCCATCCATGCCGGGTAGGCCGATGTCGAGGATCACCAGCGCGGGGGGACGGGTGCATACCGCTTCGAGCCCGGAGGGGCCATCGAGGGCCTCTTCGATGGGCCGCCCGAGATCGCGCAGGCACACCGCCAGCAGTCTCTGGACGAGGGGAGAATCCTCGATCACCAGAATGTGATCGCCCACGCGGCCGCCTTTCGAGAACTCGGTGGGAAGAAGTCGGCACGCGGAGCCCTGGTCTTTAGCGAGCCTCCCGCCGATGTGCCCCGCTACCTGGGCCTATCTACCAGGCGCCGCCCCCTCCGCCCCCTCCGCCGCCCCCTCCGCCGCCGGAGAAACCGCCCCCGCCGCCGGAGCTTCCCGGGTGGGCAAAGGCTCCGGTGAGAGCCCTTTCGATGCCGGCCAGGGCGTTCTCGCTGTGCCCGCCGTAGCCGTGCCCCGAGTACCAGTAGATCGAGGAGGTCTCCTCCAGCGTCGGCGGAGCGTGGAGCCGGGCCGCCTCGAGCACGTCCTCGGCCACTCCGAAGGCGATGGCGTAAACCAGGAACTCCTCCCAGAGCGTCAGGGAGATGGCCGGCGCCTCATGCAGGCGGCTGAAGTCGGCCAGGTACCGGCGGAACGCCTGCCACCGGGCGGCCTCCAGGGCTCCCGCCGGGCTGCGGCGCACCCACAGGCTGCGGGCCGACTGGGTGACGACCGTGGCCAGTACCACCAGGGTCCCCACCGCCACGAACCCGAATCGGGCCACCCCCAGCGCCGCCGCGTTGGCCGAGCCTGAGACCCAGGGCAGCACCGGGGCGAGGAACCATCCGGCGATCCCCAGGGCCACACCCGCCGCCATCAGCCACCTGCCGGCCTTCAGGCCGGTCTCGTCGAGGAGGTGCCGCCCGGTCAGGGCCTTGCGCACCGACTCGCGGAAGGCGTCGTAGGTGTCGGCATTGGCCTCGGCGTCGGCCCGGATGCGGGTACGGAACTGGGTCAGAGGCTGGGGGCCATCGTCCAGCACCCGGCGCATCACCGTCATCACGTTCCCTTCGTGCTTGCGAAGGGGCGGAGTGTCTCCCGGGGCGAGGCCGATCACCAGGTCGCTGATCTGCTCGCGGCGCAGGCCGCCCCAGGTGACCCGCTCCACCGTCTGTGGAGAGGCGGTCAGCACCCCTTGCCGGATGAGGTCGAAGAGGGTGGCGGTGAAAGCCTTCTCGTCGATTCGCCCCTGTGTCAGCAGGGCACCCACCAGGGCCGGCTCCAGGTCCGAAGGGGGGGCCTGCTCGTATTCGCGGTCGTAGGCCACCCGGGGCTCGCGGCCGTAGCGTCGGAAGGCGCCGTAGAGGGCGGCGGGGACGGCGGCCATCAGTCCGCCTGCCAGCCAGAGGGAAGGCGAGATGCCGCCGCGGGAGTCCTCGGCCCGTTCGGCGGCGGCCAGTTCCTCCTGCCGGATGACGTCGAGGGCGGCTCCCGGGGCGACGCTCGCCCCGGCGGTGGTGGCCAGGACGCGACGCGGGAAGACCACCCGCATCTCCACCCACTGCCCGTCGGGCACCCCCCAGGCTTCCAGGGCCGGGCTCAGGCCGTCGTCTCCCAGGGTCGTCTCCCCGTCGACCGTGGCCGGGTGCCCATAGACCAGCACCGTGCCCGGCACCAGGTCGGCCGCCGGGAGGATCACCCGGGCGGTGAGGTGGCGAAGGCCCACCGTCCACTCGTCGCCCCACACCTTGAGGTTGACGTCGACCACGTCGTCGTAGGCCACGGTCAAGCCGAGGAGGCGGTAGGTGATGGTGAAGGTGCGGGTCTCATCGGTGGCCCGGTAGTGCCAGACCACCCGCACCCGGCCCCCCAGGTCGGCCACGCCGAAGGTGCTCGGGTCGCCGCTGGAGCCCAGGGCCGTGGGGGCGCCGGGGGCGTATGCGGCCCCTCCCTCCGACACGCCGACGTCCTCGATCGACTCCCCGGGGCGCAGCGGGATCTCGCGGTAGCCGCCGGAGAACCTGCCGTCGAAGGAGTAGGTGATCTGCTCGGTCACCCGCAGCGACCCGTCGCTCTCCACCACCACCTCGATGTCGGCGGCGGGAAGCGAGTACTCCTTGGCAGCGGCCGGGGAGGCGAGCGCCAGGAGGGTCAGGAGGAGGAAGCCGAGGAAGAAGAAGCGCTTCAGAACTCCACCTTGGGGACGCCGCGGGCTTCGTCGTCGATCTCGAAGAAGTCCCGCGTGGTGAAGCGGAACAACGCGGCAACGAAGTTGGTGGGCACGGTCTGCACTGTGTTGTTGTACGACAGGGTGCTGTCGTTGTAGATCTGGCGGGCGACGGCGATGCGGTCCTCGGCGTCGCGCAGATCGGCCTGCAGAGCCTGGAAGTTCTCCGTGGCCCGCAGCGCCGGGTAGGCCTCGGCCAGGGCGAAGAGACGGCGCAGCACCGCCCCGAGGGCGTTCTCGGCCTGAGCCTGCTCGGGCACCGACCCGGCAGCCTGGGCGGCGTTGCGGGCGGCCACGACCTCTTCGAAGGTCTGCCGTTCGTGGGCGGCGTAGCCCTTCACCGCCTCCACGAGGTTGGGGATCAGGTCGTAGCGGCGGCGCAACTGCACATCGACCTGGGCCCAGGCGTTGGCCACCCGGTTGCGCAGGCGGACGAGGGAGTTGTAGGCCAGGGCGAGGCCCAGGGCCAGCACCACAACGACGGCGATGACGACTATCAAAGCGACCATGGCCCTCATGGTACCGACGGCGCCCTCTGCGAGCCGGGCAGACGGGTGGGCGGGCTCAGTCCTCGCCCGGCCCGGGGGCCCGGCGGTGCCGCTTGATCTCCCCGCGGCGCTGCTTGTCGGCCAGGCGGCGCAGGCGGGCCGCTGCGGACGGCCGGGTAGGACGGCGCCGGCGGCGGGGGCGCAGGGCCTCGGAGAGGAGATCCGCCAGGCGGCGGCGGGCGATCTGGCGGTTGCGCCACTGGGAGCGGGACTCGTTCACCACCAGGCGCAACACGCCCCCGGAGATCCGGGTCCCCAGCCGCTCGAGGAGGATGGCGCGCAGCGGTTCGGGCACCGCCGGGCTGGCGGCGACGTCGAAGGCCAGTTCTACCCGGGTGGCGGAGCGGTTGGCGTGCTGGCCACCGGGGCCTCCGGAGGTGTCGAAGCGCCACTGCAGTTCTTCGGCGGGGATCACCAGCCCGGGGGTGACGCGCAACGGCTCGTCCATGCCGCCATTCTGGCCTCTCCCGGATGTGCCGGGAGAGGCGGGGAGGCCGTCTAGCGCGCGGGCCCCGCATAGGGTGGCTCTCCCACCACGGGAGGGAGAGCCACATGCGACGTCTGTTCCCGGCGGCGATCGCCCTCGTGCTGCTGGCCGCGGCCTGCGGCGGCGATGACGCGGCCTCGACCACAGCTTCGTCCACCACTGCAGCGACCACCTCCACTACCACCACCGTTCCGCCGACGACGGCGGCGTCGACCACCACTACGACGGAGGCGACCACCACGACCGACCCCGCGGAGTTCCGCCTCGGCCTGGCGCGGATCTTCGCCGGAGAGTGGGTGGGGGAATGGGCCAACACGACCTTCGGGAGCACCGGCCCGGCCCTGCTCACGCTGGCCGTTGACGTCGAGGAGCGCACCGTGACCCTCACCGTCGACCTCGGCGGGCGCGTGCTCGGGGCCGGCGACCCCGATGCGTTCGATCTAGTGGTCGGTCTGGCGGCGGCGCCTCCCTACACCGCCGAGACTCCGCTGTTCGGTGAGGTCGTCCTGGAAGTGGAAGCCAGCGGCGCTTTCACGCTCGAGGCACCCGCAGTTCCGGCGGCGGGCATCGCGGCTTTGTCCGCTTCGGGCAATGCCACCTCGATCGGCATCAACCTGACGTACACGGTCACCTTCGACGACGGTTCCACCGCCGAGGGCACGGTAGGGATGGTACGGCCGACGGAGTGATGAAGCCCTTCGGCCGGGGCGGCTGCCGTGGCGGCCGGTAACCTTGCCGGGTGAGGCCGGCGGCGCCCTTCCGGCGGCGCGCCCGGTCTCGGGGAGGTGCCGTATGCCCGATGTCGTCCTGGTCACCGGCGACGCCCTGCACCCCGACCAGGTGCTGGCGATCGCCGAACGCCGCGCCGAGGTCCGCCTCGGCCCCGGGGTGGCCGCCCGTATCGCCCCGGCCCGGGCGGTGGTGGAGCAGGCGGTGCGTGAGGGACGGGTGGTCTACGGCATCACCACCGGGTTTGGGGCTCTGGCCAACACCCGCATCGACCCCGCGTTGGCCGACGAGGCGCAGGTAGCGCTGCTGCGCAGCCACGCCTCCGGAGTGGGCCCGCCCCTTCCCGACGAGTTGGTGCGGGCCATGCTGCTCTTGCGGGCGCGCACCCTGGCCCAGGGTCATAGTGGGGTGCGGCTGGAGATCGTCGAGCGCCTCATCGAACTGCTGCGGAGGGATCTGCTCCCGGTGGTGCCGGCCCAGGGGTCGGTGGGGGCCTCGGGCGACCTGGCGCCTTTCGCCCACCTGACCCTGCCCCTCATCGGGGAGGGCCGCCTCCGCCATGAGAGCCGGGAGCGGCCGGCGGCCGAGGTGCTGGCGGAGCATGAGCTGGCTCCCCTCACCCTGCACGCCAAGGAGGGCCTGAGCCTGCTGAACGGGACCGAGGGCATGCTGGCCATGGGGGTGCTCGGCTTGGCCCGGGCGCGGCGCCTGGCCGATGCTGCCGACTTGGCCTGCGCCCTGTCGATCGAGGCCCTGCTGGGCAGCACCCGGCCGTTCGAAGCGCGCATTCACCACCTGCGCCCCCATCCGGGCCAGGGGGAGAGCGCCGCCAGTCTGCGCCGCTTCCTGGCGGGCAGCGCCATCGGGTCCAGCCACCGGGACGATTTCGGCCACGCCGTGCAGGACGCCTACAGCCTGCGCTGCGCCCCCCAGGTGCACGGGGCGGCGCGGGACGTGCTCTCCTTCGGCGATGGCGTGCTGCGGGTGGAACTGGGCGCGGTGGTGGACAACCCGATCGTGTTCCCCGACACCGGCGAGGTGGTCTCCGGGGGCAACTTCCACGGCCAGCCGCTGGCTTTCGTCCTCGACTTCGCCACGGTGGCGGTGACCGAGCTGAGCAGCATCAGCGAGCGGCGTACCGATCGGATCCTCGACCCGGAGCGGTCCGATGGGCTGCCGCCCTTCCTGGCCACCCGCCCCGGTCTGAACAGCGGCTACATGATCACCCAGTACGTCGCCGCCGCCCTGGTGGCGGAAAACCGGGTGCTGTGCCACCCTGCCTCCGTCGAGAGCATCCCCACCTCCGGCTCCCAGGAGGATCACGTGTCGATGGGCTGGGGCGCCGGGCGCAAGCTGGGAGAGGTGCTGGACAACGCGGCGCGCGTGATTGCCGTGGAGATCCTCTGCGCCTGCGCCGGCATCGAGTACCGGCGGCCCCTGGCCCCGGCGCCGGGCACGGGGGCGGCTCTGGAAGCAGTGCGACGGCGGGTGCCCCCGCTGGCCGACGACCGGCCTCCGGCTCCGGACATCGAGGCGGTGGCAGAGATGGTCGACGACGGGAGCCTGGTGCGGGCCGCCCTCGAGGCGACGGGCGGGGTACCCTGAGAGGAGAGAACAGGAGGAGGTCGCATGACGGACGCCGAGACCAAGGGTGGGTTCCTGAGCAAGGCCAAGGCCTTCCTGGCCAAGGCCAAGGAGAAGATGGCCCCCAAGGCCGAGAAGGCCTGGGAAAAGACCAAGGAGACGGCGGAGAAGGCCAAGGAGAAGGCCGCTCCCGTCGCCGAGAAGGCCTGGGAGAAGACCAAGGAAGTCTCCGAGAAGGCCTGGGAGAAGACCAAGGAAGTCGCCGAGGACGTCAAGGAGAAGGTCGAGGAGAAGGTCGAGGAGCGGCGCGAGCACAAGGCCGATGAGGAAGGCGGCGCTCCCGAGGCTCCCGCGGCCGAGGAGCCCAAGCCCGAATAGGGCTGCGGAGGCCCCAAAGGTTGAGGCCCGCCGTCTCGGCGGGCCTCAACGCGTGACGTTGACTCTGGTCAGCCCGCCGGCGTGATCGCCGTCCCGTAGCGGGGGTACTCGTCGGTGAGGCCCAGGAACCAGGCCATCAGCCGGGTGTACCACTGCATGGTGCCGGCAACGAAGTCTTGGATTCCCTTGGGCAGGGACCCGCTGAAGAAGGCGATGACGTAGCCAAACCAGGTGGCTACGACGACGCCGATCATGACGAACCAGAGCAAGAAGAGGTGGGGGATCAGGCAGATGCCCTTGGGGAAGAGGAAGATCCCGGCCACTGCCCACCCCTTGCTTGGGGCCTCGTTGGTGGGCAGGACGGCGTCGATCGGGTAACCCTTGGGATCGGACTCGAACGGGGGGTACTCATCGGTGATGCCGGCCAGCCACCCGTAGGAACGGACGCCCCACCGCAGGTACATATGGATCAGGCTCTGCAGCCCGGGGGGGAACTTGCCGGTGAAGGCAACGATCCAGAACCCGATGTAGCCCACGGCATAGGCCAGGTACTGGAGCACCCCGATGATGATCAGGTGGGGCACCAGCAGGATGGCCTTGACGCAGAAGAGGGCTCCGGCCAGGGCTAGGCCCCGACGGGGTTTCTCGTTCCGGCGGTATACGACGGCGGCTTGGGTCATGGGCTGCTCCCGGTGTCGCGGTACGTTTCGATACTACGCGGGTTTGCCCTCGGGTTCCGCGGCTCCGGAGTACCCTGGCCACAGGCTCGAGAGAGGTGGCGCGGTGAGCGGTCCACGAGTGGTGCGGGCGCCGCGGGGCCCGCAGTTGCGTGCCCGCGGCTGGCTGCAAGAGGCGGCGCTGCGCTGCCTGATGAACAACCTCGACCCGGAGGTGGCGGAGCGGCCGGACGACCTGGTGGTCTACGGGGGCCGGGGCAAGGCGGCCCGCAACTGGGAGGCCTTCGACGCCCTGGTGGGGTCGCTGGAGGCGCTGGGGGACGACGAAACGCTGCTGGTGCAGTCGGGCAAGCCGGTGGGGGTCTTCCGCACCCATCCGATGGCTCCGCGGGTGCTCATCGCCAACAGCCTGCTGGTGCCCGACTGGGCCGACTGGGAGCACTTCTGGGACCTGGAGGCGGCGGGCCTCACCATGTACGGCCAGATGACCGCCGGGTCATGGATCTACATCGGCACCCAGGGCATCCTCCAGGGCACCTACCAGACGTTCGCCGCAGTGGGCGAGCGGCGCTTCGGCGGGAGCCTGAAGGGCACTCTCACCCTGACTGCCGGCTTGGGGGGCATGGGCGGGGCTCAACCCCTCGCCGTGACCATGAACGAGGGCGTGGCCCTGATCGTGGAGGTCGACCCGGCGCGCATCCGCAGGCGCCTGGAGACTCGCTACCTCGACACCATGGCCGGCAGCCTGGACGAGGCGGTGGCCCTGGCCCTGGCCGCCAAGAGCGACGGGCGGGCGCTGTCGGTGGGCGTGGAGGGCAACGCCGCCGAGGCCTTCCCCGAACTGCTGCGGCGGGGCATTCCCATCGACATCGTCACCGATCAGACGTCGGCCCACGATCCGCTCAACGGGTATATCCCGGCCGGCTACTCGCTGGAGGGGGCGGCCGGACTGCGATCCGGCGATCGTAACGGCTACGTGGCCGCCGCCCGGGCCTCCATGGCCCGGCACTGTGAGGCCATGGTGGGTTTCCAGAAGGCGGGCGCCGAGGTGTTCGACTACGGCAACAACCTGCGGGGCGAGGCCGTACGCGGCGGCTTCGCGGATGCTTTCTCCTACCCCGGGTTCGTCCCCGCCTACCTGCGGCCCCTCTTCTGCGAAGGCAAGGGCCCCTTCCGCTGGGTGGCGCTGAGCGGCGACCCGGCCGACATCGCCGCCACCGACCGGGCGGTGGAGGCCCTCTTCCCCGAAGACCGCCCGCTGCAGCGCTGGCTGCAGATGGCTCGGGAGCGGGTCGCCTTCCAGGGCCTGCCGGCACGGATCTGCTGGCTGGGCTACGGGGAGCGGCATCGGGCCGGCCTGGCCTTCAACGACTTGGTGGCCTCGGGCGAGGTGTCCTGCCCCATCGTCATCGGGCGGGACCACCTGGATGCGGGGTCGGTGGCCTCCCCCTACCGGGAGACGGAGGCCATGGCCGACGGCTCCGACGCCATCGCCGACTGGCCCATCCTCAACGCCCTGCTCAATACCGCCTCGGGGGCCGCCTGGGTCGCAGTGCATCACGGCGGCGGAGTGGGCATGGGCAAGTCGATCCATGCCGGCGCCCAGGTGGTGGCCGACGGTACCGCCGACGGCGCCCTGCGTCTGGAACGGGTGCTTACCAACGATCCCGGTACCGGGGTGATGCGCCACGCCGACGCCGGCTACGACCGGGCGGTCGAGGTAGCGCAGGAGCGGGGGGTGAGGATCCCCATGCTGGGGACATGAGCGGCGACCTGCTGGTCACCGGGATCGGGGAGCTGGCCACCAACGCCCCGCGGTCGCCGGACCTGGTGGGAGTGACGCACCATGCGGCGGTGGCGATACGGGCGGGGCGGGTGGCTTGGGCCGGGCCGGCGGCAGACCTCCCCGCGGGGTATGCCGACATTGAGGGCTGGGACGTCGGCGGCCGGGCGGTGGTCCCCGGCTTCGTGGATGCCCACACCCACTTGGTGTACGCCGGCGACCGGTCGGACGAATTCTGCCGGCGGCTGCGGGGGGAGTCCTATGAGGCCATCCTGGCGTCGGGCGGCGGGATTCACTCCACGGTGCAGGCTACGCGGGCCGCTTCGTTCGACGATCTGGTGGCGGGCGCATCGGCCCGCGCCTGGCGGATGCTGCGTCAGGGGACCACGACGGTCGAGGTGAAGTCGGGGTATGGCCTCGACGTCGCCACCGAGGTGAAGATCCTGGAGGCGGCCCACACGGTGGGGGAGCGGGTGCCGTTGGACGTGGTGCCCACCTTCCTGGGGGCGCACGTGGTGGCGCGGGGGGTGGAGCGCGAGGAGTACCTGCGCCTGGTGACGGGGGAGATGCTCACCGCCTGCGCCCCCCTGGCCCGCTACTGCGACGTGTTCTGCGACCGGGGGGCCTTCACCGTGGAGGAGGCCCGGCGGGTGCTGCGGGCCGGGATGGAGGCCGGGTTGCGGCCCCGACTCCACGTCGAGCAACTGGCCCGCACCGGCGGGGCAGGGCTGGCAGCAGAGGTGGGAGCGGCCTCGTCCGACCATCTCGACCACGCCACCTCCGAGGATGCGGCCGCGTTGCGGCAGGCCGGGGTGGTGGCGGTGCTGCTGCCGGCGGTCTCCTTCTCTATGCGTGCCCCGCAAGCGCCGGCACGGATGCTCTGGGACGCGGGGGTGACCGTCGCTCTGGCCACCGACTGCAACCCGGGCACCTCCTACGTCGAATCGATGCCGTTCGTGATCGCCCTGGCCTGTCTGCAGATGGGTCTGACCCCGGAGGAAGCGCTGTGGGCCGCCACCCGGGGCGGCGCACTGGCTCTCGACGAGGCCGACAAGGGCTGGGTGGTCGAGGGAGCCGTGGCCGACCTAGCGGTGCTCGATGCCCCGTCTTATCGGCATCTGCCCTACCGCCCGGGGAGCGACCTGGTGTGGGCGGTGATCAAGGACGGGGCGGTGGTGGTGGGGTGAGGTAGTCCCACCCTAGGGTGCTGCTTGCTAAGTACACCCTCAGGCGCGGTGATGCCGCGTGGCAAGGTACTGATCCACCCAGCTGCGGGAACTGCGCCACTGGCCGTCCGGGCCCTTGGTGGCCTGGAGGCGGCCTCTGATTGCCGCGACTCGTAGAGCGTTGTGGGTGATTCCCTCGCCGGCAAGCGCGGCCAGAGGGACTAGGCGGGCCGGGCCCGCGACTGCGGGGACGATGAACTTATAGAGGTTGTCGAGGATGGCGCGGGCGATGAGTTCGCCGAGGGCTCCGGGGTCTTCCTCATCAGCGCGGCGCAGCGCCCTGATGTACTTGAGGCGCTGACCCTTGTAGATGATCGCCGGCGGGTAACCGAACCTCACCAGGATCAGGTTGAGCACCAGTCGTCCCGTTCTGCCGTTCCCGTCCAGGAAGGGGTGGATCTGTTCGAACCGGCAGTGAGCGGTGGCAATCTCCTCCGGGAAGCCCGGCATCCGCGGTGTGAGACGGTTGACGGCTTGAAGCCAAGACTCGATCTGGGCCGGCACATCGACCCACGGCGGCGGCGTCAGGCCTCCTGCGAAGGGCTGGATGTCGTGCTCACGGAACGACCCTGGGCCTTCTCTCGGGGTGGCGTCAGGATGAGGCGCTATCTCCCAGAGGGGCTTCATCGCAGAGCGGTGGACCTCCCTGAGCTCCGTCAGGTTGATGACACTCCGATCGCTGCGAGCCCGCGGCCCGATCGCTTGCTGGTAGACCCAGCGGGCTGCGTCGGCATAGCCCCGGACCTCCATGTACTCCCTCAGCTCCTTGTCCCCGACGGCCCGACCCTCGGCCAGGAGGGCCTCCACCTGCTTGAGCACCAGCGTGTTGCCCTCGATGGCCGTGGAGTGATGGGCTTCCTCGTACCAGATTCCGGTCCAGATCCCCGAGGCTTCGTCGGGGTTTGGCAGACCTCCCATCCTGGCCCACAGTTCGGCGATCTGCGTCTCCAGGCGCTGGTATACGGCGGAGCGGGGGGGACGACCTCTAGGCATAGCGCTTCACCTGATTTGTTCGGTCTGACGAGATCGAATCGTACCGTACAGATCTGACAATTGTACGGACTAGCCCGATGTGATCTGAAGCGTACAACCTCCAACAGAGTGGGGCCTCGTCACCCTGGGGCGCTGCTCGCTAAGTACACCATCCAGGGGGTGACATCGAACCCGGCTGATCCGGGCCGGTGAGTGATCCCCTACCCCGGGAAGGTAACTGGGTTGCTCGCCGTGTCCCTCCGGTTCCCGTCGGGGCAGACGTCGATTTCCAGGGGGGTCACCCAGGCGAACCACTGGAACGGAGCGCTCAGCCTCGGCAAATCCGCCAGGGGAATACGCGCCTCCAGGACGTTCGCCTCCGCGGTGACCACAGGGAGCACAAGCTTGTCAGACAGATCCTCAGTGGGCAGCGGGCGGATGCTTGCCGCCCAACCCTGTGACTGGTCGTCCCAGCCGATGAACATCTCCTGCCCATCCCAGTCGACACCGAATCCGGTGAGGTCCCCCAGAGAGAGCACCACCCCGCTTTCCTGGGTCACGTCGGCGGCGAAGCGCGCCGTGATCACCAGGTCCTCCCCCTCCACGGCGACCTCCACCCCGGTCAGGTCGAAGGCGTCGGGCCAGCCCTCCATCTCGGTGAAGGAGTCGCTTCGCGCGACGGCGTCGCCCGCAGGGTCGGAGCAGGACGACGACCCCTCGAGCGGAACCGTACCCCCGTTCCCTCCCGTGGTGGTCGTCGCTGCCCCGCTGGTGGTGCCCGTCGTGTCGTCGCCGCAGCCCGCCACCGCCAGAAGCGTCAGCAATGGCAGGAGCGCCACCAGTCCCCTCCGACTTGCCCAGAACGTCGCAGCCATAGCCATCCTCTCTTCGCCTCGCCGGAGCGTCCGGGCCGCCACGGCGAGCCTTCTTGACTGAAGATACAACGGAACTTGTCAGAGGGGGGTGGTAGGTTGGTGGTGGACCTTTCCCGCTGCAACATTGAAGGCATGGGCGGCCTACGACCCCCCCGACGCAGGCGAGGACAGCGGGTTCGCCGGTGACCGTTGGGATAAGCACATAGAACATGGAAGCCGGATGAAGGCGCCGGGTCCGCAATGGCGAGGTGTCGCTTGCGGAGGTCGGTCCCATGGCAGAGGTCCGTTCTGGGTGGGGGCTGGTTCTGTATCCGGAGGCGGGTGAGGCTGGCGGTGTGTTCCGGGGCCTGGACCGTCCCGGGTCTGGTGGAGACGGCTGGGAGGACGACCCTGATCGGTCGGTGTCGGAGGCGTGTCGGCGTGCCCGGGGGAAGGTGCGCCGTTACTGCGCCGCTAACCGGCTGAACCGCTTCGGGACGCTCACCTATGCGGGTGAGGGGTGCCATGAGCCGCTGGTGGCCCGGGCGGATGTGCGCCGGTTCTTCCGCAGGCTGCGTGCGGGGCTGGGGGGTGATCCGCTCCCTTACGTGTGGGTGCCGGAACTGCACCCGGGCGGCCACGGCTTCCACTTCCATGTGGCGCTGGGTCGGCACGTGCCTCGGGGCCTGATCGCCGAGGCGTGGAGTCGGGGGTTTATCCACATCACCCTGATCGGTGACCTGCCGGTGGGGTCGGGTGCTCGGGAGGAGGCCCGGGTGGCGGCCCGGTATCTGTCCAAGTACCTGGGGAAGGGCTTCTCAGCAGGGGGACTGAACCGCTATGACGTGGCGCAGGGGTTCCAGCCTTCGGCCGAGCCGATCACCGGCCCCACCGAAGCCGGTGTGATCGGCGAGGCGGCCGAGCGCATGGGCGGCCCACCTGATGTGCTGTGGCGGTCGGTGAACGAGCCGGGCTGGCGTGGCCCCCCAGGCGCTGTGGATGTCATGGCGATGACACCGGCGGAGCCTGAGGTTGTGCGCCGCTGGGTGGAGGCCTCGTGCCGGGTGCAGGGGCTGCCGGTTGGGGTGTCTGATGGGGAGGCGACGGGGCGGGCGGCGACCCTCCTGCGGGAGGGGCGACGCCCGGCCGCTGCCCCTACAGACGCCAGACCGGTGTGAACCGGTCGGGGTCGAACCCCCGGCCCGGCTTAGCAGGGTGGACGACCACATGATCCAAGATCACCCGAATGACGGCCTGCTGACGGGACAGGGGCAAGCCCTGCCAGGCCGAGCGGAGCAGGTCGGAGCGGCCGGCGTACTCGTCCACAGCCGTGGTTGGGAACAGTCGGGACAGGCGGCGGCGGTTCTGGTCGATCCGGGCCTGCACAGAGTCACGGGCGGCCAACCACTCCGACCGGCTGATGCGGTGGTCGGTGTGGTCGATGATCAACTCCCGCAGCATGGCCTGATCCTGGGCGATGCGGTCGTGGAGGTCGGCCAACTCGGCCTGCTGGGCATGCGAGTCGGCGAGGGCCGCAGCCATTTCGGGGGTGTCCAAGCGCAGCAGCACCGCCTCGGCGACCAGGTGTTCTGTCGGTTCAGCGGTAGCAGA
>Ga0209164_1001833_pt1 | contig 25103 bp, 22 predicted proteins | sample MTBNYHSulfiMetaG_FD_187458 | JGI IMG/M metagenome (GOLD analysis project Ga0209164, IMG submission 187458) | Enrichment culture microbial communities from rom New York Harbor, USA that are MTBE-degrading - MTBE-NYH (New York Harbor Sulfidogenic)... | ecosystem: Environmental > Aquatic > Marine >... | reverse complement strand
GAAAGGAATGAAAAGGAGGTTTCTCAAAAAAACTCAAGGAATGATATGGATGGGGTAAAACTAAACCGCCTCCAATGGCATCGAATTATATCGACGTATCTGGTAACGAATTATATCGGCGTCAATACTTCTGAATAAGAAAAAAATTTTTGCCACTTTTACCTGCCTCAAACAGAGGTCATTTGCGTTTTACTTGGTGCTTCTTGTGAAGAAATTCTACGAAATCCGTCTAATTTTGACACCGCCTCCAACTTATGGGAAGGAGTTGGATGCTGGTATCTCATGGCCACTTTTGCCGTTTTGTGACCCATAATTTCCATGATCGTTTTCAGATCAACACCGTTCATTCCTAACCGGCTTCCGAACGAATGGCGGAGATCATGGAATCTAAACCGGATCTCGACTGTTTCCCCGTTCTTTACATCCCACCGAATGAGACCGGCCTTTTTCCTGGCTGTCTCGAAAGCTCTTACATGAGTCAACCTCGCCCCCTTGTGATTACAAAACACATAATCAGAGCCCTCCCTTTCCATGCGCCTCTGAAGAATCTCCCTCATGGTCTCGTTTACGGGAACCGGCCTGTCTTGATGTGTCTTTGTGTCTGTGGCTAACAGATAATTCTCCTCAAGGTGAACATGAGACCGCCTGAGACCGAATATCTCCGCCTGTCTCATACCAGAGTATAGGGCAAATTCGACCAGATCCCTGAGGTATTTTTCCGGCTGTCGGATTTTTTCGCATTCCTGCAGGAGTCGCGGCTCTTCTTCTGGACTGAGAACCCACATCGCCTCGTTATCCTCATGAAGGAGCTTCACCTTGCCGATAGGATTCGCCTGGAGATATCCCCAGTCAACGGCCTTGTTCATCATGTTTTGCAGACAAGCGACATCCCTGTTCACTGTAGCAGGAGCCGCGCCTGCGTCTCGCCTGGCCTTCTTGTATTGCTCGACCTGAAAGGCATGGATGGATCCTAAGAGTTTCCCGTTAAAATAGGGCTCAAGCTGACCGATAGAAACCTCATTTCGTTGCGCTGACTTCGGTTTCTTGTTAATCCTGGCGTGTTCGAGATATTTCTCTTTGAATTTTTCAAACCTGATCCGCTTTGCCTTGATTTGATGCTTCCCCTCCCGGACCTCTGTCTTGTATTTCTCTTCGCGCTCCTTGGCCACTGTCTTAGAGATCCCCTTACCCAGGGCCTTCTTGTATCTCACACCCTCATGGTGGAATTCCGTCACCCAATTCCCGTTTCTTAGATACATGGCGTTACCTCCCTTCAGATAAAAGACCTTTTGGGCCGTGGATGTCTCTTTCCACTCGATCTACAAAGGCAGTAACACCTCATTGCGCGGAATTCTGCTGTGTTTCATTCCTTTCCCTGGCATCAGAAAGAATCTGCACAACAAGGGCATTCATTGAGACTCTGGTTTTCTGGGCAATCGTTTCCATAGCCGCTTTATCCCTCAGCCACTCAAATAACTCCTCTGGCATTCTTATTGTCCACTGTTTCAAGCCATTACCTCCTTAATGTTTTCGTTGACTACATTGTATTCATAGGTATCATTATTGTCAAGCATTACTTGGTAGCTTGTGCCAGCATCCTTGGCAATTTCTCCGCCAATTCGTAACGTTTAATCATAAAAGATTCTCCCCGGGATGAAAGACGAGAAAAATAGGACCGTTTAAGACCTCCAAGCCGCTGAAAAAGAGATCGAGGAAAGAGCCGATAGGTACTCCTTTGGAAAAGACATGGGACAGACGCCAAAGCGGAATCCGAAACCTCCCTATTAAAAGAACTTCTTCCCTCTGCCACTGAGCGGACCCCAGATGAACTGTTGTCAGAATGGGACCGGCAGGCTGCAGAACTCGAATTCCAATCGAGATCGTATCCTGGACATCGTGGCTCAGAAAAAAGTAGACGCTGACCTGATTGGCGATATCCAAAGGATCAAGCCCCATCTATTCTATTCCTCACGCATCTTTTGAAGATTTTGAAGGAAGATCGGACAATCAATATGCCGATTTCGATTTGAAAAGTCTTTTTGGGGTTAAATAGGCGGTTAGAGGCTTCGGGAGAGGTGGCCTTCTTTGTTTTCTCGTGAAATAGATATCCTGTTGGTTTGGCGCATCCACTGCGATTAATTGAGAGCTTTCATTATTTCAATTCAACTTTTATCTTTTGCTGCTGATCAGGATATTCCTTTTCGAGCAGAGAAACAATTGTCTTGGAAGTCACTTGGCGAATAAATTCATCCGTTGTTAAGTCGAGTGCTCTTGTAAACTGGGAGCTGACTGTGTTATATCTAACATCCAGTTTTTGAGCGATGCTGCGGAAGGCTGCCTTATGGTCCAGCCCACTCCACATCAAGCGGATCACGGGAATCAGGTAGTCTTCCAGATTGTTGTAACCCTTGCTGCCCAGGGGCCTTTTGTATATGGGAGGTTTGCGGTGAGGCAAACCGCCTGGCTTGGGATTCACAATGCGTTTTCTTCTCTGCCCGAGGGGCATTTCACGCTGAAGCAGACCACCGATACGCTCTTGTATTCTTTGGTGAAGGGCAACCCGCGCTTGATGAAGCTCGTGTTCCGATAACAGCTTGATTTTTAACGCCTTGAGTTCGGATGGAACAGGAATTCTCTGCCTTTTCATGCGGGCGATGGAATTTTCAATCTCTTTAACCTGGTCAAAGGAAACCACATTTTTCGCATCTGCGATGTCTTTTTGCAAACGCTGGATGATTTCCGACAGTTCGGAAACAAGTTCGTTGACGTGCTTCTCAAGATCATCCAGTTGGCCCATGGTGCGCTGCCTCTATATGCAATATTTAGTAATTTTTATAAAATGCCTCGGATGTGAATTTCACAAACTCCTCGGTTCTTTCCGGGCTTCGAGCCACCACCTGCCAGGGTTCCAGCCGTGCGATTTCGGTTTGCAGGTCTTTGGCGGTTTTATTGCTGCAACCCAGAATATCCTGGACCGATGCGGCCGAAACCCCTTCACATTGGAAGATGAAGGCAAACTCCAGCAGCTCCTGGAAATTGAAGAACTTCTGCTGGTAATCGTTGGGGGACTGGCTGGCAAAGAACACCACGATGCCCTTGGAGCGCCCCTCGCGAATGATGCGCTGCAGAAAGACATTGCGCTGGCCCAGGTAGTTGTGGGCCTCGTCGATGACCAGGATGGATCGAATGGTGCGCCGTCCGTCCCGGACCGGGCTGTCGGGCAACAGCGCCATTTCCTTGTAGAGCCGCTCGATTACCAGGTAAGCCACCAATTCCTTCAACACCGGCATGGCGTGCACGTCGATGAGCAATGTTCGATTGGAAAGCCGGTCGATGGGGGCCACATCACTTCCATGCCGCCAGAACAAATCGAAATCCGATAGGTCTCGCAGCACTTCGATAAGGCTGTCGTCTTTCTTGTTATCAGCTTCGTACATGGCCGCCACCATGCGGTACACATCGTGAAAATCCGGATAGGGAGCCGCCGAATCCGCCCGCTGCGCATAGGCGGCGCGGATCGCCTCGGTCAACGCGCCCTTTTGCACCACCCCCAGTTTGCTGTTGATGGAGGCAAAGCTTTCGGCCTTTTCCCGGGCCGACACATTGACCGTCTGCTCATCATAGGCCGGCAAGACAAAAGGATTGATAGGCAGGCTCTCTCCGCCCTGAAGCAGCCGGAAGGGATGAACCTTGGCGGCTTCAAGAAATCGTTCATTGTCCACCACATCGCCCTTGTAGTCGAAATAGATGAAATTGGTCTGATAGTTGGACTGCTGGCGGATATCGGTCAGAATTTTCAATACGAACTGGGTTTTTCCCGTACCCGGTTTGCCCATGATGGCCAGGTGCGAGTTGGCATGCTTGGCGGTATTGTTGAGTTCCATGATCATTTCATGCTGCTGCAACAGGGTCCGGCCGATGAAAATATCCAGTCCATGCCCGGCGGTTTCCCGACGCCCACCAAACTCCACTTCGTCCACCAGGCGCGTCAGCAGGCTGTCCGCATCCCGGCCGCATTCCTGATACAGGCGGCCCAGCAGCTCGGCGCCGCTGTCGATATGGTTTTTCACGATGGAGCGGTTGGAAAAGAAGCCATCTTCATCGATGTCGCGTCTGCGGTAGACGTGATAGATCAGCGCCCGAATGAAGGTTTCGTCTTCACCCACAAAGGTGGGGCGCTTCATCTCCGCGCCGGTGAAACTGGCGCTCTGAGCCACATCCGGCCCTTCCTTGGCCAGGGACAGGGCAAAAGCCATGCGGGCTAGGGTCGCCTTTTCCAGCTTGGTTTCAAACCTCAGGGCGCTGAGCACCTCGTCCGCCTCATTGGATGTGTAAAGTCGGTCAGCCACGGTCTAATTCTCCCAGAAGTATCCTTCCTGAAATGTCGTCAGCTCCCGCTGCTGGTCAAATACCAAACTCCCGGCCCCGCTTAGACGGGTTTTGAGTGTCCTGTAATAGTCCTTGTCGATCTCGGTGTCGGTGGACAATATGATCACCTGTTCCCCTGCATTGGGAAAGTAGTTGTTCACGATGTTGTCGCGGTGGGTGCTGTCCAGACGGGACAGAGGCGTGTCGATGACGATGGGCAGTTTCAATTGACTGGTCTGGGCCAAACCCCACAGCAGGGAGACGGCGAACACTTCTTTCTCTCCGGCGGAAAGCCCTGATTTCTTGATTTCATGGCCGTTGCGGTCGGAGATGCGCACCTCGTAGGTTTTGTCGTCGATGATGATATCCTTGATCAAGCCGCTGCGGCTGGAAAGCAGGCGATACATTTCAAAGGTCTTTTCCTGCAGGAGATGGACCTTGTTTTTGCGCAAGCGCACCATGAATTGATTGAGCACACCGGCAATGGCGTCGCATTCCTGGATAAACTCGGCTCTTTCCTTGGAGACGTGGTGCTTTTCGTAGAGTTTTTCGATCTCCATCTCAATGGCTGTGATCCGTTTTTCAAGGGCCAGGATTTCCTCTTCCAAAAGACGCAATTGTTCAGTCTTGCGGCCGATCTGGGTCGAACAGCCCTCCATTTCGGCCTGGAGCTGCTCGAAGAGTTCCTTTTCCGATTCGGACAGCAGACCGGTCTGGCTCAAACCCTCGATCTTGCGGATCTGGGCGGCCAGCTCCCGTTTTTCTTCCAGCAATGGTTTGAGCAGAAACACCTCCCCGCTTTCCAAAGATTCCATCTTGTTGAGCACCCGGGCCGCATCACGGTCGGAAAGATCCAGAATCCGCACCACCGCCCCTTGGGAATCACCCTCCCTGAGCAGCCGGAAGATGCGCCGCTCCAGCTCCGCCATCTTTTCGGGCGACAGCGTCTCCCGGTAGATTGGCTCCGGCTCCTCCACAACCCGCACGATTCGTTTGGCCAGGGCGGCGGCGTTTTCCCTGATTGCCTCGCTGCCGGCGGACTCCCGTTCGGATTCGATTTGCTGCCGCATATGCTCGAACAACCTGCCGGTGATGGCAAACGGCAGGGTCTTTTCGCAAAGCGCGCGGATTTCACTTTCTACCTGAGCCAGACGGTTAGCCGCCTGAACACGCTTTTTTTCATTGGCGCGCATGGTCTCGCGCGTTTCCGGCTCGGCCTGAAAGGCGGCAGTAAAGCGCTGCCGGGCATCTTCGAGCTGCTGCTTGAATTCCACCAGCTCCTGCTGCACGCGCTCGCGTTCTGTTTGCCAGCGGGTCAGCTTGCTGCGCTCTTTTTTCAGCTCGCTTTGTTTGAAATCCAGGTCTTCGTCGGAAATTTCCACAAACCCCTTGCGCTCCTCGTTCTTGATATAGAGGATGTCGGAGGCCAGGCGGTTGATGTACTGGATGCCCAGGGCGGCTTCCAGGGAGGATTTCAGCCGCACCTCCGAGTGGTCGTCGGCGGCGATGGCCTGTATTTTCTCACCGTCAAAAAAGAAGAACTGGGTGATGCCCGGCGGGATCATGGAACGGATAAAGTCCTGCCAGATCTCCTGGTTCTGCACCGAGACCCGCTTACCGTCACGCACCACCACCAGCCGCTCCGTCAAGTCCCGCGGTTTGGGGTCGTCGGCCACCCCTGCGCTCCATGATCGCTTAACCACCAGCTCCGACAGATCATCCATTTCCATCACCAGTTCAAATGAGACCGATGCGTTGCCCCGGGCCTTTTCCCGGCGGTTGATGTTGCGGAATATTTCGTCTGCCTTGGTGCCGTACAGACAATAATTGATCGCCTCCATAATGGACGTTTTGCCCGCGCCGTTCATGCCGCCGATCAAAAAGATGCTCCGGCCGTCTTCGCCCACCGGGAAACGGATTTCCGTGGCGAACTGAAAGGATTTGTAGTTCTCGACGGTCAATTTGCGGAATTTCATTTCTGCCTCTTGCTCAATTGCCAAAATCCTCTTGGTGAATGTTTTATCAGATCACCGTCATTAGCCAGTTTCAGCCTAGCCCAATGCACATTGTGGCGCCATTTCACACCAAATGAATCATCATCTTCTAAATCCCCGGGGAGAAACTTTCCTTGAAGTTTCTTCTCTATTAGCGAGAGGACTTCATTACAATCCGCCGAGCCTCCGAGTTCTTTCAGAGATACGAGAATGAGGTGCATAAGCTCATGGCGGGGCGTTTGAGCGGAATCGCTGGAACGATTTCTTCTGATTTTTTCCCTTTTCTTGGGCAGGCTTGATTGTTTTCCCAATCTCTTTTTAAGAACGTCAACAATTTTTTCCAATTCATGTAACAACCCATGTAATGCATTCATCGATTCAGATTTAGTGCTAACGAAACATGCCAGGCGTAGTTTCTCCTTCCGAAGGGCGTCCGGCACAGGCACACCCATTCTCTCCAGTTTTTCAACCGCTTTGGCGATTTCCCGCAGTTGGGCATCTTTCTCACCGGTATTGGCACTGTCCGACGCGCAGTCTATTCGGTCGATGACATCACGGCACAATTCGATTAGGAGACTGGGATCTTTTACAAAGCGGTCGATATCCTGGTTCATGGGATCAATTACCCTTCAGCAGCCGGACGGCTTTTCAGAATCTCGCGCAAGGCGTCATAAACGCCGGTGCGCCGTTCCTTGAACTCATAGTCGTAGACCGTTTCCAGCAATTTGTGCACCTTGCCTAGGTTCACATTGTTCTGGCGGCACAATTCATCGAGCAATCGCTGGTCTTCTTGGGATAACTTCATACCTTTAACTCCTCCTTGGCATTCGGGCTGCCTTTGGGCTCGTAAAGCTTCACCAGAACGTCCGGCATTTCCTCAAACGCCGCTTCGATCATCGCCTTGACCCGGCTCCATTGCAGTCCGCCCAATCCGGAACCCAAGGGCGGAACGGCAATGGATCGGATTTTTCGCTGCTGCACTTCCCGCACCAATGCCTTGAGGCCGCTTTCGATATCCTCATAGCGGCTTTTGCCGCGCCAATGCCGCTTGGTGGGAAAGTTGATGATATAGCGCGGATTGAACATCTGGCCGGTTTCGAACACGAACATGCGGCCCGGTTTAACCTCTTCCCTTCGACAGGCGGCTTCGTAGGCCTTAAAATTCTCTGGAAACGCCTTCTTGAACTGCAAAGCAATTCCCTTACCCATTACACCGACACAATTGACAGTGTTGACCAGGGCCGCAGCATCGGCCATCAAAAGGTCCCCTTTTGTTCGTTCAATCATCTTTGTATACCTTGCCGCCATTTTCCAGAAACCGTTTCAATTCCGCATCGTCGGTCAGCGTTTCTTCCCGGGCTTCCTCGGCCAGCCGGTGCTGGTGAAAAATGTCATATTGCTCCAATGCCAACTGATCGGCCACGGCTTTGCTGACCTTGCCGGGGTGTTCAAGGATCTCCCGCTCGTTGAACTGCAAAAAGGCATCCAGTTTTTCGCGCCAGTCGCGCATGAAAATCTGGCGGTGGCGTCTGGCCTGATCCTCGGCATAATCCAGGTACATGGTCACAATGCGGTTGAGCCCCTCCATTTCAGCGGCGTTCAGGTAATTTTTGGCAATCGTGACATCGCCTTTGCGCACTTTGGCCCCTTTCCAAGAGGTCAGCCCCATGTTGGGCTTGGTGGCGTCGGCCCTTTCGGCGATCAGTTCGGCAGCAGTTTTGCCCGCAATGGCAAAGTGCAGCTTGTTCTGGACGATACTGAAAAACTCCTGAGTCTCCTTGGCCTTGGGGTCGTAGTCAACGGCCAGCCTGTAGATGTCGCGGATTTTCTGGTAAAATCGTTTTTCACTGGCCCGGATGTCCCGAATCCGTTCCAGCAGTTCGTCGAAATAGTCGGACCCGATGTTGCGCACCGCCTTGAGCCGCTCATCATCCATGGTGAAGCCCTTGACCAGGTATTCGTTCAGGCGCTCGGTGGCCCAGCGGCGGAACTGGGTGCCCCGGGGGGACCGCACGCGATAGCCCACGGCGATGATGGCTTCCAGGTTGTAGAATTTTGTGCGGTAATTCTTACCGTCAGCGGCAGTTGTCAAGTATTCCTTGACAACTCGGTTTTCCTCCAACTCCCCTTCATTAAAGATATTTTTCAGGTGCAAGCTGATGTTCTGTTTGGTGGACTGGAACAATTCGGCCATGGTCGACTGATTCAGCCAGACGCTTTCCTCCTGCAGACGAACCTCGATTCGCGTTCGCCCGTCCTCGGTGCGGTAGAGCAGCATCCGGCTCTGAACAGGCAGCATGTTGTCGTTGTCGGGTATCTTTTTCCTGCTCATCGTGCCGCCGCCTCCTCGATGAGTTGTTCCACGCGAGCTTTGGCTTGCTCGAGCAATCGTCTGGATTTCTGCTGTTTTTCAAGGCTGTTTCGCACCAGATCTCCGATGGCCGCCTGTTTTCTCGGAGCAAGTATGGGCACGACAAACCGGTCAATATCGGCCGGATACAACTCCGCTTGGGCGCTTCCACGTAAATGCTTTTGGGTTTGGAACTGACCGATGACCGACTGAAAAACAAGGGCCATGTAGGCGGCGTCGATTCCTGAATTCAAACGCAGGATGTTGACGTGATTACTGGCCAGTGCCGGCTGGTCGCTGAGGTAGACATTTGTCCGGCCAATATAAGCACCGGTCGTGTAGATCAGCAGATCATTGGGTTTAATATGCCCCTCAGGGGATGCGGCGAAGGCTTTTTCACTGGTCTTTTGCAGACCGTCATAGTCGATATGTTGCGGGCCGATGTGCTGACTGTTGACAACGGAAACCGAGCCATCATCGACATAGACCGGCTGAACGCCTCGACGATTGTAAAACCGGATATCCCGGACCCTTTTAAAATCATATTTTGAAAGATGGCTAATAATCTGTTCAAATCTCGGCTGAAAATGATGGGCGTCAAGCCGCCGCGACTGCTCCAGTTCGCTGAACCGCGCCGTATAGCCCACAGGTTTTTTGAACTCCAGCTTGTCCAGGCCAAGCTCGGATTCGAGGAGGTGTTGAGCGTGTCTGTAAAGTTGTTCGCCTTTGCGGGCTGCACTAAAGGCATCGTTAAGATCATTCGCAACCTTTTGCTGTTCGGTAACATCAGCAATTGGTATCAGTATTTTTTTAACTTCCGCACCACTGACATTAGCCTGATTGATAGACCTCATGGCACGGCGCTTGATTTGGCCTATACCAAAAGGGGTGTTCAAATAAACTGTAAGATATTCCGGTAAAATGATATTCGAATCTGGTACAAGCCTGATTAAGTAAGATGCAAAGGTGCAATCGGTTTGATCTTTGACAATTCCCGTTCTTCCGACAAATTCGAAAGAATTTGTCCTATTGAAAAGGACATCATTTTCATTCAATTTATATTGTTGAAAAATGAATTTGGGAATTGCAGCGAATTTTTCGGGCCTGAGTGCAAAACAATTTTCGATTTCATTCATACGAAAAATCGGGTAACCATCACCTTCCGTGTTCATTGAAATTGATATGCCATACTCGCACTTTTTTAAAATACGGCCGATAGGAAGCCATGTTGACGAAGCTGAAGGCTTAAAGACATATTGAGGATCGAAAAATTCTGCAGAAAAACGATTATTATGGACTGCTTCGCTTAACGTTACCTGGTTGATGGCTGCCATCACCGCACCTCCCAGAAATCAAAACCTTGCTCCTGGGCAAAGCGCACAAAGGCCTCGGCCACGCCAAGCTTTTCATCAGGGATTTTGGATGCATTCGCCAGATCTGCCGCGGTCAGGTCATAATTGACCAGGTCCTGATCCACCACGAGTTGCCCTTCCTGGGGGTGGCCGTCGGGGAACTCCACCAGGCTGCCGTCTTCGTCCACCCGGTACTCGTAATCACCGGAGTTGTTCTTGCCGCCGCGCTCGCTCACGGCCATGAAGATGGGGTAATCCAGGCGCTGGGCCGCCTCGGCCGCGATCCAGCGCTCTTTCAAGGTGCCGATCAGGTCCGGATCTTCCAGGATCAGCTCCAGCTTGCCCTTGTTGCTGAGCAGCTTGACCGCGGTTTCCGCCTCGGGGACTTTCTTCTCAAGGTGCTTTATCTCGGCCTTGTAAGTCCGTTGCTTCATTTTCTGCTTGTCCTTGAGTCTTTTCATGGCCGCCTGATGTTCCGCATTGATAGGCTTGAGGTGAATCTGCAGTTCGCGTTTGGTTCCTTCCCATTGTTGGCTGACGGCGTCGATCTCCATCTGGTGCTGCTGCTGGAGGGCCTCGACGTCACTGACCAGGTCGTCCAGCTTCTGCTTGACCCGGATCAATTCCGCCTTGAGGCTGTCGCGCTTTTCCTCGGCTTCGCTGATCCGGTCTTCCAGGGTGGGGTTGCCTTCGGCGGCCATCAACAGCCCGGGTTCCTCCAGTTCATAATTCCGATCGCCCGGCTCGATTTCCGGCAGTTCCGGTTCCGGTTCGGCAAATGATTCTGCCATCAGGTCGGCGATCTCCTCCGGAATGTTTTCGTCCGGCACATCGGGAAGGTACTGGTGCATGGCGATCAGGTCCCTGATCTGTTTTTCGTAATCCGGACAGGCCGCGGCTACCGCTTGCTTGACCGTCTCGATCTTGGCCAGAGCTTCTTCGGTATACTTCTGGAAGAACAGCACCGAGGTCTTGGTGCCAGTATGTGGTTTGAAGGTGTTAGGGTGCAGGCCCACCACGGCCAGGAGGCACGCTTTTTTCAGAATCCACTCGCGGATGAAGGCCAGGGAAGAGTTGTTGAATTTGCCCTGTGGCAGCACGATGGCGGCCCGTCCCCCGGGCCTGAGCATCTTGAGCACCCGCTCAATGAAGAGCACGTCGCGCTCCTCCTTGGGGGCCTTGTCCTTGGCGCGCTTGAGGGCCGGCTTGGCCAGCTCGTAATGGGCCAGCATCTTGCGATCCTTCATCTCGCCGGCAAAGGGGGGATTGGTGAGGATCACGGCGAACTTCAGGTTCTCGAAATACTCCCAGGCATGGTCGTCGTCCCGCAGGGTCTCCTGGGCCGGGATCTTTTTGATGGTCAGCTTCTTTTCCCGCAGCCCGTGCATCAGGGCCTGGCCCGAGGCGGTTTCGTACCAGGTCTTGGGGTCCAGACTGCTCACATCTGGACCGAAAATGTTGGTGTTGCCGTCGCCGGCGATGAGCATCAGGGCCCGGGCGGTTTTGGCCGCGCGGGTTTCAAAGTCAATGCCCCACAGGTATTTGGAGGCGTACTTGAACTTGCGCAGCTCCCGCTTGTCGTGGTCCCGGGCCGGGTAGCACCATTCCATGGCGTGCAATAAGAATCCGGCCGAGCCGCAGGCCGGGTCCATGACATATTCGCCTCGTTTGGGATTGAGCATGCGTACGCACATCTCCACCACGTGGCGGGGAGTGAAAAACTGCCCTTTCTTTTTCTTGGCCTCGGTGGGCAGGAGGTACTCGAAGGCATCATCCATGATTCGCAGGTTTGATCCCAAAAGTCGCACGCCTTCAATAGGACCCACGCAGACCTGAAGGTGGCGCTTTGTCAATTCGATGTCTTCGCCGTCGCGGAAGATGCCGGGCCACTCTTCGCAAGCTTTATGGAATAAGGTGTTGATGCGGTCGTAGGTGATGTCCGGGTCCAGGGCCTTACGGAATTCCACCGCTTTGTCCTTGCGGTTTTCCTGGGCCTCGCGTTCATCCCAGATCTTGGCAAAGATGAGCTTGAAGATCTCATTGAACTCGTCCTTGCCGCTATCGGCCAGCACCAGTTCCTCTAGATCCTGGACTATTTTCTTGAAATTGAATTCTGTCCTGAGCTGGAGCAGGGTCTTTTTTGCTTCCAGCACATCCTTGGGTTCCTGCCCACGGCGGGGAATATCAACTAAGGTGTCGTCGAATTCCTTGGGATAGGGGCGATAGAGAGTAATGCTGTCGCTGCCGTTGGACCATACCGCAACGGGAGCGCCCTTGGCATTCATGTAGCTCTTGAGTTGCTCGATGCCGTCCTTGCGCTTGGGTTTCTTGCACTCGACGATGATCTTGGGTGTTTCCTTGGTGTCATCGGTGTAAACAATGATATCGGCGGCCTTGGTGCCCACCTCCGTGCCGAATTGCACACTCTTTTCCAAGTCGATTTCATCCGGCTTGTATCCGTATTGGTGGATTAGCTTGTAAACCCAAAGCTGGCGGACAATCTCCTCAGGGGCCGATTTGCCGCCGTCCACATAGACCTGGACCTCCTCCTTGCCCGAGGAAAAGGGGACAATGCTTTTGAGGAAATATTTGGTTTTCCCGGGATCGCGGCCGGTTTCGGCGGTTTTGGCAGAAATATCTAGAATCTCGTGGATGGGTTTTCCGAGGAATTCAAATTCGGTGAGCTCATATTTAATGCCCGGTTCTTTGAAAATGCGGTCAATGATTTCCCTGGTACTGCTTGTGGTCATCGCGCCTGCCCCCGAAGGTCGTGTCGTATTTGTATATCCTGATCCATCTACCTACAATGATTCCTCGCCTAAAATCTCAATGAGAAGATCGCTGCCTTTCTATCCAATGCTTCGCAGCACCTCCTCGATCCTCTGCATGGCCAGCGGTGACCGCTTGGTGTGGCCATTTTCCTATCAATTAGCCGTAGGAAAAGTCACTACGAGCCTGGCCGCGAATTTCTTTTGGGTCAGGTCTTTCCATTCTTAAAGATCACATATGCGTTGGCTTCTTTGGATTTGTGCGGATCTCTGGATCTTTGCTCTTATTTCCAAGTTGGCCGCGATTTCCCTACCTTATCTTTTCTTCAGAATCGCAAAATAAAAACCCCGCTCTCCATCTGTCCGGAGTAACAGGGTTTCTTGACAAACGTCTACCATTTCAAGTCCTCATTCCTTAGCGGGTTGAAAGAAGGAGCTTGGTTCGGGAATATTATTAAGAGTGGTTTATGCTTAACCCATCTAAAAGTCAAGGCAAAATGGTCGCTCTAACCATTAGCGACCCACTGTTTAGGCCTCGGTGTACAGGTACTGTAACAGAGGAGTTTGACAGATCCGGTCACAACCCAAGAATTTCTTTCAAAGAAATGCTCTTTTTGAGTGCGGCCAGATTGATCGTAGGCATCTGGTTATGATGAGTGTTGGGAGGAGTGGTGGCCAAGGGGCCAAACATAGTGACTACCATACGGATAACTTATAGAATTAGTGGCCTCCAAAGCATGAGATATTTACCATGTCAGGCAGGCTTTTTAACCCAAATTTTGTTTGATTTAATTTAGATGGAGTCATCGGGAACGGATGATACCGGTGGATTGGGGGAATTCATATCCAACACAGCCAGAAGCAGAGTATCATAGCACCGGGTAAAGCACCCGAAGCACCGTGAGCATACGGACAAGATCCTCATTAGGAAGGGATTTCACGAAACGCACAAGCTCCTTTTCGACCTCCTTTCGGCTCAAGTCCTCAGCCTCGAACCTGAACAACTCCGGCAACTCCACGCCCAGAGCCCCGGCAACTCTCAACAAAACCGCGAAGGACGGATTCTGCTGACCGCGTTCGATCTCGCCCACAAACTTATAGTTGACGTCGGCCTGCTCGCCAAGCTCTTGCTGTGTCCAGCCCTTCATATTTCGCAGGAATCGGATTCTCCGACCCAAAAGAACTTGCGCATTTGTCTTTGGATTTTTCATATACTCAATATATCCGCCAAAATAGGCTCTATAAACCCACCAATACCGGCAATTTGTCTTGACAGGGTGGATATAGTCGGCAATATAGTGAATGCTGTCATCAATAGATGGTATCCTCGACTTATTAAGAGTGTCATACCAAGGTTTGCCGGATAACATCATGGCAAGAACAGAGAAGCTGCGATGGGAAGATGTGCTCCTTGCTGCCGAGGATGTTTTCAACATCTGGGTCGGGCGTCCTGAAATGAAGTGGGCAAAAACGGCTTGGGGCCACATCCTAAAGGCTGGTTTGGCCGATTACGCCAACGAGCTGGAATACTGCAAGGTTTGCGTGAGATTTCTGGCTCTGGCGGACATATATTATGACTGGTGCAGCATCGCTTGGGGTGAAGATCGCTCTGATGAACCGATTTTGGATGCTTCAGAGTATTTTGAAATGCGCCCATTCAGATTGGGGCAGTTGATCGGCGCTGAAAATTTGCTCGAAGGATATATCTTCCCCGAGAAGATTGAAAAGGATGCTGTCTGTACCCTTGTGGGTGCCGCTCGAAGTGAGGTATTCGAGGCAATCCTCCGCGGATTCGGAGGGGTGGAGGAGCTTTTTGTCTCGTTATTTAATAGCAAGGAATCGAGAAAAAAGGCTATGATAAGTGGAGCCTGGGAACTCAATTATGTGGAGTTTAGCCTATGCGACGCCTATAGCTGGATTGAGAATGGTTGTCCCCCTTGGCGAATGTACGCAATCGGATAGTCAATGAACTTGAAGAAGTAAATTCCTAGTTTGACATTGACATCTTTCGTTGGATATGACCCATGCTGAAAGATAAATATGCCATTTTTCGGTTAGGCTTCCTACCTGCCGGAACAGGGCATGGTGTTGCATCAAAGTTTTCTTCTATGAATTACAGCCGATTTCAGGCTGGCCGTTAGCGCACCGTAATCCAGTTTTCAAAGATCATTCTAAAAGGTGCCCCACTATTGGAGGGGACTCTGAGCTCGTCCTCACTAAAGGCACTCTAATGCCTTACGCTTAAATGTCACCCCCCACCCCACCATTAGTCTTGTGGCCAAAGCGCCAGAAGAAAGGTTTAAGAATCCCACGCGCTTCATGATGCATAGGGGGGTAATGGATTCCTTTCCCCCTCTTTTCCTTTTTAGCCGATTCACCCGATTATCCCCAACGGTCCGGGCCAGTCGCCTAGCCCCTTCCGCGCCAGGAAAGGCAAGGCCCTAGGGAACGCGGCCAGCTTCCAGGAATCCTTGCACCGCTCCCAGCAGCCTCGTCAAGAAATGAGGCATAGTTGACAGAACTCGTCCAGTGAAATCCGGTCCCGCGGTTTCAGATTGAGGCTGTGATCCCATCCACAAGCCCCTCCGCCACGCTTTGAAGTGTCGCCGCTCTTTCATCCCCGTGGTCTCCAAACAAAGCCTGACGAATGGCACCCGACAGCACCTCCCCGAGATCGGAGAAATCCTCAACAGCCATCTCATAACAGGTTAACACGGATGCCGCCAAAGGATCCCTCGTGATCATTTCCATGTCCTCATACACTGCCTGTAGTTTTAACCGCCTACGTTCATCGTCATTTAGTCCCATGTGCCAGCCCTCCTACTGTTCTCTGGGGTCTCGGACTAACCCCGATTGCAGGTTTTCAGAGAGGACCTTTAATCAAGGTCCCCAGTTTCCCTAACTCTTCGCCCTGTGCAGGGCCATCGCCACCTTAGCCCCCTGTTGTTTCTCAGATTAAACTGGGCCATTTTTTCTGATTAATCTGATAGATTATTTTCATCGGTCTGAGGTGTACGGTACTTTTTTCTCAAGATATTTGCAAAATCTTCCTCATAGAAGTCCCATAACAAGTCGTTGAGTCTGGACATGAGGTTCCAGATTTCCCATGCGATTTTGATTTCCTCTTTGTCTTTCATTTTATTTTCCCTCTGTAAGGTCTGAGACGTCATATGATCTCTGTGGATGCGATCCTGACATGTTCTGCGGAGACCTGGGTTACTTTTTCATTTGCTGCGGCGATGAGCGCGCCCCTGGCGAGATGGTTTGCCCTTCTGAAGAGCCCGCCGGACCCCTGATGGATGGCGGTGATGGCGGGCTCGGAGAAGATCTGGTTTTTGATGCCGGAGATGTGGAGGTGGTGCTGGATGTAGCGGTCCATATCCTGGCGGGAGACGCCCTGGAGGTGGCTTTTGGCGATGATTCTGGAAGAAAGGGGGATAGCGGTCCGATAGAGGAGGAGGTCGCCCAGGTTGTTCTGGCCGGCCAGGATGATGGGCAGGAGGGGTTTCGAATCCCCTTCAAACTGGGTGATGGTATGAAGTTCGGTGAAGACGTCAAGCCTGAGCAGGGAGGCTTCATCGATGACCAAGACGGGTTTCTGTTTTCTGGAGATCGTCAGTTCCAGGATTTGCCTCCGGATGATTCGGGTCAACACAGCCCTTGAAGAGCTGGAAGTATCCACCTCCAGTTCAGAACACACCTGCCTGTAGAGTTCCAATATGGATCCGGAGGTGGCGGTAACCCATAAAGGACGATATTCAGAAGGGTGGAGTCTGCTGATAGCGAAGCGGAGGGCTGTCGATTTGCCGCTGCCCACATCACCGGTGACCAGGGCCATGGCCCCGAGTCTTACCACATAATCGAACCGATCTGTTACTGCGATCACATCAGGCGTCTGAAGGATCTCCTGTGGCTTGATCTCGGAAGAGAAGGGTTCACGGGTAAGGCCGAAAAAAGACCGATAGACGGGCTTCATGAGTCACCCCCCTTGATTTTGGATCTAAAAGTGAGCTTTCCTCCGATAAGGGTCGTTTTAGAGGGATCCTGGATGGCAAGATACCGGTTATGGTATCGGCGGACACGGCAGTTCACATGGAGATCAAGAGGATTTAAAAAGCCATAAGACTGACCTTTAAAGGTGATTTCGACCCTTTCGGGGTCATGGTCATGGTAAAGCAATGTGACCTGTTGACCGATGAGCTGAACAGGGGCTTCATAAAGGTTACAGTTCAGGGAGATGGTTCGGTCTTTGGCCACCTGACGCCTGGCCCGTTTTCTAAAGTAATCTTCCAGGTCCTTTGGGCTCGGACGGACACATTCCATATGATCCGCGAAGCGGTTAAGAGGTCTTTGACCGGTGGCAGCGTGTTTCCTATGGTGATAGATATCCCTGATCCAGCAGTCGAGGGCTTCATTAAGATCGTTGAGGGTCCTCCCCCGAAACCCTGGGAGAAACTGTGTTCTGATGGTTCTGAACCACCTCTCTATCTTGCCTCGTCCCTGGGGTTTATAGGGCTGGGAATGGACCAGGGCAATCCCCAGGGAAGCGGTGATCTCTTCCAGGTGCTTTGACTTAAAAGCAGGACCGTTATCCACATAGAGCTTTCGAGGGATCCCTCTCTTCAATAAGGCCTGCTTGAAGGCGTCAAGGAAGGAATCCAGCTTTTCGCTGAGATAAAACTGGGCGTGAGGGATCAGACGGCTCATATCGTCAATAAAGGCGAAGAGATAGGTTTTTCGTCTTTTGTCATCTACAACCACCATGGGGCCGTGCATGGCGTCGCTCTGCCAGATATCGTTGGGAAACTCCGCTTCAAATCGTCTCCGGTCCACGGCGGGGATATGTTGAGGATGCATGAGGTCGTGTTGATGGAAGAGACGATACACCGTGCTGATGTTAAGATCCTTTCCTGGAGGGATCATCTTTCTTCGGCCCATTTCGGTGATGACGGTACGGACAGGGGCGTTGATGAGCTCTTTTCTGAGACGGATCAAGCTTTGGGCTGTTTCCCCGTCAATGGCCCGGGCCTGGCCTTGATCGGTTCTATCACGGGGAAAGAGGGATTCCAGGCGACGTCCGCCCTGTCTGTACTGTCTAATCCAGCTTAAAATGGTGGATGGGGCCAGGCGGGTTCTCGATGAGAAAGGGATTTGCCAGCTCCTGGCGCACTTCTCCTTCAAGAGCCTTTCCTGTTCCCCCCGGGCCATATGGAAACCATTCACAAAGTCGCTGATGACCCCAAAACGAAAGACCGCAACCTGCTTTTTCTGCTCCTCGTCCATAAAAAACCTCCCTGCCCTGATGTTTCTCCTGGTTTAAATCACCCCTTTTGGAGAAACAAGAGCACCCTTCGGTAGGTTCGTTATGGAGAAAATGGTCTTTCACATTAGAAGGTACGACTGGCGGCCACAATCCCTCGGCTTCTCAGCGCATCAAACGCATTCAAAAGATCCCCTGACCCACCAGCCCCCAAGTGGATGAACGCCTGCCGCTTCAGCCCCCTCAGCCAATGCCATTGTCGGGAACGGGGAAGATCAGGGAGCCATTTATGGTGGGTTAAGCGGTGGGAAAGACTTTGGCGGATGGCATCTATCCTGGCCTGGAAGCGAGGCCAGTATCCTTTGGGTCTCACTCGAATGATGGCGCTGCAATCCGGACAACGATATCTTCGCAACCAAAGGGGTTCGTCGAACCCATCAAAATAGCCGGTTGTAAATCCATGTCCCCACACCCTGCCCCCACAACGCGGGCAGACATCGGGCCTTGTCCATGGAAACCGTTTGCCTAATCGAAAAATTCTCTTGACGCAGGCATCAATGAAAAGTATCAAGATAGATGTCTTTGGTGGGCTTTGCCCACTCAACTTTTGGAGGAGAGGTTGCCCCTTAACTCCCTCTCCTCCAATCCCTATACAAATAAAAAAAGCCTCTTCCCGAGGCTCAGAATAATCCGAGATCATCTCCTTCCCTGTCAAGCTATTGTGAAAATATCTCCCCCCTTCACTTCAGAATATTGTTCAAATCAACACCCCCTCCATGAATTGCCGCTGATGGTAGTGATGCCCTGCCGGTTCAGCCCATCAGCCACTTCTCGAAATTCATACCGTATAACTCCGGCTGGGCTTGTCTCCGTGCTCTTCGATCACCTCTCAGGTACGCTGCAGGCGAAACCGATTTCTTTGGTGAGCGCCCATGGGGTCGATGTCCTTGGTTAATAAGACCGAAGGCATCCCGATATTTTCAAAGTTGATTTTCATAGACGCTACGGATCTCCTCCGGCTGAATGCAGAGGTAATCCAGCGTCTGGCGCTGCGAACTATGGTTGAAACACACCATCAACTCAGGCAGACCCCGGCCAAAGGTCACGCGCTGATGATACCCCCAGGTCTTGCGAAGGGTATGACTGCCGTAATTACCCTTCAGGTTTACCGCCTTACACCATCCTTTCACCAGCCTGTGAAGGGAAGGCACACTCAAAACGTCCTCCCGTTGACTCCGAAAAAGAAAATTCTCATCCTCGAACACAGCTGAAGCCAGAAGCCCTCGGATAGCATCAATACAGGCCCCGTTCAGGCTGATTCGCCGGATCTTCGCTGTTTTCTTCTCCCGCACCTCAATTTCATCCATTGGCTTCAGACCTCGAACATTGCCCGCCTTGATGCTCAACAGGTCCGAAGCGCGGAGATTTGTATTGATTCCGAGAGTGAACAGGGCCAGGTCCCGAGGCTTATCCGTCAGCAGCTTTTTGATGGTCCCGATGTCCTTCAGATTCCGAATCGGTTCCACCTTGATCCTCGCCCCCTTCTTTGGCCTGTTGAAATTCTCTCCCTTCTTCATGATAGCCTCCCCTGACGAGTCGTTAACTTTAATGTCAATTATTGCATAAAGATAACAATGTGTCAGCCACTATTTTTGAGGGAAACACACAAAAGGGGAATAACCTATTAATTTATTATGGTAATAAATTTTTTACTGCTCGTTAACTTATGCATTAAAGTTAACGAGTTATGTTCTTTCAAATGCGCCTAAAAATATAACTGACGACTCCACAAAACCACCTTTGACTCATTCCCGATATGGCAGAGGACCAGCTTTCGAAGTCGGCCCGGGACCAGCCAGGGCTCCTATTGGACATTTGCCAGCGGCCCGATCACGGGGATTGAACACATTAGACGGATTCTCCAGGTTCACCGTGAACCCAACCAGTCTATAAAATTTCAGCCGGCGCGCGAAAGACGCCTTCAACACACCTACATTGTCCAGATAGTCAAAGATCTTTCCCGGCTCATCACCTTTACAAGCGATAAGCTTGCTGATGACCTGGGATATATGTGCCCCGATCTTTACCGGAGTGGATACGAAAAACCGATTTACCGACTTCACCTCAACCTGTGACAGGCTCTTCACTGTGGTCAAGAGAACCTGCAGCGCACCACGGTCGAACTTTTCGAAAAGCTCAATCCTTTCTTTTTCCGGGACCCGACTGTTCAGGATTTTTGCCTCCTTATAGTTGGCCTTCAACAAGCCTTGCAGTGTCTTCAAATGATCCAGCCGCTCAGAAATGAGAACAGCACGCCCGCTTGGGGAAGACGTCTCCTGGAGAATATCTGTGACAATCAAATCATTTCTGTGATTATGTTCTATCAAATCCGCCACCATATCCCCATAGTCCTCCTTGTAATCAAAGGCATAGCGGGTCTTGCGGATAACCAGTTCAGGTCTTGGGTTACACATTCCTTCCTCTATCGGGTGCAGTTTATGACGCCGAGGACCCAGAAAAGCTGTCATCAGTCTATCGAGACCATCTCCCCGCTTGGCCACACTGGAAAGGCCAACCATATACCTGCAATCCATACGCAGAACGATCTTGAAGAAAATCTTCAAATTGGCGAGGTGGCACTGATCGACCACCAGAAATCCAACCTTTCCGATGATGTCGGGCAGGCACCGATACAAGCTGCGGTCGATACCAATCGTAAAGGCCTTGTCTAAATCGCGGCGGCCATCACCAATAAACCCAATATGCTCAGACCCATTTTGGATGAAAGGCCTCACCAGGCTGGCCCACTGATGCATTTGCGATCTCGTCTTGACAATTACCAGCACAGGACATCGCCTTTCCGCTGCTAGGTATAGAGCCACGACCTTCTTCCCGGTCCCCAGCCCCCCACTCAGTACATTGAAGAAATAGGGATGCAGCGCCCGCAATGCCTCCAACTGATATCCATAAACGCTTCCCATAAATGAAAAACCAGCTGTCTGCGGCTCCCGGGTTCGGTTAATCAGCTCAGGTTTCAGGCGATGACCATGGAGGATCTGAATAAGATCGTGCGTGAAACCCCTCGGAATGATCAGATGCCTGCCGTCTTCTGATGCCCATATACAGAAAATCCAGGGTTCCTCACCTCGCTTTAGTTTTCCGAAACGAAGGCGATTGAAGTATCCGGGGTTGTCAAAAATCAGCCGATGTTTCAAAAGGGAGACCAGTTCATCACTGAGAAATCTTTTCGGAACTGTCAGTTTGTTATCGACCACAATTTGAAATTTTGAGTCTGCGCCGACACCGGGCATTTTTCTCTCATTCAGTCCCCTTTCATCTCGCCAGATGGGGAGGCTAAGATCTTCCTTTTTTACCCGGGTCAAGACCTCGCATCTTTCTAGTAAGACATGCCCCTCTTTGTATCTGCTCATTCCGTAGCCCTCCAATCTGCACACAATGCACAAGATGCACAGGACACTGCACACGTCCAACTATCTGAATTATTTTCAAATTGTCGGAAATACACAACTGCACGGCTTTTTAAATAGGAAGTATAAGGAGAATCATTTTTCCAAATCCTAGACTCAAGACATTTGACTTTATTGAGCTCCCTTTTTCCTATATATATATTTAAGATTACTATGTGATGTGTGTGTAATACAATCCAACAGTTTGGTTTCATTGTTTTTTTACTGCACCATATCTGCACACGAGCTGCACAACTGCACGATGCGCGGTCTTTTACTTCCAAGCCTTAACGTCCATGCCATTGTTGATACAATAGGCGATGGGGATCAAAATTCCCCGCGGCCGCGAACCCGCTAGGGTGCGCTGTTTCTTCTCGGCGCCCTCTATACGAGAGAGAACACTACCGACATTAAGGCCCTGAAAACTACTATTACGCAAGAGCTTCCTGCCTACGATTTCAGGATCAACGAAAAGCCCATCTCTACATCCACGGATTCCCAAAGCCTCTAATGTGTCCGACACATCTTTTGTATGAAGATCCGAACTTAGAAGTTGGCTTATGCTCCGGTCCGCGTAAATGCTTTGTCGGTCTTCGCCGTACACATCGTCTTTAGTGAGAGCCAAATGCACTGAAGATCCGATAATTGCCTTGAAAAGTCGCTCCTCGTCCTCCAGTCTCTCGCCCGCCTGATCTTTGGCCCATATCTCCAGGTATTCCGTGAGCATCTTCAACAAAACCTCCTCGGGATTCAGGTTGGCAACAGCAATCATTGAAAATGCCACAGCGAGACTTTCAACAAAACGAGGATCATGGCCTTTAATTCGGACCATGCCCTTGACCAGACTTCGCGCCCGAAATGCTGCCCATAGTACGTATGCCACAATTTTTATGCGCATAGTCTCAGCCTGTGACGAGCTGGGAAGAACTGGACAAAATTCCTCTGATTTCTGCGTTTCTATGGTCAGATACCGGCTATTCTCCGCAGCGCCGTATTGTCCCCGCTCGATGCTGCTAAGAAAAACCATGTGCCGAATCTGGGCCTTCACCGCCTTCTGATTTGAGGTCCCCTTCCGGGTATAGCCGCCGCTCCGACCTGCGCTCCGGATGTAATAGATGATCTCATCCCTCTTTTGACTCTTTTCGATTTCATCTATAAAAATTAGCACTGAATCATAACCGACACTTTGCCTCAATCCGGGTTCCGTCAACGTCTGGCCTTCACAGCGCAACGCCAGCTTACCCGAGATCGTCCCGAGCAGCTCATTCATCAGTGTCTTGCCACTTCCCGCACTCCCTGTCATCCAAAGGTGAGGCCGCCAGGGCCACATTGCCTGCAAGTATTGCGCTAGATGCCATCCAGTCAGCAACCACGCATCCATCCTCCCCCGAAAGCCCCATGCGCAGACAAATTCGAAAAATTCATCCTGAATTTTCAAAGCGTTATCCCTATCCATGCCTTCTAACTCACGCCGTACTGCCGAAAAATCAACCCAGTCGAAACCCTGTTTCCTCTCGATAAGGCGCCCGTCAATAACTGAAGAATTCCATTCTTCCAGACCTTTTCCGTCCCAGAGCCACGCCCGTCCGCCGATTACCAGTAACAGTATTTTCTTGTCTGGGATGTGATGAACACCCTGCCCTAGATACTCCGGATCCCACAATTGACGCTTGCCGGCCTCGACGATTATTCGCTTTTTCACGTCCGCTATAAGTAGTTGCCCCTCAATCATTGTTTTTGTGGACCGCGCGACTCTGGCAGCAACTTCCGCACCACCGATCTGTACTAGCTTATCAAGATTGAAATCCCTCAAGGCTACAGCATATTGGCGTTCATTGACTCTGGACCAAAACAGAATACGCTCATCCTCCAACTCGCCCAACACCTCGAAGCTCTCCCATTTATACGCATGATCGGGTGGTGGCGGGATAGGCGCCGCCCCGCCCAGCTTTATGCTTATTAACTTGGGATCGGGTATCGGTTTTGTGATTTCCCCAGCCTTATCCATCAGCAGAGCCAATTCACTCGCCGGATCCTTAGCCGCCCGCAGCACATCATCGATGTCCACCTTTTTGCCATCCTTGCCCGCCTCGATCCGGATCACCCGTACCTTACCACCCGCCGCCAGTATGGTATTGGCATAAATGCGGGTATAACTCGCCCCGGCTCCCTCTAATTTGTTTGGTAGCGGCGGATCGTTGTCGAATGCCAGGTACCATGTCCGCCCCCTGGCAGTCTCCTTAAGCCTCTCCAAAATCGCCGGTTCGTTGTAGGACGCGATTGTGGCAATCACGTGGGGATACTCTCCCCGGTCCATGACCGTAATCCGGTCGTTCTCCCCCTCGACGATAATCACCGGCTCATCCTGGTCCAGTTCATCTTGGCCGTAGCATATCCACTCCTCCGGTGCGAACTTCTTCTCTAACTGCCACCGCTTTCTTTTCTCCGGATCCTTCAGGGAAAAAAAGAGCACTTCCCCCTGGCTTGTATGCGGATACACATAAACCCCGTTGGTCGCCGTAGCCCGCCATCCACCCTTGTGTGCCTGAACGAGACCTACACCGGCCAATTCCTCCACGCTAACGCCCTTGGCCTTGCAATGCCCAATCAGGTTGCCTCCGCCCAGGCCTACCATTAACTGTTTCAGGACTTCCTCGCTATGCTGCCGAACGTCCACCTGATAGAACAAGGCCTGCCGGTCCCCCATAAAGCGCCCATGGTAATACTCTGCCGCTATCTGCCTAACATTTGATGCCCTCGCTGAGTCAATCATCGGCGCCAACCCCTCCACACTCTCTTTCTGTTTCTGCTTCTGGCCCGGCTTGCTCACGCGCATATTGCCGTCCTGTATCCCGCGCTTGGCCGCTATCGACTTGGCCGCCTGCAAGGGACTGTCCAAATGACTGTACTGCCGTTCAAATTCAACAATATCGCCTTTGGCCCCACAGCTAAAACATCGAAAAAACTCACCTTTTTCGCTGATAGTAAAAGAATCGTTATGCGAACAGAAGGGACAAGGGTTAAGCCGCCAGGACCCATCCCCAACCCGCTTGGCACTAGTCCCCGTCTCCAGCTCCACGTACTCTTTGAGCTTAACCAGATTCTTCAGTTGTTCGAATAGTCCAGGCATTTGTTATTTCCTTTCAGACGAGAAAAAGTGCTTCAAAAAACTCTGCTAACGCCCACCTGTTTCTTTCTTTTAACGCAACTGAGACATATGAAGAGCATATTTGCCACAGTTGTTAATCATCAGGCGTCTGCGGGACCGGCTTGTATTTTTAAAGGTCCAGTAGCTTTTTCGACATAGACAGTGCACCCAAATAGTTCTCTATAAAAATGGGGCACCGGGGTAGCACTGCATTGCAGTGCGATGGTTTCAAATTAGATTCCAATCATCTGAGATGTGGCACCCGACGTTTCTTTATTTTTAGCCTCTTACAACCAATTATTGACGCCGCTGTAAAAAGTTACCAAACCCGCCGTTTAGGAAGTGTACCGGAGTAGGCGTCGAGCATAGATCTGCGTTTCCGGGATCTGCGAAGCC
>Ga0209164_1001832_pt1 | contig 25112 bp, 17 predicted proteins | sample MTBNYHSulfiMetaG_FD_187458 | JGI IMG/M metagenome (GOLD analysis project Ga0209164, IMG submission 187458) | Enrichment culture microbial communities from rom New York Harbor, USA that are MTBE-degrading - MTBE-NYH (New York Harbor Sulfidogenic)... | ecosystem: Environmental > Aquatic > Marine >... | reverse complement strand
CACTCAGCCTCCTCCTGATCGAAACGCAGACAGGAGAAGACCATCAGAACCACAGCGAGGACGTCGTCCTTCAGGGACCTACAAGATTCGATGGTCACGGAGCGACATTATTGAGTGGTCATGGACACCATGCCATCAGAACATGACTCGGAGAAGTCGAGCTCATCAACGATGCCGACCGCCCACAACAGCGCCCATATCGCCTCGACTTCTGCATGGAAAACCCAAGCCTCAGGCGAACTGCCCTCCAGGAAGCGCGTCTCCTCCGGCGACAGTGCGGAACGGACTCCCTCTTGGGTAGCCCACTCCAGTGCGGCGCTGCGCTCGAAGCCGAATGAGGCCGCGCACACGGCGTTCAGACAGAGCACTCGGTCCACGATCCTGTCGAGGGTCCTTGGCCGAGAACCTCCGTCAATGAGCGGAAGAACCGGCGAGATAGCAGCCCCGAGGGTCTCAGCATCGCGAAGTGAGCGTTCGCGGATGCTCGACGGATCTACTCCAGCCACCTAGGTCTCCCTTCCGTATCATGGGGCCTTCACATCGCACTGATTCCCCCTCGAGGCAGTCGTAGTGAATCGGCCGGGACCAGCCTACCGGCTGTCAGCCGCCGCACGAACTGCGCAGACCTCCCTGCCCCGCCTTTCCTCGGTCAATCGGGGACGCCGACTGAGAAGAAGTCAGTCCGTCGCATGGCCGCTATTTCCGGTAGTTGTCATACAGCCCTCCTGTGCCGCCCCGATGGAGGTCCTGCTGATACCGCGGGTCGCGGTGCACCGACCTCTTCAGGAGTTCCAGCCTACCAGCCATGTCCTTCGGATGATGCCACTCACAGTTGGGTGGATTGCGCAGTCTACCGCCCCTCCCGGACCTCATGTGCTTGAGGGCATCGGTGCCCAGCTCCTTGGATAGGCGCGCATTCGCCGCAGGGCTGTTTGGAATCTCTCCTTCCAGCGCTCGACCTCGGCCACCGTCAAGCCGTGCTTGCGGGCTGCCTCAGCTGTCGAGGTCTCTCCTTGATGATGCTCAAGACCAGTGCGCTGCGACGCTTGGCCGTCCAGCGCTGGACGTTGTCGGGAATCTCCGTCACTGCTGCCACCTCCATGACTCTGCTCAAGATGGGCATGTCGTAATGGTGGCTTCAAGATTCAGGGGAGCAAGATACCTGAGCCCTCGTCAGTATCGGGCTCAACAACTACAGGCGGTGGCTTGAGATGCGGGGAGCACTACACGAGGTCCGTGTCCAGGTGCCATCGAGGGTGACCTGCTCACCCCAGGCATCGTCCACCCAGCCGTCGCTGGAGTTGTAGAAGACCAGCTTGGGCCGGAGGGTGATGCCGGAGTTTGAGCCCTTCAGGTAGACGCTGAAGCTGATCGGATCGCCGGCAGCAAGATCGGTCCCGTCACCGTCGAGCTGCAGTTGGTGCCCTCATCGCTCTCACCGGTCTGGGCGCTGTAGGTGATCTCCTGAGCCTAGGCGCTGCGGCCGCTGATCTGCTGAAACGACATGGCCACGGCAGACAAGAACAACGCGATAGCAACTGCGGATTTCAGTCACTTGTCCGCCACTCCCCTCCCGCGAATCTCAGTAGGCCATCACGTATTGTGCCTGATCCGAAGCGACTCCCGTCGATGAAGAAGACGATGTCCGTTCCACTATGGTGATAGACACCGGCCTTGTGCTTGGTGCCAAGAGCCCGACTCCTTGAGCCAAGCACAAAGGACCCGTCATCAGATATCTCGAACCAACAGTTCATGTACGTATCGTCGCCGCCAACCCATGTGTAGTATCCCGATATATCGCTAGAGCACGAACCACATCCAGAGGAAGAGAGTGGCGCCGAAATGAGAAGGCCGCATATGCACAGGGATAGAATGTTACCAAGTGTGAGAGCAGTGACCCTTTGTTCCCCTAATCGCACGTCTACCTCCGAACTGCGCGACTAGTTTCCAGGATACCTTCGTATAGCGCGCTGTTGTGAATATCCTTGGACGACACTGTCCTACCCATGCACCGCCGGCGATGTATGTCCTCCTTGGCGTGAACCTATGTCTGTAGACTACCTTGCCCAACATGAGGTTTGTTATCTTAACTTCGACGCGGTGACCATTGCCGTTCGGCATGGGGTTCCCGGCAACAAAGCCTTGGCTTCCGCAGCCGTAGGGCGCATTTGGTTTCGTAAGATAGAACTCTAGCAGATCATGATAGTAGACAGATCCATGGACCATTGGCCGCCACCAGTTGTAGCCATGCAGTGTAACGTACCACTTCGGCTGCTTGCGAGCCCTGTTGTATCGCCCCGGGCATCTCGAGACACACCGTGAGCGGTGCACTCGCGTGCCACGAAGCCGACGGCGCCGTAGGCCGCTTGGATCCCAGTTCCCCACCGGCTCCCCACCACAGTACTGATACGCACTCTCTTCCCCATCGGCGTTGACCGGATCCTTCGAGAGAAACTGCCGCGTGTAGGGGTCGTAGTGGCGAGCCGAGCAGTAGTAGAGGCTGCTCTCCTCATCGTAGGCATAGCCGGCGTAGCGCAGGACCTGGCGCTCGGCGATATCTGCGACCAGCTGCGACGATGTGATGACGTCGGTGGTGGTCGTCGTTGAGCTTGTCGGGTTACCCCACTCATCGTAGCGGTAGGCAGCGAAGGCATCGCCGTCCTCGTCGAGCAGCTCGACCACATCACCGCGGTCGGTGGTGATGATCACAAACAGCGTCGGACTCGTCGAGGAGGCGGGACTGCGGTAGGTACCGGCGTACAGTCTGTCCTCCTCGTCGTACAGGTAGTCGATGCGCCAGCTGTCTGGTGCGTCGGTGCTGGCCTCAAGAGAGAGCAGAGTGAGACCAGAGTAGGTGTAGTCGATGGTGGTCTCGACTGCGCCGTCGTCGATGACCGACTCGATGCGCTGACCGGCGGCATCGTAGGCGTAGTCGGCCGAGACGCCGGTATCGACGTTGTCGTAGGCGATGAGTCTGCCGGTCGGCAGGTAGTCGAAGGTCTCCTCGTCGGGGTCGGCGGTCGGGCCCTGCTCGGTGCGCCAGCCGTTGGTCGCATCGTGGTCGAACTCGGTCGTCGTTCCGCTGTAGCTCATCTCGGTGAGCTGGCTGTCGGAGTTGTAGGTCAGGCTCGCCGTGCCACCGTCATCGGTGAAGGCGGTCAGGTTGCCGGCGGCGCTGAAGGTCGTCGCGGTCAGGCCGCCGAGGTCTGAGCTCTCCAGGCGGCCGGTGGCATCGTACTCGTAGTCGGTGTCGATCGTACCGCCGTAGGAGAGCGGCAGGGTCTCCTCGCTCTTGCGACCGGAGTCGGGATCATAGGTGTACGTGCCGGCCGAGGAGAAGCCATCGCCGGATTGACCGGTGAGCTGCCCGTCGGTGGCATCGAAGGTCCGTGAGAAACTCAGAGAGCCGGTCAGGGTGGCCGTCGTCCAGCGCTCGGCGGCGTTGCGGGCAGTGACCGTGCGGGTGATCGGACCCAGGTCGCCGATTAGCGCTTCTCGGGTCGACTCCTGCTGGCGGGCGTTGGTGGTGATGACGAGCTGCGTGTCAGGCACCGCGCTCTCGTCGTAGCCGATCGTCGTCACCGTGCCGGAGGCGCTGTTCTCCGGGCAGTCGATCGAAGAGGAGACGCCGCTTGCGACGACCTCCTGGCTGTCAGTGGTGCGCCCCAGGGAGTCGACCGAGTAGTGGGTCTCCTTGACGATGTCAGAGTCGACGGTGTGCTTCTCCTCGATCGTCCGCCCGAAGGCATCGTAGACGTAGTGGAGGGTCGAGATGACGGTCTCGGTGCCGGCGTCCTCCTCGACCTGGTCGGTGACCTGGCCGAGGTCGTTGTAGGCATAGTCGGTCAGACGGCTCTCGTTGGTATCGTGGATGGCAAGCTCCTCATCGAGCCGGCCGGCGGCATCGTAACTCTTCTCGGTGGCGATCCCATCGCCGTCTTCCTCGCACAGCAGCCAGCCCATCGTGTTGTAGGAGAGGGTCGAGCTTCCCACTCCGGTCTGGTTGCCGGCCAGGTCGTAGGTGTAGGTGATCTCCAGGCCGCTCGGCTTGGTCTCCTCGATGAGCTGATCGCCGTCGTTGTACTCATAGGTGGTGGTGGCGACCGCGTCATCGTTGGTCACCGAATCGTAGCCCTCCAGGGTCTCCTTCTTCTCGGTGAGGTTGCCCTCATCGTCGTAGCTGTTGAGCACCTGGCTGCCGTCGGGGTTGGTCTGCACGGTGATGTTGCCGGCCATATCGTACTCATGGGTGGTGGCGCCGCTCTGGCCAGGTACCTTCTCGGTGACCACTTGGCCGAGCTCATCGTAGGTGGTGCGGGTGGCTCGGTTCTCATCGTAGGCAGCAACACCTATCTCCCAGTGGCTGATGACGTTACCGGCCGCATCGTAGATCCACTTCTCATCCTGGCCGCCGATCGTCGAGTCGCTGGAGGTAATCTCCTTGCCCAGCCCGTCGTAGGTATGGGTGATCTCCTTGGCAACAGCGGTCTCACCCGCGATCTCAAGGACGACGAAGGCGGCGGCGCTCTGATGGTCGTTGGAGCTCGACTCCCAGCCGCAGAGGTAGCGGTAGTCGTCGGTGAGGTTGAACGCCGTCCGTAGGACACCGCGGCTGCCCGACTCGAACTGCAGCCCCTCGACGCTCGTCCAGCCGGAGGTACCGGAATCGTTGGTGGTGTGGTGGTAGAGGAAGAGGCGCTCGGCGGCATCGGCACAGTAGCCGCTGGCCTCGAAAGAGGCGCTCGGGGTGCCGCTGTAGGAGTCAAGGTCGATCGCCGCCCGCTCGGTGCGGATCTGCTCAGCGCCGGTGCCGGCGTAGGTGGCATCGCCGATGCGCCAGTTGACGGCCGCTTTCTCAAGGCAGGAGAGCTCGACGTAGAGAGCGGCACGGGCGATGTTGGCATAGTCGGTCCCATCGGAGGCAAGCCGGACCTCGTAGAGATCCTCATCGTCGAAGTCCTCGGCATCACCGGCAAAGCTGGTCGAGATCAGCTGATAGCTATCCCCAGTCGCCGAGCCCTCACTGGCGGCGATGGCCTCCGAATCGCTGACGTTGTAGAGACAGGTCGAGCTCTCACCGGCGCCGTCGTGGGCAACGAGGGTCTCAAGCGTCCAGGGCTTACCGCCGGCGATCTGGGAGAGTGTCTCATCGTTGCGCTCAAAGAGCCGTGCCCAGCGGGGATCGATCGAGTAACTGGTTGCGTTGGTGTAGCCGATGTAGCACTCGGCGGTCTCATCGGAGGTCCAGCCGGCCATCTGCCAGGCACCGGCAAGCAGCGGGAACTGCAGCCGGGTGCGGGTCGCATCGCGCTGCTCAACGACGATCCGGGCGGTGAAGACCTTGAGGTCCTCACCGACCGGCATCGCCGGCAGACGCAGGCGCAGCTCGTTGGTCCCCGGGGCCGGCTCGAAGTCCTCGGCGGCTCGGATGCGGGTGTGGGAGTAGGTCGAGGCCGGCACCGAGATCGATGAGAGCGCGGCATCGTTGGTCGCATCGCGCAAGGAGACCGAGTGGGCCTCATCGTCGGTGTTGAGGGCGACGATCTCGAAGTAGTAGCTCGCTCCATCGTAGTCGGAGGGGTCGAGCAGCATCGTGCTTGCGGCCACATCGCGCTGGCTGGTGGTCGCCCAGACGGTGCCATCGAGCATCTCAAGCGGCACGTCGAGGTCCATGGTGGTGATCATCGACTGCTCGGCCACCACGCGGCCGCAGGCATCGTAGCCGGGCAGCTCATCTTCGCCGTCGATTGTGATCCGCTTGACCCAGTCGACCTTGGCATCGGAACTCGAAACGGTCCGCCAGCTCTCGATCTCGTTGCCCAGCACGTCGTAGGTGTAGTGGGTGATGACCCCTGAGGCATCGGTGCTCGTCTCGAGGCGGCCGGCCAGGTCGTAGGTGTTGGTCTCGACCGTCTCACCGGAAGTGTCGGTCTTGGCGGTCAGGTTGCCGAAGGCATCGTAGGTGGCGGTCTCGGTCAATGGGTCAGCCGAGCCGCCGGGGGCCAGCACGACGCCCTGGTGGACGATCGTCTGGGGCTCGCCGTTGGTTGCGAAGTTGGAGTAGTCGGTCTGGGCCCAGCTGACCGGATCGGCGCAGATCTTGGCCTTCTCTTGTGTTAGAGCGTTCTTGAAGGTCTCATCCCCGACGCCCACATCTTCCACATCTTGGTAGCCGTACTCAGTCCGTGCAACGACATTGTTGGCCGGCGTCCCCTCGTCCCACACCAGGTACTCCTCTGAGACCTCAAGCTCACCGGTGGTCTCGTCGTACTCGTTCTCGATCCGCGTCTTCTCGGAGATGTCGACCGTCTCCGGGTCCGCGATGCACGTCGGGAAGGAGACTCCGGCGTCGGTCTCCTGGTAGTCGAACGTGGTGGTCAGCTCATCTGAGCTACCGAGATCCTCGATCTCCTCGGTGAGGTTGCCCTCATCGTCGTACGCGCACTTGATGTTAGAGAGGTCCTTGGCCCCGTCGTTACAGTCCTCCTCGACGGTCATCAGGTCCTCGCCGTACTCAAAGGAAGTCTGGTTCTCGAGGTCCTCCTCGCCTTGCTCGGCGGGCTCAAACGCCTCGGTGGTCGGCAGGCCGAGATCCCCATCCCAGGTGTAGGTGATAGGGGAACTCTGCTGAACTGCGACCCCGTGGACGGTGCCGAAGCGCATGACTGTTGCCTCGGGGTCTTCCGCATCGTAGGAGATCGTCGCGCGAGCGTCGGTCTTGGTGGCAGCGTCGTAGTCGGCGAAGTAGACCGCCGAGAGCTTGCCTGAGTCATAGGAGAACTGCTCGGCGACATCCTCTCCGGTCTGCGGCCAGTCGTGCTGGGTGATCTCGGTCAGCAGGCTCGAGGAATAGGTGTAGCTGATCGTGCGCTCCTCGTCCTGGCTGGGGAAGTAGGTCACCTCCCACGGTGAGGAGGTGGCGTAGTTGACCGTCCGCGTGCCGGCGGCGGTCTGGTAGGTCGCCGAGACGACCTGGTCGGAGCCGTTGCAGGTGACCACGATCGTCTGCCCGTTGGCGGCGGTGATCGTCAGATCGCCGGAGGCCCAGGCGTAGGTCGTTGCGTTGCCGTGAGCATCGCTCTCTGCGACCAAGGTGCCCGATGAGTCGAACCGCAGGACGCTCATGTCGGTGAAGGTCAGCATCCAGTCGGTGTCGTCGGCGGCAAGCTCGGCGAAGAAGCTCGTCGGGGCGATCCAGTCGCTGTCGACCTTGGTGAAGAGGTGTTCCTCGCCGGCCTCATCGGTGTAGGTGATCTCGTTGGCGGAGATGTCGAGCGATCGGTCGAAGGCGAAGCGCCAACCGGGGGCGAAGCGCCCGGCCGTCGTACGGGAGGAGCTGTAGTGACGTGAGAGCTCGGCCGCCGGGCCGAAGGTGGCGATCGCCAGGTCGGTGGTCTCGGCGGTCAGGCTGCCGCCCTCAAGCTCGACGGCGGTCGCGTGACCGTTCCACTCATCGAAGGCATGGACAGTGTGCTGGGGGCTGGTCGGCAGGATGTCGACCGAGTTGGTCTCATCGTCAAGCCAGCCGCTGTTCCAGCTGTTCTCCTCGGCGACGCACTTGATGTAGGTATCGAAGTCGTTGTCGTCCTGCTCGCCCCAGTCGAGGTCGACCTGGAAGACGAAAGTCGCGGTGCCGGTCTCCGGATCGTAGTCGCACTCCTCGAGCAGCGGCACGATGTGGTCGCGGCCGAAGTCATTGGAGTCGTAGTAGGCGACAAAGCCCTTGCTCTGCTCCTGGTCGTCGAAGATCTCCTCGGTCTCCCACGGCGCGCTCTGATCATCGGCAAACCAGCCAAAGACACCGCGGCGGTCGGCGATCGGCTCGTCGGCCCCTTGGTCATCGACGCGGTTAATGCCCATCCGCAGCTCGGTGATCTGATCGAGCTCTGCCACATCGGCGGCCGCCACCTCGACGGTGACGATGTCGCCGATGCGGGTGTAGCCGGCCACATCGAGCTCTGGGGTGGCGGCCGCTGTGGGCTGTTCGTAGTCGACACTGAGCTTCGGCCGGTAGTCGGCGTCTGAGTACTCACCGGAGCGGAGCTTGTGGGCATAGCTTGAGTCCCAGGAGCCGGCGGTGATCAGGAAGCCCTTGTTGGCGAAGTCCTCATCGAGCCAGCCCTGGACGTAGTCGACACACGACCAGTCGAGCCAGTCGGTGGCGCTGGCCGGAGTCTCATCGTCGAGCTTGTCGGTGCCGGAGATTGTGACGTTGTTCCAGGTCGCCGCCTCACCCCAGAGGGTCGAGTCGTTGGTCACCCGGTAGCACTTGACCGCTTTGTCTGAGGAGGCCTGCCAGTACTGGCGAACCGAGAAGGTGGCCGAGGAGATGTGTGAGCCGGCGGGGATGTTGTCGATCTGGGGGAACTTGACCAGCGTCTTGCAGAGGCTGGTGGCGGTCGAGACCTTGCCGACGAAGAGATCCTGGGAGGTACCGTAGCAGGTGTTCGGGTAGCCGTCGGAGATGTAGACGTCGGTCGGGTTGCGGGTAAAGAGATTGGGATCGACGAAGACCGGATAGAGACGCTCTTCGTCGGCGAGCCACCCCGAGGGGATCTCGTAGGTGAAGGTGCTTGCGCCCTGGCCTGGCTCGACCTTCATCTCGGCCTCGTTACAGTAGGCCGGCACGTCCGATTCATCGCGGGAGGAATCCCAGACGAGCAACTCACCGATCAGCAGGACCGGCTCCTTGCCGTCGGGCTCGTAGAGGCCCCAGCCGTCGACCTCGTCGTGGCGAAGCTCAAGGCCGGTGTGGGTCAGACGGAAGGTGAAGCTGTTCGGTGCATCGGTGGAGCGCAGGACGAGCGTCTCCTTGAGGCCATCGCCGGTCGGCTCGTAGCGCAGGTCGGTGGCGGTGGCCACACCGGGGAAGCTGGCGCTGGCCTCATCGACAGTGAGGTCGCTCTCGTTGGCGTTGAGCAGATCGAGGGAGACCTGATACTCACCGGTGGTCAGCTGGAGGGGAGCACGACCGTCGGCCTGGGCTGCGATCTGCACCTCGACCGGGGCGGCCGTGGTGGCATAGACGCCCTGGGTGTCGGTCTCGACGAGGCTGGGGTCAATCTTCTGCCAGTCGCCCTGCTCGTCTTGGAAGTGGACGGGAGTCTGGGAGAAGATCACCCGTCGTTGGCCGTTTGCGAGCTCGTAGGTGGTCGCGTAGGCGGTGCGCTCTTCGATGAGCTCACGCACGACGGTCGGCTCGGCGGCGAGGGCCGCTGCGGGCGGCAGAGCGGCGATCGTGGCCGCAAGGAACAGCGCGACGGCCAGCACGGCGATCGCTGCGATCCCCGCGCTTCTTCGAGACAACGAGGTCATGGTCTCCCCCCAGCGTCGCACGAACACGACCCTACGACATTGCTGGGGGGAAGCATCTCACCGACGCCCCCCCCCACGTCAAGGGTGTTGTGGCGCCGGAATCGACAACAGGCCACCTCGTCTTCTCGCACGCGCACCGCAGTGCCCATCATGGACGCTCCAGGGAGTTCCTGTACAGGATGGCAGCGCCGACACCACCCCGTGAGGATCTGCTGGTCCTCAGCGCTCCCCACCGCCGTCCGCGCTCGGCGGACCCTCGCCCTTCATGTGCGCCAGGTAGCGATCGACGTCGCTCATCAGCTCCTCGGCCTTCTGGTGCTGGCCGGAGAGCCCCAGCAGCTCGATGAGCTTATCGAGCGTCTGTCGCGCCCCGCGCAGATCGCCCTTGGCAAGCTGCTTGGCGAGGCAGGGAAGGAGTGCGGTACACGAACAAACAAAAGGGAGGCTCCAACGCCTCCCGCAAGGGGAAGCAAAGGTCCTCCCTTATCTAGCTGCGTCCATTCTACCCTGGATGGGGCGCGGCGCAACACTTCACCGGCACATCCTGCCACAGCGCGCCACCTCCCGACTCGCAGCGGGGCGCTCAGGGCTTCCAGTCGCGGCTCATCTGTGTCACCTCGCGGGCTGCCACGAACGACAGATCCAGCGCTTGATAGGCGGGTACCGCATCGAGGTACTTGCCGCGGAAGAGACGGAGGGCCAGATCGGCCACCTGTATCGCCTCCACGTAGCGACTGTCGACGGCGGTCACGGCGTAGAAGCTGGGGAGCCTCCAGTTGTCGTTGAGGTAGCGACGAAGCCCGTCGACCTGACTGGAGCTGTGCGTGAAGCGGTCGACGACGATCTCGTACTCATCGCCGGTCGGACGATGACGGCAGAAGTGCCACTCCAGCAGCCGCCGGATCTGGAAGTTGCGGAAGCTGATTCCCTCGCCGCTGGAGAGATACGGTCCCGTGTACTTGTGCTTGTCGAGGTGGGTGGCACTGAAGGCGATCCCGTGTGCCTCGAACAGAGAGCGCAGCATCGCACCGAGTCTCGGCCGCAGTCGAGGGTCGGACTCAAGACCCTTGAGCTCCTTGGCGTAGCTGCGATAGAAGCGCAGGTCGGCGAAGCAATCGACGATCTGGAGCAAGGCATCCGCCGGAACGTGCATGGCAAGACAGGCAAAGGCGGGGCCACCGCCTCCGGCCGGCGGTCCTGGATCACCGTGCTCGTCGATGAAGATGAAGTGCCTCGTTGACTCGCCCTCTTCTCGATGCCGCCAGTGTCAGCCTATCGTGCGACTGCGGAGCCCTCCAAGCAGACGAGGAGACAACCGTGCTCGCCCTGCGTGGTTCATGCCCCATGTCGTGCACCGCACCGCCGATCATGTCGAGGCCAGGAACCTCCTGCACAGAGGCCTCGCGCCGACAGGCTGCCGACGCCGTATGTGTCGTTTTGTGTCGCAAATCGAAGTGATAAGCAGGCACATCGTCCTGCCTTCTCGCTTCGTCGAGCCTGACAGAAGCCGAGAAGGCCGGAAACGTGCGACACAAACCGAGCCTCACCTCAGCGCTGCTCGTCCGCTCCCGCCCACTCCCCACCGCCGCCCTCCAGCGCCGGCCGCTCGCCTTTCTGAGAGGCCAGGTAGAGATCGACCGCCGACATCTCCTCCTCGGCCCGCTTCTCATCGTCGGCAAGCCCCAGCAGGTCGACAATCCGGTCGAGCGTCTGCCGCGCTCCGCGCAGATCGCCCTTGGCCAACTGCTTGGCGTAGATGAACTCATAGGAGCAGAGCGCCGTGGCCAGCTCGTCGTCGAACTCGTAGCGTCCCCGCTCGCGGATCTGGGCCCGGGCGGCGACCATGTAGCGCTCCATGGTCCGTACCCCGGCATCCCAGCGCTGTGCCCCGAAACGGACGATGCTCGTCTTGGCCACCCGAGAGAGCAGCAGCTCGGCCACCTCGGCCACCCGCTGCTCATGCTCGGCCTTGGTCGGCCGTTTGTGGCGTCCGCTACCCACGCCGCGCCTTCTCCCCCGTGAACGCCTCCCACCGTGCCACCGCCACATCGACGAAGGCCGGCGAGAGCTCCATGGCGCAGCAGACCCGGCCACGCTGCTCGGCGGCGATGAGCGCCGTCCCTGAACCGCTGAAGGGTTCGTAGATCAGCGCTCCCGGCGCGGTGTGGTAGTCGAGGCAGCGGCGGATCGTCTCGACCGGTTTCATCGTCGGATGGACCGAGCCCGGCGCATCCTCGATCTTGGACTCGATCTCCCACACCGCCCTGGCGTCGGCCGGAGGCTTCTTCTTCGGCGGTTTGCCCTCCGGCCAGCCGACCATGATGGGTTCATAATCCCAGAGATACCACGAGTGGGTGAGGACTGAGCGGCTCTTCTTCCAGATCAGCACCTGATGGGCCAACAGCCCCAGCTCCCGCCAGGCGGCCCAGACGATCTCGCTGCGCATGATGGCGAAGAACTGATAGAGGGCCGGGTTCTCGATCAGCGCGTGATCGAGGGCGACACGGAGGAAGTCGACGTAGAAGGCGACGGCCGAGTCTCTGTCGATGTAGGCATCCCAGTGCTTATCGCCCTCGCCCTTGTTGCTCTCACTGGCCGGGTGGGATCCCCCGTCGTAGTCGACCAGGTACGGGGGATCGGTGGCCATCATGACCGCCTTCTTGCCGTCCATGAGCCGAGCGACGTCCTCGGCCTTGGTGGCATCGCCGCAGAGGAGGCGGTGGTCACCGAGCAGCCACAGGTCGCCGGGCTTTGAGATCGGCTCCTCCGGTGGCTCAGGGACCTCGTCGGGGTCGGTCAAGCCTTCGGTCGGGGTGGCCAGGATCGCGTCGAGCTCTTCCGCGTCGAAGCCGGTCAAGGCGAGGTCGACCTTGGCGGTCAAGAGCTCCTCGAGTTCCAGCGACAGGAACTCGTCGTCCCAGCTCGTCTCCTGGGCGCTGCGGTTGTCGGCGATCCTGTAGGCCTTGGCCTGCTGTGGGGTCAGCTCGGCCGCGACGTGGACCGGGACCTGCTTCAGCTCCAGACGCTGAGCCGCAAGGAGACGCGTGTGCCCGGCGATGATCACACCGTCTGCGTCGACGACGATCGGCTGGCGGAAGCCATACTCTGTGATCGAGGCGGCGACCTTGGTGATAGCCTCCTCTGACGCCACCCTTGGATTCCTCGCGTAGGGGACCGGCCGCTCGATCGGCCACCACTCGATGGTCAGTCTCATCTCTGTCGATGCACTCATCGGACTCCCCCTTCTTCTCTGCATTGTGAAGGGGTGAAGGCTGTGAAGGCTCTTTCTCGGTCAGGAGCAAGAGAGCAGTTCATAGGCAACAACCCGGATCTGGCGTTCACCGCCTTCACGCTTTCACCGCCAGCTCATCGAACGGCAGGGCGGACTCATCGGCGAGCCGCACACCGAGGTAGAGGTTGCCCTCCCTGGTGTGTCGCTTGGTGTAGTGGCTCTCCAGGAGGCGGTAGAAGCGGTTGCGGCCAAGGCGCTCCTGCTCGGGGATCCCCTCGGCGGCCGCCCAGTCGAGATAGGCGGCATGCCCCTCTGCGGCCCGCAGACGGGCACCCTCCTCTGCGCGCAGGCGGGCCTCGATGAACTCAGCCAGCGGGTCGCTGTCGGCGCGGTAGTCCTCGGTGGCGGCCCGCACCCGGGCCGGTGCCTCCAAGCCGCGCTGCTGCCACTCCAGACAGCCACGCACCGCCCAGGCAAGGATGCCGGGCAGCTCGGCGAGCAGCTTCTCCTCGAGGTCCTTCTCGTCGTTCTCACCCTCGAAGCGTGCCTCGAAGGGGATCAGACGGATACGGCGCCAGAAGCCGCGGGTGTAGTCGCGGATGCGGGGCTTGTGGTTGAAGGCAAGCAGGAACTTGGCCACCGGGACATAGGAAAAGAACTCGCGGTTGAGGAACCGGGCGGTGACCGGGTCGGAGCCGGTCAGCATCTTGAGGCGCGCCTCGTTGAGCTGGCTGTGCTCGTTGGTCTCGGAGCTGGTCACCAGGCGGCGGTCGACCAGGGCGGCCAAGTCGTTGGGGATCTGGCTGCGCGAGTTGCTCTCGAAGGTCGAGAAGGGGGCGTTGAAGGCATACTCACCGAGCAGGGCGCGCAGCACGTTGAGGAGCTTGCTCTTGCCGTTGGCCCCGGTCCCGTAGCAGAGAAAGAGACACTGCTCGGAGGTCTGGCCGCTGAGCAGGTAGCCGGCCACCCGCCACAGCCAGTCGATGAGCTCCTCATCGCCGCAGAAGACCTCACCCAGGAACCGCTCCCAGCGCCGACAGACCGCCGCAGGCTCGAAGGCCACCGGGCTGCGACGGTCGATCATCTCCTCGGGGCGGCCCTCGCGCAGCCGAGCCTGCTCGAGATCGAGGACGCCGTTGCCGACCGCCATGAGCATCGGCTCGCGGTTCCACTCCGAGCCGCTGGTGGCGATCGGCGGTTGGCAGGCGGCCAGACGGAGCATGGCAGACAGCCGTGGGTGGTCCTCACTCTTGATCGCGAACCTCGATTCGGCGTTGCGCTTCTCAAGGTCGGCGATCTCAAGCGCCGCCAGGTAGCGTCTGCGGGCCGCCGCGATGGCCAGGCGGTAGATGCCGCCGTCCTCATCGGGACGCCAGCAGTGGCTCTCCCAGAGCAGCCAGGCCCCGCGCCGGTGGTCGTAGCGGGTGCGCTCGCCGTGCAGGCCGGCGAACAGCTCCGAGTTGCCGGCATCGGTCTGGGGCAGCGATCGCTCCTGGGGCTGTCCGGGCCGGTAGCCGATGACGCTCTCGATGATGCGGGCAAGCTCCTCCTCCCCGAGCGGCGGCTCGCAGCGCTTGTTGGTCTGCTCAAGGGCGGCGGCGATCTCGGCCCGTCCCTGGCCGCGGCGGCGCATGGCGGCCCCGTCGCCAAACAGGGTCTCGTTGCGCCTCCCGGCGGGGATCACCGGGGCGCTCCCATCGTCGCAGAGGGGACCCGCCGATGAGCTGGGCTTGGGGTCGAGCAGCCGCGCCGCCAAGGCGGCTGGCAGCTCGGCGAGCCGCTCAAGGCCGCGATCGTCGAGCCAGCGGTAGGCTGCGCCGTCGACCCCGCGCGAGGGCGGGGCGAGCACATAGCCGCCGCGGGCGCGCACATCGATGCCCGGCGCCAGCTCCCCGACGCTCGAGCCAAGGTCGGAGCGCGAGGTGCGGAAGTAGTAGTGCCAACCGCCGGAGGGCGTCCGGGCACAGGCGGTCTGCTCAAGCTCCGGCCCCAGCTGCTCGACGAGCCACCGCCAGCTGGCCCGGCCCGGTGCTTCGTCCTTGACATCGACATCGACGACCAGAAGCCCGGCAGCCCCGCAGGCGATCGCCACGTTGGCGGTCGGCCAACGACGCCACCAGTCCTCTATGGCGGCCGCCTCGCAGCTGGCGTCCTTGAAGCCGTGTCTGGTGCGGGGACGCTTGTCGGCATGGCAGGGAAAGACCGGCCAGCCGCGCTCCGCGTAGGCGAGGGCGGCCGCCAGCAGGGCCGGCCCGCCGTCCTGTCGCGGTCTGCTCATTCAGGCTCTGCGCCGCGTGGCGCTGGCTCCGAGCTCTCCAGCCCCAGCTGCGCCTCGAGCCAGCTGGTCGGCACCAGCAGACGAGACCCCAAGCGCAACGTGCGCATCGAACCGTCCTTGGCGCTCGCGTAGCTGGCCGCTCGTGAGATGCCGCAGCAGGCCCCGGCGAACGGCACCGAGACGGTGCCGCGGCTGCGCAGGTAGGCGGCCATCTCGGCCCGGGAGAGCTCTCTGGGATCGGGAGCTGCGGTCTTCTCCGTCGTCGTTGTGCTTCGCTTGTCATCGACACTCATCGCAACGTCCTCCTTGCACTTCCTCATCGTTGCGCATAGGCTATCGTTGTCATTTCAAAGGAGGTTATGGTGCCTACAAAGGACTCCGCCAAGATCTGGCGCGACGTCGAGCGCGAGCTCGGCCACCGGGTCTCGAAGGCGGCCCGCGACTACCTCGAGGAGAGCCGCGAGGCCGAGCTGAGCTACCTCGAGTTCGAGCAGGCGGTCGAGGAGCTTGCCGATGAGGTCAGGCGCCTTGGCGGCCACGGGTTCGCGGTCACGCCCTCGCCGGGCTCGGCGAGCATCGAGATCCCCGACGGAGCGCGCTGGCAGCTGCTCTACGACCTGGGACGGCGCTTCGAGGCGAAGTTCGCCGACCATCCGCTCACCGATGAGTTCCACGGCTTCGCCCCGATGAACCTCGAGCACTACCACGATAGCTCCTCCTACCCGCCCTCAGAGCGCGTCAAGGTGGAGTTCGACTCAGGCATGAACCTGGCCACCGTGACCGCCCTCCTGCAGCGCGAGTTCCGAGAGCGCTACCGCCCCAAGGGCTGGGTGCGCACCACCAGACCGCTCGGAGAGCGGGCCATCGCCCTGGTGCGCTTCGTCTGTCTTGAGGCCGAGGAAGGGCTGACCTGGCGGAGGCGCCTGGCCCGCTGGAACGAGCGCTTCCCGGAGTGGCGGTTCAAGGACGCCCGTCGCCTGGCCTCGGCCTTCCGTCGCGCCGAGATGCAGCTGACCGGCATCCGCGGCAGCCTGACCACCCTCTACATCACCCGCCAGGAGTGGGAGCACCGCGACGAGGAGCGACGCGCCCGAGAGATCGCCCGCATCGAGCACTACTACGAGATGGTGGCGGCCTTCCCCGACGCCGACAAGGACGACCTCGAGGTGGCGCTGGCCGAGAGCCCCGACGCCGAGGCAAGCGAGATCGCCGACCTGCTCAGAGCGATGGAGGAGGAGAGACGCGAGCTGGCGCAGCTGTGGGGAGAGCAGCCGTGAGAGGCTCGGTCCGCAAACGCGGTCGCAGCTGGGAGTACAACGTCGATGTGGGGCTGGCGGCCGCCCAACGCTGCCAGGAGTGCAACAAGCGCCTCTGGATCGAGCGCCGGCCGCTCGATGCCTGTCCGACCTGCGGCGGCAAGCTCGCCGAGACCGAGGAGCGGCGGCGGGCGATCAAGGGCGGCTACCCCACCCAGAAGGAGTGCCAGGCGGCGCTTGCCAAGGTCCTGACCGCCGTCGATGAGGCCCGCTACGTGGCCCCCAGCCGTATCACTCTGAAGGACTACCTCACCCAGGAGTGGCTCCCCGCCATCGAGGGCACCATCCGCCCCACCACCTACTCCTCCTACAAGATGCTCATCGAGCGCCACATCGTCCCCGAGCTGGGCCTGCTCAAGCTCCAGAAGCTCACCGCCGCGCGGATCAACGCCTTCTACGCCAAGCTCCTCAAGGAGGGTCGCTGCCGCGGCAGCGGCGGCCTCTCCCCCGCCTCGGTCTGCAGAGTCCATGCCGCTCTGCACCGGGCCCTGCGCGATGCGGTGCGCTGGGAGCGGCTGACCACCAGCCCCGCCGATGCCGCCGACCCGCCGCGCTCCTCACAGACCCAGCGCGACCTGCCGGCCTGGAACAGGGAGCAGCTCGGCGCCTTCCTTGCTCATGTCGCGGAAGACCGCCTGTCCGCCATGTGGCGTGTCTTGGCGATGACCGGCGCAAGGCGCGGCGAGGTGTTGGGCTTGCGCTGGGAGGATCTCGACCTCGAGGCGGCGACCCTGGTCATCAGAAGGAGCCTGGTGCCGGTCAACGGCGAGGTCAAAGTCAGTGAGCCCAAGACGGCCAGGGGCAGACGCACGATCGCCCTCGACCCCGAGACCTTGGCTGCCCTACGTGCCCACGCCGCCCGTCAGGCCGATGAGCAGAGCGAGTGGGACAAGGCGTGGACCGACTCCGGCTACATCTTCACCCGCGAGGACGGACAGCCGTTGCACCCCGAGCGGATCAGCGCCCTCTTCCGGCGACTGGTCAAGGCGGCCTGCCTGCCGACGATCCCGCTCCACGGTTTGAGGCATACCCACGCCACCCTGGCCCTCTCGGCCGGGGTCAACCCACGGATCGTCTCAGGACGGCTGGGGCATGCGACGGTGGCCTTGACGCTCGATGTCTACAGCCACGTCCTGCCGCAGGCCGATGCCGAGGCGGCGGAGCGGATCGCGGCGCTGATCTGAGTCACCTGCCGACGGTCACGGCCTCACCGCTTCACGACGTAGTAGGCCCCGATGATCCGCTCGTCGAAGTCCGAGGCCGGAGGAATCCCGAGAGCGTCCAGGTAGCGGTCCAGCATCGCCTGTGTGAAGCGGTCACGGACGCGACGCTGGCGGTAGGTTTCCGGTTCCTCGAAGTCGTATCTCTCGCCGATATCGTCGAAGCTCCAACTCCCACCATCGTTCCCAGCCCACAGAGCCCGTCGCTGATGGAGCGATTCCCACTCCACCGACGGGTCAAAGACATCCAAGGCTGTGGCCGGGTACTTGCCATCCAGATCGCCCGCAGCGACAGCTCTTATCGCACGACAGCCCAGCTCGTGAACGGCATGCAGTGGCAGCACGCCGAGATCCGTGCCCAATCTGGAGTTGTTGAGCAGCGCCGTCCAGGCACCGCCCGGCAGCAGGAGGTGACGCGTTCTCTCTCCGAGCGGCAAGAGACCGTCGATCAGCTCCCGAAGGGGTGTCGGCCGCACCTTACGTGGGAGCTTCGGTGAGCGCAGCGCCGAGGCAAGCCACCCTGCCAGTGTGAGGGCGTCGGTCTCGAAGTAGCCGATCGTCTCGGTCGTCGGGATCAGCAGTGCCGAGGGTCGAATCACGGTGGCTGGCCGCCGGCCGCCGCTCATCGCAGCCTCATCGCCACGAACGACCTTGCAGCACAGCCAGACACTGCCGACGCCAAGCGGAGGCGAGCGGCTCTCCTACGCGCCAACGGCACGCTCTCGACGTCAGCCACAACCTACCCCCCAATCAAGCTCGGCTCCGCTTTCAGACCGCCGGCCCGGAAGGTGTTCTTGACCCGCCTGGAGCGCAGGAAGTAGGGGATCCAGATGGTACAGACGATGGCTACCTGCACCACATCGCGGATGAGGTCCGCGTAGCCCCCCAACTCGACGATGGCCGGAATCTGGACGGCGAGAATGGTCTCGAGGGCGGTCCACGCCAGATAGGCAAGCAGGAAGGCGATGTAGAGGCGCGGGAAGGCCGGCGAACGACGGAAGAAGAGGACCAGCAAGAAGAGGTCGAAGGCGCTCAACAGGATCGTCCCGGCCAACTCGACCACCAGGAGCGCGCCCCAAAGCGGGTGGTAGACGACGTAGCCGGGGGTGGTGAACACCTCCCAGCCGCCGTCCTGAAGGAGGGGGATGTAGTCGGCGAACAGGAAGTAGAGCCAGAGCACCGGTGCCAGGAAGAGACCGATCGCCGGCAGGATCAGCCAGCCGCCGAGCCCTTGAGGGCCGTCGGCGATGGCTGCGGACCGCTGGGGTACCGCAGCCCTGGCGACGTCTCCATCGGCGTCCTCAACGGCGGTCCCGCACCGGCGGCAGAAGCGCGCCCCTTCGTCGAGTGTGGCTCCACAGGTGCTGCACTCCCCCATCGATGACCCCCCTCCGGGTTCGATCGCCGAGCCCTGCAGCAGCTCACCGGCAGGCCCGGCCGTCTCGCAGCGGAGAGCATACTATGGCCATCGCGTGGGCCGCGTGCATCGACGCCGCAGAAGAGCTCCATGATGCGCCATGTCGGTCTGTGTGGAGCTGTACTAGACAATGCCGACGAATCGCGTCGGCGAAATGTCGGCATGGGCGCCTTAGCGAGATAGTGTGGCGCTAGCGTTGAGTGCCATATGCAGGCCTTTTCTGGTGGCGAGGCCCAGAATCGAACTGGGGACACCATGATTTTCAGTGGTGAGTCGAGAGTGGTGGACGGTGGCCATGCGTGCGGGAATGTGCTGGACGGTGGCGGGTTCGTGGCGGAGATGATGACGGCTCGTCAGCAACAGTGGTTGTGCGTACGGAGCCGTCTTGTCGGCAGCGTGGCGGCAAACACCGCTGAGGGCTTTCGCCCGTGAAAGGGCTTGGCTGAGGACTGAAGCAGTGGCCAAACAACCTACGTGTCGAGCGCCACGTCATTCCACTCATTCTCTCTGAGGGGCTGTATGCGCGCATGGCCACGTCATGCTTTCGAGCAGTTTCGCAACCACCTTGCCAGTCAGTCCTCCCACTCTTCGCCTTGGCGGTCGACGGTGGTGCTCACCGGCTGCTCCTCCCCGAGTGCCTCGAAGGCGACCCTAGCCTTGGAGACCGATGAGTGGTTGCGTCGTGGTCGTCGTGGCATGGCTGGCTGTTCCTCCTCGGTCGGCTGCCGGAGAGCAGTACCACATCACCTAGCGGGCTGTCCGAATTGGCGGGGTCACTTCTCGGCCGTGAATCCAAACCGTCACGCTGAACCAGTATCAGGGGTGCGGGTCATCCCCGTCTGCCGGAAGCCCTCTCCTTCACCGACAGCCCGAAGTCCCACTTGCCTCCTGGCTTCGATCTTCGATTCGAGCTCCGAGCCCGGAACCCGAGTTCACGCCATCATGGCGCGTAGGAAGGTACTTCCGTGCCCAATCCTGCCCGCCTGAGCCGGAGGACAACATGCTCCTCTCTGCCGTCGGTTCTCTCGAACATCATCATGTCACCCGACGAGTTCAGCGAGAACTCGTCCTTCAACGTCCGCCCACTCGCCGACCCGCCACGAAGAACCTCGAAGTCTGCCACCAACCTGTTGCCTTCTCTTTGATAGTCGGCCCACTCCATGGGATCGCCCTCAAGAACCCATTTCACTTGGTACGCGTCGGTATCAACCGGCTTTCTTATTATCACCACGACACCGCATTGAGTAGCACTTTGACACTCTTTCGGTATCCAGGTGCCAACGAAGTCCTCATTGCGCGAACAGCCGCACTGGCTGCCCACGACGAGAAGAGACACTAGGACCACGAGGTAGCTGATGACCTGCAGGCTCTTCACGCGTACATCCCTCTCCATGTCGCGATATCAAGCCCCTGCCCTTGAACCGTCCCATGGCAGTGGCCTTCCTGTGAGACCCTTTCCACCTCTTCAAGAGGGCGACATGGCCTCTGTCCGGCCATATCACCTCGATGGTTGATTCCACGAACTGAGGCATGGACAAGGAACGAAAAGCAGAGAGGTCGAAGCCGACGGTGCTCAGAACACCGTCTGCCCGGAGGCCACGATGGACGCCGACCTCGACACTCTCTGCACGGTCATCTATGTCACAGCCGACGACCTTCTGCCAGAACCGAAGGCCAACGCCCGTCGCCGCTGCACAGACGCCGAGATCGTCACTCTCTGCGTCGCCCAGGCGATCATGGGCATCCCTTCCGACCGCACCTTCCTGGCCGTGGCCCGCAAACGCCTCATCCACCTGTTCCCCGACCTGCCCCGGCAGGCCGGCTACCACAAGCGCCGCCGGAGGCTCACCGAGGCCATCGAATGGCTCATGGCGATCTTCGCCGCCGACTGTCCCGGGGCCCACGATGAGCTGCTGCTCATCGACTCCACCCCGGTCGAGTGCGCCCGTTCCCGCGAGACCGTTGCGCGCTCGGCCCTGGCCGAGGCGGCCGAGTACGGGTGGTGTGCCGCTCACTCGCGTTACTTCTGGGGCTTCCGTCTCCACCTGCTGGCCGGTCTCGACGGGACGCCACGGGCCATCGAATTGGCGCCGGCCAAGGTCGATGGGCGCGAGGTGGCTCTCGAGCTGCTGGCGCGTACGCCGCGCCGCGGTGGCGAGGTCCTGCTCGCCGACAAGGGCTACGCCGGACGGCAGTTCGCCTCTGCAGCAGCCGGGCTCGACGTGCTGGTGGCCCGGCCGGCCAGAGCCGATGAGTCTGAGAACGGCGTCCATCTGGCGCCGATCAGGCAGCGGATCGAGTCGATCATCTGGAGCCTCAAGGGGACCCTGGGGCTGGAGCGCCACGGGGCGCGGACGCTGGCCGGGCTGCGGGAAAGGATCCTCTCCCGCCCGCTTTGCCTGGCGGCCTGCATCTGGCTCAACCATCGTCTCGGGCGTCCCAGCCGTGCTCTGGTCAGCTACTGTGCCTGAACTCGTGGAATCAATCATCTAGTGGGGAGTTTCACCGAATACGAGAAGTAGCCACGCCATCTTCCCACTCGAGATGTCGCATGTAGTTCCTGGTAAACGCGAACCATAGTGGCCGGAGAGCGCCATCCATGATTCCTGTACCACTTCCGCGTTCTCCGTCCCTTCGTATTCCACACCCAGGTCTGGTATGCGACGTCTGCTGGTCCGATATGAATGGCATGGCGTCCGCGCCACGGCTTGTAGTCCCGGACAATCCAGGCGGTGCCCCAACTGCGCCGACGCCGTTCGTATAGTTTGGCGAGAGCCCGACTGCTCCTGGAGAAGCTAGGAAGGTCGTCAGTACCCGCATTGTCCCACTTGACGCGCTTCACGCGCCAGTAGTGACGGCCAGCACTGACGTAGCCAATCTCCAGAGCCATGATCCACCTCTTGGACCGTCGTCGCCACACTGAGCCACCCCTCGTCATCCTGAAGGGCACCCTTCGCCGAATGACACGGTAGCCAGATGGATCGGTGCCAGTCACCGGCTCCCCCCCACAGTACTGATACGCACTTTCTTCCCTATCGGCGTTGGCAGGGTCCTTGCTGATGAACTGACGTGTGACGGGATCGTAGTGACGGGCTGAGCAGTAGTAGAGGCCGCTCTCGGCGTCGTAGGCGTAGCCAGCATAGCGCAAGACCTGACGCTCGGCGATATCGGCAGCCACCTGTGAGGTGATGTTGGTGGTCGATTGCGTCGATGAACTGGTCGGGTTGCCCCACTCATCATAGCGGTAGGCGGCAAACGCATCCCCGTCCTCATCGAGCAGCTCGACCACATCGCCACGGTCGGTGGTGATGATCACAAACAGCGTTGGACTCGTCGAGGAGGCAGGGCTGCGGTAGGTCCCGGCGTACGGCCGGCCCTCCTCATCGTAGAGGTAGTCGATGCGCCAGCTGTCGGGCTCATCGGTGGCGGCCTCAAGGGAGAGCAAGAGGAGACCGTCGTACGTGTAGTCGGTGGTCGTCTCGACTGCGCCGTCATCGACGACCGACTCGATCCGCTGACCGGCGGCATCGTAGGCGTAGGTGGCGCTGATGCCGGTATCGACGTTGTCGTAGGAGACGAGGCGACCGGTCGGCAGGTAGTCGAAGGTCTCCTCGTCGGGATCGGCGGAGGGACCATGCTCCGTGCGCCAGCCGTTGGTGGCATCGTAGGCAAGCTCGGTCGTCACACCACCGTAGCTCATCTCGGTCAGCTGGTTATCGGAGTTGTAGGTCAGGCTCGCCGTGCCGCCGGAGTCGGTGAAGGCGGTCAGGTTGCCGGCCGAGTCGAAGGTGGTGGCGGTCAGCCCGCCGAGGTCTGAGCTCTCCAGACGGCCGGTGGCATCGTAGGCATAGTCTGTGTCGATCGTGCCGCCGTAGGCGAGCGGCAGGGTCTCCTCGCTCTTGCGGCCGGAGTCGGGATCGTAGTCGTAGCTGCCAGCCGAGGAGAAGCCGTCGCCCGATTGGCCGGTGAGCTGTCCGTCGGTGGCATCGAAGGTCCGTGAGAAGCTCAAAGACCCGGTCAGGGTGGCGGTCGCCCAGCGCTCGGCGGCATCGCGGGCGGTGACAGTGCGGGTGATGGTGCCGAGGTTGGCGATCGCCGCAGCCCGGGCCGATTCCTGCTCGCGGGCGTTGGTGGCAATCGTCAGCTCGGTATCGGGAGTGGCCCCGCCGTCATAGGCGATCGTCGTCTCGGTGCCATCGGCGGCGTTCTCGGGGTAGTCGATCTCTGTCTCGACGCCGGCAGCCTGTGTCTCGTCGCTGTCGGTAATACGTCCCAGGGAGTCGATCGTGAAGTCTGTCTCCTCGACCACGGTACCACCGACGGTGTGCTTCTCCTTGGTGGTCCGCCCGAAACCGTCATAGTCGTAGTGGAGAGTCGAGAGCGTCGTGTCGGGGTCGGGACCGGCGTCCTTCTCGACCTGATCGGTGACCTGCCCAAGGTCGTTGTAGTCATAGTCGGTCAGGCGGCCGTCGTTCGTATCGTCAGTCACCAGCTCCGTATCGATGCGGCCAGCGGTATCGTAGCTTCTCTCAACGGCGATGCCGTCGCCGTCTTCTTCGCGCAGCACCCAGCCCATGCTGTTGTAGACGGTGCTTGAGTCCCCGGCGGCGGTCTGACGGCCGAGCAGGTCATAGCTGTAGTTGGTGGTCAGGTTGCCCGGCGAGGTCTGTGAGGTCAGCAGGTCGCCGTCGTTGTAGCTGTTGGTCGTTGTCGCAACGGCGCTCGGGTTGGTGCTCGGATCGTAGCCCTCAAGGGTGTTGCTCTCGGTGAGCTGGTTGCCCTCATCATCGTAGGTGCTGATCACCAGGCTGCCGTCGGGGTTGGTCTGCGTGGTGACGTTGCCCGACTGATCGTATTCGTACTCGGTATCGGCCGAGTTGCCTGGTTCGGTCTCCGAGACCGGTTGTCCCAGCTCGTCGTAGCCGGTGTGGTATCCCCTGTTCGCATCGTAGGCAGAGACGCCCATCTCCCAGTGGGCCGTTTCGTTGCCGTATTCATCGTAGGTCCACTTCTCATCCTGGCCGCCGACCGTCGAATCGGAGGCGGTGATGCTGTTGCCAAGGCCGTCGTAGGTCGTCGTCGTGGTCGCCTGCAGGGTGGCGGTGGAGCCGTCGTGGAGGTAGGTCCAGCGCTTCGTCTCCCGCCCGACAGCATCGAAGCCGTAGTCGGTCGGGCTGGAGGCAGTGCCCTGGTAGTGCTTGCTCCAGTCGGCCTTGACCGAGCTTCCCGAGACGGTCCGCCAGGTCTCGATGACGTTGCCCATCACATCGTAGGTGTAGTGCGTGACAACCCCGGAAGCATCCTCGCTTGTCTCAAGACGGCCGGCCAGATCGTAGGTGTTGGTCTCGGTTGTCTCACCGGCGGTGTCGGTCTTCTCGAGCAGGTTGCCGAAGGCGTCGTAGTCGGCGGTCTCGGTCAAGTCGCTACCCGAACCGCCGTAGGAGCGCACCACGTCCTTATGGACAATCGTTTCCGGCTCACCGTTGGTGGCAAAGCTTGAGTAGGTCGTCTCTGCCCAGGTGCCGCTCTCCGGGGTACCGGAGATCAGGCCTTTCTCTGAGGTCATACGGCCGTTGGCATCGTAGGTGTAGTCCGTGTGCGCTGTGGCGCCGCCCTCGACGAGTTCCTCTTCGACGCTGGTCAGGTTGAGGTTGGCATCGTAGTCGTTGTCGATGTAGCTCTCATGGCCGTCTCCGGCATTGTCGTCGCTGACGGTGATCTCGTTTGGCTGCTCGCTGTTGGCGATGTAGGTGGTCACTGTCGTGAGCTCATCGCCACCGCCGAGATCGACGACTTCCTCGGTGACGTTGCCATCAGTGTCGTACTCCAAGTCGATTCCGGCGAGGACGGCATCCTCATCATCGACGCACGTCTCGCTTGATACGAGCAGGCCCTCCATATCCTCGCCGTACCCATAGCTCGTCGTACTCTGCAGATCGCCGTCGGAGACGGCCACCTGAAGGGTCGGCGAGACGAACTCATCGGGCCAGGCGTAGGTGACAACGCTCGTATCCTGGCCGGCGGTGTCAATGACCATCCAATCCTGTAGGTCCGTGACCATCCAATAATGTCGGTCACGAAGGCCGCTCGTCCTCGCCCTTCGATGCGTTGCTCTCCCCTTGACCACCTCCCCGCAGTGCCTCGAGACGACCCTTGAGCCGCCACGACGGTCCGTTGATGGTCAGCACCTCGGCCTCGTGCAGGAGACGGTCGAGGATCGCCGCCGCCAGCGCCTCGTCGCCGAACAGCGGCGCCCATTCGGCGATGCTCTTGTTGGAGGTGATGACCATCGAGCCGTGTCCGTAGCGGCGGTTGACCAGCTGGAAGAAGCGGT
>Ga0209164_1001831_pt1 | contig 25114 bp, 21 predicted proteins | sample MTBNYHSulfiMetaG_FD_187458 | JGI IMG/M metagenome (GOLD analysis project Ga0209164, IMG submission 187458) | Enrichment culture microbial communities from rom New York Harbor, USA that are MTBE-degrading - MTBE-NYH (New York Harbor Sulfidogenic)... | ecosystem: Environmental > Aquatic > Marine >... | reverse complement strand
TGCCCGCTTCGCGGGGAAAGAACCGATTTTCGCTTACGAGAAAACTCTGTATGTTGTGAAGAGCAGCTGCAACTTGTCAGTTCCAAGTAGCAGACTCAGAAGAAGCCTGTGCCAGTAGACTGGCTTCCCTCTCTCTTCTCTCGTGAGCGTAGCGAACCTCTCGATACTCTCTTTCTCTTTAACGAACGATCTTGCTAAATGAAGATGCTGAACTGCCACAGTTTCTTATGCTTCCTGCGGTTCCTCCCTGAAATCAAAACCTTCTTCAATCAGTTCAGTACAAACATCCACAATACTTGAATCGAAGCAGGTGCCCGATTTGCCATGTATCTCTTCAAGGGCTGCTTCCATTTTGTGGGCTGGTCTGTAGGGTCTATGAGAAGTCATAGCGTCGACTACGTCTACGACGGCAATAATTCTGGCCTCTATGCATATTTCTCTTCCCTTTAGTTTGCGAGGATAACCGGAACCGTCAAGCCTTTCGTGGTGCTGGTGAACGATTTCTGCTACCGGCCAGGGAAGCCGGGCATTCTTGAGGATGTTGTAACCGACACTGCTGTGCTCTTGTATCAAACTGTACTCCTCATTATTCAAAGAGCCTGGTTTAGATAGAATTTCTGCTGGTATGGCAATTTTTCCAATGTCATGAAGCAATCCGGCAATCTTAACTGCTTCAATTTGTGGGCCGTCAAGGGCGATTTTCTCAGCTATTATCGAGGATAGCCGGCTTACATTACGATGATGATGTCGGTTATAGGGGTCCCTTGCAGTCAGGATATCTGAAACCACGGTAACAATAGAGTAGAAGGCTTCAGTTATTCTTTCTGCTGATTCCTGCCTTTCTGTGACGTCACGAGCTATTCCTTCAAGAGCGATAAGCTTTCCATCATCATCGAAAATGTGGACGTTCTGCTGCTCCATCCAGATTATCTTCCCATCCTTTCTTATCCATCTCAATGTAAGGGGCTCAATTTGGTTCGATGAATGGCTGTCGTTAATCAAATTCAATAGTCTAGCTTCATCTTCGGGATGGACGATTTTGGAAATTAGATCGGGATCTTTGTAGAACTCATCGGGAAAATATCCGGTAATACGCGACGATGAAGGACTGACATAGCTGAAACCCTCTTTTTCATGCAGCTCGTACCTGTAAATGAGGTCGCTGGCATTTTCAGCGAGCAACCTGAACTTCTTCTCGCTTTCGATCAAAGCCCTTTCTGCCCTTTCCTTGGCCAGCTTGATCTCCTTCTTCTCCATTGCCTCTACGACCGCATATGGCAGTCTCGCCATATGTTCTTTTATTACGTAATCTACCGCGCCGGCCTTCATGCATTCGGCCGCCGTATCTTCATTCATGGAACCCGTAAGTATTATCACAGGAATCTCAGGCGCCTTCTCTAGAACGAGCTCGATAACTCTCATTCCATCGAAGCCTGGCATCATGTAGTCCGAGATTACAAGATCCGGACAGAATTTCTCCAGTTTCTCAACGAAATCTCGCTCAGTATCAACAACTAATGCCTCAATTTCCGGAAACACCGCAGAGATTTTCCTTTTAGCCAGATCCACGTCCGTGTGCAGATCTTCTGCGAAAAGGATTTTTATTCTCGTGTCCTTACTCATCCTTCACCAAACCTCGATGGAAGCCTGTTAAGCACCAACCAGTAATCGTTCATCTGTCTCAAGGACTCAATGAAGTTCTCGAAATTGACCGGTTTCACGATATAACTGTTCGCCCCGAGCTTGTAAGATTCTTCGATATCCGTCTCCTGAGTAGAAGAGGTCAGAACTACCACCGGTATTAGACTCGTCCTCGGATCCTTCTTAATTTCTCGCAGAACCTCTATGCCACTGATCTTAGGAAGTTTCAAATCCAGCAAGATCACTTTCGGAGAATGTGTAACACTTCGCTCGCTATACTTGCCACGCGCAAATATGAAATCGAGAGCCTCCTCACCGTCTTCGGCAACCACAACGTTGTTCGCCAGTTTACTCTTTTTTAGAGCTCTCAGGGTAAGTTCTATGTCCTCGGGATTGTCTTCTACCAGAAGTATCTCCACTACGCTATCGGTCATGCTTTCACCTCTCGGGTATAGAGAAATAGAAGGTCGCGCCGCGGTCCTCATTGCCTTCGGCCCTGACGAAACCTCCATGTCTGTGAATGATTCTCTGAACTATCGAAAGTCCGACACCCGTTCCTTCAAACTCCTTTGAACTATGGAGCCTTTGAAAAACTTCGAAGAGTTTGCTTTCGTATTTCTGGTTAAACCCGACACCGTTGTCCTTGACGTAGTAAGTGAATATTCCATTTTCTGAATAACCGCCCACCTCTATTTCTATAAGCTCTCTACATGATGAGAATTTCAATGCGTTTGAAAGAAGGTTTACCCAAACCTGTTTCATCATAACCGAGTCCCCGTAGGCTTCAGGCAGATTCTTCAATGTGAGCTTGACCTTATCTCGTAGTTTCGCAGTGATGACTTCATGAAAGATGGAATTCACCATTCCAGTCATGTCAATCTTCGATTTTACAAGTTCAGTTCTATTTAGCCTGGATAAGGCCAGCAAATCGATAATTAGCTGATCCATCTTCTTTATGTTGCGCTTTATTACTCCAAAGAGTCTCACACCTTCACTGTCGAGGATATCAGCATAGTCTTCCTCGATTATTCTGGAATAGCCGTCCACAGCTCTCAGAGGAGCCCTCAAGTCGTGCGAGACTGAGAAGGCAAAGGCTTCTAATTCCTTGTTGACCGCCTCCAGTTGTGTGGTCCGCTCAGCCACCCTTGCTTCGAGTTCAACATTCATTCGCTCCACTTCTTCCTGGTAAGTACGAATTTTGGTGATATCGTGAAGGATCTGCAACTTCGATATGCTTCCGTCGTCATTGCTAACCGGAATGCTTATCAATTCACAGATGCGACCACTTCTTTCGAAACTGCATTCCCACCGTGCAGGTTGACTAGAAGAAGCTCTATCGATTCCGCACCAGGGGCAAGGAGCTTTGAACCCTTGAAAGAATTCAAAACACTTCTTATTCTCTATGAGACCATACTCCTTAATCAACGCGGGATTCGCATAATCGATATCATAACTCTCGTCAATCAGGTAAATGCCTTCGGGAATGCAGTCCAGAATTTTATGAAGCTTCTTTCTTTCTATCTCGAGCTTTCTCTCGGCATTCATATGATCGGTAATATCCCTGGCAAAAACCGATATCCCTTCGCCTAACGGATAGATGTGGATCTCAAGTATCGTGGTTTCTCCCCCATGCTCATACTCGAAGATCGCAGATTCGGCTTTCCCTTTTAGAAGAACCCGTCGGTATGACGCCATCGCCTTTGCAGTTGTTTCATCCTCGGAAAAAACATCCGTTACATGCTTGCCTATTACATCCTTCGAACTGATTCCAGTAATTTCCTCACAGGCCCTGTTCCAGTATATGTATTTCAGGTTCTTGTCGAGTGCATAGAGCATATCTGTTACGCTTCCTGTGACTTTCGCAAGAAGTTCTTTCGCTTCAAGGCGATGCTTCTCCCGGATCTTTTCTTGTGTAACATCAAAAGCGTAGATTCTTGCTCTTTCGGTATCCGGAATCAGACTGAGTGATACAAAGAAGAAATTTTCTCCAATTGTCTTTTCATAGTTCAAAGCGAGAGGCTCTTTCGAATTCCACATATGCTGAGGGATTTCTTCGGGTAAAAATACACTTGGATCTTTCAATCCATTTGAGTTCAAAACACCAGTAGCTGCTGCGTTTCTGCAGATTATGTTTCCGTTGACGTCAACTTCGAGGATAGGGTTTACATTCTTCTCGATCTCTGTTGGAAACCGAAAATCGTTCTCTCGCGAATCCGATTCAGGTCTTTCGCGACTCATGAGAACCTCCTGAATGCTAGATGAAATTGTATGACTATTGCAAATGACGAAAAAATTATAGCATTTTACTAGTCGACAACATCACTGAAAATATCTGGTGCTTTGCTTCTTTTGAGATGAAATCTGACTTTTGGAGACCCCTACTCTACCGAGATTGCGCTATAAATGTCGAAGCGGCGCTAACAAATCGTTCATGAAACGGACCTCAAAGAATCCTTTGCAAAGCACGAAGGAGTCAATAGCATAAGGGTTTTTGGGAGATGCAGCTTGCCAGTCACCTCCGGCAATCCGCCGCTGTCTTTGGCGGAGATCGGCTCCAACTTTGCTCCAAAGCCAGCTAAATTGTGAGTATGGAACGGCATTACCATTCCGTTAACGTTTGCCTGCAGGACTATTCGAACCAAGGACGGTTTTTCACAGCAACCAGGGGGTTTTTGTTCTAAAGCGCACAGCGGATCTTGAGAAGCCAGTCACACTGCGTGTGGCCAGTCAGAAGGCGAAAATCATCGCCGCCAGTGAAGGCTTCGCCTTCGCCAGTACCACTTCGTGGTGCCAGTCTCGCCTTCGGCTAGGCCAGTTCCGCTTCGCGGGCTAAGAGCCACTAATCTCTGAACGCTGCTGAAGACTGAGTTGTCCGTCAACGGTCCACCGTCCTTCGGGAAGAACACCGCCGACTCCTTCATCGATAAAATCAATCGAGAAAGAGCGTTGTCGAGAGTTTCGCTGCGAGAATGAGAGAAGAGAAGCCAGTCTACTGGCACAGGCTTCTTCTGAGTCTGCTACTTGGAACTGACAAGTTGCAGCTGCTCTTCACAACATACAGAGTTTTCTCGTAAGCGAAAATCGGTTCTTTCCCCGCGAAGCGGGCATTGCGACCTGGGATGTTCATCCCAGCCTTGCCTCCTGCCGAAGGCAGCCTTGTGTCTTATTCCGCTCTTTCCTACCACGAACCCGCAGCCCCCAACCCCGTTCTTCCCTCTTTTTCTTACAACTTGCATCTTGGAACTTGCAACTGAGCTTTTACAAGCGATCAGCGAATTCCAAGAACAAAGAACAGATCCTCGCTTTGGAACGAAGAACAGATTTTTCTCGGCGGAGACGGAGAGCCGTTCAACGGCGAGTAGTCTCTTTTGCTCTCCAAGAGTTTTCATCCCCGCAAAGCGGGCCTTGCGTCCCCGGATGCTTTTCAGTGCAATGCGTCCCACCGAAGGTGGCATCACTTCCGCCGATGCTTTTAGGCGCATCACCTTCCCGGAAGTTGCTCGGGCGAATTCCCCGAGACATCTCTTTTTAAGATGAAGGACTCTTAAGCGGTCTGCACTTACTTGTTTCCCTATTAAGGCAGAATTCCGGAGACTAATACTCGTTGGATCTCGAGATCAACCATTTACCAGCCACTTTCTGAACTTTCCATACATAGGTCCTGTAGTCGACCGGACCAGATGTCCATGAGATAATCGCGTCAAATTCCACCGTTGCTTCGGTCGCTCCTTCTCCTAAATCAACTTCAACATCACTGATTCTGTTGAAGTAAGTGACATTCCTTCCTTCAAATCTACTTGAATAGGCATCGACAATCTGCGAATAGGACTTCACCGCTGTGTTTATGAGAGCCGGGTTAGTGTATAACCCTGCAAGACCAACTGCATCTTCCGCTTCCCAGTATTTCTCAAAATCCTTAACGAGCCCACTGATTTTGATCACCGGATCAATGATAAAACACCCAGAAAGAAGCATAAGCAGAAGAGCTATAAGAGAAATGGACAGAATAATACGTTTCATTATCTCGCCTCCATTTTAGTCGCAGATCCCTGGCAAATATGGAAGAATGATCGGTCCTTCAAAATACATTGAATATACCAAATGATTCTAGCATCGATCACGCTGAAAACTGTTGAGATGTAACACCTATGGATAAGGGTCAGCTTAGTCTCAGAAGAATAATTAGCCGGCCGGATTCGACACCTGTCCAGTTGATCAACTATTATGTAACTTCTCCATCCAGATTCGTCAGGTAATTGCGCTAAACTGATGTAAGATGGAGTTGGAGGTGGGATTGTGAAAAAGCGATTGCTATTGCTTGCGGCTGCTATTTTCGTAATTGGCTTGACATTCGGAGCGGGTGATGGAAAAACCCTTGTTGTAGACATTAATGGTAGGCAGTACAATAGCATACAGTCGGCAATTGATGATGCTAGCTCCGGGGACACAGTGCAAGTACTTCCTGGAACTTATAGAGAGAGCCTGTCAATTAGCAAGGATATTATTCTGAAGGGAGTTTCAAGAGACGAAGTAATAATCGTGCCCGAAGAAGATAACCTGGCAATCTTCGTAAGGGGCGCCGCCGATTTCTTGATCGAGAGTATTACGATCATGTCTTCCAGCTCGGCAATAAACGTTTCGAGATCCTCAGGCCAGATCGTAGATACTTTCGTCGCAGGCGGACGTTTCGGAATTTCCTTCAGTGGCACTGGAATGACCCTTAAGATAATTGACTCGTATGTTACATGCTTTCAAGGATTGGGAAACGAAGATCATCTAGAAACGAGGCTGGCAGGAATATACGCGTACGGTAATGCAACTTTGATTGCTGAGAACTCTGTGTTTGAAAGAAACGGTGTTGGAATAAGCCTTACTAACGATCTCAAATACAGAATCGAGAACTGTAAATTCAGGCAAAACAGTATAGGAGTTTCACTGGGAGGCAATGCGACGGGTTCTCTAATAGGAAACATCGTGACTGAAAATGTAGAGAACGGAATACTCATTAACTCCTCAGCCACTACAAGGATAGAGAATAACCTTTTCTACGGCAATGTCTGGCATGGACTGGATCTTTATCTCAACCGCTGTACCGAGTGTGAATGCGGAGGCGACGAGTTCACTGGAACAGTAGTCGGATCTGGCAACATATTCGAATCTGAGGATGAGATTTGTCCGCTCGATTTCTGGGAAAACAGCTTCTACAGCTTTGACAAGGAGCTGGGAAAAGACTAGGTTGAATATTCCTATAAGGAAGCCTTTGATATCCTTATTACCTGATCTAGTAGCTATGCTCGCCAAGTTCTTTTTTGAGTGACTCTTCTTCTTTTCTCGGAATATTTCGGGAGTGGGAAGTCAGCAGCCATTCTGTTCTCAGCGACTACTTGCTCTTCATAAGTACTGTTTGGCAGACAACTGTCTTCCAATTCTCAGAATTTGTATTCAGTTTCCTTTCATTCCTCAAATCACCTCTGCAAGAAGGCCATGGTATACTAATGTCGGTGATAGCAGAATGCGGAAAACCGATTGGAGCAATGTAAATAAAATAGTGGCGATCGCGCTAAGTATAGGCTTAGCGATCGCTTTGGTTATAATGGTATTCGCCCTTATAAATTTTACGAAAGCAAATGCTTCTTCAGAGGCCTTTGGAGACACCCTTACTGAGTCATATGGCACTGAATCCAATCAATGAGAGAGAAATCACATCCTCCAATCACATGACAAATGTAGAATGCGGAACCAACGCATCTAAAACAGGCGAATTTTATGCTAGATACAGGATATAGGTTAAGTCCGCTAGATCACTCATTTCTGAGAGGGAGCCTTCTGAATGATTGAAGAAGAGACCGGTTATCAGTCTCGCCTAATATAGTCATCCCGGGATCTATTTGATTCGGGATCTGGTTTTGATCTTCTTTTTTCTTCTTCTTTATTTCTCGGAGTATGCGGAGATCGGCAAACCGTTGACGAAGAACCATATTGGCTTCCCCACGAAGCAGGTCTCGCGTCCCACCGAAGGTGGCATCACTTCCTCGCACCAGCGAGCCTCGCCTTCTCGTGAGCGCAGCGAACGTCTCGGCAATGTTCTTTCTCGATTGAACTTTTCGGTGAAACGGGTCCTCGGCGCACTCGGAGAACGGTGGCCGGCTAACGTATCTTTCTCTTGCCAGCGTATAGCCTTCAGAGGTACTTAGGTGCCAGATAGTTGTGCCTATTCGGGTTTCTTTAGTGGCATTACTATTTTTGTCAGATGCTGCTCCTCAGGAAACTCCGGCCCATTGTAATAGTATTCATATACGGTCCCGGTAGGAACATACCCATTCTTGCTAATCCACTCGGCCATTTCGCTGTACACCGTCTCCATCTGGCTATATGGACCCATGTAGACAGTAAAGACGCTTAACCCCTCGGGAATGCAGCTCTGAATGATGTCGCCTTTTCCGGGCAGATCGGATGAAACTGGGAAGCCTATCTCAACATCGAGATTTTGCATATCCATGTTGTGATATGCAACAAATGGGATATCTGCGGGAGATTCTCCCATCTCTCCCAAATAGGCGGCAATCTCTCCATAGCACTTTCCAATGAGAGAAGGTAGATTCTGAACGCTTGTCTTGGTGCGGACAACCAGAGTGAGACTGGCGCTTCGCTTCAATAATTCAATAGCTGTTAGCCTCGGCATAGTTACCCCCTTAAATTCTTTCAGTTATTGGTATCCAGTCCTAGCAGCTCCTGGCAGATAGGATCAAATCATCCGCGAGAAACCAAACTAATGATAATACATTTTACTGAAATATCTATAATCCGTAGGCGTTTGGCCTGACCAGAATCAAACAGCACCGGTCCTCAGGACTGGACCTGTCATTACTCTCCAGCAGAAAGCCATGTGTGATCCGAGTCAACGGGATAACCACTGATAAATGCGATAACTGCATCGGACATATTCTCGCCAGGCAAAGTCGCGCTCATGTTCTGGATAAACACAATACTCTCGGTGAGACTGCCCAAGATCACTTCCATATACCCCATGCCAATCCGCATCACTTAGCCTTCCACGGTTCCCCCGAAAGTCAAAAGTGGAATTTGCGCCGATCCACTGAAGTCGGCTCCTCTCCGATGGTGACTACTAGATCAATCAATGTGATCGAACTGCTGGCAGCATTTGCAACGGTGGCCTTCCACTTTCCGATGATATTTGGGTGACTAATCAGAAAACAGACGGATACCGGCAGAAGCAAAACTGCCGTCTGAACCACACAGGCTAACATGCTTCTCACGTTTCTTCTTCCTCCACAGTTCCCTGCTAAACTGAACGTGGAGAGTATAGAGAGTCTTCTGAGGGCAATTCTTAACAAGCACGCCGATATCGACTTCTCAAAAATCTTGACAAGTCAATTTTGAAGTGCCTCGTAACACCTTTACCTTTCAGAACCGCCGCCATAAGGACCTTCTTCATATGACACCATCGAAGTCGGCGAATAATTGGAGTCAAATACTCTTATGTGTACGTTATCGATATCCGCATAAGTACAGGTACTATTGTTGAACGTTTGGAAGTTGAATGAGCTGAACGAGTAATTGCCGGTTAGGGTTTCGGTCATCTTGAAAACGTTGTCTACATATACGCTGAACGTCTTGGCATTCATATCGAAGTATATATACACGTTGTACCAGGTTCCGCCGCTGATAGAGTGTATCTTCGTAAAAACGCCGCTGTCCGTGTTGAACGTATGTATCCCTAACCCCGAACCCCTATCGCCAATGTACACGTAAGGTGCCCAGTCGTTAGTCTCACGGAATCCGAAGGTTCCAATAGCCGAGACCCTGAAATCGAACTGAACCGAACCTTTCTTAATCGGATTGAGGCCCGTTCGGATGACTCTCACCCAGTCAGCATTGACGCTGTCAACCAATGTCAGTGCTTTTCCGGGACGACCGAAGTTTGTTATTGCAGCAGTCGATCCATAGGACTCATAAGCTGCCCAAGGGAGAACCGGCACGCCCAACGGTCTTGATTCGAAGGTATCATTGACAAGTTCGTAAGGGCCTGTTTCAAATTTCCATACTGGTCCCGAAACAGAATTGATTCCATCCTTGGCTACTATCTTCCAGTAGTATTTCGTAGAGTTCTTCAAACCGGCTTTGTTGTAGCTAGTAGAGGTGACGTTGGGAGCATAGAGTGGCGGAGTCGCAGACGTACCAAAGTAAAGATCGTAACTTACCGTATCCCCATCGGGATCACCGCCTGACCAAGAAAGGGTTAAGTTTGGAAAGTTCCGGAATGTCGCATTGTCTAGTGGCGATGGATTGGAAGGAGTATTAGGAGGGGACTTCACCGTTATAGTGAAGCTCGTGTCGACGGACCCTTTTCCGTCTGATGCACTGATTATTACGGTTCTAGCCCCGACCGGAGGTGCCACCGTCCACGTATATGAGCTTCCGACTACTACACCTGGGCCACTCACAATAGAGAAGGTCAACGGATCTCCGTTAGGATCACTGCAGTATGTACTCAACATGAAGCTCACTGAGTCGCCTACATCCAAAATAAGATTCGGGACTGTGCCCCAAACAGGGAGCTTGTTCAGAAAGGGACATCCGGCGAGAAAAATCACAAGGGGCACAAGAATAAACAACAAGTACTTTGATTTCATAATTTCACCTCCAGAGGAGACTCGAGAAAACTGGTGCGCTAGAGCGGCAAGGGAATTAGTTCTGACATCTCCTAATTGATTGTAATAGAAGTAGCCTTAATTGGGATCACCTGTCGAGAGTATAGATTGCAGAATGTGTAGTACTGAAAGCAGTACGAACCACTAACGAGATAGAGCAGGAGACATCGACCACTTTTTCCAAAGATGTCGACCCATTACCTTGAGCTTACTCCTATTTGGAATTGATTCGTTCTCAGCAAAGAGCTTCATCAATAGTAGTCTTGTCGAACGAAGGCAGACCGATCATCCTTGTTCCTGTTCCGGGAGTTCCAATAATTATTCAAGGGTTCCTGTATGCCTTTGTTTGTAGTCGTTTCTGAACGCTTCTATAGACTCCTGCTTGACTTTGGAGAAATCGATCGTTTCTGGTAGTTTGATTACATAATGAGGATCTAGGAGGAGGTTTATTATATGAAACTGATTTCTATCTTACTTATATCGGTGGTTTTGAGTCTTTCTGCTATTGCAGGCACCGGCGAAGTTAAAAATATCACGGGCGCTTTCATACAGCTGGACGGGCAGCTCTCCCAGTTTGGCGAAGATCAGTGGCATGATGAGCTCACGCTTATGAAGGAGATCGGAATGGACACCGTGATAATTCAGTACAGCGCTTACGGGGAGAGGTTTTATTACCCCTCCAGGTATATGAAGACTGACGAGATCTCTCCCGACGAAAGTATTGCCGAGTTGGTCTGGAGCGGTTCTGCAAGGACGAGGTTCGTGAAAATCGTTATTGAACCTTCAAGCGCCGAGTGGACTATGATTCCCGAAGTCACTGTCAAGAAGGGTACAGAAGTGATGTCTCTCGGAAAATCATATTCAGTGGATCCGCAGGCTAGTCCTAATTATCCTTCCGATGGAAAACTGACTGACGGAGTGGCCGACTATGCCTGGGGAGCGATGGTTGGCTGGCAGTATCCAAAAAAGCCCATAGAGATAGTGATCGATCTCGGAGAGATAATCCCTATGGATTCAGTAGCTGTCAAGTTCATGAGGTCTGAAATTTCCGGTGTTCAGATCCCTGAAAAGGGATTCGAAGTGGCGATTTCAAACGATGGCAAAGGCTTCATGGCTGCCGGGAAGGTTACATGGGAAGAAAACAAGCAGGCTACCGTCAGCGATACGCTCGGCGAACTCCTTAAAGCGGCCGACGCTCTGGATATGAAAGTCTTCCTCGGTCTTTCCTTGAACCCTTCTTACTGGTCCGGCGAGTTCGATCCCAAAGAGCAGACTAACAACAATCAAAGGATCTTGACTGAGCTGTTCAGTCTTTATGCCTCCCATAAATCACTGGCCGGTTGGTATCTTCCTGAGGAGATGGACGACAGGAATTTCCTAACGCAGAGCAGAAAGGACGGAATCAGAACCTATCTGAAGTCAATGGCGACCTATGCGAAGTTTCTTACCAAAAAGCCGGTTATGATCTCTCCGTACTTTGGAATCAGCCCGAACGGCGAAGCTTACGCCGAATGGTGGGACTACGTTCTCACCGAAGCAAAGGTGGATATCATAGCGATGCAAGACGGGGTCGGAACCAGGAGAACTACCGTGGCCGAATCTGCAGGAGTGATAGAGGCTCTCAAACCTGTCATGGAAAAGCATGGAGTGGAGTTCTGGGTCAACGTCGAGGTATTCAATCAGATTCACGGATGGCCTGTAGACACGGGCAGCTGGCAGGCCGTTCCGGCTGACATCGACAGGGTAATCGATCAGCTGAAGATGCAGTCTCCATTCACTGAGAAGGTGATCATATTCGATTTCCCGCACTACATGACTCCAAGGCTTGGAGGGAAAGCCGAAGAGCTTTATGAGGCCTACAAAGAATACATAGGATTGGGGGATTGATCATGAAGAAGATAGTTGTTGTTGCCGTTTTGCTTGCTTTATCGACATTCACTCTCGCCAAGACGGAGCTGGCCTTCTGGTATGCCTGGGGAGGAGATGAAGGGAAGGCCCTCCTCGCTCTCGTAGATGAATTCAACGCGAGCCAGAATGAAATTGTTGTCAGGCCGGTATTTGTTCCGATAGGTCAGGGTGAGAAGATAAACACCGCTCTTGCGGGTTCTTCAACGCCTGACGTAGTGACCATCTGGGACTGGATGGTAGTACCGCTAGGCGAGAGCGGCGCGCTTATCCCTCTTAACGACTATCTCGACTCGGCAGGTATCGACGAGTCGGACTACCTTCCCAGAGTCTGGTCTTACGGAGCGTACAGGGGAACGAAGTACGGCCTTCCGACAACGCTCAATGCCTACGCCTTCATGTGGAATAAGGTTCTTTTCGAAGAAGTTGGCGTTGATCCGGACAGACCGCCGGAGAATATCGAAGAGCTGGACGAGTATGCCGAACTGCTTTTCAAACAGGATACGAGAGGGAATATCCGGAGGCTCGGTTTCCTGCCAAACATAAGTCACATCTATTTCTACGTGTTCGGGGGCCAGCTTTGGAATCCCGAAACAGAGGAGATAACGGCCGACCATCCCGGCAACGTCGCGGCTCTCGAGTGGGTGGCTTCGTACTACAAGAAGTTCGATCTACAGAAGATCAGGGTCTTCCAGGCAACCTGGGGAGAGATGGCAAGCCCTTACAATCCCTTCTACCGTGGACAGCTGGCGATCCAGGAGGCCGGGCAGTGGGAGCTGCTTTTCATAAAGCAGTTTGCCAAGAGCGATTTCGAGTACGGAGTCTCTCCCTTCCCTGCTCCTGAGGGCGGCAGAGAGAAGGTCGCCTATCTGAACGGCTCCTTCTGGGCTATCCCGAAAGGATCGAAGCATCCCGACGAATCCTTTGAGTTTTTGAAGTGGTTGACCGATTCCAACCAGGCCGCAAGATTTGCAGCGGAATTGTCGAACATACCTCCAAGGGTTGAAGCGATCGACGATCCTATCTTCCAGTCGAAGATGCTGCCTAACATGGAGATATATATCGATATGCTGACCGACGGTTACGTATATTTCTTCCCCACGCTTCCGATCGGACTGTACTACATGGAGGAGCTGAATCAGACGCTGCAGTATGTTCAGAGTGGAGAGAAGAGTGCCGAACAGGCATTGAACGATGTTCAACAAGCAGTTATGAGGGAACTGGAGAGGTACAAGTAAAGAATGAGAAAAGCGGCGAAGTCAAGGGCAAGAGAGGCCCGTATGGGGCTGCTCTTTCTGTCTCCATGGCTGATCGGGCTGGCGGTTTTTACCGCATACCCGATAATCGCTTCACTTTATTTCAGCTTCACGTATTACAGCGGTCTGTCATCGCCGCGCTGGGCAGGACTTGACAACTACGTTCAGCTATTCAGGGACTCGCTCTTCTGGAAGTCTATATATAACACTCTGTATCTCGCAATAATTGGCATCCCGTTGGCGCAGATTCTTAGTATTCTGGTAGCTCTTCTATTGAACACCAAGGTCAAATTCCTTGCGATATTCAGGACTCTGTACTTTCTGCCGAGCATAGTTCCCGCAGTTGCGACTGCCCTTCTGTGGAAGTGGTTTCTCAATCCCCAGTTCGGGCCGGTCAACCTGCTTCTTGAGAGGATCGGGCTCCCCACTCCGGGCTGGCTGACCGATCCGCTATGGTCGAAACCGGCCCTGATCTTCACGAGCATTTGGGGCGTGGGCGGAGCGATGGTAATCTACCTCGCAGGCCTTCAGAATATTCCTTCGGAGCTTTACGAAGCGGCCGAACTGGACGGCGCCGGCAGAATAGCTGCATTCACGAAGATTACGCTTCCAATGCTCAGTCCCGTGATACTCTTCAATGTGGTCATGGGTATAATAAACTCCTTCCAGTCTTTCACGAGCGTTTTCATAATGACGGCTGGCGGACCGGAGAACTCGACGCTTGTCTATGCTCTGTCGATCTATAGAAACGGCTTTCAGTTCTATAAGATGGGTTACGCGAGCGCGATGGCCTGGATCCTCCTCGTAATGACTTCGGTCGCGATATTCTTCGTGTTCAAGTTCTTTGGAAAGTACGGGTACTTCGGAGGAGCAGATAAGCCATGAAGAAAAAGACTCTGAACAAAGTCTGGATATATCTCTTGCTTATTGCAGGCGCCGTGTTTTTCATTATCCCGTTCTTCTGGATGTTTTCGACATCTCTGAAGTCTTATGACGATGTTTTCGCCTTCCCGCCTGTCTGGTGGCCTTCCGAGGTTCTTTGGTCAAACTATGCCGAGCTGCTCACGGAGCTCCCTTTCTTGAGATACACTCTCAATACGGTATTTGTAACGGGAATGACTTTGCTTGGCTTCATGCTTTCGTCCTCGATTGTGGCCTTCGGCTTCTCATACTTCAGGATACCCGGGAAGAAGATCCTCTTCAGGATTCTGCTGGTCACGCTTATGATTCCGCCGCAGGTCACCATGATACCCCAGTTCGTTCTCTTCAACAGACTAGGTTGGGTCGGCACCTTCTTGCCGCTAATAGTGCCTACTTTCTTTGGAGGCGCCTTTTCGATATTCCTTCTGAAGCAGTTTTTCGATACCGTTCCGAGGGAGTATTCCGACGCGGCCAAACTTGATGGCGCCAACGAGTGGAGGATCTTTCTCAAGGTGTATCTTCCCCTGTCGAAACCGGCGCTGGCGACTTCTGCGCTGTTCATTTTTATATGGACATGGACGGATTTTCTGAATCCTCTCATCTATCTGAACGACGATCGAATGTACACACTCTCGATTGGTCTTCAGCAGCTGTCGACATCTCGAACCACCGCCTGGCCGCAACTCATGGGCGGTTCTGTGTTAATGACTCTACCCATAATCGTTCTCTTCTTCCTTGCTCAAAAGACGTTTATTCAAGGGATACAGGTTGGAGGCATCAAATCATAGAGTACCTTAAATAAGGAGGGATCTGGAATGTTGAAAAAGGGAATAGTAGTTCTACTCGCATTACTGGTGGCGTCTCTCGTACTTGCAGGTGAGTTCAACGTTGCGGCCGGAAAGACCTATACGCTCAGTCCCGAGCCGAATCCAAATTACGCCGACCCCGGGAACAAACTGACCGATGGAAGCTTCAACTTCAGCTGGGGCGATATGGTCGGGTGGGAGAATCCCGTTGCAAATCCAACGATAGTTGTCGATCTCGGTGACATTTACGAAGAGGTATCTTACGTTGCTCTAAAGGTTATGTACTCCGCTCCGTCGGCCGTCAATATGCCGGAGTATTTCATAGTGTCGATCTCCGAAGACGGAGAACTATATGAGGATCTGGGCATGGGGATAACCTACGCCGAGGCGCCGGTTCCCAACGACACAATCGCCACGCTCTACTGGGCTAGCGAGGAATTCATAGGATACGGAAGATACGTGAAGATCGAGATCGCTCCCGGAGGAGATGCCTGGACGATGATCGCAGAACTAATCGTCGGCGACGGAGCTCTCCCCGAAGAACTGTGTACTGTAGGGGGATTGCTGGATCTCACTAACGCGGCTACCGTATCTGTCGGCAAACCGTACATGCTGATTCCGCTTCCTTCGGACGCTTACCCCGATACCGATTCAGTTCAGGTTACCGACGGTTTTGCGAGATACTCCTGGGCCGACATGATCGGCTTCGACAATCCCGCAATCAACCCGACGATAATAATCGATCTTCTCGAACCGAAGTCCATAGGAAGGGTCTCCGCTCACTTCATGCGCTCGTTCGCCTCGGCCGTCAATCTTCCAAACAGCCTTCTTATTGGCGTCAGCGATGACGGGATGGAGTTCAAGACGGTCGGCCTCGCAGTCGCAACCAATCCATACCCGCCGCAGAATGAATTCATAAACGAGATATACTGGGTTCCGTCTGAACCAGTACTGGCGAGATATGTAAAGATCGAGATCAGGCCGAGAGGCGCCGCATGGACTATGCTTGCTGAGGCTACGGTCTGGGCAATGGAATAGTATATGTTCGCAAATAGAATTGTCTTTCTCCCTGTAGATGAGCGATTCTGCACGAGAGACTATTTCCTTCTACTGGCGCGAGCCGCAAACATAAACGTAGTTACTCCGCCGAAATCCTATCTGGGGGCAAAGAAAACGCCCCCAGATATTCGCCGGTTGTTGAAATGGCTTGAAGAGACTGTCCTGCCGGGCGATTACTTGGTCATTTCTGTCGACATGCTCGTGCATGGCGGTCTCATACCATCGCGAATGAGCCTGGATACTCTAGACACCCTCTTTGAAAGACTCAGCCTGCTGGAGGAGCTGAAAAAACTGGACGTGAAGATCTACGCGACGACAACAGTCACGAGGACCCCATTCTACAATTCGGCCGAGGAGGAACCGGACTACTGGCAGTACTTCGGGCTGGACGTCTACGACCTCTCGAGGCTACTCGCAAGGAGCTTTAGAGGCGAGAGGGTTTACAGCTCGGTGATCGAAAAGCTCAATAAGATCCCGACTCATTTCGTAACGGATTATCTGACGAGACGTATAAGAAACCGCAAGTTGGTTTCTTCAGTAATAGAACTGGTAGAAAGAGGCGTAATTGACTTCCTGAATCTCGTTCTCGACGACAACAGCAAGGAAAGCCTATCGCTTGCAGAGAGCGAGATTCACCAGGCGAAAGTCGACTCTCTCCGTGTCAACTCGAAGGTCTCAATTCACGCAGGAGCGGACGAGGCAACACTAAGCCTCCTCTCCAGAGTTCTCTGTGAATCGCTGGGAGAAATCCCTGCCTTTGAGGTCCGCTACTCTTCTCCCGACTATAAGGAATTCATTCCACCCTATGAAGGCTCGCCGCTCTGTAAAGGTATTCGCAATCACATAGAGGCGGCCGGAGGGATAGCGGTCGAGAGCGGAGGACAGATTCTGCTTCTGGCAAACAATCCTGAAGTCGGTCTAGATAGCGCTCAACAGCTCCCCGCATCTGAAGACTCGAGCTCGTACGACAGATTCTTTCAGGAAATCGAAAAAGCCGATCGTAAGATAATAGGAATAGCCGATGTGAAGTACACAAACGGCGCCGACAACTATCTTGTAGAAGAGCTTCTGAAGAGACCGAGACTCAACTGGCTGGAGACGAACTATTCGGCATGGAATACGGCTGGAAATACGCTCGGAACTGTCTGTGCTCATTCGATTGTTCAGCTTCTTGGAAGGAAGGGCCTGCTGAATCTTGATCGATCACTGCTCAAAGCGCTGCAGGCGATCTTTTTTCTGGAACACTGGGCCTTCCAGTCAAATATCCGGAAAGACCTGCTGATCGAGGCTGAAAAGAGAGGGGCAAAACCGTGGACTGTTATCCCTGTAGAATCATGGGCAGAAGAATTCGTAAGAAGAGAGCTGGATTCCTACATCCCTCCAGTTGAAAAGGCACTGGGAATAGAATTCGAAATCGACAGGCTCTTCTTTCCCTGGCACAGATCCTTCGAACTGGGTCTTTCGGTTGTGCAGAAAGGTGAAACATGAGGTGGCTGAATTGAGTTCAGAAATACTGAAGAAGATAGAAAAGAAGATAATCGTCTCCTGTCAGGCCCTGGAGGACGAACCTCTCCACGGCCGCGGAATGATGGTACTGATGGCGAAGGCAGCCATAATGGGAGGAGCCGCTGCGATAAGGGCAAACGGGGCGCAAGACATTGAGGATATTAAGTCCGCGTTCGACATACCCTTAATCGGACTTAACAAACGAAACATTGAGGGATATCCGGTTTACATAACTCCAACTTCCGAAGACGCCCTTTCGGTTTTGAGAGCGGGCGCCGATGTTGTCGCCATAGACTGCACCCTGAGAAAGAGACCCGAAGGGCTAGACAAGATATTTGCCGTCATAAGAAGAGAATTCCCGGGCAAAAAGATAATGGCCGATATCTCCAGCATCGAGGATGCTAGGGAAGTATCCCTTCTTAAGCCCGATTTTCTCGCCACAACGCTTTCTGGATACACAGACGAGACACTGACCAGACCGAAGCCGGATATCCGGCTTGTAGAGGCACTTGTTGAAGAGTTCGATATTCCGATAATCGCCGAGGGGAACTACTGGGAGCCGGAACAGGTTGTGAAATCCTTAGAAGCCGGAGCCTTTTCGGTCACGCTCGGCAGTGTCATTACAAGGCCCCAGCTAATAACCAAGAGATTCACTTCCTACCTTGAAGACTGGAAGAAGGACCGTTCCCAATCCCGCAAGTGATGTTGCCCATAGCTGGAGATTTGTCTGTGTCCCATAGCGTTTTGCTCAGGATGCAATTTGCTGTTGAAGTGTGCTATTGAATTGACTTCTGCACGGTAGACTAATAATTGGGAATACAAATAATTCTGAGTGTGTAAGGAGGAGTCATTTTGAAGAATCTGTTCTTAACGTTTTTGATCATGCTTTTGACCTTTTCAATCACCCTTGGCATGAGCGAAGAGGAAAGACGACTTGAAATTCAGGCAAGGGTCGAGAAGGCGGCCAGGCTGATCGAAGAGAATGGGCCAGAGATCTTTCCACTTTTCTACGACAGAAACGGTCAGTTCTTCATTGGTGAGGAGTACATCTTCATCTACGACGATAGCGGAACCAATCTAGTCAACGCGGGAAATGCAACCGTCTTTGAGGGTAGAAACCTGATATCTCTCAAAGACAAGAACGGACTCTATATGATTGTCAGAATTTTCGAAGTCGCCCTGAATCAGGGAGGAGGCTGGTTGGATTTCTTTTGGCCCTTGCCAGACGGAGGTCCTGCAACATTCAAGAGCGCCTACGTAATGTCCGCTACTCACGGAGAGTTGACATATGTGCTTGGAATGGGATATTACAAGCAGGAGCAGTGAGTTATTTGGTTCTGAATGAATAGACCTGAATGCCTGCAACAACAAATCAGGTCTCGATATGTTTCATGAAGACCCGGAGTTTATCTCTGGCTTAGTTCTGAAGCGAGGTGTATGAATGCTTGCTCTTGGAATAGATATCGGCGGAACGATGATCAAGACGGCGATTGTTGATTCAAATGGCACACTCTCCGAGAAGAGACTATTTCCTACCGCCATAAATCTAAAAGACCAGCTATTGGAGATAGCTAAGGAAGAGCTAGCCGCGCACAAAGTGGAAGCTATAGGCATCGGTACGGCAGGCAGAGTCGATCCTATCACTGGAAATGTCAATCTGGCTACGAGCAATCTCGCTAACTGGACCGGAGTGCCGGTAAAGACTCTCATCCAGGAGAAGACAGGCGTTGTTACTACCGTTCTGAACGATTCAAGTGCGGCTGCATTCGGCGAATGGTTCTGCAACTATCATCGGGTGGGAACCCTGGTCATGTTAACGGTGGGTAGTGGCCTTGGCGGAGGAATCGTGATAAACGGCTCTCCTCTTCACGGAAAGCGCGGAGAGGCAGCCGAATTCGGCCACATCATAATACACCCTGGTGGAAAACCCTGCAATTGCGGTAAGGAGGGGTGCGCCGAACAATATGTATCCATGCGCCTTATCCATAGCCTTGTGGCAGCGGCAGCAGGCCAAGAGATGGACAGAACCACTCTCATCGAACAGTATCTAAACGGCAATCCAGTAGTTGAAGAAGCAGTAAGTACCGTAACAGGGGATCTTGCAATCGTAGTCGACTCGGTCTTCCTGAGTTTAGACCCCGACATAGTAGTTGTGGGAGGCGGAGTGTGTGAGCTCGGGAAGAGATTCCTGAACAGCCTGAGAGAGGAACTTTCAGTGCTCTCAAGATCGTCGCTGTATACCGAAGAAGATGTGGTTCTTTCTCTTTCGGGAAACGACGCAGGAATAATAGGCGCAGCTGTCTATGCGATGATCAGAGAAGCACCCGAAAACGGATGACTGGCTTCGAGAGGAAGAGCGGCTCGTAATATAACGCTGGACGCTGAGAAGTGCGAAGAACAGAAGTGATGCCGACTTCGTCGGGAAGTGATGCGCCGAAAGATCACCGGCGGAAGTGATGCCCGGAAAGACGTCCGGGGAAGTGATGCTGCTTCGCAGGAAGCTCTTTTGAAGTTGGTCTGCTGGCGCAGGCCAGTCAAAAGGCGAGAATCATCGCCCGAGGAGTTTTGCTGAGGAGCAAGACCAGATCAAAGGGGAGCATTGCCGAACCGCTATTTCGCTCTTGCCAGACCCTAGAGGCGACAACTCCAGACCCGTCTCTTCTGTACGGGATCTGACTTCTCTCATTGACCTTGGTAGTCTCGAGTATGGTTTTTCTCGAAGCGAAGCTTCGTCTCAAACTCAAAGCATCTTCTCGCTCTTCAATTAGCCTTCTCGGAGGACGGTGAACCGTTGACCGATGACCTTTCTTCCTGTTGCCTTACTCTTCCAAGCGATCAGCGTCTCCTGGCAAACGACCCGTGCGCGGATCCTTGGACGGTGAACCGTTGACGCTTGACCTTGTTCTTCAAAGCGAAGCTTCGTCTCAAACCCAAAGCGTCTTCTCGCTCTTCAATACGGTCTTCTCGGCCATGTTGTCCCCTGAATGGGCAGAGCACTATAATAGGTTATCAGAAAATAAGCGAGGTGCAGAGGTGAAGAAGGGATACAAGCTGATCTATCAGTTCAAGATAATGCTTCTGGACATCACACCGCTAATATGGAGACGAATACAGGTTCCGGACATCTACACTTTCTGGGATCTTCACGTCGCAATTCAGGATGCCATGGGCTGGTTTGACTATCATCTCCACGAATTCCAGGTCGTTGATCCGAAGAGTGAAGAGCTCGTGTATATAGGGCTTCCGATTGAAGACAACTTCAAGGAGGTTCACGATTCCAGAAAATTGCGCATTTCCGATTATCTTTCAATCAATAACCGGAAGGCCTCTTACCTCTATGACTTCGGCGATAACTGGATCCACGACATTCTTCTCGAAGAGGTTCTCGGTAGAGACTTGAGTCTCGAGTACCCAAGATGCATCGCCGGTGAACGGGCCTGCCCTCCTGAAGATGTCGGAGGAACAATGGGTTTTCGCGATCTTGTTGAGGCAATGAAGAATAAGAAGCACCCCGATCGAGAAGATCTGATAGATTGGCTGGGAAGGGAATACGATCCCGAATACTTCGATCGTATACAGATCCACTTCGATGACCCGGACGATCGGCTAAAGAACACATACTAAACAAAACGAGATAGTGCTAAAGATCGGCGCAAAGCATTTCATCTAACATAGAATGCTGTTGCAGTGGTCGTCAGAAGACTCTTTCTGGCGACTACAAACTGTGGAACTGCTCAGCTCCGGAACAGCTCTGTTGAGATCTTGCTGGGCCGCGAAAAACCTTCCTCAAGACCTTGCGGACTAACTCGAAGCATGAAAGCCAAACAGACCCAAAGGCAATCAATTCTGTAGACTCATAAGACCGCAGCTTAGAAGACTTTCACTTCGGGGTTCTGAAAGAAGGGCTCTACCCAGCCTTCCAGAAGAAAAGCGGCTACAAAATACGTATTCAAACCGAAAGATTTTCAGAGACTATCAGGTCTTTCTTCCTGGAGATTCTTCTTTCCAATTCCTAGTCAGCAACTGATGCGAACGTCTTCATCTAGCATCCAAAGCATGTTGCCTCTCGTTATCCAGGCTTCTGAAGTTACGCGAGATAATCTTCTTCGAACTCCTCAATCGTCTTATATTCCTTGACCTCGATGTTGTTCTCGTCATAAAGCGACCTGTACTCTTCCATTGCTTCATCGAACATCCTCGCCGAGCGTTGTAAATCGTTGATATCGAAGTGCTTCATCAGATCGATAGATACGCCTTCGTACTCCTCTCTCATTTCATCGTAGAATCGCTGGCAACTGGCGGCCGTCATGAGAGACAAGTACTTGTTGCCGGTCTTTGCGGCAAGCTCCATCTTGTTTCTCCAGTTCGAATAGATTTCCTCGTAACTACCTGTAAGACCCTGCGAATCAAGTTTCTTCTTGCCCTTAACTCTGTACTTGATCTCTTCGATCTTCTCTTTTGTACAACGCATCAGTGAAGTCGCGTTCTTCTTGATCGAGCTCAGCGTATCGGCCTCAATGAGTGATCGGTAATGATCTAGAAATCCAATCGGCAATTCCCGCATCCTTTCTATCTCTTCAGGTATGTGTATTGACCCAAGACTTACATATGATTTGTTGATTAGATACATGATCATTTCGATAGAGTTGATCAATTTGGCTGACTCGTATTTGACCACGCAGTACTCCTCGCTAATCACCAAATCTGCAAGGGACTTCTGCGCATGCTCGAAATGGGTCAGGATATTACTAAGATCGCGCTCATTCAAAGGGCTGCTCAAACGTTTTTCGGCTTCCCCGCGAAGCACCATAAATCTCTGAAGTTGCTTGTCATAACGGTAGTAGACGATGTTCAGGTCCATCAGCCTGGAGATGTATGGTGTCGAGTATTTAGCCATCTCTTCAACCTGTTGCCAGGTCGTGCAGTAAATATCATGAGCAACGTCTCCCAAAATGAAGCATGAACCTATTCTGTATCCTTTCGAATCGTCTATCACTATGAAGAGATCCAAATCAGACTTGTCGTGTATGTCTCCAGTGGCAAATGAACCGTAGATGCCGACCAACGCCACCGAGTCCGGACAGACACGCTTCGATTTCTCAATCACCGCCTTTATGATCCTCTCGTTTCTAATCAGTAGAGACTCCTTGAACTTCTCATCCATAACATCCGCTCCATTCCGAATAATGATTTAACTCCCCCGGTTATTGCCAACATAACTTATTCAGCTCCCCAAGTTAGTTCACAGGATGATTTTATCAAGTGGAGCGGATTTCTGTTGAGAAACAACACCCTGCTCCATATGACAACAGGCGATCTCCAGGAAAGCTAAGAGCTGCACAATTCATCTGAAGAGGCATAGGGAGGGAAACTCCAGCTGCGTTCAGGTCGATGATGTTACACTTGGAGTGAAGAATCTCAAGCATCATGAAAGAGGCGGGGTGTGAACTTTGCTGGGAGCAATCGTCGGCGATATCGTCGGATCGAGATTCGAGTTCAAAAATCACCGAAGCAAGACCTTTGAACTATTCACAGATGAGTGCTTTGTTACGGACGATAGTATAATGAGCCTTGCCGTTGCCAAAGCAATTCTGGAAACTGAGAAGGTTGTCGACAAATCGCGAGAAGACTACAGGCTGAGTATGTGCTATAACCGTCTGCTAGGAGAGCTTACAGTGAAATACATGCAGCAGATCGGTCGAAATTACCCTAACTGCGGTTATGGGGGAATGTTTGGAAGATGGATATTCAGCGCCATGCCGGAGCCATACAATAGCTTCGGCAACGGAGCGGCTATGCGCATTGGCCCTGCGGGATTCACTGCGCGAACTGAATCGGAAGCGACAAGCCTCTCAAAGACGATAACCTCTGTCACTCACGACCACCCGGAAGGAATAAAGGGGGCTGAAGCGACTACCATTGCCATTTTCCTTGCGCGTCAAGGCTTCTCAAAGCGAGATATTCACTTCAGGATCTCAAGAGATTACTACTCTCTAGATTTCACAATCGACAAGATCCGCCCATCATATGACTTCAATGAAACCTGTCAGGAAACAGTGCCACAGGCCATACAGTGCTTCCTCGAATCAGATTCATTTGAAGACGCCCTCCGCACGGCAGTTTCGCTTGGTGGAGACAGCGACACAATCGCGGCAATTACCGGAGCGATATCCGAAGCTTACTACAACATACCGTATGACATAAGAACCAAGGCTTTGAACTATCTAGACGAAGAACTCCTCGCGATCTTCCTTGAATGGGAAGCCTTCCCGAAATCATAAGGACTTTAGATAGAGAAGTCTAGAACTAACCGGGGCCGGGGGGTTGCAGGTTGCGGGCGGGTCGGAAAGAGCTGAATAAGACGCAAGGCGCCGGAAAGCATCGGCGGACGCAAGGCTGGGAAGAACATCCCAGGTCGCAATGCTGGCAAAAATCGCGCCAGGACGCAATGCCCGCTTCGCGGGGATGAAAACTCTTGGAGAGCAAAAGAAGCTAGTGCGCCGTTGAACGGTTATCCGTTCTCCGACGGAGCGAGAGCGAACCGAGAAATCGAGAAGACGCTTTGAGTTTGAGATGAAGCTTCGCTTCGAGAGAAACCAATCAGTTCCAAGATGCGAGTTGTAAGAAAAAGAGACCGGGGTCGGGGGCTGCAGGTTGGGGGTAGGAAAGAGCATCGGATATCTCACGGACATTATTCACCAAACGTCATTCTGGCGTGAACCAGGCCAGAATCTCGATCTTTGAAACAGTGATAAGTTGTGAGTTGAATAAGAAACGGTTGTCCGTTGAACGGTTCTCCGTTGGCCGAGGGAAAAAATGTTCTCCGTTCAAGAGCGAGGATCTGTTCTTCGTTCTTGGTCATACCCATTTATTCAGAGAGTAGAGAGAAGGGGAAAGCAAAGATGGCGGGCAAGGATCCGGGATCTCGAAAAGCCTTTAAGAGCTCTTTAATCCCCTCTCGAGAGCTCATAATTACCCACATGATGTTCTCTGGAACCCATCTCATCATCTCCTGGTTTTTAACTAAGACCCCGGACGCGGAGTGTCAACGATGAACCGCTCTTCAGCTCTTGATCTTAAATCCCCGCTAGAGCGGGGGGGACCGCTTGCGGTGGGGTGTGTGCTCTTTGAACACCGTTTAGAATAGGTTGGCCTGTTCGAAATTGAAGGATATATTCACTACTTCGCGTTATTTGGTCTGTGATCCATATGTATGCTCCTACAAGCAACCAAGAACGAACATCGAACAACTGATCTTATAGGATTATTTCAGGGCAGCGGCCTTTCCAGTCCTCAAAGACCAACACCCTCCGCCACTTCGTGGCCCTCCTCCCTCAAGGGAGGACTT